>Ga0209701_10003130_pt1 | contig 10821 bp, 10 predicted proteins | sample CZO8metaG_4_FD_188356 | JGI IMG/M metagenome (GOLD analysis project Ga0209701, IMG submission 188356) | Vadose zone soil microbial communities from the Eel River Critical Zone Observatory, Northern California, USA - CZOApr15con2H3.8 metaG... | ecosystem: Environmental > Terrestrial > Soil >...
AGTAGTGATGTCGCGCTGCTGCGTGACTCCGAAGAGAACTACATTGCCCTGACCTTCTCGCGCTTCTGGTACGCCGTGCGCGATCAGCACCTCGAGTTCACCACGTTGTCTGCGGCCTTGAGTGACTTACATGCGACCCTCAACGGGATTATTATAGATACCCTGCGTTCCCATTTGCGCTCACGAGAAGTTCCTTTCCCAGAACCAGGTTGCTCCCAAGAGCCCATGGTAGTAGACACCATTGACGGCCAGAGTATTTGGAATAGCATCCAGTTGTTGCTTCCTGACGAGCGTGAAAAACGCCTTGCGTATCTGCTCTATTACTGCGGTCTCAAACCCAGAGAAATTGTCATCCGGTGTCCAGGTGAATTTGACGATGTGAAAGAAATCTATCGACTCAACCACAACATCGTTGAGCGGCTGCGACGCAACCGAGATCGATTGCAGTATATACTTGGTTATGCTGAATGAGCCCCTCCAATAATCTGTCTAATCCGACTCCTTCACCACAGGTAGTCTCAGCGTAAATGTACTCCCCTTCCCGGGAGTACTCTCTACCTGTAGGTTACCCCCATGCTCCTGCATAATACTTTGCGCAATAGTCAAACCTAGCCCGCTGCCGCCGCGATCGCGGGAACGCGCGTGGTCTGCCCGGTAAAAGCGCTCGAAAACGTGAGGCTGGTCTTCAGGTAGAATACCAATACCTGTATCGCTCACTTTTATGGTTGCAAAGTACTCATCAGTGGTCAGTGAAAGTGTAACAGACCCCTCGTAGGGCGTATATTTTAAAGCATTATCCAATAAGGCCACCAGCACCTGTTTAAGCTGATCAGCATCACCATGCACCGTTGCCGGAGTAATTTCTTGCAACATCAGTCGTGGCCCTTGCTGCCTTCTATTCCCATCTTCATCAGTAGGTTTATATTGTCTAAAAACCTCAAGCAACAGGCTATCCAGGTCGACTTTTAGTACTTGCCATTTACTCTTCTTATAGCCATAGGATCTAAGCTGTTGTGCAGTATCATCGGAACGAGCCAGCGTCAGAAGGTCATTCACCAGGCGACCCATACGATCCGCTTCCGCTCGTGCATCGGTCAATGCTGCCTTTGCCTCCTCGGCTGGAAGATCGGGAGCCTTCGCGAGCAGGTCGAGGTTGCACCGTATAGAGGTAATTGGCGCTCGCAGTTCATGAGATGCATCGGCGACAAAGCGCTGCTGGCGTTGGTATGCTTGTTCAAGGTTTGCCAGCATTTCGTTGAATGTGGATGCGAGCGAGGTAAGTTCATCCCTTCCGAGGGGTGATTTATCCGGAACACGCTGGCTGAAATCGCGCGAGGCGCTGATGCTTCTCGCCGTCTTCGTCATGCGTCTGACTGCTGAGAGTACACTCCAGCTAATGAACCATCCACCAAGTAGTGCGAAAACCAAAACGAGGGCACCACCTTGCCAGAGCAGGCGGCGCAAGTCGCTTAGAGATTGCTCGATATCCTGCTCGGAACGTGCCGTTTGAATAATATGTCCTGCACCGAAATCATTATTCATGAGGGTATATACTCGTACATGCTGGCCCTGGTAGGTAATCATGCTGTACATACTGTTTGCGTCTCCATTATCGGAGAAAGGATGGTGCAAAATCCATTCGGCTGCTTGCCTATCCCAGGGAACGGGATTGTTGACCAGCCCATTAACCCCTGTCAGGTAATCCATGGTCGGATTGATTGATGTTGTTGCAATTAAGTTCAGGTTGCCATCTAGTACTTCAATAGCGACCCCGCTGGTTCCCAAGCCATCTACACTTTGCAAAGAAAAGGGAAGGCTATGAGAATCTGCGAGTAGATCCTTACCAAGCCTGACACTTGCTGCACGGCTGCTCAGGGTAGTATCGAGGTCTTTATAAGCGCGTTGCTCCGCCTGCATATACACAATATTTCCAAAGAACAACAGAGCAATCCCCAGCAGTACGGCATAGAAAATTGCCAGGCGAAGCTGTATCGGAAAGTACATGCCCTTCTTCATCTCCTCCCTATTCAGCAGTGCGCAGGACATAGCCGGCCCCACGCACCGTCTGAATGAGCCGTTTTTCGCCGAGTTGCTCTAACTTGCTGCGCAGATGGCCTATATAGACTTCTAATACATTGGGGCCGCCCTCGAAATCACTTCCCCAGATACGGTCCATCAGCACCGAACGCGTCAAGACTATACGTGGGTTGCGCAAAAACATTGCCAGTAGCTCGAATTCGGTTGTACTCAGATCGAACAAGCGTTTGCCTCGCTTTGCCTGGCGTGTTGCTGTATCTAATTCCAGGTCTTCGAAGACCAGTACCTCGCGAGAGATATCAGGCGGATTACGTCTCCTGAGGAGGGCTTTGACTCGCGCCAGTAACTCCTCCAGGGCAAATGGCTTCACCAGGTAATCATCGGCTCCAGTTTCCAGTCCTGCCACGCGGTCCGTCACTGCATCTCGTGCAGTCAGCATCAGTACCGCTATTCCATCCCCGGCGCTGCGTAGGCGGCGGCAGACCTCGAGCCCATCGATACCAGGGAGCATAAGGTCGAGAATAACCAGGTCAGGCGGCCTGGTGCGAACTATAGACAAGGCCCCCTCGCCGTTCGCTGCTACTGAGACCTGGTAGCCCTCGTAAGCAAGAGTTCGACGCAGGGCGCTGGTCACGCGGCTATCGTCGTCGACTATCAGAATGTGTGCGTTCATAATTCTTGAAAGAATAGGAATAAGAGAGAAGCGACGAATCGTCTCTCTCCCTGCCTATTTTTCTTTATCAATTAGTGATCCATTCTATGCCCCAGGGAGCATGCGCAGGTCCCTGGATTACCTGTTGGGGTTGACCTGTTCCGGCATTGAGTAACGTGATGCCGTTCGCTGGGTCAACTGCATATAACATACGTCCATCACTACTCAGTGCGATCCCTGTAAGAGAATGCTGTGTCAAGTAGTGTGCGAAGTTATTGCGCTGGGCAAGTAGATCAGAGGTATTGATTGCCCAGACTCCTTGCTGTCCTACAAAGTAGAGCGTCTTTTGATCAGGTGAGAGTGCTGCACCATTATAGAGCGCCTGGGTCTTATCTCCACTGGCTGCGTTGATGTTGCCAGGATTAAAGCGAGACGTCCCCGCGACCTTATCATCAAAAATGTCATTGCCACTCAATTCAATTGCGTTGGCCACTCCTAACGCTCCATTAGCAGCATACAACGTCGTGCCATCAGAGGAGAGGATCAGTGTATAGTAATGGAGTAGATCAGCGGATTTCCCTGCAGGTAGAACAACACAGCGAGCGCCAAGTAAATCGCCAGTCAACGGCAGGATATGCACGAAGGCTACATTGCGAGCCGTATCGATATAAAGCGTATAGACCATCGTGCCATCACTCGCCATCTGTCGTGCCAGAGCTGTACCTGTCATGCGAGGATCGTTGATTTCTGTCTTGTCAACGATGGGATACTGGTAAAGCTGGTTCTCCGTCACATCGTAAAGCCGCACGTAATAGTGGCCGGATCCATCGTTAAGCCTCTCCAGAAGGTAGATACGGTTGCCATCGGGATTCACCGCGTCGAGATCAAAGTTACCGTTCAAACGTATTGTCTTGACCAGCTTTCCAGCCTGTGTGTTAACGAGTGCGATGGTCGTCTCGTTGCCGGCCCGGCCCAACTCGCGCAGTGCCAACCATTTTCCATTGAACGAAAGAACCGCATTGGTAAAGCTTTGTCCAGCTGTCGTATAGTTTCCTTGAATGACCAGCGAGCGAATCGATGATCCGCTTTGTGTGTTGATAACGGAAATCGTTGTTTGACCACCCTTCGCTGTTGCCATATAAAGGGTTCGATGATCCATCGAAGTCAATCCGACGGGCAGTGTAAGGAGTGCGGCTGGGTTGGCACTGCCAGGATGAAAAGCTACGATCTGCTGACCGCTGCTGTTAGTTCCCAGGGGAGAATAACCGTCAAGAACGTACAGATTTTCACCATGAGGAACCGTGACCATGCCCGACAGAGAAGTACCTGTCGAGGCGCCAGTTCCACAGGCGGCTACAAGAGGAAGTAGCATACTCAGCATCACTATGAGCCAAGAAGTTGATTTCTTCGGCATGGCGTATAGCCTCCTTTGCTCTCATGAGCACACGCAGTATGCATGCACTCATCATACCATATTCCGGGTAGTTGCTATGCTGAGTATGTTATAGTACAGGGAGCTGAAAAGAAGTTAACGCGTTCCTGAATCAAAGCTGAATTAGATACGCGGTTGGTCTGAAATTTCTTGCTCTGTGTAGCTTTTGTGATGATAACCTAGTTCGTGGATCGAGCGCATCACTTTTGCCAGTGATTCATCCATGGGATTGGATGTATCGATGATGCATCCTTCATCTTCAAATTCCTCAAAGCGGGGCTTCCACTGCTCCCATTCCTCCCATGAAGTAATTTGGAACTCGGAGACTTTCCCTTTGCGGCCCTCCAGGCGGCGTTTCTGCACTTCCGGCGGGCATTGACAATGCACAACTAGCATAGGCACACGAAAAGTTTTCGCCACTTCTTTGCATTGTTCATAGGTGGTACGATAGGTCAGGGGGGTATCAACCACGACGCTCAGCCCCAGTCGAAGTTGTTCGCGTGCCAGAGCAAACATAAGCTCATAAGAAAATTGCCCAACCTGGGGCAAATCTCCAAATAAATCAACAGCCATCTGGCGAATGATATCTCTATCGATAAGTGGAGCATGTAATGCCGTTGCGAGTAGTCGCGCAATGGTACTTTTACCAGTACCCGGATATCCACGCATTACAATGAACGTACTACTCCCAGTATGCACAGTCGCAATCCCTCTTCCACAACGATGGAGAAATTCCACGCCTTTGATCGGTATCTCGGGTTCATCAGGCTCAGAGCTACCCACGCTATGCATCGCTTGTAGCCCAACAGCAAAACCCATGAAACCGGTGCGATCTAGACAACTTATCGGTTATATATTTAGTGCCTCAGCGTCTACTGATCTTACAGTATAGCTACTTTTTAGATCGTTGTCCAGGATTCTAAAATACCTATCCTTGCAAGTCACGTTTGGAAGGACCCACTACCTTGACGCCTTATGCTTCTCGCGCTATCATCCTAAGTACCAGAGTTAGGAAGTAATTGAAGGTCGTAAAATTCTATGATGAAGAAGTTGCGGGGACGTAACCTGGCTCATCCAGGTTGTCTCATAGGCGTAACGGTGGGTTTGATCCTGGGCATAGCACTTGCGGCTATCCTGGCCTCATTGAATGTTGCCTTGAACACCGATTTGCTCATCTGGCTTGGCCTCACTCTTGGTCTCGGCGTTATTGGATGGGTTATTGGTGATCGTCTCTCCTCGCGCTTCCCCGCTTTAGATGACGAGGCGCCCGTAAAAGAGCCTACTACAGAGCAAATCTCAGACTAGCACTTTTCATAAAAATGTGCTATATTCTAGGTGCATCGACAATATGCATGAGTTCTCCGCTTTGTCGATTGGAGCGATGCCGCTTCTGGGCGATGATGCGCGTTTTCGTATATGCCGTATCGCCGTGGACCCTCCATTTTTGTTGACCACTAGATACGAGTTCCCCCTTATATTTGTTTGGATACAGTTCAGTTCTATCTGATCAGCATGAACTGGGAGGATACCTTATGCCAGATAATGAATTTAGACGACCCGTCTCTGTTGATGCTGCTCCTCGTGGTAGCCTTTGTGAGTGGTGTAGGAAACCTGCAGAGGTGCAGTTAACCGCTATTGGTGGCGCTGCACATAATGAAAGTGGGCTATTCTGCCGTTCATGTGGTGAGGATTTTACTCGTGCCGTTATCAATGTGTCAAGTATAACATCACCAATCGATGCGACTAGGTAATCGCTTTAAGGACAAGTTACTTCGATAAGAGATGGATAATGGGGCAAGGTGTTTTCGACCTTGCCCCATTGGTAAAGTGCCTCCTATTGCTTACCCCATTTCAATCAAGATTGAAATGAATCAAACGTAGCGCGCCATATACTGGTTGATATCGAATTCTTTCGCCTGCTGCACTAAATGATGTGCAGCCTGGTCCATTGTTGGTCGCTCCTCCTGGAAAAAGAGACCGATATATGGTTTCTCCGTTTCCATCGCCAGTTCAATTGCCTTGGCGCGATTACGTGTATCGTAGTCAGCCGGAATGGGTGTAACGGTAGTCTTCCATACATCCATGGTATTGTAGAACGTCGGGCAGGGACTTAACACATGGATAAACGAAAAACCATGATGATTGACACCCTGCTCTATTAACGCAGCCAGGTCTTTTGGTTTGGAGGAAAAACCTCGCGCTACAAAGCTGACATTGAGACTCAGTGCGGTCGCAATGGGGTTGAATTGTGAAGCCAGCAGACCATACGGTGTTGACTTTGTGGTGTGGCCTGTCGGTGAGGTCGGCGAAGTCTGGCCTTTCGTCAAACCATAGGTCTCATTATCCATAACCACTACTGTGATATCGATGTTGCGTAAGGCAGCATGGATAAGATGTCCTGCACCAATACTGAAAAAGTCACCATCACCACCAACCGCTATAACGGTCAGATCAGGGCGAGCCATCTTCATACCCTGAGCTACGGGTAGTGCGCGTCCATGAAGGCTATGAAAACCAAACGTTTCCACAAAATGTGGAAGGCGGCTCGAGCAGCCAATGCCTGATACAACTACCGTTTGGTCTGGTGCAAGTTTGAGGTTGGCCATGCTATTATAGATGGCATTTAGTACACCAAAGTCCCCACAACCAGGACACCAGGTCGGTTTTACCTCGCTTTTATAGTCTTTTGGTGTGAGAGTAACAGTTGTTTGAGTCACGATTAGCTAACCTCCTCAATTGCCCGCAAAATTTCGCCAGCGGTGAACGGGATGCCGCCGAATTTGTTTACACGAATAGCCTGTAAGCCATATTTAGCACCCAGCAGATTAGCTAACTGACCGGAGTAATTACACTCCGGTACGATTACCGTCTTGACTGAGCGAATGAAATCTCGAATGGCACGGTCAGGTAATGGAGAGAGTATCTTTGGATGCAGCGCTGCAACTTTGTATCCTTTGGCCCGTGCACGATCAACGGCCTCTTGAATGGTACCCTCAGTCGAACCCCAACCTATGATACCGATAGTGGCATCCTCGTCTCCGTAGCGTTGAGGTTTGGGCAATTCTTCAGCCGCGGTAGCCAGCTTGCGGAACCTCTTCTCCATCATTGCTGTATGGTCTTCTGGTTCGTAATTTGGATGACCATACTCATCATGTTCCAGGCCAGTTGCGACGTAGGTCAGCGCACCTGGTCCAGGGGCTGTAATGGGAGAGATGCCGCTTGCAGTATAGGCGTAGCGTGGGTAGCTATGCTCTGCCGCTCCTACACCTACGGCTTCGTTATGCCCATTCGCTCCATTTTCGCTGAATTTGATGCGCTCCATGATCTCCATTGGTTTGAAAACGTTGCGATCGACGCTCTCCACGCGAGCCGTTAAGGATTGGTCACTGAGGAAGATAACTGGTATCTGGTAGCGTTCGGCCATATTGAAAGCCAGGATCATCAGTCTGTAGCAGTCAGCAACATCGGCTGGCGCTACAACCATCCGTGGAGTATCACCATGGCCGGCATTGAGGGCGAAACTCAGGTCGGACTGTTCCATCTTAGTTGGCATACCTGTGCTAGGACCGGCGCGCTGCGCATCTACGATCACAGCAGGTATCTCCGCCATTGAAGCATAGCCGATCAACTCGGTCATCAGTGAGAAGCCTGGCCCTGAGGTAGCGGTCATCGCGCGTACACCGCCAAAGGAGGCGCCAAGGACCGCGGCAAGCGCAGCTATCTCGTCTTCTGCTTGCAGGAAGGTTCCACCAACCTGGGGCAATTCTTTTGCCATCGCCTCCATGATATCGCTTGCCGGTGTGATCGGGTACCCTGAAAAGAAGCCACAGTGTGCAGCCAGTGCACCGGCGACAACCGCCTGGTTGCCATTGAGGACAACGCGGTCAGCCTTCTCTACCGTTCCCAACCGGTAAGGATCACGTTTACTTAATTGCTCAGTAACGTATTTTTTCGCAATCTCCAAAGCCAGCATATTCTTTTCCATCAGAATAGGATTAGATTTACGCGACCTGGAGAGCTTGGACTCAACCACCTGCGTGATCGCCTCCAATGGGGGACCAAACAAGCCCGAAATCGCACCCAGCATGACCATATTTTTTGTCTGGTATAATTGCACTTCCTTGCGGGCTAATTCATTGAATGGGATTGCGTAGATGATATGATCGCTGGCTTCGGGTGTAAAATCGGAAGGATCATAGATCAGAACGCCGCCATGACGCAAGTCACTGATGTTACGGTCGTAGGCCTCTTGATTCAAGCAAATAAGTACATCAGCGTAGTCCCCCATGGATTTCACGGGCTGATCACTTATACGCACTTGAAACAAACAAGGTCCGCCGAGAATTTCGGCGGGGAAGGTGCGGAAGGTATAGACATGATACCCCCAGCGTGCGGCAGCCAGGGCGAGAATATCTCCACCAGAAATGGTTCCCTCACCCGACTCGCCACCAATACGGATCGTTACTTCATTCAGCATTGAATGCTCCCTTAGAAAAATTATCGACCGCGCCATTTCTCTGTATATGACGCGGCCCTGCGGTTGCAGACGTTTGTGTTATATGAAACACCTGTGTATCTTTCCGGTAGAGCCGGGCTAGATACGTCGGGAGTTGTCGCTCTTCTATATTGCCAGACAGCAGTGAAACTTCATAGGGGCTCGATTTACCGCGCCCACCCACGGGATAGTCTTTCATCGGTTGTTTCGTTTTGCACCTGAGCTTCCCCGAACTCGTGGCCTGTCCCCGAGAATACGTGGGGAACTTAACCCTATTTATATCACCTGCTATTATATCATACTTCTCAGGTTACAGTATATTGAATCCATAAATTTAAGGCAATTTTTGAAAATTCCTCAATTAGTGGGGATTAGATGCCACCAAGGGTCAGGTACAAAAATGAAAGATAAGAATTTGCCCTCTTCCCAACTGGCAATAGCTATGGTACAATACGTTCCGCGAGGGCCCATAGCTCAGTGGTTAGAGCAGTCCCCTCATAAGGGATTGGTCCCTGGTTCGATCCCAGGTGGGCCCATTTATAATTCGTAGTCCTTCGCCCAAAGCGTATTTTTTTCTTGGTTGTTCTTCGGGGTCGTCAATCGAAGAGCAGCACTCGTAGTGCCTACCTGATCCACTGGGACGAGATAGACTTTGTTTAGTTTCTCGTTGTATAGTGGATCCATAAAACGAGACAAAAAAAGAGGCGGCTGTAAGATACAATTAGGAACATGAGAAAACACTATACCGCCACATTCAAAGCCCAAGTGGTGCAAGAGCTGTTGAAGGAAGACCAAACGATTGCACAGCTCGCTGCGGAGTATGAGGTGCATCCGACCCAGCTGAACAAGTGGAAAAGCACAGCCATAACCGGCTTGCCCAGCCTCTTTGAAGAAAAGGATACACTGGCAGTACTCAAAGCGAGCCACGAAGAGCAACTCAACCAGCTCTATGCAGAAATTGGCAAATTGACGACACAGGTGACCTGGCTCAAAAAAAAATCTGGGATCGAACCTCAGTAGAGACGAACGCCTGGAGTTCATCGAACACGGCTCTGCTGACCTGCCGGTGACGATGCAAGCCGAGTTATTGAGTCTGAATCGGTCAAGTTTGTACTATCAGCCACAGCCGCCATCCGCCGCAGAAGTGGCCCTCAAACATCGCATCGATGAATTGTACACGCAGTGGCCTTTTTACGGCTCGCGCAAGATCACTGCTCAGTTGCAACAGGAAGGAGTCGAGGTCAATCGCAAAGCCGTGCAACGGCATATGCGTGAAATGGGCATTGAGGGCGTCTGCCCCGGTCCGAATCTGAGTAAACGGAACCAAAAAGAAGGCGTCTATCCCTATTTACTGCGCCATATCACCAGCGCGTACCCCAATCATATTTGGGGAATTGATATTACGTACATTCGCTTACAAGCGGGCTGGATGTACCTGGTGGCGATCCTGGATTGGTACTCAAGGTATGTGATCAGTTGGGAACTCGATCAAACCCTAGAGATGCCGTTTGTCTTGACGGCGATGCAGCGCGCGTTAGCGCAAGCGACACCGCATATTTGCAATAGCGATCAAGGCAGCCATTTCACCAGTCCACAGTATGCTCAGTTATTGCTCGCAGCCGATGTGCAAATCAGTATGGATGGGAAAGGGCGTGCCTTGGACAACATTTTCACGGAGCGGCTCTGGCGCACCATTAAATACGAAGAGGTCTATTTGCATGAGTATGCTTCTCCGAAAGAAGCTCGTCAGCAGTTGCGAGACTATGTACAGTTTTACAATCACCAACGCTTACATCAATCGCTGGAGTATCAAACCCCAGCTACTGTCTATTTTCGTCAGGCAGCTTCGGGAGCGATTGTTCAGTAGGAGGCTGAATAAGGAACCCGTTATCGTATTCAGAGGGGCATGAAACGCACTGGCCCCTCCAAGTTTCTCGCCAGCAAGGAAGGAGGATTTTGTATCTTCACACGAGTACTTTTTGTGTCTTGACAAAAGGGTCCACCATATCCAGCATAGCAAGTTTGCGACGACATCTGCTGTTGGATCAACGTTCATTTCAAGATTAAATGTCAAGAGGCTCAGATAGAACGGTAGACCTTTAGATAGTTGCCAGATAGTAGCGATATGTTCAGGGTCGGTAATTCCCTTTTCCTTAAGATAAGCATGGGTTTCGTCCTCGGTGAAATTATTTAAGTTAATGAGGT
>Ga0209701_10003139_pt1 | contig 10814 bp, 9 predicted proteins | sample CZO8metaG_4_FD_188356 | JGI IMG/M metagenome (GOLD analysis project Ga0209701, IMG submission 188356) | Vadose zone soil microbial communities from the Eel River Critical Zone Observatory, Northern California, USA - CZOApr15con2H3.8 metaG... | ecosystem: Environmental > Terrestrial > Soil >...
AGATCACCCAGCCGGCGAGAGGGCCTACACCAGATTCCTCAGGCAGAAGGATCCGATCATCGTCAAAAAGGCGGTCGAAGCCTACGCAGATTTGTTCAATCCCATTCCCCGAGTCTCCGATAAAGGCATCAAGGTCGTGTTGGAGGATCTTTCGCTCACCACGCCGGTGCCCAAGGAGCTGATGGAGCGGCCGGACTACTTCCGGGAGAGCGGGCCTCTCGAAAAGATCGTCAGCGAAGGTTTTATCGAACGGCTCGGGAAATAATCCTTGACGTCGGCCCGGACTATTTGCCCGAAGACTGCTGCGCGAGCTTCTTGAAGAATCCCTCTTTGTCCAACTCGTCGAGCGTGCCTTCATCCAGATACTTGTGCAGATCGGTGTCCGCCTTGGCTCCGGGAGTCCGTTGGGCGATCATCTCCAAGGTATTGCGCAAGCCCTGCTGCGACACCCGCGTGGGGAAGGAAAAACTCGTCGCATAATACTGATAGGTCTCTTCAACCGCCTTGGGGTTTTTCTGCTGGAGCCGCTTGGCCAACACGGCCAGTCCCTTATCCTTGTTGTGCATGAACTGGTAGGTCGCTTCGGCGTAAGCCTGCTGAAAACGCTTGACCGCGTCCCGATTCTTCTCGAGAAACGAGCGCCGCACCGCGATGACGTTCATAGGGAACGCCGCCGTCTTCAACTCGCTCATGTGAGCGAGCACGTTCATGCCCATTCGGACGGCCTCGCCGAGCTCTGGATGCGCGAGGACCGTAGCGTCGAGCGCCTTTGCGACGAGAGCCACGAGCCGGTTGGCCGCGCCGCCGCTCTGAATGATCGTGACCGACTGGCGCGGGACGTTCCACTCCTTGAGCGCGAGCACCACGGCCAGCTCGTTCGCCCCGCCGAAGCCGACGATGCCGATTTTCTTTCCGATGAGATCCTCGGGCTTGCGAATTTCCTTTTGCGCAACAAAGCTGAAAGGAAACGTATTCATAGATCCGGATACCATGACGAGATCCGCCCCCTGCTGGATCGCGTTGATGGTCGTGACGGCATCGACCTGGGCAAAGTGCACGCTGCCTCCCAGCACCGCCTGTATTTCGCGGGTAGAGCCAGGGACCATAACCATGTCGCCGCTGAGGCCATACTTCGCCAACAGTCCCAGGTCCTTGGCGGCCCAGACCGGCGCCTGGAACCCGGCGAACCCGCCGTAGGCGGTCAGGTAGCGCTCTTGCGCGAGCGACTCGCCGAGCAGCGCCAGCCAAAGCAGACAAACAACGGAGACCTTCCGAATCATTTTTGCCTTCCTTCCTTGTTAGCTTGGTTAGGTAGAGGGATTTAACAATCGCAGATGCCTGGTTGTCAAGCAGCAAGGAAAGAGGCGGAAGAGATCTATGAGATCAAATTAGCAATGACGCGGAAACGATTTTCAATACGCGGGGACGATCCGTGGTGCACCGCTGCCTTCTGCCTACCGCTTCGTCCCTGTTCATTCTAAGATCGTTCTGGTCCGGTCTCTCGCCGCTCTAAACAAATTCAAGATTCAAGACCAGACACCGCCCTGTTGCAGAATTTGGAGAAAGACGAAGATTAATTACAAATGAGAGTCCCGCCCGAGGGATAACAAGTTTGTGTGCGTGGCTGCTGCAAGATTCGATTCTGTTGTTCTTGGAGTTCGAGTAGACGCTGTTTGAATCTTAGTTCCTCTTCATATTTAGGATCGGCTTTTAATGCTTCTTGTTGTCGTTGATAGTTTTCCACACATTCTCTCCACGCCCCGGTAGGTTGGACAGTTTGGCAGGCTTGGGAAGCCTCGGGAGTTGGAGCGAATCCTTGGGCGTAGACAGTATTCACTAAACAGAGGCTTAGTAGAAGGAAAAGATTCTTCATCGATTTCATTATAAAATAGTCGGGTTGGGCACGCAATCATTAGGTGGTGAAACAAAATTCCCGGCTGGGGAGACCCAGTCCGGGCAATGGTGTGCGAGCAAAGATGTGACCGGATCGGGAGACCCAGCTCAGTATGTCCGACTCACAGTATTTCTGAGCCGGACCTTATGTGGGCCATAAAATAGAGCAGCTCTATGACGGCTGTCAAGCGCAAAAAAGGCCCGAGTCATAAGCCCCAGGGTCTCTGAAATTTCGCTTCGCCGCCGCTTACGGTTCAGGAAAGATTGTCAAGACTGAAAGGCTCAACCGCGGGATGCCCTGTCATTTCACCAAGAAGCGGATACCGTCCTTCTGCCAAGTTTGTCTAAAAAGGAGACCCTGAAGCTCTACCACGAGGAGATAGCTCAAGCTGCTTAGTAAGTAAGCAGAAGCCGATCTGTAACGACCTCGCTTTCGAGCGTTTGGCCGTCCATTTGAAAACGCCTTAACATTGAACGTCCGCAATCGATGAAGACTTCCCGCTCGAACAGATCATCAGGAATCGGCAATTCGCAAAGCAGATTCCCCGAGCGCTTCGTTCCGTCGATGCTTACGGCCACACTCGCGCCGCGAGCTTTGCACCGTGCGATTGCTTCGAAAAGCTTGAGGAGTGAGAACGACTGTGCACCATAGAGGATCGCTTGGGTATGGCTGTATGGCGGATCACAATAAATCAAATCTCCAGCTTTAGCTAACTGCATCGCCTCCTCAAATTCCATGTGATAGAAAGTCGTACCCTTGGTTCGCCGATGCCAGACATCTACGCGCCCAGCGAAGCTCTTTGGCGAAATCGGATCATGTACTCCACATGGCGTCGAGATGTAGCCGTCGGCCTGTCTGAAGCGCACGACGCCGCCATAACAAGAGCGGCAAAGGAAGAGCAAATCAGCGCCGTTAGGACTCGCATTGTACGAAGCTTTGATCTTTTCGTACATTTCCACTTTGTCGCCGCTCCGCATTAAATGCCACCTCTCCGCATACCAGCGTTTCAGTGTCTCGGGTGAATCCTTCAGAGTCTGCCAAATCTCGACCAACGGTCTGAATGAGTCTGAGGCAATCGCTCTCTTCGGCGCTAAGGTTGCCAAAACTCCGCCGCTGCCGATAAAGGGTTCAAAGTATGTTCCGAAATCCTGTGGAAAGTATGCTGCGATTTTGTGGGCGACACGCTGCTTGTTGCCCACCCATTTCAACAACTGGCCCGTGAACGGTTCAATTGAACGCAGCTCTGGCTGATGGAATAGCTGGATCTGCATAGTTTCTTTCTTACACGTTAGCTGGAACCTTAACCAACAACTATCCTATTTTGGGATATTTGTCAAAGTGGTATAGGCTCGCTCTCCGAATGCCTAAATCTATCTTTTCCATCCAGCAAGAGCAACTTCAAAAGCTGCTGCGGCAGGTTCGCGTCGATGCCGGACTAACGCAAAGCGACTTGGCGAAGCGTCTGGGCCAGCCCCAGTCGTTCGTGAGCAAATATGAGTTGGGCGAGCGGGTCTTGGATTTGGTTGAGTTGCGCCGAATTTGCAAAGCAGTCGGGATCTCATTGGTTGACCTTGTTCGCAAATGGGAGAACTCAGTCAAGTGAAACCCGACTCGCGTTTCCTTAAACAGCCCAAACATTTTTGGGCCAATGTTCGAACAATCAGCCAGCACATAGGCTACACGGTCAGGGGTGCTGGTGAAATCAAAGTGCCAACCATCGCGGAAATAACTCAAGCTTTTGAGCAGTTGAAACTTAGCACAAAACACGTGATCGGCGGTGACGGTCAGCCCACGGATTTTGGCCGACTGCTCGCTGCCTACTTTCAGCATAGGGCGAATGTCCTCAACAGGTTCGTCGAACCACGGCTCATGGACGCGAAACGAGCTAAACAAGAGTTCGGAAAACTTCGCCGTCAACTACGCCCCAACTGTCCATTGCCAATGAATAAACAGACAGGCAATAAGAAAGCGCCCGCGTTTTTAACCGGCATCGCCAACATGCTAATCGAGGCGAATGCGGCGGGAACGGAATGCTGCTACGATCCGCGAGAATTGACTACAGTTACGCGTGATGGTGTTCCAGTCCGCACGCTTGCGCGTCGAATAGACGGCGCCTTCCCTAGCACGATCAACCCAATTGCGGTATGGGAGATCAAGGAGTACTACTACACCACGACTTTCGGCAGCCGCGTCGCCGATGGCGTTTACGAGACGCTTTTGGACGGCATGGAGCTTGAGGAACTCCGTGAGCACGAAGGGATCGACATCAAACACTATCTCATACTTGATGCTCATTACACTTGGTGGGAATGCGGACGCTCATACCTTTGCCGTGTTCTCGATATGCTGCATATGGGTTATGTGGATGAGGTGCTGTTTGGGTTGGAGGCTATTGAGCGGTTGCCTTCGCTCGTGAAGCAATGGGTCGAAGCGGCTCGAAAGAACGCCAATAAGAAATGAACTGTCAGGTGCAGGATCAGAGCTCTACGACTCAACAATCAAGATCTTTGTGTCAGAGAAGACCTGCCTAATGTACCTAACTCTTCCCACTATTTTCTTTCAAAAGAAGAAACCTGGCTGGAGTGACCCAGTCCGGGCGATGATGCAGAACCAATGATGTGACCGGATCGAGGAACCCAGCCGAAGTTGTTCAGTGGAAAATAGGGCAAGTTGGCTAAGAAGGCAAGAGGCAGGGAGGCAATACAAACAGGCGTGAGGCGTTAGGCGGAAGGCGTGAGGGGACACGGGGAAAGGATGAAGGATGAAAGCGGAAGGATGAAATGAAACAAAAGCCGTGAACCGTGTTCGTGGGTCGTGATCGTGAATGGTTAGCGGTTTTTTGCACGCTTACGCTTGTGATGCGCCATCGGCTTGAGCGATCGCTTTATCAGTTTCCTGGTTAAGTTAGGGCAATTCCACGACCGGAACTTGGATAACGGGTGACTTGGACCATTTTCTCGGACTCTCCAGAATTTCCGCAATGCGTTTTCCAACTTCTGATCGTACGACTTTAGCGCCACAGCGCGGACAGACGCCAGCCGGCACATTGTCAATGACGACCAACTTCCCGCGAATCCAGAAATCCTGCTTGATCCGCTTGCCCACCAGCCTTGCATCGCAGATTTCACATTCTCCGTAATTGTACTTCATGGATCGTCGGAAATGGGAGTCAGGCGTGATAAATGATATTTTCCCGGCATCGACATCTCGACTGTTCAGGCGGCGAGCTCGATCTAAATTTCTGCTTCGGGTGCCCGAGCCACTTTCTTAGGAGTAGATAAAGAAAGCCTATCATAATTTCGGCCTTCGAGGCGAGCGATGTTCGATGGGTGCCCGCCGACCCGCCGTGCCGGTTACGCCTGTTCCTCCGCGTTCGTTGACACCTTTGACGGCCCGATGTTAACTTGCCTGACTTAGAGGAAAGGAGAAGGAAGATGCCGCTTCATGTAAAGAGCGAGAGCGTGCCGGAACGAAAGGGAATCCGGACCGGGAGTGAGGGCGAGGGCTCGATGATCTCAAGGAAAGGGTACGGCAACGAGTGCAGCTTGATGATCGCGTCGAGGGCGCCCGGCTACCATACCCGGCCCCACGTTCACGAGTCGGAGCAGATCAATTACGTGCTGGACGGCGAGATCTGGTTTTTCATCGAGGACAAGGGCTTCCATTGTAAGAAAGGCGACTTCCATCGAATCCCGGCCAACAAAGTCCACTGGGCCTGGAACCGCTCGGACAAAAACACCGTCGTGGCGGAAGCTCACGCGCCCGGCCTCATCGGCGAAAGAGCGGGCGATGGCGCCGTGGCCCTCTTTGACGAAGGAGAAGCTCCCCAGATCAGGAATCCGGGAGTCAACCGATACGTGCCGTACGATTCCGCCGCCGCGGAAAAGAAACACTTCGGATAGCGCGAATGAGTTTGAAATCGGTCGGCAGCGTTTCAATTTGGATTGCGTGGCTCATCTTGGCAATTTCCGCCGGTCCCACCGCAGGTCAGGAGCCGATGCGAATCCGTTATGGAGTCACGACGTCCCTGATGCATCTCCCGGTATTGGTTGCCAAAGATAGCGGCCTATTCGCGAAGTATGGATTCGACGTGGAGGTCATTCATATCAGGGGCGGTGTGCTCATCACGACTGCCATTATGAGCGGGAGCCTGCAGTTTTCCGGAGCTGGAGCCGAATCGGCGGTTGCAGCGCGGATTGACGGGGGAGACGTCTCTCTTTTGGCTTGCCCCGCGGACACCGACGCCGTCTACTTTGTCGCCCGACCTGAGATCAAAAGCGTTGCAGCGCTTAAGGGCAAAACCACTGCCGTGACCCGTTTGGGCTCAACGACTCACTTCTATCTACGCTCGGCTTTGAGGTCCGTAGGCTTAGACCCGGAAAAGGACATGACGATTCTTCAATTGGGGGCGGGAGGAGAAATTGTTGCGGCCATGCGGGGCGGCAGAATCGCGGCCGCTGCGTTGCCCTTCCGGGACACCTTTCCCTTGATACAAATGGGATGGCCGGTCCTATTGGACCTATCGACGCCTGACTTTCCCTATCCCTCATCGTGTGTCGCCGGGAGCCGAAGCTTCATCAAAAACAATCCCGCAGTGGTGGAGCGATTCCTGAAGGCTTACGTAGAAGCCATTCGTCTGCTCAAACGAGACCCCGCCGTCAGCGAGCGGGTTATAATCAAGTGGCATAAAGAAGTAGACCTCGTGTTCGTAAAAAAGACGGCCGAAGTCTACACCCGCCTCTTCAAACCCGTCCCGTACGTTCCGGACAAAGGGATAGAGATTGTCCTCAAAGAACTCTCCCTTAGGCGTCCCGTGTCCAAAGAGTTCTTGGGCAAGCTGGATTATTTCAGAGACAACGGTCCCTTGGAAAAACTGGTCAAGGAAGGCTGGATCGACCAGCTCTACAAGTGACCGCCTTGCGGCACGGTGCCCGAATTCATCCGATAATGATTGAACCATGAAGCTCGTTGGCGTAGATATCGGCGGCACCTTCACCGATCTGGTGGCGCAAGACGGTGACGGGCGTGTCGCGGTCTCGAAAGTCCTCACCACTCCTGAGGATCATGCCGAAGGCGTCATGAGCGCCGTAGCCAAAGCGGAAGTCGATCTGCGACGGACCTCGCTCTTCCTTCACGGCTCCACGATCGCGATCAACACAGTCGTCGAGCGCAAAGGCGTCAAGACCGCCTTGATCACGACGCGCGGCTTTCGCGACGTCTACGAGATCGGCCGCAGCAACCGGCCCGACGCCTACAATCTGTTTTTTGAGCGGCCGGTTCCGCTCGTGCCGCGCAGCCTGCGCCGCGAGGTGACGGAGCGGATGACCGCGCGCGGGGAGATCCATACGCCGCTCAATCGGGAAGAGGCGGCGGCGGTGGCCGCGGAGCTGAAGCATGCGGGAGTTGATTCTATCGCCGTCTGCTTGCTGCACAGTTACGCGAACCCGACGCACGAAGAGGCGCTCGGCGAGATCATCGCCTCCGTCCACCCGACGGCTTACGTCACGCTCTCCCATCGCATTCTGCGGGAGTACCGCGAGTACGAGCGCACCTCGACGGCCGCGGTCAACGCCTACGTGGGGCCGGTCGTCGCGCGCTATCTCGGCTCGCTCCGCGAGCAGCTACGCGAGAAAGGATTCAAAGGAGAAGTTCTCGTCATGCAGTCCGGCGGCGGCGTGATGTCGCTGGAGACGGCGATCCAGACGCCGGTCAGGATGATGGAGTCGGGCCCGGTCGCGGGAGTGATCGGCGCAGCCGGAGTGGCCCACGCGCTCGGCTATTCGCAGGCGATTACTTTTGACATGGGTGGAACCACCGCGAAAACGAGTCTGACCCGAAACGGCAACGCTGAGATCGCCAGCCATTATTTCATCGGCGGCTATAACCGCGGCCATCCCGTGATGCTGCCGGTCGTCGATATCGTCGAGGTCGGCTCGGGCGGCGGGAGCATCGCCTGGCTCGACGCCGCGGGCGGCTTGAAGGTCGGCCCCGTCAGCGCCGGCGCAGCGCCCGGACCGGCCTGCTATGGCCGAGGCGGAACCCAGCCGGCGGTCACCGATGCTAACCTTATATTAGGCAGGCTCAGCGCAGAATCATTTCTCGGCGGCGAGATGCCGCTCGACCGGGCGGCGGCCGAAGCCGCACTGTGCACGCACGTCGGCAAGCCTCTGGAACTCGACGTGAATCAGGCTGCCGTGGCGATCTTGAGAATAGCCAACGCGCACATGGCGCTCGCTTTGCGGGCAGTGTCGGTCGAACGCGGCCAGGACCCGCGCGACTTCGCCCTGGTCGGGTTCGGCGGCGCCGGTCCCCTGCACGCCTGCGAATTGGCGCGCGAGTTGAAAATTCCGACCGTCATTATCCCGCAACTGCCCGGAGAATTTTCCGCCTGGGGCATGCTCACCTGCGATCTGCGCGACGACTACGTGCAAACTCTGGTGCGCGATTTCGCGACCGTCGATCCGGAAGAGATCTGCTCCGCGATAAGCGCGCTTATCGCGACCGGCCTCCGGACGCTGGGAAACAAACGGGAAGCGAACGGACCACCGCCTCAAGCCGATTGCCGCCTCGACCTGCGCTACCGGGGGCAGGAATATACCGTGACCGTGCCGCTTGCCAACGCAAACTTCGCGGCCGCAGATCGCGAGGGCATCGCCGCGCGCTTCCACGAGCTGCACCGGTTGCTCTACGGCCATGCCGCACCGGAAGAGCCGCAGGAGCTTGTCGCCGTGAGAGTCACGGTTCATAAAGCGGTCGAAAGGGCGGGACCATCTTCGGCGCCTCACGCGCCTCGGGCTCCATCTCAACGCCCGGCCTCCGTCTATTCAAAACGGCGAGTCTATATGAGTGAGCGTTACGGCTTCCTCGATACGCCGGTCTACCGCCGCGACGAGCTGGCTCAAGGGACGAAGCTTGAGGGGCCGGCAATCATCGAGGAGACCGCCTCGACGACGGTGGTCCTGCCCAAAGACCGGGTCGAGGTCGTTGCTACGGGGGAACTGGTGATTTCGATCGCCAACGAAGAGGAATAAATCGATGGCAAAGCTCGATCCGGCTACTCTCGAAATCGTCCGCGGAGCGCTGATCGCCTGCTCCAACGAGATGGGCGCGGTGCTGAGCAAGACCGCCTACAACCCGATGGTTTTCGAGGTCCAGGATTTCTGCATCGGCCTGATCGACCCGAAGGGACAGCTGCTCGCGCAAAATTCCGGCGGACTGCCGATCTTTCTCGCCGACATGGGAACCGCGGTACAGGATGGCATCGAGAAGTTCGGCCTCTCGGGCTTCGAGCCGGGCGACGCCATCGTCATGAACGCGCCTTACGTCTGCGGCCAGCATCTCAACAACGTCGTCGTCTACACCCCCTGCTTCCTCGACAACGAGCTGGTCGGCTTTCCGGCGGTTCGGGCCCACTGGCTCGACGTCGGCGGGCGGCGCGTCGGCTTCGGCTCGGTCGAAACCACGGAGATCTACGAAGAGGGACTCCAACTCCGCTCGGTCAAAATCTACCGCAAAGGCGAACTGGACCGGGATATTTGGCAGATCATCACCGACAACGTGCGCTTTCCGGAATCGTGTCTCGGCGACCTGCGCGCGCAGCTCGCGGCCTGCCGGTTGGGCGAGCGCAGATTGGCGGAGCTTTTTCATCGCTACGGCGCCGACACGATTCGAGACTGCATCGAAGCGATGTGGAACCAGTCGGAGAGGCTCGCGCGTCTCGCGGTCGCCGATATCCCCGACGGCGAATACAAAGCCGAGTCGTTCATGGACAACGACGGCCAGGATCTCCAGAAGACAGTGCCGATCCGCGTGACGGTCCGAGTCCACGGCGAGGAGATGACCGTCGATTTCTCCGAGGTCGCGGACCAGGTCAAAGGGCCGATCAACTGCGGTATTTCAGGCGGGATCGCCGCCGCGCGCGTTGCCTTCAAGGCCCTGACGTTGCCGTCCCATCCGGTCGACGAAGGCTGTTTCCGCTCTTTGAAAGTGATTCTTCCGCCGGGAAAGTTTTTGAGCGCCGAACCGCCAGCGGCTCTCGGCCTCTGGTCAATCCCGCTCCCCACGGTCATCGATACGGTGCTTGCGGCCTTCGCCTCCGCGGTGCCCGACAAGATTCCGGCCGCGCACAAAGGCGAGATGGGAGGGTTCGCCGTCTACGGCACCGACGAGCCGACCGGACGCCGTTTCGTCTGTCTCAATATGATGGGTGGGGGCTGGGGCGGCAGGCCGAAAGGCGACGGCCCGAGCGCGGCGGTCTCCATCTGTCAGGGCGACGTGCGCAACACGCCGATCGAGCTTTTGGAATCGCGCTACCCGCTTTTCTTCGAACGGTTTTGCCTTCGGCCAGACAGCGGCGGCGCGGGCCGCTTCCGCGGCGGCCTCGGCGTCGAGCTCTCCGTGCGCTCGCGCTATCCTGCCGCGGTCAACTTCAACTTGGAGCGGACGAAGTGCGCGCCTTGGGGACTCTGGGGCGGAAAGCCGGGAACCGTGTGCGACGCGCGGGTGCAAAAGGCGCACGATTCGTCCTGGGAATCCGTCACTAAAATTACCCGCTATCCGATTTTTCCCGAAAGCCTCGTGGTCTTCCGCACCGCCGGAGGCGGCGGCTGGGGCGATCCTCTGGAGCGCGATCCTGAAGCCGTCGCCGCGGATGTCCGCGAAGGGTACATCTCGGCCGCAGCAGCGGCTGATTTCGGCGTGGTTTTGGATCCGGCCACCGGCAATGTCGATCTGAAGGCGACGGAAAGATTAAGAGCTCGGCTACGCGAGAAGGGAAAGAGCCAAGCCCCAATTGAATAACTAAACGGGCTGTTGCCCAAAGGTCACTTGAAACGCGAAAGACAGATTCTATCTCATTCGGCGGCCGTCACTTCAGCTTAGAGAGCGAAAGCTCATGGCTGCAAAGCGGCGATATCAAAGA
>Ga0209701_10003140_pt1 | contig 10814 bp, 11 predicted proteins | sample CZO8metaG_4_FD_188356 | JGI IMG/M metagenome (GOLD analysis project Ga0209701, IMG submission 188356) | Vadose zone soil microbial communities from the Eel River Critical Zone Observatory, Northern California, USA - CZOApr15con2H3.8 metaG... | ecosystem: Environmental > Terrestrial > Soil >...
ATTGCCCGTCGAAATAGTGGCCCCTGCTCGGCAGGCTCATGCCGCCCTGATAGGCATAGAGGGCGTTGACCTCGCTCCTCTTCTCGTCGGCGTCGACCACGACGCTGAAAAAGCCGCCCACCCCCGCGTTGTGCATGCGGGCGAGAGCGCGCGCGAGCTCGGCGGTCGAAGCGACGGCGGCAAGCCGCGCGAGGTCGGCCTCGAGCGGCTTCAAGCCGGCGGCGTCGATCGCCGCGGTATCCATCGCCGATCTGAAAAAATCGCCGACCTTCTGCTCGACCGAGCCGGGCTTGTGCGCTCGCGCCGCCGCGGCTTCGAGGATGCCCTTCAACGCCTGCTGGTTGAACTGGTCGAGCTCGCCGAAACTGCCCCAGCGCGCCTTGTCGGCCGGCACGGGATTGTTTTTCTGCCAGGCGCCGAAAGCGTAGCGCGCGAAGTCGGCGCGCGGATCGACGCTCGTATCCCTGTAGCCCAGGCTGAAGCGGGGCGGAACGGGTTGGGCCGGTTCGGCCGCAGAGAGCGGCCGGCACGCGAGCGCGGCCAGAGCCGCGGCGGCGAGGAGCAGGCGGGGGTGTTTCATAGGCGGGAAAGTGACGAGCGGTCATTATCGCGCACTTTTGTTGCCGGACCGTCCATGCGATAGTAGGCGCCAAACGAAACGGAGAAAAGAAATGACCGGCGCACCCGCTCATCAGCCCTTCGTCCCGGACAACTCCCAACTCGCCGAATTCACCTTGCGCGCCGTCATCATGGGCGTGCTCCTCGGCATGGTGTTCGGCGCCTCGTCGCTCTATCTGGTGCTCAAGGTGGGTCTGACGGTGAGCGCGTCCATTCCGGTGGCGGTGATCGCGATTACGCTGTTTCGCCTCGCGTCGAAGGCCGGCGTGCGCGATTCCACCATCCTCGAGAACAACATCGTGCAGACCGCGGGCTCGGCGGGCGAGTCGATCGCGTTCGGCCTGGGCGTCACCATGCCCGCGATCCTGATTCTCGGCTTCGACCTGGAAATCGCGCGCGTCATGCTGGTGGCCGCGCTCGGCGCGCTGCTCGGCATCCTGATGATGATCCCGTTGCGCCGCACGCTGATCGTCGCGCGCCACGGCGAGCTGAAATATCCGGAAGGCACGGCGTGCGCCGAGGTGCTGAAGGCGGCGGAAATATCGAAATCGGCGCAGGGCGGCGGCGCGCGAGGCGATTCGGGCCGCGCCGGCGTCATCTTCCTGGGATTCGGAATCGGCTTGCTCTACAAAACCCTCAACATCGCGCTCAAGGGCTGGAAGGACGTGCCGGAAAAGGTCTTCGGAGCGCCCCTGAAAGGCGGCTCGGTGGGCGTGGAGATTTCCCCCGAGCTGCTCGGCGTGGGCTACATCATCGGTCCGCGCATCGCCTCGATCATGTGCGCGGGCGGGGTCCTCGCCTACCTGCTGCTCATTCCGCTCATCGTGTTCTTCGGCGACGCGCTGCCGGTTCCGCTCGCGCCGGGCGCGAAGCTGATCCACGACATGAGCCCCAACCAGATCCGCGGCGCTTACGTGCTCTACATCGGCGCGGGCGCGGTGGCCGCGGGCGGCGTGGTGAGCCTCGCGAAGGCGCTGCCCACGATCTGGCGCAGCCTGGGCGGAAGCCTGAAAGGATTCGGCGGCGCCGCAGCGGGCACGCAAGGCAGGCGCACCGACCGGGACATCCCGATGAAGTGGGTGCTGGCGGGCTGCCTCGCCATCATCGTGGTCATCATGCTCGCGGCGCCCTTGCACATGAACCTCCTGGGCGCGCTGCTGATCCTGGTGTTCGGGTTCCTGTTCAGCACCGTCTCGTCGCAGCTGACGGGGGAGATCGGCTCCTCGAGCAATCCCATTTCCGGGATGACGGTGGCGACGCTGCTGCTGACCTGCCTGATTTTTCTGCTGGTGGGGTGGACCGGCGGTCCCTACTACGTGACCGCCCTCTCGGTCGGCGCCATCGTCTGCATCGCCTCGAGCAACGCCGGCGCCACCTCGCAAGACTTGAAGACCGGCTTTTTGCTCGGCGCCACCCCGCGCCTGCAGCAGGTCGCGATCCTGTGCGGCGCGCTCGCCTCGGCCGTCGTGCTCGGGCCGATCCTGCTCAAGCTGAACGACGCCGCGACCGTCTACGTGCCGATCGCCCAGGTCGCGCCGGGGCTCCGCGCGGACGCTCCAGCGCTCGGTGAGACCGCCGCCCTGCAGGGGCCGCAGTCTCTCCAGGACCGCGGCACCTACCGCGTGTGGCACAAGACGGATATCGCGGGCGGCCCTGCGGGTAAATACCTGGTCGACGACGCCGGCAAGGCCGTGTATCTCGTCGACCCGGGCGTCAACGGCAGCCACACGACGCGCCCCGACGGCACGCAAGTGCGCAAGTACGACGCCCCCAAGGCGGTGCTCATGTCCTACATCATCAAGGGCATTCTCGATCGGCAGCTGCCGTGGGCGCTGGTGATCTTCGGCGTGATCATCGCGCTGGTGCTGGAGATGTCGAAAGTGCCCTCGCTGCCGTTCGCGGTCGGCGTGTATCTGCCGCTGTCGTCCTCGGCGCCGATCTTCGTCGGCGGCATGGTGCGCTGGTACGTGGACCGCCGCCGCAACAAGCTGGCGGCGTACGCCCATGCGAGCGAGGAGGAGCGCACCGCCGCCGGCGACCGCAGCCCGGGCGTGCTGCTCGCCTCCGGTTACATCGCCGGCGGCGCGCTCGCCGGCATACTCATCGCTTTCACGGCCGGCGTCCTCGGCGACTTCGACAAGGCCGTCACCGCCTGGTCGGCCGCCCGCAATCCGTTCTTCGAAGGCGGCTATGCCGATCCTCTCTCCATGCTGCCGTACGCCGCCCTCATCGTGCTGTTGTACTGGATGGCGAGGGAAAAGCCAGGGAGATCGACATGACCGCACGCCGTACGTTCATCAAGAGAGCCTCGATGATGGCCATAGCTGCAACGGCATCTGCGATGGGCCGGCAAAGCCACGGCCAGCCGGTGTCGAATTCGGCCGGCACCGAGCCTCCCAAGCTCAGGGCTCCGCAGGGTGCCTGCGACTGCCACATGCACATCTACGATCCCGCGCGCTTCGCCGTGCCTCCCAGCCCGAGGGTGGCTCCGTCCAATGCCACCGTGTCGGATTACCGCTTGCTGCAGAAGCGGATCGGAACGACGCGCGTCGTCGTCGTTCAGCCGCGCAACTACGCCATCGACAACCGGGTGACGGTCGATGCGATCGCGCAGCTCGGCCCGAACGCGAGAGGCGTCGCCGTTCTTCACCCGACGGTCACGGATGCCGAGTTGAAAGCGCTCCATGCCGCAGGCGTGCGCGGCATCCGCTTCACCCTGGGTGACCCGGCCACCGCGGTGGTCAAGGTCGACATGATCGAGCCGCTCGCGAAACGCGTCGCGGAGCTCGGCTGGCACGTGCAGTTCAACGTGGAGGGCGCGCAAATCATCGAGCTTGCGGACCTGCTGCGGCGCCTGCCGACGCAACTGGTGTTCGATCACCTGGCAAACCCGCCGCTGCCGGCCGGCATCGAGCATCCGTCTCATGCAATCGTCCGCGGCCTCATCGACAAGGGCCGCACCTGGGTCAAGCTCTCGGGCGCGTATTCGAACAGCAAGATCGGCCCGCCTTACTACCCGGAGGCCACCAGGACCGCGCAGGCCTTAGTCAAGGCGGCGCCGGAACGGCTGGTGTGGGGCAGCGACTGGCCGCACCCGACCCTACCCGACAACAACAAGCCGAACGACGCCTTGCTGCTCGACTTGATGACCGAGTGGGCCCCGGACGAGGCGACGCGCAATCGAATCCTGGTTCGAAATCCGGAGGCGCTCTACGGCTTCGCGAAATCGGCTTGAAGGAGGGCGCGCTCCCGCGGGCGAGCCCGATCGCCTTTACACCCTCCGCACAAACGCCGGCGTAAACTCCTTCACCGTCCGCACCCCACACTGCATCATCGCCACGCGCGTCTCGGTCCGCAAAATCTCCAGCACCTTCGCCACGCCGGGCTCGCCGAAGGCGCCGAGCCCCCACAGGTACGGCCGGCCGACGCCGACGGCGTTCGCGCCCATCGCGAGCGCCTTGGCGATGTCGGTGCCGCGGCGGAAGCCGCCGTCCACCAGCACGAGGATCTTGCTCTGCACCGCATCCACCACTTCAGGCAGCACGTCGATCGTGGCGCGGCCGCTGTCTTCGCCGCGCCCGCCGTGGTTGGAGACGACGAGGCCGTCCACGCCGTTCGCCACGCACAGCTTCGCGTCCTCGGCGGTGAGGATGCCTTTGACGACGATCTTCATCTTGGTCGCGCCGCGCAGCCGCTTGATGAAATCCCAGCTCATGTTCGCCGACTGCAGGTTGGACAGGCCCTTCAGGTCGATGCCGGCGTAGGCGGGCTTGCGCGCGACGCTCTGCTGCAGGTCTTCCGAGTGGCAGCCTTTGCAGTCGCGCGTGTCGTTCTTGCGCAGGCGGAAAAAGGTTTCCTGGTTGCGGCCGGCGACGCGGTCCACCGTCACCACGACGACCGGCGACCCGGCGCGTTCGGCGCGCTTCACCAGGGCCTCGGCGACTTCCCACTTGGGCGAGGCGTAGAGCTGGTACCAGACCGGCGCGCCGCGCGCCGCGATCGCGTCTTCCATGGACGTGGTCGCGGGCGTCGCGAGCATCTCGAGGTGCCCGCCCGTCTTCGCCGCGCGCGCGACCGCCGCCTCGCCTTCCGGGTGATAGGCCTTGTTGCCGCCGGTCGGGCAGATGAAGATGGGGTTCGGATACTTCACGCCGAGGATATCGACGCTCATGTCCACCTTGGAGACATCGACCAGGCGCCGCGGCCGCAGGTAATATTTCGCGAAGGCCTCGCGGTTGGCTTTCAACGTGGCCTCGGCGTCGATGCCAGAGGCCATGTAGCCGATGTGCGCGGGCGGCACGTTCTTGAAGAACACCGGCTCGAAGTCGAACACGTTGATCGCCTCCTCGGGCTTGCCGATGAGCGGCGCGCCCGCCTCGAGCTCGGGGAGCTTCGAGGGGCGGTCCACTCCGCCGAGCGCGAAGCCGGGCGAGGCGAGCAGCGGGCTTGCTGAGAGCCATTGCAGAAGGCGGCGGCGGTGTTCGAATCGATCATGGATGCACGGCATGGATTCCTCACTTATTTGGATCGGTACCTAGAGTATCGAAGGGATGACCCCTTTGAACGAATCCTTCAGGACCCTGACGATCGCATCGAGCGCTTTCTGAACGGAGATCATCGTCAGCTGCGTGACGGCGACGAGCACGCTCTCGCAGGCCTGCCTTTGCATCTTGAAGAGCAGCTTTCCCGTCTGCGGGGAATAGCCCTCGTTGGGATCGAGCTTGTACTTAGCGACGTTCGCGGCGATTTCCTCGATCTGGACCGCCATTTTCCTGAACTCGGCCGGCGCGTACTTCTGCACCGCACCCCAGCCGTCCTTGAAGGAGGCCTCCGCCGCGCTCATGATCTTGTCGAAGATTTCGTCGGCCGTGGCTGCCATGCTAGTTCTCCCTGGTCAGATTCTTCTTCGCGGACTCGACCACCGAGACGGCGTTGATCGACTGGTTGGCGATCTTGAGCGCGGTCGCAGTGGTGGCGCGCCGCAGGCAGGAGATCTGTCCCGTGGGTGACGGGCATTTGTCGCTCGTCTTGTGAATCTCCCGAACCGTCTCGAGCTGCTTCTTCACCAGCACGAGCAGTCTCGCGTTGCAGCCGTCCGCGTTGCCGGAGGGGTCCGTGGATTCACTTTTCAGCTCAGGCGGAATGCTGTCCTGCAGGATCCGCCCGAGCCTTTCGTAGATTTTCTTTTCCACCTTGCAAGCCTTGCCGTCGGAGGCGGCAGACGCCCGGGCGATCAGGACGTCGAGCTTCGATTCCAGAGTATTGTAGGTCCGGGTATTGGCTTCGTAGGTACCTTCCTGCTTCCCGCCGGCGTCCGCCATGTTCTTCACGAACGTGTTGAACTGCTCGGCGAACTCGACGATGCCCTTGTCGATGACCTCGTCGTACGGGCTGACGACCGCACAGCCGGCGAGGAAGACGGCCATCGCGACCATTCGCGCAGCTTTCATGGGACTCCTCCCTTTTCGCCGCTTATTTCAAGAGCGGGTTCGCCAGATACGCCGAGTCGGGGCTGATCCCCTTGCGCAGCGGTTTGCGCGCCTTCTCGTTTCCCGCGCGGCCGAATTCCGCCCGCGAGGCATTGTAGAACACATCCCACCCTGCTCGACACGGAAATCCCGCGACGCCCTTCAACAATCCGCCGTCGATCGCCGATTTCAACACGTCCTCGCAGGGCTCGTCCGATTGATGCGCTTTCAGGAATTTTTCCATCGCATAGTCGTAGCCGAGCGGCTGCGCAAGCTCCTTGGCCATGTCCGCTTCCTCCCAGCTGTTGGAATCCGAAGCCTTGGAAGCGAGATTGAAGACGTCATCGACGATCTTCTTGTGGACTGCTGGATCGACCCCTGCGCCACCTTGCTTGCGTCCAAGGTACTGGGCCGCTTTCGCCCAGTGCTCGGCCCACCGCCCGAAGCGCCCGTCGGAGGCCGCATCGCAGTGCTTGAATACGCGGGGCGGTTTTGCGTATTGGGAGCACAGCGGCAGGTCGGGGTAATGCAGATCGGCGGCATGACCGCGGCCCGTCGGGTACATCTCGTCGGGATCGTTGCCGGCCTCCCCCATCATCTGGTGGGCAAACGCATCGCCATAGAGGTGGAATCCGAATCCCAGCGCGCACAGGCCGGCCGGTCTCGAGGGATCGTTTTTCCCGGGCAGCCGAGCGTACAGTTTTCCGAGCACATTCCCGGCCACTGCCTGGAGCGCGGACGCCTCCCCGCCGGTGAGGCCGTGCAGCAGCTGCTGCACCGTGAGCATCCGTTTTGTCCATTCGGAATCGACGTCGTCGCCAACGGCCCACTTCAACCAGCCCGTCGAGTCCTTCTTCATCAGGTTTTTGTAGACGACGACGGCATCCAGGTCCTCGCTCTGATCCGGAAGCTGGGCGCAAAACGAGACCAGGCGGGCGTCGGAATCGCTCATCAGGTCCTTGCCGATCAGGTAGGTCACGACGCGCACCGTATAGAAATGGCCGGCCTCCTGATATCCCAGCGCCTTCGGAGGCACGGTCAAAGCGAGTCCGGCCGACAGGACGGTGATGGCGACTTTCAAGAGCTCCCCCCTTCTCGCCGGAACGAGGCGCCTAGAACATCACGGAACTGAGAAACACGAGGCACGCGAATCCCAGCAGGAACGCCAAAACGAAAAAAGCTGCGAAAAAGGAGTGAACCTGCTCCCCCCGCTTCAGTGACCGATAGCCCTTCAACAATGCACGAGGACGGCGAAAACGCTTGCCTTCGAATTCTTGAATCGCAAGTTCGGACAATTCGTAGACAAGCCGCGTAAAAACCCATGCGGCGCCAAATAAAATAACGAGCGAAACAAAATGCGAACGGCACCCGATCTCCCCTCCCCAACCGTAAGCGCCCCAGCATACGGCGACTCGCGCAAAGGCCCAAGTCCCGAAAAAGATCAAAGCTCCCAACAAAAAAATGTGGATGTGCAGGCTCCTCCGGTGAACCGGCGACATTTTCCTGGAAGGAGAGCCGCTCTCCGGTTGCGCCCTGTTTTGAGCGTCGCTCATTTCGCCTCCTCTGCCGGATCGACGTTGAACCGCGAGCAGCGCGATATCGCGCGGATCCCGGCGGGCAACCGATCGCCGGGCCGGCCCGCGCTAGGGAGCCCGCTTCGCGAGCCTTGCCTTCAGGTCCGCCGCGAGCGCCTTGCAATCGCCGGTGAATTCGCCGTCGGCCGCGATGACCGCCAGCGCCTGCCCGGAGAGAGCCGGAGCGCCGAGCACGGCGTTGCGCGCCTCCGCGAACTGCCCGCGCCGGCACGCGACCTTGGCCGCATTGAGCCGCGCCACGAAGTACGACGGGTCGATTTTGACCGCGGCGGCGAGCGGCCGCGCGGCATCGTCGAACCGCGCCATCTTGTAGAGCGCGTAGCCCCTGTAGTTCAGGGTCTCCTTGTCCTGCGGGCCCGCGGAGAGCGACTTGTCGTAGAGGGCGACGGCCCCCGCGTAGTCGCCCCTGCGGGAGAGCTCGGCGCCGGAGAACTTGAAGGTTTCCTTTTCGTTCGGGACGGGCGCTTTGAGGTCCGGGCCGTAGAGGCGCTGGATGCCGATGGGCACCCGGGTCTTTTCGCCGACGCGCAGATCGTAGGCCCGCGGTTCGTTCTCCAGGGTGATCGGGACGCGGAGGCGCTGATAGCCGTCCATCTCGACCTCCATCAGGTACTTGCCCGCGGGCTTGGTCACGGTGAACTGGGGCTGCGTGATCCTCTGGTATGCAACCGGATTCCCGTCCGCATCGGTGAGCCATACGTTGACCCCGGACTCCTGAATTTGCCGGGCAAACTCCTCGCCCGGCACGTTCGCCGCGGGCGAGAGCGTGATTTTCGCCTTCGCGATCGGCCGCAGGGGGATCACGGTCTCCGCCCGCGCGCTCGGGATGGCGCCCGCGATGGACGCGAGCATTTCCCACGCCGACGTTCCGGACCCGCTGCGCGCGACCGCCGCGCTTCTTTCATCGGGCAAGGTGTAGGAAGACACCGGCGTGCCGGGAAGCTTGTTGGCAGGCACCAGCGCCGCGAGCACCGCGAACACCGACGCGCCCTTGGCAAAGGAATCGCTCGGCGTCTTCGGTCTCCACACCCAGCAAAGCAGCACGCCGAGCAGCAGGATGAGCAGGACGCCGGCCGAGCCCTCCTCCAGGCCGAACCCGTTGAGAAAATTGCGCTTGACCATCCCGCCCACCTTGAAAATCTGGCCCTGGCGGTCGCTTTGCATCAGGTCCGCGATGCACAGGAAAATCCCGCCCACCAGCGCCGGCCCGTAGACTTCGCGAAATCCGCCCCACACGATTCTCCAATGATGGATCATGTCATCCTCCCGCCATGTGAACAGCCGCTATCTCGTTTGCGCCAAAGCAAGCCGCGCAACCGGTCCTCGAGCCGATACCAGAACCCCGAGCAAGGTCGCGGGATAAGCGCGTCAGTCCCTGTGACGGCGCCCGCGGCGGCGATCGTCGTCGTCATCGTCGTCGTCCTCTCCGCGTCTCCGCGGAGACTTTTCGATGACAATGACTCGTTCCGGCGTGGCCCCGGGATTGCCCCGGCCGGCCCCGATCGCCGCGCCCGCGGCCGCGCCGGCGCCCGCACCGACCACTGCTCCCTGGTCACCCCCCACCTCGCGTCCGATGACCGCCCCCGCCGCTCCGCCGACAGCGGCGCCCACCGCTTCGTTGCCGCGTTCATCGAGATTGGAACAGGAAGCCGCCAGCGTCGCCAGGAACAGCGCCGACAAAGATTTGCATGGAAAATTTCGCATGAGCATCCCCTTCGAAGTAAGGCGTGGCTACGAGTCTAACAGATGCTTTTGCCGTTCCTCGACAGCTCCCCTTCGGGCAGCTATCCTAGCGTCATCGCACCGGCTGCTCAACGGCCGGATCGATTTCAAGCAGGACTTCGGCCGCCACGGGGCCCCTTCCTTAGCACGTCTGTGCTGGCCGTGAATCAGGCAGTCCATCAAATAAATGGAGCTGCACATGGAAACCTATATCGTGCTGGTCAATTTCACGCAGCAAGGGATCACCAACGTGAAGGATGCGCCGTCGCGCGCGGAGAACTTCAGGCGGGCGGTCGAAACGGCCGGCGGAAAGTTGATGAGCTGGTATCTGACGATCGGCCACTACGATCTGGTCGTGACGGTGCAGGTGCCCGACGGAAACACGATTGCGAAACTTCTTCTCTCCACCGGGGCGCTGGGCTTCGTCCGCACCGAGACCTTGCGCGCCTTCGCCCTGGAGGAGGCCAAAAAGATTTTTGCAAGCATGCCTTAGAGTCGCGCGGGAGCATCGCACGCGCGCGACGCCCGCGTGAGCAGGCGGCGCGCTTCGAGTCCATTCGCGCGCGGGGGACTCCAATGGCGACATCCGGCAAGCACTCGTGGATCGAAAGCTCCGACGTCTTCTCGCTGTTTCCCACCCTGGCATGGAAGATCCAGCTTCGGGCCGAGGTGCACGAGCCGATCGACGCGGGCGTGCTCGGGCTGCTGCACTCGCTGCGCCAAGGGCTGCCCGAGCTGAAGGCGGGCGAGGCCTGGCAGTCGGGCCATGCGCTGCACCGGCGCGAGGAGCTGCGCGAGCTTTGCGGCTGCGTCAGCCGCGCGGCGGCGAGCGTGCTGCAGTTCCTGAAAATCGGCGATGAAGCGATCGAGATCACCGGCTGCTGGGCGAGCCTGAATGCGCCGGGCGCCTCGCACCGCGCGCACAGCCACCCCAACAATTACCTGAGCGCCGTGTACTACGTGCGCACCTCACCCGGCGCCGACACCATCAACTTCCACGACCCGCGCAATCAGACCGGCGTCATCCGGCCCCCGGTCACCGAGCTCACCAACGCCAACACGGATCAGGTCGTGGTGCGGGTCAAAAACGGCATGCTGCTGGTTTTCCCTTCGTATCTGGTTCACTCGGTCGATGCCAACGCCAGCGGCGTGATCCGGGTGAGCGTGAGCTTCAACCTGATGTTCTCCGCGTCGGCGGCATTGAGCAAGCCGTTGTGGGGCGAGGAATGAATCGGACGACGCAAGACCCGGCTCGCGCTGCGGCATCGCTCGATCCCCTGGACGTGGTCATTCGGTACCACCAGGAGACGAAGCATCATTTTTTCCGCTATGCGCGCGCGCCCGGCCACATGGACTGGGCGAATCAGCCGGATCCGTTTCGACGCTATCAGGGCGCTCCGCTGATTCCGCT
>Ga0209701_10003144_pt1 | contig 10808 bp, 10 predicted proteins | sample CZO8metaG_4_FD_188356 | JGI IMG/M metagenome (GOLD analysis project Ga0209701, IMG submission 188356) | Vadose zone soil microbial communities from the Eel River Critical Zone Observatory, Northern California, USA - CZOApr15con2H3.8 metaG... | ecosystem: Environmental > Terrestrial > Soil >...
CGTAGGCGGCGCGGGTGTTACCGACCGGATCATTCTCAAGCTGTTCAGTTTCGGTTACGGGATACTGGGCCCAGCTCAGGTACACGCGTCCGAGGTAGGTTTTCTTGGCGGCTAGAGTGACGGGCGTTTCTTCGGGCTTGTAGTGGATCTGCATCTGAGCCTCGGGATCGACTTCGGGCGCGAGCGAATCGACGTCCATGGTGGCGAAGAACGCGGGCGTTTCTACTACGCCGTACCAGCGAAACGGATTCACCCAATAGGGGTACGCGGAAACTCGAATCGCATCCGTTCCCTGGTAATTGCGCGACCGGAGGGCGGCTGCGGCGCGGCGATGCTCGTAGTCACATAGTCCCCAGTACGCGAGGACGGCGAGCAGGGCTAGAGTCGCGGCCAGTCTTCCCACCGGCGCGGCGTGCGGGCTTTTGTTACGGGCGCCGATCTCTTCGTTGATGAGCGAAAACAAACTGGGGAGAATCAGGCCCAGAATGAGGACGACCAGGAGGACGGGCTCGACGATGAAGACGATGTCCCAGGAAACCCAGCGTTCGGAGAAGGGCCAAAACGGGCGCACTCCATAGGTGGTGGTGAAGTCGAGGAGAATGTGGCTCAGGCCGGCGAGGCAGGCGTAGGCGAAGAGCAATCCCCAGCGCGGGGGAAGGTTGGGATTGCGGGTCTTGCAGCCACGCAGGCGCCAGAAGAGATAGATGAATCCAACGACCACGGCGGCTGCCAGCGGCACGCCGAGGAAAGAATGAGTGAATCCGCGGTGATGGTTTAGGCCGAACGCTGAGCCACCGAAGCGGCTGAGGACGTCAAGGTCGGCGGCTTCGGCGGCCAGGGTTAATGTGGCGGTGGCGAGTGCCGTCTTGCGGTTGAGTCCGGCGCGGCCCATGGCGGCGCCGAATAGAAAGTGGGTGACGGGTTCCAAGGGAGCTCAACAGAGTTTAGCTGGACTCGCAGCAAATGCTGAAGTGAGAAATTAGATTGTGGAAGCGGGAAATGTCGAACTGAGGCTCATCGCGGGAGCAAACCACTCGCTCATCGGATGCACTGCGCCGCAATCCAGGCACTTCGTCACCGCAAACTGTGTCGCACAGTGGGGACAGGCGGCGCGAGTCTGGAAAGTGTCGAATGGCTGCCCGCACCGTCCGCACTTCCAGAAGTCGCCGATCGGCGGCTTGGTTTTGCACGCGGGACAGGCAAACCCTTCCCGACGCGGCAACCTTGCGAAACGTAACAGCGCCTGCGCGTGTTTCAGTCCGCTCCAGCAATTCATCAGCATGAAGACGGCGATTACCCCGAGCCAAGGGGAACGCATCCAGAAGGCGAGCCCGATGAATCCAGCCACGCCCACGAAGCCGAGGATGGTGGCTACCATCAGGCTTCGGGCGCGTCCCAGCACAAACCAGAGCAGCGAGCGCAGGATCTGGCCGCCATCGAGGGGATAGATAGGCAGGATGTTGAATACCAGCAGGCCCAGGTCGATGAAAAAGACCGCCCGCAGCAAAGCACGGGCATTGGGCATGGTCGCGGCCCATCCGAGCGATCGGCTCAACAGCCCGAGTCCCAGCAAAACCGGCAGGAGCGCGACATTCACCAGCGGTCCGGCCGCGATACTCCAGAGGGTAGCGCCGGGCCGCGGCGGCGGATTTACATAGGCCACGCCGCCGAGGGGCCAGAGCACGATCTGGTTCGCCTGTCCCCCAACTTGCCGGCAGGCCAGCGAGTGGCCGAACTCGTGCAGCGTCACAATTAGAAACAGCGCCAGATACTCCAACACGTTCCAGGTGACGGAAGAATACCTCCCGTTTCGGCTCTGGATTTCAAACGCCGCCACCAGAAACCAGGACCAGTGCAAGAACACATCAATTCCTGAGAAACGAAACAGGCGAATCGACCCTTGGCGCGCGCTGGGCATTTGCGATTTATAACACAGCGGTAAGCAGCAGGAAGGTGACTGGAGGGTGACGGGTCGGAGGACTCCCTGACCTGGAGTCTTATGCACTGCCTAGAGGGGCAAGCCCCGTCTCTACGGCACAGTCATGCGGTACCACCAGCGGTAACCATCGTCATGCGGGTACCACCAGGGACAGCGCATCGGGAACCATCGTCATGCGGGCGGGAAGGCGGCCTAGCAGTTCGCCATCGGCCTCGACGTAAACACGGTCGTCCTTGTGCCCGTCGCTTTTCTCCGGCAACTTACAGACGACCTCCGAGCAGCTGACCAGATCGATGCCGTCGATATTCCATTGGCGGCCGAGGAGCGCTCCGGCCACATATTGCAGATAGGCATTGCGGCTGGCGGTGCGGCACATGACGGCGCGCAGATCGCTGCAGTCGAGCGACGCTCCGGGAACCAGTTCGCGCAGAATGTTCCCGAAAAAGCGGATTCTTACCGCCAAGAGTTCAGTCAGCAAGGCGCGCTGGCGCAGACCGCTTCCGTTTGCATACTCCACCTCGAACCGGCGCATGCGATGAGTCGCCCACAACTGCCAGGCTTTGAGGTAGTAGGCGGTCATGCCCGAGCGCTTTTTGAGTTCCGCCGTCAGTTTGTAGAACAGGTGCGCGTCCACGCCGATTCCGGCGGCGACGGTGAAGTAGCGCGCGGCGGCTTGGCCTGAAAAATTCTGATACTCGATACGGCCCAGAGGAATGCGCCGGACTTTGCCCTGCAGCGCCACGTGCGCCGCGGCGCTGGGGCGGAGCGGAATTGCCAGGTCGTGGGCCAGAGCGTTCGCGGTGCCGAACGGGAGAATGGCGAGCGCGACGGGCGTGCCTGCCAATCCCTGAATGACATCGTGGATCGTGCCATCGCCCCCGCAGGCAAAGACGGTGTCGCTGCCGGCCGCCACAGCGCAGCGGGCGTGGTCGGTTGCCTCCTGGCTGGAACAGCAAACCGTAAGATCGGTGCGGACACCGGCCGACTGAATGATGCCAATGGCATGGTTCAGTTCCGCGTCGCGCTTTATTCCACGGCGGCCAGAGTTGGGATTGAACAGAATGGTGGCTTTATTCATGCGTCGGCTAGCTCTGCTTTGAGTTTAGCGCACACCCCACTCCAACATGCCGATGAGGTTAGCGGGCGGTTGCTTCCGCGGCCAAGTCTGCACTATGCTTACGCGCAATGTTTTTGGGACGTTCGTGTCAATCACGATGGATGTCCGATTGGTTCTTTTCAGGAGGAGGTCTGCATGAAACTGCTGACTAGGTTCACTTTGAAACCTTGCAACCTTGAAATTTTGAAACCTGTCGTCCTCGCGATCGTTATTAGTCTAACAATCATCATTAGTCTCACAATTAGTCTAACAATCATTGCCTCCGCTCAGGATCACCCCATGGCAACAGCGAAGCCGGTCACGATGATGACGGGCCTGGGCGATTTGCACCATCCGGTTTCAACCAAGAACGTGGGAGCACAGGAGTTTTTCGATCAGGGCCTGCGCCTAATTTATGCGTTCAACCATGACGAGGCCGCGCACTCATTTCAGCAAGCGGCGGCGCTTGATCCGAAGCTGGCGATCGCTTACTGGGGGATTGCCGAGGCGGTTGGACCGAACTACAACGATCCGGCAAGCGCGGACCGTTTCAAGCAGGCGCACGAGGCCATTCAGAAGGCGGTGGACCTGAGTGGCAACGCCTCCGACGCCGAACGCGACTACATTTTGGCGATGGCGAAACGCTTTCCGGCCGATCCGAAGTCCGACCTGCGCAAGGCTGCGGAAGAGTATCGTGACGCCATGCGCGAAGTGGTAAAGAATAATCCCGACGATCTCGATGCGGCGACGTTGTTCGCCGAATCGGGGATGGACCTGCATCCGTGGGGACTATGGCATCGTGACGGGACGCCCGAGGACGGCACGGAAGAGGTCGTCGCAACTCTGGAGTCGGTGATAAAACGCGATCCCAACCACCTGGGTGCGCTCCATTACTACATTCACACCGTGGAAGCGTCGAATTCCCCGGAACGGGCGTTGGCCGGGGCGAACCGGCTCGCTTCGCTGGCTCCGGCCGCGGGACACATCGTGCATATGCCAGCGCACGTTTACATCCGCACGGGAGATTACGCGGCGGCGGTGAAAACGAACGAAGAAGCGGCGGCCGTCGATCGAGCGTACATCCAGAAGAGCGGCGTGCAGGGCATTTATCCGATGATGTACTACAGCCACAATCTGCATTTCATCGCCATGTGCTCGGCCATGACGGGAGACTACGCGGAATCGCACAAGGCCGCGGAGATGCTGGCGGCGCATGTGGGGCCGGCCGTGAAGGACATGCCACCGCTCGAAGGATTCATGACGATCCCCATGGCCGTGAATGTGCGCTTCCACAAGTGGGACGCAATTCTGGCGATGAAGGAGCCCAGCGCGGAGATGAAGACTACGGTTGGCTTCTGGCACTTTGCGCGCGGAATGGCGCTGGCGGGGAGAGGGAAGATCAACGAAGCGGAAGCGGAATACAAGATCGTCGCCGAGGCCGAAAAAGCGACGCCGCCGGATGCGATTTTCCAAATGCCCATTAACAACAAGACCAAAGACATTCTGAAGATTGCGGAAAACGTTCTTGGTGCACAGGTGGCGCTGGCGAAAAAAGATAACGCTGCCGCGGTGAGTATGCTGCGCGAGGCTGTGACCGTGCAGGACACGCTGCTCTATGGAGAGCCGCCGGATTGGTTCTTTCCGGTGCGCGAGTCGCTGGGCGGAGTGTTGCTGCTGAGTGGAGATGCCAAAGGAGCGGAGCAGGTGTTCCGGGAGGACCTGGCGAAGAACCTTCGTAACCCGCGGTCGTTGTTTGGATTGCATCAGTCGCTGAAGACCCAGGATCGAAATTCCGATGCGTGGTTTGTGGAGCAGGAGTTTCGCAAGTCATGGAAGGGCGGAGCGGCCGAGTTGAAGGTGGAAGATTTGGTGTAGCGGCGCATGGCTTGCGATCAGAGTCACGCGCGGGAGAATGTGTGGTGGCGGGGCTCCGCCCCGCCGTGACGGGGCAGCGCCCCGTCACCACACGAACATGTGTTTGGGTCACGGCACCGATGATTGCGCTCTCTCGATGGAATAGACGCAGTGTGGCAGGCCTCGCCAGTTCACTTCTTTCCAGACCGTCATGCCGACGCGCTCAGCAACGTGGCGTGACCGCAGGTTTTCGGGGCGAATCAGGGAAATCAGGCGCTCGGTTTTCAGATGTGCGAGTGCCCAGTCGCGGCAGGCAATGGCGGCTTCGCTCGCGAGACCCTGCCCCCAGAAGTCGCGGCGCAGGTGGTATCCGATTTCGTAGAGGCGCTCGCCTTCGACCTGCTGCAGGATGATTCCGCAATCGCCGATGATTTCCCGAACCTTGGAACCTTCCGTCTTCGTCAACTCCATGGCCCAGAGGCCAACGCCGTCGTCCTGGTAGCGCTGGCGGTTGCGTTCAATCCATTGCTCGACTCCGGCGCGATCATAGGGCGCAGGATAATAACGCATGGTTTCGGGATCGGAGAGGACTAAGGCGAGGGCGTCGACGTCTTCGGGAGTGAATTCCCGCAGCAGCAGGCGGGTGGTTTGGAGAATCTTCATCGTTCAAAATCTTGTAGTGGAATTCAGAATACACGTACTCGTCCCATAGACAAGCGACTGAGGGTTATTGGTGAAACGGCGATGTTTTCGATAACAACCGACAGGAGGGCCGGTGTCTGCTAATCAGTTGAACAGGGTCGGAAGTCCAATGTTACTGCGACAGCACCTGTGTGGTCGTCCAAGCCTAGCTCTTCTTGGCATCCACAGGCTGGAAGCATGGAACCGTACTTCAGCAAAAATAGTTCCCAAAGCTTACTGGTATAGATTTGACCGCGCTTGATAGGAAGGTCTTTCAATATTTCCTGTCGAGCAGGCTCGTCCAAACCTACAACGTTGACACTCCTGACGTAAAACTGCTTGCCCTCATCCATGTCGATATTAAGTGCGATCATCTTCTTCTCATCGTCAAACTTGGTATCTGGAACAGAGGTAAAGTTGATGTAGCCCCTGTCTCCGTAGGCTTTACGGAGATTCTCCAGTCCCTTTGCGATCTTTTCGCGGCTGAAGATGTCGCCATCGTTGATCGGGAAAAGACCGCGCAACGCGGCAACGTCGCTAATCACCTTGTTGTTCTTGAACGTGATCTCGCCCAAGGTGTATTGCAAGCCCTCTTCCACCTGAAAGCTGAGAGCCATGCGCTGACTGGCGGGACTGCTGGTCAACATCCTTTCTTGGCCGCTAACCTGCACCCTAAAGTATCCATGATCTTGCCAACCGGCTTTTACTCTTTCCACCGCTTCATCGGTCACTCCGTCAAGAGAGTTCCCGTATGTTCGATGCTTGATCGAAGCGGCGATCTGGTCTTGGTCCGAGGTAGGCATTTGGAGTAAGCCCGAGAAGGTCACCGCGGCGATCGAGATTTCGGCACCGACAGGCTGCTTGTCAACGGAGGCGGACGCTGAGTGTGGTGGGCAAGGTGCACTCTGTGCCTGAACGCGCGGCTTGTCAGGCAACAGGCAAGCGGCGGTGAAAATTACGATCTGCGCAACTCGGCTGCGCATGGTGGCATTATAAGCCCGTTGGGGTTGTTGACGAAATCTCGCGTTTACGCCAACTATCCCAAATGTAGTCTGGCAATCGGCGGGGTTAAACTCGGAGCATGGCGGAGATGGGACGGGTGCTGGTGATACTTGGCGTGGCCCTGGTGGTGATTGGGGGCATCGTCATGCTGCTGGGGCGGACGGGGTTGCCGCTTGGGCGGTTGCCGGGCGACTTCCTGTATCGCGGCAAGAACACTACTTTCTATTTTCCGCTGGCGAGTTCCATCCTGATTAGTGTCGTGCTCTCTATTGTTCTCTTCCTGATTGGGCGGATGAAGCGGTAGAGTGGAGCTGGTCCAATAATGGTTCTCAAAGCAGGCTGTCCGGCCCTCAGGGGCTAAAGCCCGCATTTTTATCGTCCTGAACGGCATGGCTGAAGCGTGCCCCTACTCACAACCAGAGAGACAACTATTTAGTTGACACTTGTCAACTATTCAATTTACACTGAAGAATGATCGGCGGCTTCCGGCATAAAGGGCTTGAAGAGATCTACCGTACCAGCAAGACACGCCGGATCGGCGCCGACCATATCGGGAAGTGCGTGCGCATCCTGCAATTGCTGGACGTAGCGGGGAAGCCGGAGGATATGAACGTCGCAGGCTTTCGCTTCCACGGCCTGCAAGGCAGCCCGAAACGCTGGTCGGTGCGCGTGACCGGGAATTACCGGATCACTTTCGGCTGGTCGGGCGAACACGCTTTGGATGTGGATTTTGAAGACTACCATTAGGGAGGAAATATGGAGAGAAAGAACGGGCTGCCGCCGGTCCATCCGGGCGAGATCATCAAGGAAGATATCCTGCCGTCGGTCGGGCTGTCGGTGACGGCGGCGGCCAAAGCTCTGGGCGTGTCCCGCCAGATGCTCCATGACATTCTGGCGGGGCGCAAACCCCTGTCTGCCGTCATGTGCCTGAAGGTGGCCCGCCTGTTTGGCGGCTCACCGGAAGTATGGATGCGGTTGCAGGCCGCCTACGACCTGAAAAAATCTGAGCAAAACAAGAAGGTCATGGCTCGCGTCGCGCGGATAGTGCCTGTCAAGCTGGCCGAAGAAGCTCGGGCCTGAACTAAGTCGAGGACTGTGCATGCCGCCGCCAAATCCATAGGTCCTTCCCCTCGCTCAGGGTCAGGATGACATCCCAAATTTATGACGACGGTATGGATTTATGCAGCAGAGTAAACTGAAACGTCTTCACTGAAAAAATCACTGCGTACAGTTTATGGAGATGGCGGACCAACTCGGGTTCCAGTTTCGTCCTCCGGAGCGGCGTGTCTGGACGGTGCGGGCTTTGGTGTCCGCGGTGCGCTCGCACATTGAGAGCGAGTATTCGGATTGCTGGGTGGAAGGTGAAATTTCGAACCTGCGCATTCCCGACTCCGGCCACTTGTATTTCACCCTTAAGGAAGAGTCAGCGCAGATTCGCGTGGTGATGTTTCGCTCGTCGGCTAAGCTGCTGCGGTTCCGTCCGGAGAACGGATTGCACGTTACCGTGCGCGGACGGATCACTGTGTATGAAGATCGCGGGGAGCTGCAGATCTCCGCTGAATTCATGGAGCCTAAGGGCGCGGGCGCTCTGCAGTTGGCGTTCGAACAATTGAAGGCGCGATTGCAGGCGGAAGGATTGTTCGAGGCGTCGCGAAAAAAACCGATCCCGCCGTTGCCGCAGAGAATTGGCATCATCACTTCACCGCAGGGGGCGGCGCTGCGGGACATTCTGAACATTCTGGCGCGAAGGCATCACTCGGCGAATGTGCTGATCTATCCGGCGCAGGTGCAGGGAGACTCGGCGCCGGGCGAGGTGATGGCTGGGCTTCGACACTTCCATCAGCAACTGCGACATCAAGACTCGCGCCGCGGCGGCGCGGTCGAGGTCATCATCATTGCGCGCGGCGGAGGCTCGGCCGAAGACTTAGCCGGATTCAATCATGAGGGCCTGGCGCGAGCAGTTGCCGATTCGAAGATTCCGGTGATTTCGGCGATTGGGCACGAAACGGATTTCACGATTGTGGATTTTGTCGCCGATCTGCGCGCGCCTACGCCGTCGGCGGCGGCGGAACTGGTGATCCGGTCGCGACAGGAGATCGAAGCCCAGGCGGAGGATTTGTACCGGCGGCTGGAGCATGGGTTGCGGTACCGCCTGCTGATGGCGCGTCAGGAACTGACCGAGCGCGCACAGCATGGAGCATTTGCGCGCATGATGGACGGCATCCATCGTCGCCAGCAGAAGCTGGATGAACAGCGCTTCCTCCTGGAGAAGGCCGAACGCCAGTTATTGGAGCGATGTCATCGGCGCTGCGAAAATGTCTTCGCCGCCGTCCGACACTATGACGCGCGACGCCGTCTGGCCAACGTGCGGCAGCAGCTCGAAGCTCAAGTTGCGAACCTGACATCCGCCGCGCATAGGCGTTTGTTGGAATGCCGCGGGGCGCTGGAGCGCCAGACCGCCACCCTGGAGGCGCTTTCACCGGTGGCAATTCTGAATCGCGGCTACGCGCTGGTGTTCGATGCGAAAGGTCGGCTGCTGAAAGATGCGGCGCGACTCAAAGCCGGGGACGAGGTCTCGGCACGCCTGGCTCGGGGACGGGTTCGCGCTCGCGTGACCGCGACCGAGCGCGGCGAACCGTAATCCGCTGGGAATCCGGCGCGGCTGCATTAGAATGAAGGCCAATTCAATTTTCGATTCAACTATCGACATGAGGGTGGCGTGACGCCGTCGCTGGTCTGGTCGCACATCTCGGTTATCTCGATCATCGATATCGTGCTGGTCGCGATCCTGATCTACCAGTTTCTGGTGCTGGTGCGGGGCACGCGGGCTGCGCCCATGCTGGTTGGAGTGGCTGCGCTTGGGCTGGCCTTCTATTTCGCGCGGCTGGGGGAATTGCGGACCCTGAACTGGCTGCTCAGCACGTTGCTGCCGTATGTTGTTTTCGCGCTGATCGTCGTCTTCCAGTCGGAGATCCGGCACGCACTGGCAAATCTCGGGAGCCGCATTTCGCTGATGCGAGCTTCGAGTTCGGTGGCCGACGTTTACGACGATATTGTTTTGGCGGCGAATCTGTTTTCGCAAAATCAGACGGGCGCGCTGATCGTGATCGAGCGTGAGATTGGGCTTCGCACCTACATCGAAAGCGGCGTGGCGTTGGATGCCAGGCTGTCGTATGACCTGCTGGCCACAATATTTCGGCCGAGCGCTCCGCTGCATGACGGCGCCGTGATTGTGCAGCGCGACCGCATCGCGGCCGCCGCTTGTTTCCTGCCGCTGTCGATGAACCCCGTGCTTTCGACGCAACTGGGGACGCGTCATCGCGCGGCGATCGGGATCACGGAAGAAACCGACGCGGTCGCCGTCATCATCTCGGAGGAGACGGGCACGATCAGCATGGCGGTAGCGGGAAGCATTGAGCGCGAGTTGACGGTGGAGCGTCTGCGCGAACGGTTGAGCCATCTGCTGCGCCGCTACGCTCCCGCGCCATCGCTGCCGAGTCCGGTGGAGGAAAGCTTTATCGAAGAGGAGCCGCCCAGTTCGCATCCCTCCCGCAGGCAGGATGCGGGTCTGCGCCCCGGAAGGGACGACTGACGATGCCGAGTTTTTTTCATCGCAGCTTTTTCCAGCGTATTTTCGTTCATAACATCGGACTCAAGCTGGTTTCCCTGTTACTCGCCATCGTCCTGTGGTTCCGAGTGGCGCGCGATCCCATCGCCGAAGTCGAAATGAGGGTTCCAATCGAGTTCCGTAATCTTCCCGATAGTCTGGAGGTCGATTCCGCCAGCTTCACCGAAGCGCAGATTCGGGTACGAGGGCCGGGGCGCGTGATTCATCGACTGCAGGTTGCGGATGTGCGTGCGGAGATTGATCTGGCCAGCGTCCGCCCGGGGGAACGGACTTTCGATTTGACCGGCCGGCAGGTTCATGTGCCGCAGGAAGTGGAAGTCGTGCAGATCATACCCGGGCAGTTTCACCTCTCCTTCGATAACCGCGCGACCCGCGTCGTCGAGGTTCGACCGAGCGTGACCGGAAATTTTGCGAGCGGCTTGCGAGTGGCGCAGCGGATCGCCGACCCGCCGAATGTCATGATCACCGGACCTCGTCGTCGCGTCGAAGCGGTGGAGGCCGCGATCACGGATCCGGTAGATGCCAGCGGAGTCATGACGCGGGCTACTTTTGTTACGCAGGCCTATGTCCCCGATCCTCTGATCCAAGTTGTACACCCCACTCCGATT
>Ga0209701_10003149_pt1 | contig 10795 bp, 9 predicted proteins | sample CZO8metaG_4_FD_188356 | JGI IMG/M metagenome (GOLD analysis project Ga0209701, IMG submission 188356) | Vadose zone soil microbial communities from the Eel River Critical Zone Observatory, Northern California, USA - CZOApr15con2H3.8 metaG... | ecosystem: Environmental > Terrestrial > Soil >...
GAGCAGGTGAACCACACACGAGGGTCTTTCCGCGGAGCACCTCGGCCAGCTTCTGCACCGCCGGCAGTTCCTCGTCCAGCGCCCTCTTGGTTTCGTTCAGGAGCCTGCGTTCCTCACCTGCGACGTCCCGGTCTTGCAAAAGACCGTCGATCTCGAGCTGGAAGCGCGTGATCTGAGCGTCGGCATCGCAGAAGAATTTCAAGGAATCGAAGTTCAGGTTGGTGTTCTCCGCATTGGTCGTGTTCGCGGCGTCAGTTCCCACGCTAAAGATGAAGGCTTGGGCGTTGCGAACCGACCCGTCGGCAAACTGAGTGATATCCCCGCCGAGTTCCTGCAGGTGGGGATGCCTGGACATGCGCGCGGCCGATTCCCGGACCTTCTGCACCGCGGGGAGCAGCAACCCGATCAGGATCGCTATGATCGCTATCACTACCAGGAGCTCGACCAGGGTGAAGCCCTCCTGCCTTCTGCTTGAGGCCCTTGCCTTGACCTTGTGTTCCTCAGTTGCTCCGGCAGCATCTCTCACTTCCGGGAATGCGGCGCCCTTGCGGAAGGAGCGCCGTTTGGTTCGTCTCGTCAAACAAGTCGCTAAGTCTTTCATACGCTTTTCCTTTCTACTGGATTTCCGTTGAACCAGGCAGCGATTGGTAAGCGTTGCTGCTTGGCGTTCTCAGAAACGCCGGGGAGCTTACACCCGCAATAGGGCGCAGTCAATGTGCGATCTTTCATGCCTCTTTCATGAATCAAGGCTGCACGCCTGCATAAATAGGAATCGCCCCGCGCGAAACATTCTTGTAAACCACGCCGCCCTTCATCACAAATACGACGCGCCGAACGGCCGTGATGTCTTTCAACGGATCCCCATCGAGCGCAATGATGTCCGCCTGCAGGCCGGGCGCTATCGAGCCGATCTGATCGGCCATGCCCAGCGCTTCCGCCCCGAGCGAGTTGGCGGAGACCATCGCCGCCATGGGGTCCACTCCGGCGTCGCGCACGCGGTCAATGAACTCCTCGGCGTTGCGTCCGTGCGCGCCCGCCACGGCGTCCGTGCCGAAAACAATTTTCAGGCCCGGAATTTTTATCGCACGTTGTATCAACTCGTGATTCATCGGCAGGATCTTTTCCATCGCCGCAAAACCCTCTTCTGTTTTGGGGTAGTAGGGTGTGCCGAGGTACTTGTCCTTGTTCAGGAGATAAGTTTCAATCAACAGCCCGGCTTGCGGGTCAAAATACGTTCCCTTTTCGGCCATTAATTTCAGATCGTCGTCCGTCGCCATCAGACCGTGCTCGATTTCCGTGCACCCGGCAAGAGTTGCGGCCCGGACAGCCTCTTTGCTTTGAGCGTGCACGAGCGTGCGCAGGCCCTGTTTTTTTGCTTCCTCGCACGCCGCGTTCAATTGCTCCTGGGAAAGCGTCATCCCTGCTTGGCGCATGCCCCCCGAAGCGTAGATCTTGATCAGGTCCGCGCCCACTTCCTTTTGTTTCCGCACGTACGCGCGGATTTCATCCGGCGTCCCGGTCTGCTCGCCTCGCCCCGTGAGCGGCTCGACGGCCGTCAGGATGCGCGGGCCGGGGAGCATGCCTTTGGCGATGGCATCGCGCAAAGGAACGTCGGCGGGTGAGCCCACGCTTTGCACCGTGGTGAAGCCCGCCATCAAGGTCACCCAGGCATTCGAGGCCGTTTGATACGCGGCCTCCTCGGGCGTCCATCCTCCACTCCCATTTTTCCCGTCCTTGCCAAAGCTCCAGGTAATGTGCACGTGCGCGTCAATCCAGCCCGGTAACACCGTCAGGCCACGCAGGTCGTAGTCCACCGGCCCGGCCTTTGCGTCAATCGCGGCAATTCTGGAGCCTTCGACCACGATGCGCGTGTCGTGCAGCACGCGGCCCTTGCCATCGAGCACCGTGCTCGCGGCCAGCACGATGCGTTTGTCCCTTGCGGGCGTTTGCACAGGCGTCTGCGAGGAAATTCGTTGCGCCCCGGCGCAGACGCCAAGAATGCTGAGGATGCATAGAATGATCTTCGCGGATCGCATGATCACTTTTCCCTCCGTTGGATCTACAGTGCGAGCCAATTCTGTCACATTCTTAAATTGCTCGTCCGGTTGGCGGCACTACCGAAGCACCTGCCGGAAATGCATAGCCCGCTTCTTAATTTAGGAGGTTTGTACAGGGAGGCTGCAAACTTGCGCAATGCGGCGGTTAGTGAACGACGTTTTCATCCGCAGGCTTGGAGGGCTTAAAGTCTACTCCCCAGAAATGCGGCGAGGGAGAAAGGAATTCGATGCCGACTCGCTGGCCCCGTTCGCCCGCATCGTTTTGATAGACGATGCGGCACTCCTCTTCTTCCTGCGTCATGGGGTTGGTCAGGGCGAGGACGGTCCCGGTGTCCACATCCTGGCGGAGGTAGAGGAGGCCTCCGTGCGTGTTGACGACCACGGTTTCGCACATCTCGCGAAACTTCTTGCCGTTGTGGTTCTTGCCTTTTGCAACCACGCGAATCCTCACAAATACGCGGCTGCTGCGGCGAGCGTCGGCAGTTTGACCTTCCGGCATATCGGCTTGATAGTGGCGCACGATATCCACGCGGTCAATGATTCTTCCCGGAGGATGTGCCCGCGCGGAAACCATCCGGCGCGAACGCACCAGGTGCCCCTTGCTCCAATGGAGACTCCCCCGTTACAATCCCCATGGGCGCTATAGGTGTAGTGACGGGAATTCGCCTTCATTTAGCCGCTGTCCCGCGCCCTTTTCGGATAAAAGGATTTTACTGTTCCTACGGGGGAGCCGCCGGATGAACCTGAGCGAATACATCGAAGGCAAGCGCGATGCGCATCTTGCTGAGCTCTGCGAATTCCTGCGCATCCCCAGCGTCAGCACCAAGAGCGAGCACAAGCCGGACATCGAGCGCGCCGCCCAGTGGGTAGCCGACAAGCTCCGCCGCGCAGGGATGAAGACCGTCGAGATTGTGCCCACGCGAATGCACCCGCTGGTCTATGGCGAGTCGCTCGAAGCGCCCGGCAAACCCACCATCCTTTTTTATGGACACTACGACGTTCAGCCTGCCGAGCCGCTCGAACTGTGGACCTCGCCCGCCTTCGAGCCCGCCGTGCGCAACGGCAATCTCTTTGGACGCGGCACCGCCGACGACAAGGGCCAGGTGCACATTCATCTGAAAGCTCTGGAGTCGCTCCGCGATGTTCAGGGCAAGCTGCCCATCAACGTCAAGATCATGATTGAAGGGGAAGAGGAAGTCGGCAGCGTGAGCCTGTGGGACTTTGTTCAGAAAAACAAGAGCCGTCTGCAGGCCGACGCGCTGGTCGTTTCCGACACCTCGATGCTCGCGCCCGGAGTCCCTTCGATTACGTATGGCCTGCGCGGCTTGAATTATTACCAGGTGGAGATCGCCGGCCCGGCTCAGGATTTGCACTCCGGCGTTTTTGGCGGAGCCGTTCCCAACCCGCTCACCATCCTCTGTGAGCTGTTTGCCAGGCTGCACGACAAGAATTTCCGCGTCACGGTTCCCGGTTTTTATGACGACGTCGCCCAACTCTCCCGGACCGAGCGCAAGGCGCTCAATTCGCTTCCCTGGAAAGAGAAGGAATTTCGCAAAACCGTCGGCGCGCCCGGGTATTGCGGGGAAAAAGGCTCCACGATTGTCGAGCGGCTGTGGACGCGCCCGACGCTCGAGCTCAACGGAATCTGGGGCGGATACACGGGAGAAGGCTCGAAGACCGTCATTCCCGCAAAGGCTCACGCCAAATTCTCCACGCGCCTGGTGCCCCGTCAGAACCCCGACAAGATCGCCAGGCAGGTCGAGAAGCACGTTCGCAAGCTGCTTCCGAAAACGGTCACGTGCAAGTTCGAGGTGCTCAGCAAAGGAAAGCCCTGGGCCGCGCCGTACACGCACCCGATTTTCAAAACGGCGCTGGAGTCTCTTCAGCAGGGTTTCGGGAAGAAGGCCGTGTTCATCCGCGAGGGCGGCTCGATTCCATTTGTCACGCAAATGCACGACACCTTCAAAGTGCCGTGTGTCCTGATGGGGTTCGGACTGCCCGATGAAAACGCCCACGCCCCCGACGAGCACATCGCTCTCGAGAATTACTTCGGGGGGATCCGCTCCATCGCCCAGTTCTATCAGGGCCTGGCAAAATTGTAATCCGTCTATTTTGCCTGCTCATCGTTCTTTGTTGCGACGACCGAGTTTCCTCGTGTCCCGAGGAATTCCACCCCTTTTGACCGCAATACGCGGGGGGTCGCGGATGATTTTCGCCCCCGACACTGTGCAAAAACCCGCTCCTAATGCGGCTTCCCGAGCCCTGGTGCCCCGGAAGCCGCATTTTTTAAGGGTTTTTTGCGCTTTTCCCTTGCGTTGACGTGCCCGCTTCGCTATAGTGTGCCCGGCGCGGCCCCCGAGCGCGTTTCTGGGAAGCTCGCGCGGCGCTGGCACCCACTTCCGACGAGGAGACACAACCTAGATGTCAAAGCCGATGAGCAAGTCGAAGATCGTGGCGCACATTGCTGAAAAGTGCGGCACGCCGAAGAAGACCGCAGCAATGTTTTTTGAAGAGCTCTTCAAACTGGCGGTAAGAGAGTGCAAGGGCGCTGCGGGAAAATTCGTCATCCCCAATATCGGCCGCGCGGTGAAAGCGCACCGCAAGGCGCGCATGGGCCGCAACCCGCAGACCGGCGAGGCCATCAAGATCAAGGCCAAGACCGTGGTGCGCCTGCGCGCTGCCAAGGCGTTCAAGGACGCTGCCCTCTCGTAGTTCCGGGCTGCGCCCAATTTGAGTTTGCGGGACGCGCGACGGAGACCACCCCGCGCTTGCCGAGTCGGGGGTTGTCTCACTTTCCAGCCTGACTGTCTGGTGCGTCCCCTATTTTTCTTTGAATCCGCGAATAACCTCTCCGTCACACGCATTGCAGTATTTGCTCAACCGGCCACGCATCTTTCGCAAGCTGTTTGACTCGCCCGCGCCGTGGAGTATCCTAGGAATGGACATGAGTCTCGACGATTTACAACGCGCGTGGGAGCTTCTGCAGGAGGCCTACCAGGCCCAGATGGAAGGGGACTACGCCCGCGCCGTCGAGCTTTACGAAAACTCCATCGAAACCCAGCCCACCGCCGAGGCCCACACCTTCCTTGGCTGGACGTATCATTTCCAGGGCAAGCTGGATGAAGCCATCGAGCAATGCAAAAAAGCCATCGAACTCGATCCTGAATTCGGCAACCCCTATAACGACATCGGCGCGTATTTGATCGAAATGCGCCGCTACGACGAAGCCATTTCCTGGCTCGAGCGCGCCCTCGAAGCGAAGCGCTACGAGCCGCGCCACTTCCCGCACTTCAATCTTGGCCGCGCGTTTCTCGCCAAAGAAATGTACGGCAAGGCCCGCGCCTGTTTTCAAACCGCGCTGCGCATCGAACCGCGTTACGCGCTGGCCCGCCAAGCGCTCGACAAGCTCCGTCGTCTGGTCAACTGAATTTTCGCGCGCGTAAACTACGCGGCTTTTGCCCCGCCGGGCTTCACCACGCGGTCGTAAATCCACAGCAACAGCGCCGTCAGGACCCCGACGCCTGTAACCGCCCACCAGATGCGTTCCGGCTGATGCCGGACTTCACCGAAGTGGTGAATCAGAAAGCCGCCAAGCCGTCCAGCGATGATGGAACCTAGGCCGATGGGCAGAAACGCAAAGCCCATGTAGGTGCCCTGCTGTCCCGCCGGAGCCAGCCGTGAGACGTACTCGTAATAGCGGGGCGACTGCGTGATTTCTCCGAGAGCCAGGACGACCAGCGAAAGAACCGCAGCCCACACGGCCGGACGCGCGGCCACGATGAGCCACGCCAGCGAACTGACCAGCGTTCCCAGAGTGATGGCCCGGAAGGCGGGAATCTTTCGCGTTACAAAGCTGCTGAAAACTACTTGGAGCGAGATCACCACGAGGCCGTCGGTGATCAGAATCTTTTCCACGTCGGCGTTCGGATTAATGTAGCCGTGGATGTAAAGCGGCAGCACGATGTACTGCTGCCAGAAGACGATCCAGTAGCCCGTAAAGATCAAGAGGAAAAGCATGAATCTGGGATTTGTGACCACGGTGATGAAATTCCGTCCCACTTCGGCCAGGCTCGCGGCCCGTCCCTCGCCCGAGCGCCGCGGCTCCTTGAAAAACAGCAGGACGGCAAAGAACATCAGAAAAACGCTCAGTGCCGAGACGCGAAAGACGTTCTCGACCCCCAGATGCCGGTGCGCCCACGACGCCACAAATGGGCCGGCGGTTCCGCCAATGTTCACCAGCGTGTAGTAGATCGAGTAGCCGATGGAACGAACGTTTTCCGAAGACGCGCGCGCTGTCGTCCCTACGATGCAGGGCTTCACCAACGCGACTCCGAGCGCCGGAAGCATGAGCACGAAACCCACCAACAACACCAGCGGCACGCCGGCGCGGATCGGAGCCATCCAACTCGTGCCCAGCGAGCCCAATAGGAAATAGGCAACGCTCAGGATGAAGAACGCGAGCGAAAGCGCGCGGCGAAATCCGAGCCGGTCCGCCAGCGCTCCGCCGAAGATGGCAAGAAACCACACCAGCCCGCCGAACAATCCGGCGAGATCCGTGGCTCGCTGCGTGGGGAAATTCAGCGTTTCGTGGAGGTAATTGGCCAGCGACGCAAAGGCCGCATAATAGGAGAGCCGCTCGAAAATCTCCGTGACGTTGGCGACCCAAAACGCCGGCTCAAATCCCTCGCGAATTTCATGCAAGCGCTGGGAGAAACTCACAGGATGCCTCCGGACGAGGCGCGCGGATGGGTCCCCGTACTCAAGGGCGAGATTGTAGCGAAAGCCGCGCCGGGGCGCCGCACTTTTTCGTGCGTGGCACCCGCGCGGCGCTGGTCAGCACGGTAATGGGTGGCGGATGGATCGCCAAGTCCTTGAGGAATTGTCGCGCTAGAGAGCGTCAGTTTTGAGGTTCGGGGCCGGCCGGCGCGGGCGGGGCATCCTCCGGCGAAACATTCTCCTGCGGCTCGAATTGTGATTCGCGCTCGGCGCGATTGATGATTTTCTTCTGCGCGCGGCGCTCCGCCTTCATTCTCTGTTTTTCGAGACGCTTCATTTCTTTTTGGCGCTTCTGAAACGTCGTGGCCATAAAGCCTCCTCGAATTTGGTTACGGGATCAGCGGCGCGGAGCTTACCAGCGAGGCTCGCGCGGCTGGCGCGCAGACTCGCGATAATCTTCGTTGGAGAAGCGATTGCCGCCGCTGCCGCGGGGCTTGCCTCCGCCCGCCGGGCCACCGAAACCTCGCGGACCTCCGCGCTCGGTCTTGGGACGCGCCTCGTTCACCTTGAGATTGCGCCCGTTGACAGCCTTTCCATCGAGAGCGGTCATCGCCTGAGTCGCTTCCGCGTCGTTGGGCATTTCCACGAAGCCAAAGCCGCGGGAGCGCCCCGTTTCCCGGTCCACCGCTATGTGCACGCGCGCGATTTGTCCAAAGGGCTCGAACAGCGCGCGAAGATCCTCTTCTTTTGTTTCAAAACTCATGTTGCCGACAAACAGATTCTTCATTTCGTTCTCCTGATTCCCTAAAGCCATTTTCCCCAGAGACGGCTGGCCCGATTCCGATTGCCTGACGATTGCTTCATGGCGGCGACGAGGAACCGGATGGAGTCCATTAAGGCAGGCCGCAAACGGCGCCCAGAGGGCGGATGACGCAATCCGACTTCTTGGGAATGCACCCCCAGTATAGCGCAATGGCGCGCGAAAGTCCCAGGAACTAAAGCTCGGAATGGCTCACTCGGCAGCCGCCTCTTACTGGCGACCCAGGAAACGGATGCGGCCGTTGAGGGTGCGGTGAGCCTGTCCGAAAAAGGTGAGGAACGTCGGGGAGTTCACGTCGTTGTCAACCACGTTGGGATTCGCGCTGTTGGTAACGTTGTTCAGACCGATGCGCGCGGCCCACAGATAACCCTTGAAATGGAACTTTCGTTCGATCGCCGGATTCAACGTGAAGAATTTGGGGAAGCGGTGCGCCGTAGGGCCGGAAACAAGCTGGCCAAACTGGTCCACGGTGATAAAGGGAAACCCTGTGTGATAGATCGCCGACGCGGCAAAATCAAATTTCTTGAATTTCCAGATGGGCGGCAATGGATAAGTGCCCCAGGAGGTAATCTGATTGGGAGCATCCCAGGCAAGCGGTCCGCCAACTTGCGTGCCCGTGGTGAAGTCGTCCAGAGAAAAATCAAGGGTTTCGTTGGAGCGGGCTTTCGAGCGCGTGTACGAAAATAGAAATGGATAGCCGGGCTTCAGATCTTTGCGCAGCGTAATCTGGCCCGCGTCGTAGCGATCCTGCTTATTGTTCTCGAGAAGGAAGACACCGGCGGGCTGGCTTTCGTAAGCCCAGCCATGGGCGCCGTGCCTGCTCAAGTAATCCAGGCGAAGATAAGTTCTCCCCGGCAAGCGTCGCTCAATTCCCGCGCTCCAGTTGGTAAAGCGCGGCATCACCAGGCGGGCGGGATCCACGACAAAAGAAGTCGCAATTGTGCGCACTACAGGCGAAAAAAACATGTCCGTGCGCGCACCCTGCACGGCCTGGCTGGCCAGGGAAAGGTTGGTGCGGTCGTAGTACACGCCAATCCCGGCGGTGAGCTTGGTTTCGCTGGCTGTGTCCACGACCAGGGTTCCCGCGACGCGCGGCGAGAAAAGGTTTCGATGGAGAAACGAGTCGTTGTCCCAGCGCCCTCCGGCCTCGACGATCAGGCGCTGGAAGGCGGACCAGCGGTCCTGCGCGTAGGCGCCGGACTCGAGCGTGCTCAGGCCGAAGGGCGGCGCGTTTTGAAAAGTCACCTGGCGGAGCAAAGTGTTGTTCGCGTCCACGAACTCGAAGGGGCCGCGCGAAAACGCGCCATGAAAAATCACGCGGTCCACTCGCCCGCCGAGAATGAACTGATGTGTGCCGAGCCAATTCCACGGCTTCACGTACACGTTCGTGAATGCCTGCGTGCGATCAGACCAGTTCCGGTCGGTCAGGTAGAAATTTCCGGTCCGCCCGTTCGGGGTGAAGACGAAAGGAGAATTGCCAAGGGGAAACAAGGAATTATTGGTCCGGTGGAAGCCTGCGCCGAACTCCAGCAGAGTGCTCCTGGCGATGGTGATCTGGTCTTTCAGCGCCAGCACGTAAAGCGTGGAATGCTGGTTGAAGGACACGGAGACTGGATCCAGCGGAGAAATGCCGGCGTGCTCCGAGTTGAATAGATCGAGCAGCGCGCTGCCCGTCAGGACGTTTCCCGCCGTCAGGTTCATGCGCACGCGGGCGAGGTCGGCCGTCGTCCACACGCGATTCGAGTCCGCGCCATCGGGAAGCTGTTTGACGATGTTGAGGTCGTTTTCGCTTTCGTGCGAGAGGTTGAACCACACCTTGTCTTTGACGATCGGACCGGAAAAATACGCGCGCGGCGTCCAGTTGTTGAATTGGATGCCCTTGACGTTCTGGACGGTGGGGATGAAGTCGGTGGCGTTGACGCGAAAGTGATTGTCTCCGTCCTGAACCTGGAGATCCACCAGGCCGCCGGAGCCTTTTCCGAACTGGGCCGAATACCGGCTGCTGCGAACGTCAATTTTTCGCAGTGAATCCGGGTTGAGCCGGACGGCCAGCGCCCCGCCGGCCGGCTGGCTGACTTCGAAACCGTCGAGATAATCCTGGATTTCCTGCGTGCTGGAGCCCGCCACGTGGATCTGTCCGCTGGAGTCGGCGATCACCCCTGGGATAAAAGGGAGGACGTTGCGGTAGTCGCGCGTGTCCGGATGAGGGATGTTGGAAACATCGCTGGCGGTGATGGACTGCGAATTGGAGCTTTGCTCGGGGTCAATCGGCGAAGGCTGCGCCGTCACTTCAATCTCTTCCCGGTACTCGCGCACCGGCTGCAAGCGTACTTCCACGGGCAGCGTTTGCCCAGCGACGATCGCGATGTTCGCCACCGTAGCCGTGTAAAAACCCTGCTTTTCAATCAGCACTTTGTAGGCGCCCGGCGCGAGCTGCCGGAGCACGGCATTCCCGGAAGGAGTTGTCCTTTCCTGGAAGAGGGTTTTGTCGTTTTGCTGTAGGATGACAACGGCAAAGGGCAAAGGCTCGCCGTTCTGGTCTGTCACCGTAACGTGCAGTTGCCCGGACGCCGCCGTCTGGGCCTGCGGCAAAGATCCGGCGAAGGGCATTCCTGGTCTGCTCCAGGCTGGTGCGGAGCAGAACAGCAACAAAGCGAATGAGCAAACCTTTGTCTTCGACATCATTGTAACGGCTAATGATGAACCCGGCCGGAGACAACCCAGCGTCGTTCTTGGCGAAGTGTGCAAAGCCGCAACCATTGTATGCGGTGCGCGAAGCCAATCAACAGTTCGCATCAGGCGCGAAGCGCATACCGTACGGCCGCCGTTGGTGGACAGCCAGCCGCGCTTAAGAGCTTAAGGATGATTACGGAATGAGGCCGATGCGTCGCTCGGCGCCCAGCTACTTTCCGGCCCAATCTGGTACACTCCCTTGCCATGAATTGCCGGCGTTTGCTGCTTGCCATCACGCTCTTATGCATCTCACCGGTCTGGCTCCGCGCCGCGGATCCCGAGCAGACCGCCAAATCCATCACCATCTACCGGGACAATTTTGGCGTCCCGCACGTCTTCGCACCCACCGATGCCAGTTGCGTCTTCGGCTACATCTACGCGCAGGCCGAAGATAATTTCTGGCAAATCGAGGACAGCTATCTTCGCGCGCTGGGCCGTGCCTCGGAAGTCTACGGCGCGAAGACGCTCG
>Ga0209701_10003152_pt1 | contig 10786 bp, 7 predicted proteins | sample CZO8metaG_4_FD_188356 | JGI IMG/M metagenome (GOLD analysis project Ga0209701, IMG submission 188356) | Vadose zone soil microbial communities from the Eel River Critical Zone Observatory, Northern California, USA - CZOApr15con2H3.8 metaG... | ecosystem: Environmental > Terrestrial > Soil >...
GCGCCGATAGCTTTGAGCTGGCGCACCGCCCCGTTGAAAGAATGTGCGACCTCGTCGGACGTCCCGGCGGAGAGCTGCTTGATAATGCCGACGCGCATCCCCTTGGGATCGCGCTCAAACGCCGCGGTGTAGTCCGGCACGGGCTCCCGGCTCGAGGTCGAATCATTCGGGTCATGGCCCGCGATTACCTGGAGCATCAACGCGGCGTCGCGCACGCTCCGTGTGATCGGTCCCGCATGGTCGAGCGAGTCGCTCAGCGGAATCACTCCGTAACGGCTTACGCGGCTCCACGTCTGCTTCAGCCCGACGCATCCGCAAAAGGCGGCCGGGATCCGAATCGAGCCGCCGGTATCGGTGCCGATTGTCGCTGCCGCCATCCCCGCGACGATTGCCGCCGCCGACCCGCCGCTCGAGCCACCCGGCACGCGTTCGAGGTTGTACGGATTTCGGCACGTCCCCCAGTGAGGGTTGGTGCTGGTGGCGCCGCTGGCGAACTCATGGAGGTTGAGTTTTCCTAATAGCACCGCGCCGGCGTCCCTCAGCCGCGCCCAAACCGTGCAATCGAAGTCAGGGACGAACTCGTCGAGGATCTTCGAGCCTCCCGTGGTCAGGATACCCTTGGTGTAGCAAAGGTCTTTGAGCGCGACCGGCACGCCATGGAACGGCCCCCGCCAATGGCCACCCGCGATTTCGCTCTCGGCCTTGTGCGCCGCCTCTCGCGCAACCTGGGGCGTCACCGTGATATAGGCGAGGAGCTTCTCGTCGAACTTGTCGATCCGGTCGAGGTAGGCGTTGGTCACTTCGACCGGCGAGATTTCCTTGGCGCGCAGCTTGTTCGAAAGCGCCGCGACGTCGAAGCTCAAAAGTTCATCGAATTTGCCCATCGCTCACCTCTTCACGGGAGCCGCTTCTGACTTCCCCGACCGAGACCTTGGCGGACCAGATCCTTTAGTGTGGCGTCCCGCAAAACACTATGCAAAAGGAAGTGCGGCGTCACCGGGCTGCGCCTACGAAAGCACATAGCGTGTCGCGTAAGTCGTCCTCGGCGAACCGCGTGTAGTGATCAACCGTCAGCCCCCCAGCACCAGCACGAAGATCGGCGCGGCGATGCGCTATCGGCAAGTTCGCGAGCCGTGCCACGCCCGCTGCCGGCAGCACGACGCAGGAGGACGAGACGCGGGCGGCCGGAAGTTGATTCCATCACGGGCGTGAGGTCGAGCGCCTCGTCTTTTTTTTCGTTCCAGACATTGGCGGGGACAATTATGTAACCGGGCGGAGCGTCACCGAGCTTGCCCGCGAGCGGTGGCGCGTCGCGGTCGAGATAGAAGAGCAACGGCGCCGGCTCGTCGGAGAGGCCGTAGATATAGAGCGGCTCGTCGCGTCCGACGATGCGATTGATTTCGGCGCCTGCCTCGCGAAACGAATCGTCGCCGCAGTCGCGGACCTCACGGCGCGGGATGTAGATGAAGCTGAAGACGACGAGCGCGAGGCAGACGAGACCGACGGCATGACGCAGAATGCGGCCCCATCGCGCGTGCGTAAGCTCCTGGAGCCACCAGGCGAAGATCACGGCGGCGGCGGGCCATAGCGGCAGGAGATAAGCGCGGCGCTTGTAGGCGGCGATCGTGAAGAACGTGACGGTGACAATCCAGAAGATCGCGAGCAGGCGTGCAGCGGCAATCGCGGGGGAATCGGTATCAAGCGGAGAGGTCCAGTAGGTTCGAAGCGCGGCGAAGACCGCGATCGGTACGAGGAGGCTGAGCGGCGCGGAGTTCAGAAGAAGCGGCTTGACGTAATACCAGGGCGCCATCGAGCCGAGCGCGCCGAAGAAGCGTCCGAAGTTTTCGCTGCCGATTTGCCGGTTCAGGAAACCGTAACGTTGGCCGAGGAGACATGCGACGTACCAGCTCGAGCCGACGGCGAGTGCGAGAAGCACGGGCCCCGGCGTCGCGAGCGCGCGCAAGTCGCGGAGCCGATGCTCGGCGATTAAGAAAATGCCGCATGCGAGCGCGGGAAGAATCGCGCCGACGGGACCCTTGGCAAGCACGCCGAGTCCCAGAGCCGTCGCGAAGAGATAGCGGATCGCGTTGGTGCGCGTGGGTGGCGCCATCGATGGAGCGTTCGAGGCGGGTGACGCGCGCGAAGTGCGGGGGTTCGGCGCGTACCACCATATGAAGGCGAATAGCGCGAGCGTCTCGAAGAAGCATAGCGTCATGTCGACGCGGCCGATGCGCGCCTCTTCGATAAATTGATAGGACGCAGCGAGGATCAGTCCGGAGAGGACCGCGGCGGAGGGGCCGAGGACGCTATACGCGAAGACCATCGTGAGGAGCGCGCCGGCGGTCGCGTAGAGCGCGGACGTGATGCGCAGGTTGAAGGACGTGACCTTTTTGATCCCGGCGGCGCGGTCTAGCGCTGTCGCAGTCCAATGGAAGAGCGGCGGCTTGTACATCGGGGCGCGTCCGTTTTCGACGGGGAACAGGAGCGCGCCGTGCTCGACCATCTGCTGGAGGAAGACGCCTTCGACCGCCTCGTTGTCACCGCATACGTCGGCCGCGTCGAGGCGGTGGATAGAGAGAAGCGCGATGACGCCGGCAATCGTGGAGATCGCGAGGAGGTAGCGGATACGGTGCGCGTCGGAACGCGGGGCGTCAGACGGGTCGTGCGGCTTCATAGAAAAGCACAGCCGCGGCCGCAGGGCGGCGACCGCGAGATCCTTCATTTCGTTCAGGATGGCACCTTGCGGGTCCTGAAGTTATTTGCGACGTACGGCGAAACACTATTTGAAGTCATAACGGAAGATGTAGAGGCGGGCGATGCGCGCGGAATCGTAGCCGCGCCATTTGGCGGGCGAGACCGCGTTGGGGCGTACTTCGCGGAACTTGAGGCGGCGGAAGAAGCGGGCGGCGCGCTCCTCGGCGGTGCATGCGAAGACGTACTTGAGGCGGCGCGCGCGCGCCTCCTTCAATACTTCGTTGGCCAATTCAACCGCGACGCCCTCACCCTGGAAGCGCGTGAGAGTATAGAGGCCGGTGATTTCGCCGGCATGTTCGCGGTGATACGGCTCGGTCAGCAGCGAGCAGATGCCGGCGAGATGCTCGTCGCCGACACGGTAGCCGAAGCATGAGGGGAGCAGGCGGGCAATCTCGTCCTCGCTGCGCCGGAGCAGGAAACCCTCGTTCTGGGCGCGGGCGATGAGCGCTTCGACCTCTTCGAAATCGTCGATCGAGATTTGACGGACGTGACCGTACTGCTGCTCGGTGAAGAGCGTACCGGTGCCGAGGAAGCTGAAGAGTTCCTCGTAGACTTCGCGCGGAGAGGTGAGGTTGACGGAGCCGACGCCCTCCTTGAGCGCGCGGGCAGCGGCGCGCAGGATGGCGCGGCGGGTCGCGGCGCGCTCGCCGGTAAGTGCATGGCGGATGCGGCGCTCTTCGACGAAGGCGAGGCGGCGGCCTTCGGAATCGGCGAGGCCGCCGGCGCGGTCGAGGAGCAGGAGCTTGAAGACGCGGAGGCGGCTCGCGAGTTGCTGGGCGAAGACGACGAGGTCGGCGGCGTCGCTGGTTTCGGCGGCGGCGGCGACCACCGACCCGGCGCGTAATCCTTTCCATATGCGCGCGACGGCCGAGTCGGGCGGATATGGGCGAGTGCGCAGACCTTTGGCCGGGTTGAAAAGCGGCGGTGCGTCATCATGCAGGAGGCGGCCTATCCGGCGGAGCAGGCGCGGCAGGGCGCTGACCGAAGCGATTACGATGCATCGGGTCTGGTTGCGCCGCAGTTCGCGGAGCGTGCGGACGAGCGAATCAAGTTCGGAGAGTCGCTCCCCGCTTGGCGGTACGAGCGCGAAGAGCAGGCTCTTGCCGTAGAACTCCTCGAGGTAGAAGGTCTTCTCGGTGAAGAGCGGAGCGGCGCCGCGCGAGGTGGAGGATGCTTCGTTCACCGTGCGCGGCGGCGATTATTGCTTGGCAGCGGGCTCGGCAATGGCGGCGGAGCGGGCGAAGAGCGCCGCGGATGGCTTCGACAAGGCGACCTCGCTCAGCGTGGTATGTGAGAAGACGTCGAGCAGGACGCGCTGGCCTTCCTCCCATACGCGGAACATCCGGCAGGTCGGCTGGAGGTTGCATGCGGCGCTGCCGTCGACGCATACGTTGAGCGTGATGGGGCCTTCGACCGCCTCGATGACGTCGCGGAATGAAATCGTCTCGGCGGGACGCGCGAGTTGGTAGCCGCCGCCCGGGCCACGGCGGGCGCGTACGAGTCCGCGGTGCATCAGATCGCGAATCACCTTTTCGAGGTAGTACTTGGGAATGTGCTCCATGCGCGCGATTTCGGTGCCGCGTGCGACGCCGCCCGGGTTATCGGCGAGGTGAATCATGGCCCGCAGTGCGTATTCGATCTTGCGCGGTATCTGCATCAGGCTCATGAGTGACCTCCCTCGGCGATAAGCGCGGGGCTTTGCGCGCGAGCTTTTGTGGCGTGACGTTTACGGCCGTTTGCAAAGCGATCGCCCACGACCCGCTCGACGTACTTGACCATCATGTCGCTCTCGACGTTGACGGCGGCGCCCGCGCCCTTCAAGCCCAGCGTGGTCATCTTGAGGGTGTGCGGAATGAGCGCGCATTTGAACCGGCGTCCGCGAATGTCGAAAACGGTGAGACTCACGCCGTCGAGGGCGACCGAGCCTTTTTCGATGAGATAGCGCGCCTGTGCCGAAGCGACTTCGAAAGTATAGAGGCACGAGTCGCCTTCAGGTTCGATCGAGACGATTTTGCCGGTGCCGTCGACATGGCCGGAGACGAGATGGCCGCCGATGAGTTTCTCGAGCGTGAGGCAGCGTTCGAGGTTAACGCGGTCGCCGGGCTTGAGGGTCCCAAGCACGGTGCGGCGCAGCGTCTCGGCGGACGCTTCCATCGCGATCGCGCCGCGGCTTTTGGTAATCACGGTGAGGCATGCGCCGTTTACGGCGATCGAGTCGCCGATGGCGATACGGGCGAGCGGCAGCGAGGTCGCGATCGTTAACAAGGCACCCTTTTGGGAGTGCTTGAGGGCCTTGATGGCGCCGAGATCCTCGATGATTCCCGTAAACAATTGGTTACGCCGTCGCTACTAAAAATCCAGAAAAATCATACTTTTTCTGCGAGGCATAAGCAATCTGACCGAGAATTCCTGTCGGCGCTCGTTCACTCTTCGCTCAAGGGTCACGTCCGTGTAGAGCGTCCCCGAAAGGCTGCTCATTGCGTGCGCCAACTAAGCCTGTTTCCTGCTGAGAAAGAGGATCGGGATTCTGTGCACGCAGCGCGCGTAGAATGACTGCCGCGCGAGTCATCATGAACGCGGGCAATCGTGATAGAGTGGCGGCCGTGAGCGAACCTGCAAGAAATTCGATCGATGCGCGGCTCGTCGACGAGCTGCGCGGGATGCTCGGCGAGGACGGGATCGTGTCGCGCGCTACCGAACTCAAGGTCTACGAGTGCGACGGCTGGACGGTTGAAAAGAGCATGCCCGACGTGGTCCTGCGGCCGCGCAATACGGCGGAGGTCAGCGCGATCCTGAAGCTGCTATATCAGCACGGCGTCGCGTTTGTGCCGCGCGGAGCGGGGACGGGACTGTCGGGCGGATGCCTCCCGCTCGCGCCGGTGATGATTTGCACGTCGCGGATGAACCGGATTGTGGCAATCGACCTGGCAAATCGGCGCGTCGAGGTGGAAAGCGGTGTCGTCAATCTGCATGTGACCAACGCGGTCAAGGCGGATGGCTTTTTCTATGCGCCGGACCCGTCGTCGCAGATGGCGTGCACGATCGGCGGTAATATCGCGGAGAACTCCGGCGGACCACATACACTGAAATACGGTGTTACGACGAATCACGTTCTCGGCGCCGAACTCGTCCTGTCTGATGGCGAGGTCGTACAACTTGGCGGGCCGACCGAGGAGCGATGCGGCTACGACCTGGCCGGTGCGATGGTTGGGGCCGAGGGCACGATGGGAATCGTGACGCGCGCGACGCTGCGCTTGATGCGCGAGCCGGAGGCGCATCGCACGATGCTTGCGGTCTTCGACGACTGCGACGCCGCGACGCGTGCGGTTTCCGCGATAATCGCGACGGGGATTATCCCCGGTGCGATCGAGATGATGGACCGGCTGCTGATCCGGGCAGTCGAAGCGGCGTTTCATGTGGGACTGCCCGAGGACGCGGGAGCGGTTCTAATTATCGAACTGGACGGACTTGCCGCCGGAATGGATGAGCGTGCGCGGCAAGTCACGGAGTTGGTCACTGGCGCTGGTGCGAAGGAGGTCCGGCTCGCGCGCGACGAGGCCGAGCGGGCAGGATTATGGAAGGCGCGCAAGCGTGCGTTCGGCGCGGTCGGACGGCTGGCGCCTAATTACGCGACGCAGGACGGCGTGGTGCCGCGCACGCGTCTGCCGGATATCCTGCACGTGATTTCGGAGGTGAGCGAGCGCTATAAACTTCAGATTGGCAATGTCTTTCATGCCGGCGACGGCAATATTCATCCGATTATCCTCTATGACGAGCGCGACCCGGACCAGGTGCGGCGCACGATCGAGGCCGGGCGCGACATCCTTAGGGCGTGTGTCGAAATGGGCGGGAGTCTTACGGGAGAGCATGGGATTGGCGTCGAGAAAATGGGTGAGATGCCGCTGCTGTTCTCACCGGATGACCTGCTCGTGATGGGCGAGTTGCGCCGCGTATTCGACCCTGATGAGCGCGCGAATCCCTACAAAATAATCCCGATGCCGGGCGCTTGCGTCGAGGTCGCCGCGCCGCGCCGCCAGGCGTCGCTGTAGGTAGCCCGACAATGAGCGCGCTCGACGCGTCGCAAACGGCAGAGCAGATCGGCGCGCTTATCGGCGCGGACCGGGTACGCGCGGCGGCGTCCGAGAGTGAGCGTACGATTGCGGGCGTGGTCGTCGAGCCTGCGAGCGCGGATGAGATCGCCGAACTCGTGCGCAAGTGCGAGACGGAGCACATCACGCTCGCACCATTCGGCGCGGCGCGCACGCTCGCCGAGATTCGGCATAGCCAGGTTGACGTTGCGGTTTCGCTCGCGCGGATGAACCGCGTGGTTGCGTATGAACCTGACGACATGACGGTGATCGCGGAGGCGGGGCACACGCTTGAAGCCCTCAACGGGCATCTCGCGGAGCGCGGTCAGTGCCTTCCCGCGGATCCACCGTTTCCAAATCTGACGACGCTCGGGTCGTTGATTGCCGAGGCCAAGGCGGGTCCGATTCGGCTCTCCGAAGGTACCGTGCGGGATCTTTTGATCGGTATCCGCTTCGTCGGACACGGCGGCCGGATCGTCCATGGGGGCGGCCAGGTAGTTAAAAATGTCGCGGGCTATGATTTGATGAAGGTGATGACGGGCTCGTTCGGCACACTCGGGATTATTACCGAGGCGACCTTCAAGGTGCGCCCGGCCCCGACGAATTACGCGTTGGCGCTGACGTCCTTCATGAATACCGGCCAGGCTTTTGAGGCGGCGGGCGGGCTCAGCAACGCGATACCGCTGATCCATCTCGAAATTATCAGTCCCGGCTTTGACGCCAAGTTTGGCCGTAGTGGGCGCTTCCTGATGCTCGCGGGGTTCGGCGGAAGCGGAGCAGAGGTCCAGTATCTGCGCACACGAATCGCGGAGGTGCTGGGTTCCGGCGCAGAGACGGAACTCCTTGAAGGCGCTGATGCCGAATCGGCGTATGAGTGGCTGCGCGATATTGACGTGCGCGGCGCGGCACTCGTGGCGCAGATGGCGGTGCTTCCGGCGGAACTTGGACGATGCCTGGATCAGTGTGGGAGCGAGTTTCGCGCCCATGCGGGGAGCGGTGTCGCTCAGATGTTTCTCGGTGGAGAGCCGTCGGCGGAAGCGATTTATCGGGAGGCCGAACGATGGCGTGAGGCGGCGCACGGCGCGCAAGGACATCTGCGCATCCTCGCCGCATCGCCCGGATCTCGCGACGATCTGAATTTCTTCGATGAGCCGCCGGCGGGGACGCTTAACCTGATGGGGCGAATGAAAGCGGCGTTCGACCCCGCGGGCATCTTCAACCCGGGGTGTTTCGTCGGAGGACTCTGATTTTTTTTCGATGTCCGGAGAGCAACAATTTTTTTCGATGTCCGGAGAACACGCTGCTGATACAGTGCCGCCGAGCGGCGAGACGTCCACCACTACACGGCCCGTGCGCGATGTCGTCGATTACGAGCTGTTGTTCGACTGCGTCCATTGCGGGCTCTGCCTGGAGGCGTGCCCGACCTACGTACTGACGCGGGCCGAGATGGATTCGCCGCGTGGGCGGATCTACCTGATGAAGGCGCTCGCCGAAGGCCAGGTCGAGCTCGACGACGACGCGGTGCGCCATCTGGACCTGTGCCTGGAATGCCGCGGCTGCGAGACGGCATGCCCGTCGGGGGTGCATTACGGCAGGCTGATCGAGAAGGCGCGCGTCTATATCAATCGGAACTATCAGCGAAGTTTTGTCGAGCGGGTACGCAACCGGATTATCAACGCGATCTTTCCTTATCCCCAACGATTCAGACTGCTCGTCGCGCCGCTCAAGCTAATCGAACGTTTAAGGCTGCGGTCCCTCGCCGCGCGGCTGGCGCCGGGCGCATTGCGCGAGTGGATCGAACTGCTCCCACCGCTTAATTCGCGCAGGGCGGCGAGGGCGAGCCGCGCGTCCGCGGATGCGGCGATTGCGGAGGCAAGTCGCAACGGCGGGCCGGTGGCCGTCGTGCATCATGGATGCGTCGCGCAGGTGTTGTCCGATGCGGAGAACTGGAACAGCGAGCGGATGCTGGCAGCGGCCGGCTATCGAGTCGCGCGGCTGGAACAGACCGTATGCTGTGGCGCACTCGACCTGCATAACGGGAATATCGAGCGGGCGCTCGAGTTCGCGCGCGCGAACGTGCGGGAGTTCAAGAAGAGTGGGGCGCAATCGATCGTGTCGGCGGCCTCAGGATGCGCGGCGGCTATCGCGGCATACGGGGAACTGCTCAAGGACGACCTCGCGATCGCCAACGACGCACGTGAAGTCTCGTCGAAGGTGGCAGACCTGAGTTCGTTGATATTGGCACGCAAAAATCCATTCACCCACGAATTCCCCGCGACTGTCACGTACCACGATTCATGTCATCTGGTGCATGCGCTCGGCGTGCGCGAGGCGCCTCGCGAGCTTCTTCGATCAATTCCGGGAGTAAAGCTGGTCGAGATGACGGAGTCCGACCTGTGCTGTGGCTCCGCGGGGAGCTACAACCTGACCGAGCGCGAGATGGCTCGCGAGCTTGCGCGGCGCAAGGCCGACAATATTATCGCGACAGGCGCTGACTACGTCGTGCTGTCGAACCCCGGGTGCGAGTTCCAGATTGAGGCTGAGCTACGCAGGCGTAACGCTCGGACGAAGGTGCTTCACCTGGCGGATTTCCTGGCCCAGGCGCTCAAGGCTGAAAGCCAAGCCTGAGCGTCGCACTGGTGTGGCGCTCTATCCTGCGGGTTTGCCCTCTTCGTACAGGATGAAAAGATGGAGATGCGGCTCGGAGTTGCATCCAAGCCGCGTCAGATTTTGTCCCTGTTAGTCCCGTATTTTAGTCGCCAAACATTTTCCGAGTGACCGCGGCTAAGACAACAAGGACGCCGAGCAACAATCCCAATGCGAGTATTTCCATTTCACTTCCTCCAGGGTCAGCCGAATTCTGTACTTGCTCGAAGAAACAATGGGGCCGCAAGAAACGTGCCTAAACTATTGCATTTCGCATTATTAAATATTGCATAATGCACGGCCTAAAGATGACGGAGACTTGAGGCGAGACCATTTGACCTGCTCAGCCGATAGGCAGGAGGGCTCGATTTAGGCAGCTCAGGGGCGAAGGTTAGTGCGGCGCCAGTTCGGGCAGAGTGAACAACGCAACGGGTCGGGCGGCGCCACGCAGCCGATGCTGTCCGAGCGGCGCGAGAGGCTGGGTGCATCGGGGGGCGACGGCCTCGGAGATGAGCACCGGGCAGGCCAGTGGACGGCACAATCCTTCGATGCGGCTGGCGACGTTGACGGCCGGGCCGATGGCGGTGAAATCGAGGCGGTCAGGTGCGCCGATATTGCCGTACATCACGGCACCGAGATGCAGCCCGATACCGAATGGCAGCGGCGGGAGCCCGGCGCGGGTGCGCTCCTGATCGAGGCGTGCCATGCCATTACGCGCCGCGCGTACGGCCGCCAGTGCGGCGTCGCAAGCGGCGGTCGCGCCACGCGGTTCCAACGGGAAAATGGCGAGCAGCCCGTCGCCGATGAATTTCAGCACTTCACCGCCGAAGGGATGGATGGCGCCGACCAGGCGGGCGCAGCAATCATTGAGGGCGGCGATCACCTGATCCGGCGGCAAGGTTTCAGACAGATGGGTGAAATCGCGCAGGTCTGAGATCCACACTACGGCTTCGATCACTTCGCCGGTACCGCGGCGTACTGCGCCGCTGAGTACGCGTCCGGTACTGCGGCGGCCTAAGTAGGCTTGCAGAAGGCCGAGCGTGACGCCGCGCTCGACCACGACCTGGAGGGGAGCCGTCAAGGCCAGGCAGATGGCCTCGAGGTAAACGCGTTCTTCACTGTCGAAGCCAGTCGGCCGCTCGGCGAACCATTCGACCTCGTGGCGCGTGCCCGGAAGCACGAGGCGCAGGCTGGCAGTGTCCGCGGCTGGCGTTTCGGCCATGCCCATGCCATGGAGTTGTACTTCCTCGACGACACGAGTATCGCCACGGCGCCATCGGATTCGAGTGCGGGCGACG
>Ga0209701_10003155_pt1 | contig 10785 bp, 7 predicted proteins | sample CZO8metaG_4_FD_188356 | JGI IMG/M metagenome (GOLD analysis project Ga0209701, IMG submission 188356) | Vadose zone soil microbial communities from the Eel River Critical Zone Observatory, Northern California, USA - CZOApr15con2H3.8 metaG... | ecosystem: Environmental > Terrestrial > Soil >...
GTGAACCAGGCGCACGTTGCTGACCAATTGGTCCCAGGGCTGGCGATATACGTCGCCGTATTTTCCAGCATAAACTGCGGTCAGCTTCCATTTCTCCTTGCCGGAGAGCGGCTCAACCGCTTGCGCCAGATTGGCGGCAAGAGTTTCCAGCTCCTCGGGTGATTGTTGTGAAGCGCCTGATTGCCAGAGATCGGAACGCAGGTCCAAGTCTTCCATTCCCAGACGATTGCGCTCGCTGAGGGAGGCTTCGAAGTCTTCAGGGCTCGGCAGATCGTGAAGCTCCGGCAGGTGGCCCGAAAGTTCATTTTCGTCGTCGCGGGAGACGGAAGTATTCGTGCGGTAAAGGTCGGCCAATTCGCCGGGGGAAAGCGGCAAGCGGGCAACAGCAGCGACCGGCCCGGGAATCCAACTGTACCCCTCCTTTTCCTGTGCGACTTTGCGCGCCGCGTCAGCGGGGGCCCAGGCCTTTCCGGCGATGACGATATCGCGATATTCATCCGCTCGAGCCTCGGTGAGTTGGTTCCGAATTTCATCCAGCTTTTTGACGAGTTCACAGCGCTGGGCTTCCAGTTTCCTAGCTTCTGTTTCGAGCGAGCCGGCATCGGCGCGGGATAACCTTTCGGCGATTGATCCCACGGCGCTTTCCAACTGCTTGCGGCTGTCCAAATCACTCTCGAGAACGCTCACGCACAGGGGACGTAACTCCGGCACGATGTGATGCCGCACCATGCGCAGAGCTTTTGTCGTGTGGCTGGTGACCAGAACGCTCTTACCCTGGGCCAGCAAATGCCCGATCAAATTGCCGATGGTGTGGGTCTTTCCCGTCCCTGGAGGCCCTTGAACCAGAACTCCTCCGTGCTCTTCCAGTTGTCTTGCAATTCGGATTTGCTCGGGGTTTGCGGGCTTGCTCAGAAGAACGTCCGCCTCCGCCTGGCCACTGCCATTGACCGATGGATCTGCTTCCCGGGAATCAGGAATCGGGGACTCTTCTCCAATGATGTTCAGGAGAGACCAGGGCAGATCCTCTCTCGTCCGGAGGTCCGCAAGGATGCCTTCGATGGCTGCGGCGAAGCCGAGAGTGCGGGCGCGCAGAAACACAACGGGATCACGGCCGATACGCGGATCATTTTGCTCACCGGCAGGCGCTCCGTCCTCCATGAATTCTCCTCGAGGAGAAAGCTGCACGACCAGGCGCCTCAGGAATTCCGAAGTGGTTCCATCGAATAGAGGATGAAATCCACCCTGTTCCAATTCTTCGCGGCAGCGGCCGATCGCTCGTCCATCCACATCGGTCATCGATTGGAATAGGGCCGAGTAGAGCTCGACGGGATGATCGGCCTCGGAGAGCGTGAACTCGGGTACCGACGCATTGAATTGCAGCTGGAGACGCTGGAGCAGAATGGGATGATAAATGCCTCCCTCGGGGCGGTACCAGCTCAGAATGCCGTCTCCTAGAACAAGCTCGACGCGTTCCGCCTCACGGTCGATTCGGCCATACAAGGCGTAAAGCGTCTCGAAGATCTTCATGGAAGCCCGGGCGGGTTTTTCCTTGCTTGCCCAGTCATCGCGCACAGACTTCCAGCGCTGGAGCATCGTTGGTCTTGCCGGATTATCCGCAAATCGCGCCATGCGCGGTTCGGCATTCTCCTCCGACTCATTCCGGGTTTCTTGGATGGAGGCGTCATTTGCAGGATCGTCCCAGCCCGCTTCCAGCCATTCGGCAATTTCACCAGGAGGGGCGGGAGGAGCAGTGAGCGTCGGGCGTTGAACCTTCAAGACAAAGGTTACGGTACCACCCTCGGCGCTCTGGCCGTCGGCGGCTGCAGCTTTCGAGGGCCTCGATTTCGCCGCGCCGCGCTTAATCGAAGGATGCTCGGGGAGGTCGTGTAACCAAAGGTTCCAGAGCTGCTCGCGAATCTGCCGTTTGGGCGGATTGCGGTGTTCGTTCAGTGCTTCTAAGTAGCGGAAGACGCGCGTGAGTTTGTCACGGGCGATCCGGAGTTTCTCGGCGTCCATATTTGGCTGCCTTTTTAGAGACACACGCGGAGGCTGGGGTTGGCTGGTGGAGGTCCCAGAATATCAGTGTTCGGTCGACTTTCTCAACGTCTCAGAATTAGAACACGGAGAGCTTTGCTTTAGTTGCGCCGCGGACGGACTGAATCGCCCGGCCCCCGGAACACTCCCGAGTCCGCCCCGGCGTCCGAACGCGCGAACAGGACCCCAGATCGTGTCCGCCGAGCTCGCTAGGCATCGAAAATACTTGGCCTGGCGGGGAAACCCCTTGCAAGGACGCAGCGTCTAACTATAATTAGAAACGCGAGGGCTTCTGGCTAAGCCTTACCCTGCCCTGGGCCTGCCAATTCGGCAATTCTTCACTCCTCCCGGCCGTTGAAGGCCGCGCCGAAAATTGGGAAATCCCTCGAAAAACCATGACCCCTAATCGCCGCCAAAGAGAAAGAAGAGTCCCAGACAAATTAGCTTTCATTCAAATGGACCGGGATGATGGCGGCACGGTGTTAAATATTTCCGAGGGAGGACTGTGTTTTGAAGTCTTCACTCCCGTTCTTCAGGGTGACCTGATTCATTTCTGGTTTTCACTCAATCTCAAAGATCGAATCGAAGCAATCGGGAAACTCGTTTGGACGGACGCCACGAAAAAAGTCGGAGGGTTGAAGTTTCTTGCCCTCAGCCAGCATGCCCACGAACAAATTCGTACCTGGATGAAGCTGGCATCCCCAACTGGAAAGCAGAACGGCGATCATCTCTCTGTTGTCGCGCGGGGATTCGACGCTTCCCCGCGTCGCGCACGCGAGCCAGGGAGCTTGATTACGTCTCTATTGCGTGGAAGGTCGCCGAAGGCTGAAAAGCCGAGAAGTCAGCGCCCGCCGGCGGCCCCGCCCGTGTTGAGCACTCCTGGCGATCAAGCAAGAGCGCCGAAAAGCGTGCGCGCCTCTGTTCTGCCTGAGCGGCGTCCGGACGCGATGCCTTTGCACTATGGTACCGACTCTGAGAAGTTGCTCTCTGAGACCCAATCAACTTCGGAAACGTTGAATGTCACGCAACTGGTTCCCCAGGAAAGATACTTCTCCGCTACGCGACGCCAATTCGTTCGTGGCGTTTTTCTGGGAATACTTATTTCTAGCGCCGTGGCAATACCGGCTTTCAAGTACTCGGGGAACCACAAACAAATGGATGTCGCACAGGCGGCCTCGGCACAAAAGGCCTCAATAGATCCTGCCACCCAAGTCGGCGTGTCGGCGCCAGCGACCGTAGTGGGGGCGACGTCCACGTCACTGGATACTTCCAGCAGGGCGAAAGCGCAGCGAGCGGCGCCAATGAGCCATCCTGCCGATAATCCCTTTGCACCTCCTCCCGTGCAGCCTCACACGAAATCGTTAGGACCTGCTCGCGGAACTCAACCCACGCTTACGGCAGTTCAGTCGCGGCCGGAGGCGAAAAACGTTCCAAAGAAAACCGAAGCCACGCCGCAGCAACTCTGGTCGGCGGTCCAGGCGGGAAACGCCAAAGCAGCGGTTACCCTCGCTGATCTTTACATGCGGGGTGCTGGGGTGCCTCTGAATTGTGATCAGGCGCGTGTCCTGTTGCTTGTGGCATCGGAAAAAAACAACGCAGACGCCATCAGGAAATTGCGGGAATTGGACAAGGGCGGCTGCCCTGCGCCATGAAAACGTGATCGAGTTCGCCTCTTCTCACCAGACGAATCAATCGACTCTTCGCGCAACTCTCTATCGCAAAAGCATGCCGCGTCCATTGCAATGAACACTTGCTCTGTGCCGGCCACGAAGCTGGTGTTCGGCGCATCGAACTTCAAGTACATTAGAGAAACCATGCAGAATAAAGCGTAAACTAGTTTGCAGTGCAGATTAGTCCGTGGCGCATTGAGAAATGCGCGAAGTCACATTTGAGATGATAAGGAAGAAGCAAATGAAAATTGGGGTTGGAGCGCTTCTGCTGGTTGGCGGCATGGTGTTTGCGTTGCCTCTGGCTTCGCAGCATCAGGGGCCGTTGCCTCCACCGCCTCAAAGGGCGGACGTTCCCGCCAGCGCACCGGCAGCGGTGCCGGCAATGACGAGTGCTACTCGCCGAGAGGCATCCTCGCATATCACGAATGAGCCTCCGGCCATGCCTGTAGAGCAGATCATCCAGAAGTTCGCGCAACGTGAAGAAGAGTTCCGGAAGGAGCGAGACAATTTCACGTACACACAAATGTTCGTCATCCAGACGATTGACATGGACGGCCAGCCGGATGGCGAGCACCGCATGACTAGCGACATCCTCTTCACCCCGGCAGGCAAGCGGTATGAGAAGGTCACGGACGCGCCCCCTCCCACACTGCAGAGGATTTCGCTCTCGCAGCAGGATCTCGATGATCTCGAACACGTGCAGCCGTTCGTGCTAACAACCGCCGAATTGCCCAAGTACAACGTCACTTACGTTGGGCGCGAGCAGCTCGATGAATTGAGCACCTACGTTTTCGACGTGGCGCCCAAGGCGATCGAGAAGAATCAGCGTTATTTTCAAGGGCGCATTTGGGTGGATGACAAAGACCTGAATATCGTCAAGACGGATGGAAAGGCGGTTCCGGACATCAAGAAGAAAGGGCAAGAGAACGTCTTTCCAAGATTTGAGACGTTTCGGGAAAACATCGAAGGGCATTTCTGGTTTCCCACCTACACGCGCTCCAACGATACCTTGCATTTCAGCACGGGAGATGTCCCCATCCGGATGACGGTGCGATATACGAATTATAAGCGGTTTGGAGTGACGATCAAGATCGGAAAACCGACGCAAGTCGATCCCGAGAAACCGTAGCCGCGGCAGGCGGTAGAGCGGCCTAACGTCTGCTCAGCCACACGAGAGTCACGCCGATACAAACCATCAGCACACCGAGCCAGCGCTGCGGGCTGATGCGTTCGTGCAGGAACAGCAAGGCGCCTAGCGTTCCCGCCGCATAGCTCAGCGCCGTCACCGGCACGACGAAACTTACATTTTCAATCGACAGCATGGCCAGTAGCGAGAAGAATCCCAGCGTCATCAACGCGATCCCGGCCCACATCCATCCCGCGCGCATCGCGCGGAACACAAAACGCGCGACTGCAGGTGGCCGAAAGTCGTGCACCTCGCCAATCTCCTTCATTGCACGTGAGACGCAGAGCTCGCCGCCGGTGCCTGCAATAACGATCGTAAACAGGAACAAGAATTCGAGCACGTCTACGCTTTCTCCGTTGTTCGCGGGTGCGTGCGGCCGACAATAAACACGCCGGCACAAATAATGAGTATGCCGGTCCACCGCAGCGGAGGCACGGCTTCGCCCAGCAGGAAATAACCCAGCAGCGCAACCACGGCATAGGAAAAAGCGGAAGCCGGCTGCACGTAGCTGTAATCGGCCCACGTAAGAACAAGCATGTATGCGATGAAGAAGGCGAGCAAACAGGCGATGCCGAACCAGATGTAGCCTGAGGTCATGGTGCTTATAAAGATGTGATAAATGTTGCCCGGCGCCCAGTTTTTCGCCGAACCGGCCCCCTTCATGCCCTTACTGAGCAGGACGTTGCCAAGGGGGGCGAAAAAAACGATGAGCAGAATCAGAATATAAGTTTTTAGATGCAGGCCCGGAGAATCTTTCATGCGATCTCTCGATTGCCCCCTGTGTTGATCCAAACGTTCGTTGCGAAGTGCTCAGTCTATCAGCGCCCAATTGTCGAATGGATACCGCGGCGCATTCAAAGATGGAACACCCAAAAGACAGATGCGGTGTTCCAAGATTTAATCCAAATTTCATCTTACTCGATGTTCGCACGATCCCAAAGACCCGCGCAGCGAAATCGCCCGTTTTTTGCTATTCTTTTTTGGAGAGACCAAGCCCGTTACGGCCGCGGAGCAGGGTGGGGCGTCCGGTGCGCGGTCGCTGGATGGGTTCTTCAACCGGCTCTGATGACTCTCGCCGATTGCGGTGAGAAGGCCGGGAATCACGTTTCTGATTCTCGAAGAAATAAACTGGAGATATAGCAGCGCAAGAGGTGCAATCATTTCGAATGCCGCCTGGTACTTGTTTCTGGTTTTAGCTGCCACTCCCTTCATTTATTACCTGCTGGTGCTGTACAGCTCCTGGCGGTTTTTCTGGCGCTCGCGCGACCGTCTGCCGGAGACTTCAGACTTCACGCCTCCGGTCAGCAACTTGAAACCCGTCCGCGGCCTGGACCCCGAGGCGTATGAAAACTTCGCCAGCTATTGCCGGCAGGACTATCCGGACTATGAGCTGATTTTTTGCGTCGGTGATGAGAACGATCCTGCCGTGCCGGTTCTTGAGAAGCTGATGCGGAATTTTCCGGAGCGTCGCATTCGAGTGCTTTATGGTTCGGGGCGCAGCGGCATCAACGACAAAGTGACGAAGTTAGTCAGAATGGTGAATGAGGCGCGGAACGAGGTCCTGGTGATCAACGACAGCGACGTTCGGGTCGAGCCAAATTACCTGCGCACGGTCGTGGCGCCACTGCGCAATCCGAAGGTGGGCGGGGTGACCTGCCTTTATGTCTCCACGCACGACAAGACGTTTACGCAACATCTTCACTCCATCGGTATGATTTCCGACTTCTACCCCGGAATTCTGGTGGCGCGCCAGTTGGACGGAATCAAGTTTACCTTGGGACAGACAATTGTTACGACTCGCTCGCGCCTCGCGGGATTTGGCGGCTATGAGGCCATCGAGAACCGCCCCGCCGATGATCTTTTGGTGGGGAGGTTGATTGCCGAGCAGGGTTACGAAGTCGAGCTGCTTCCGTACGCCGTACGAACTGTTCCAGACTACGATTCTCTCAGGGATCTTTTCATCAAACGTCTTCGTTGGATGACGGTCATGCGGCACATGCGCCCCTGGGGCCACGTGGGCCTGGTTTTCACACAAGGATTGCCATGGGCTTTGGTTGTTGCGATCATGCATCCCTCCGCCGGAATCGGTTTCGCCTATATCGGCGCCTATGTGGGGTTCCGCTTCGCGATGACCTGGATGATCGGCATCTGGGGACTGAAGCAAAAGGGCCTCTGGAAGAAGATGCCGCTCATCTTCCTTTGGGACGCGACCGCCTTTGTCATCTGGCTGCTGACGTTTGGGCGCAGGAGCATCCGCTGGCGCAATGTGGATTATCGGATTCGAGAGGGGATGCTTATGCCTGTCGTTCCAAATCCTGCTCAGAATTCTTCAAATGAGAAGCTGGCGGCGGCGTCGCCGATCGTCGCCGTGAAATCTAAATGACGGCGAGACGCGCGAGAGATCGCCGAGGCCTTTGCTGAAGGAGCTGGGCGAGATTCATATTTTTTCAGTGAAGGTTGTGAGCGCGGTGAAAGCAGCCCAGCTCATTTGTGAGAGGATCGCCGCGCATGGGTGAACCGCCTGGCTACGTCATCCTCGGCCGTGGGCGCTGGGCCGGGAGGATGCGGCCGATTATCGCCGGGGAAAGCCGAAGCGTCGTATCGATTGAAGAAACGAGACAGCGTCCGTCGGAAAGCGAATCGGCTTATGTGGCTCGCCTTGCGGAAACCACCAAGGCGAGCGCCGCGCAAATTGCTTGGCTCTGCGTAACGCCCGGTCCGCATGTGACGCTCATGGTGCAGGCCGCGATCGAGGCGGGACTGCACGTCATCGTCGAAAAACCCTGGTACGGTTCTTCCGAGGATACCAAGCGCTTGCAGGAACTCGCCCGCGCAAAAAAAAATCGCGTCATTGCCATTCACCATGAGTATTGCGTCCTTGGGGAGGTGGAAAAATGGAGAGCCGGTTTCCACCCCGGAACGGGACTACAGTTCGGCGGGCGTTTCTTCTTGAGCCGCTCTGGTCAATTGGGGATTCCCGCGATCGACGATCTTGGCTCCCACTTGCTGGCGATTCGTGAATATGCCGTTCCTTCTTCGGCAATTTCCGAAATTCGTTGCGGCTACGAACTTCCCGATGAGCGGCTCGTGTGGATCCAGCGTGGAGATCAGCGCCTTGCCTTGATCGATCTTTTCACTCACGGACAGCCGATCATTCAGCGCTTTATGAAAAAAGTAGAGGCCGCGCTCGGCGGCGCCGCTTTTCCTTTTGATCTGGAGTTTGCGCTGCGCGTGGCAAACCAGCTCAACGCGCTGAAGGAGCGATCCCCCGGCTAAAAGTTTCAGGCTTTCCTGGCTTTCGCTTCCAACCTTGGCTCGGACAGAGCGGACTTTGTCGGCATGCTCATCTGGATGCGGCGATCGTTCCTCGGTTCGCGCCAGTTGACTTGCGGCAGCATCAACGAGGCGTCGACTCGATCGCGGTACTTCATGGCGATGTTCATGAGCGAATCCAGGAGCGAATCCGACAAATGGTGCGGCTGCAAGCCCAGGTCGATGAGCTTTGAGTGTTTCGCGTTGTAATAATGATTCTCGGCCTCCACGCGAGGATCGGGAATGTGATCGATCTCCACGCTCACGCCCATCTTTTTTGCTGCGCCTTCCACCAGGTGCGCCAGATCCATGATGCAGAACTGTTCGGTGAATTGGTTGTAGACGCGGCACTCGCCTTTGGCCGCGGGATTATGGCACGCGATCTCAACACATCGAACCGTGTCCCGAATATCCAGGAAGCCGCGTGTCTGCCCGCCCCTGCCGTAAACCGTGAGTGGCTGTCCGATGGCTGCCTGAACGCAGAAACGATTGAGCACCGTCCCGAAGACGTCGTCATAATCGAAGCGATTGATGAGCGCTTCATCCGCGGCAACTTCGTCCGTCATCGTTCCGTAAACGACTCCCTGATTCAGGTCCGTCGCGCGAATGCCCCAGATCTTGCACGCGAACATGATGTTATGGCTGTCGTGCACTTTCGAAAGGTGATAGAAGGAGCCAGGCTGCTTCGGGAAGGGAACTACGTCCTTGCGGCCGTTGTGTTCGATCGCGATGTAACCTTCTTCGATATCGATGTTGGGCGTGCCGTATTCGCCCATCGTGCCCAGCTTGATCAGGTGACAATCCGGCAGAAATTCGCGAAGCGCGAACAGCACGTTCAGCGTGCCGACGACGTTATTCACCTGCGTGAAAACTGCGTGCTTCCTATCGATCATCGAATAGGGAGCCGAGCGCTGCTCCGCGAAGTGCACCACTGCTTTCGGCTCGAACGATTTGAACGTGGAAGTCAAAAAATCGTAGTCGGCAACGTCGCCAACGAAAATCTCGATGGTCTTGCCCGTCAGGTTCTGCCACACGCGGACGCGATCGGTCAGCGGACGAATCGGAGTGAGCGTTTGTGCGCCGAGTTCGTGATCCCACAAGCGGCGCAGGAAATTATCAACGATGGCAACCGAATGGCCCTTCTGTGACAAATACAATGCCGTGGCCCAACCGCAATAGCCGTCGCCCCCCAGCACGGCAATCTTCATGTACCCTCCTCAAGGTGACTCCTGCTTCTAATTTCTGCTTCAATCCGTACGGCGAGTGATTCTTCCGTTTGATGCGGATTCGGCGAAAAAGATGCGCTGGGCAAGGCCCCATTGAACATTGACTTAATTTTTTTACCTGTATACCGGGGGCATTGCAAGCGGGTTTTTGGAACTTGCTGACAAATCGGGTATCCCCTGATATCGGCCGATACGCTCCAGCGGATGGTTGGTAAGAATCAGTTTGCCGCCCCCGGCAGCGGCGATGTTGACATGATCCTGGCCAACCAAGCCTTCGAAATGTTCGCGCCTCGTCTGGTAGGCCACAAGATAATAGCGTTGCGATTCGCGCCAGAGGCTCTTGAATCGCGCGTCGTCGATGAATACGTCGGGCGCGCCGGGGGCATAGGAGCCGTATTCCAAATTGAAGTAGCGTCCATTCAACAGCAAGGCCTCGCGGTTGGTGTAGAACATCAGCGAAGAAAAGGTCCAGTAATTGCCGTCCACGATCAACTTGCCGTCAGGCGACTTGAGCAGTTTTTCTGCCAGCGGCCGCGAGGACAAGAAAGGATCGAACTCCACCATTGCAAGGCGTGCCGCGTGGAAAAACAGCACCATCATCGCGGTCACTGCCAGGAACGACCGCTGACCCGTCCAGCGGATCGTGCCAAGGGCGCCGGCAAGTAGCGCTGCGGCAGCGACAGCGAGCGGGGGGCGGAGGTAGGCGAACGAATCGAAGGTAAGGTCCATCATATGCCCCAGCGAGAGAGTGTAGACGCCGGGATGGTGGCCGAGCGCCGAAGAAATGTCCCCTGGCGCCGGAATGTTTCGCACCAGAAAGAAAGTGGTTAGGCAAGAGAGGCCCGCGCAGCCAACGATCGCCGAAAGAACTCGAGTTCCACGCCTCACCCAATTTCCACCCACGGCCATCGCCGAGCCCAGCAGCAGGGCAAGCGCGGGGTAGCAGGGCATCGAGTAATACTCCTGCGTTGTTGAAAATGTGAAGAAAATCAGGATGAATCCGGTCCAGCAAATCGCCAGAAAACGCGAGCGGCCTGCGCGGTCGACAGGCTTAAAGGAAAGCTTGGCGATGGCAGGGAAGTACACGCTCCACGGAAAAAGCCACAAAAAGTGGAATAGCCAGAACCACAATCGGGGAACGGTGTTGTAGTCGCGCGGGTAGCGCAAATTCAGAAAACGCAAGACCTGCTCATTGATGAGATAAAACCAGAGAAATCCGTGGTACTCGCCCGGTCCGCCGTGAAGCGACAGCGAAAAATAAGGGGGATTGCGAAGCGTGGCCAAAACGTGCCAGGGCGCCGCAATCAGCAGCGCAACGAAGAATCCGCTGATCGGCCGCAGCCTTTGCCAGGTCCGG
>Ga0209701_10003163_pt1 | contig 10778 bp, 9 predicted proteins | sample CZO8metaG_4_FD_188356 | JGI IMG/M metagenome (GOLD analysis project Ga0209701, IMG submission 188356) | Vadose zone soil microbial communities from the Eel River Critical Zone Observatory, Northern California, USA - CZOApr15con2H3.8 metaG... | ecosystem: Environmental > Terrestrial > Soil >...
CGAGGCCGCCGCTCATGAAGATGGCTGCGGGGCCGCGTGGGAGGCGATCCCGGATCGCTTGCTCGAGAAGCGAGCGAAACTGCTCGACGTATTCTTCTTCGCGCTTGAGCCACAACGGTTCTTCGATAGGCAACGAAGCGAACCGGCGTACGTGCATCCCGGCGTCCGAATATTGCAATGCATGGCCGGGACGCAGGCGAGCGATATCTCGGAAGGCCGAGCGTGCCAGATCGGAACACCAGCCCTGCAGAAGAAAGTCGCCGATGAAATGGTCGTCGAGCGTTCTGGAAATTTCTCGTGCGCAGCGGATCGTGTTTAGAGTGTTGCTGAAGTAGAGGCGGTTGCGGGCTTGCGCGTAGAAGAACGGGCGAGCGCCCATCAGGTCGCGGGCACACCACAGGTGGCGGGCTTCGGCGTCCCACAGAGCGAAGGAGTAATCTCCAATTAAATCGGGCAGGCTATCTTCGCGCCAGCGGCGCCACGCGCGGAGCACCAATTCTTCGTCGGTGACATCCCCATCGAATTCATCGCCGTGTTGCTCGAGCTTTCGCCGCAAATCGTTGCGACCGTCGAGGCGCACGTCGCCGAGCAGCCAAATGCGCTCGTCGAGCGAGCACGGCTGCGAAGGGCATTGAGGCGCGGGGCCCGTGCGGAGAAGCGTGAAGCAGAATCCCGCCCCGGGTTTCGCGGTGATATGAGCGCCGTCGGGGCCGCGAAACGCTAGCGTTTGAGCCATGCGCTCGAGTAACCCCACGTTCGGCGGGGCACCGTCCAGCGACACGACTCCAGCGAATCCGCTCACTGCGTCTCCAGCGCCTTGGACGAAAGAGTCTCGTCGAATGGCGCGTAATGCCGATGAAGTTGCTCCGGTTCGTTCACGGCGATGCCTTGGCGCTCAACCCAGGCGTGCGCTTCGAATTTGTCTTGCACTTTGCGCGCACCGATGCGCAGTTCAGACGCGATGCCTTGCCGTCCGAGCAGCCACCAAAGCGCGAGAGATTTTGCCAGGCAAGTTGAGTTGGGCCAAGCGTGGCGAACCGCCGCGTTGACCATGCGCACGGTAAGTCGCGTCCGCTCGACATCGGCCAGAAGGCGGGCCGAGTCTTCCTGCGAGACCTGCTGCGGATGCGCGAGAAAGCGAAGAAGGGATTCTTGCGTAGCTCGAAAACCGCGAATCTTGAGGCTGACGGAAATCAACGGCAAGAGTAACACCGCGCGCACGAAACTTCCGCGCGCTTCCGAATCCAGTGAGCTAAACCGTTGAAGACGTTCCCACATTGGAGGAAGTTACTTCCAGGAGGCCATTTTCCATCAGCCGGCTTAGCAACTCGGTGAGATTCGATCGCAACAATGCCGCTTCGACATCGTATTCGTCAAGAAGCTGGAGGTAAGCGGCGTCGACGCTGGGCGCGACAGTAACGAGCTGCCACATGCGCGTTCCGGTCTCGTCGAGGCCAAAATAGCGCTCCGTCTCGATGTTCAAGAGCACAGACTCCTTATCGAGAAAGCGCACCAAGACGTGCGCAGGCACAGTGACACGATCTGCCAGCGACACCATTCAGGAGAACTCCCCTTCCGAAACTTTTAGACACGAAATGCGGTGGAACATCAAGGCACCGGCTCGAAACATCATTGGCTTAGATTCTACAAGTGATTGGGCGGGTTGGCCACATCCACGGCTTCGGAGAGTGCGTGGAGACCAAGTGGGATTGTGACAAACGAAAAAAGGCCGGCTCTCGGAATTGCAGAGCCGGCCAAGTCGCGGGACGAGTTCAGGATTTCTTTTTCTTTATCTTGGTGTCGATGCCCGGAGCGATCTGCTGCAGCGCTTCCAGACCCTGCTTGGCTTGCTGACCATATGTACCGTTGGGATCCAACTCCACGGCTTTCTGGTACGCCTCTATAGTGCCGGGCTGCACAATGACCTGCAACTTGCTGCCAACCTGTTTGTAATCCATGGAACCGACCAGCGCGGCACCCAGCAGATACCAGGCTTGCGCGCTCTTGGGATCGAGCTCCGTCGCTTTCTTCAGCGGTTCGACGGCTTCCTTCATTTTTCCCACGTTGTAGAGCGTGATGCCGCCGTTGCGATACGCCTGCGCCGCATTTGTGGGATCCAGTTCCGCGCTCTTTTTGTAAGCATCCATCGCTTCAGGAATCTTGCCGGCTCGGCCGTAGATGCCGCCTAGATTGTTGTAGTACGCCGCCGAGGGCTTCAACTCAATGGCTTGCTTGTAGGCGTTGGCGGCGTCATCGGTGCGGCCGTCGGCATCGTAGGCGTCCCCCAGACGCGCCCATATAAGGTTAAGATTGGCGTCTTTTTCCCCGGCTGCGGCTTTTGACGCTTCGAGCTCCGTCACGGCTTTGTCGGACAAATCCTTCACCTGCTGTTTCAGCGCATCACGCTGGTCGGCCGGAGCCTTCGCCAGATCCGTCTTGGCCTGACCAGCCTGGTTCAGGAAACCGACGCCGGCGTCAAAGTGCGCCTTCATTCCCTGAAACTTCTGCTTCTCTTCTTCCTGCTTCTTAGCCTGCTCCTGGCTCGCCGCGCCCTGCTTTGCAAGTATCTCTTTGAAATTTGCATCGGCCTTTGCGTCTTCGCCACTCTGCACCCGGACCTTGGCCATCTGATAGGGCGGTTGCTTGTCGTTCGGCGGGGGAAAGGAGATGACCGTGACGTCGTAGACGCCAGGCCGCAGACTACGAATGTTGTATCTGCCGTCATTCTCGGTCTTCGCCTCCTGCTTTACGCCTTGGTCGCTTACCGCTTGAACAGTAAGGCCAGCCCAGGGTTTCGCGTTTAGGTCCACAATCACGCCGCTAATAGATCCGGTTTGTGCCGAGGAGCCTGGCGCAAGAACAGAGACCAATGCCCCAACAGTGAGTGCGACAAACACCAAGAAATTATTAGCTCTCTTCATGCCCATTTCTCCTTTTAACAAAGACGAGGCCTGCGCTGTCCCCCTCGCCGGCGTGCGCCTATTATCTCCGAACTTGGTCGGATGCCAAGCTCAAGGCTGTGCTGCTACCGTTCGCCGGTAGGGAATTGGATCCGCTAGCCCAACTTCGGCGAACGCACGCAAGCGCAGCAAGCAACTGTCGCAAGCGCCACAGGCTGCATCTTCGCTCTGATAGCAGGACCACGTCAAATGCAGTGGGGCCCCGAGCTCGACGCCGCGCCGAATGATCTCGCTCTTCTTTAGCGTGATCACTGGCGTGACAATTTCGATTCTTGCTTCCGGCCGTGTACCGGCACGAACCAGTTCCTGAAATGCCCGGTAATACTCGGGCCGGCAGTCCGGGTAGCCGGAGCTATCCTCGGCAACGGCGCCGATGTAAACAGCCCCCGCACCAATGGCCTCCGCCCAACTCACTGCCACGGAAAGAAAATGAGCGTTGCGAAACGGCACGTAGGTCACGGGAATGTCCCCGTGGGACCCGGGAACACCTAACTTGCCTTCGGGCACGGCAATCTTCTGATCCGTCAGAGCGGAGCCGCCTATGGCGCGGAAGTGGTCGAGTTGCACGACCAGCCGCTCGCTGATTCCATAAAATTCGGCGACATCCGTGAACGCACGGCGCTCGCGTTCCTGCGTGCGCTGCCCATAGCTCGCATGGAGGGCGGCAATATTGCCGGCACCATGGCTTTCGCGGGCAATGGCAGCGGTAACGCAGGAATCCATTCCCCCGCTCAGTAGCACAACAGCTTGTCGTTCCTTGTTGTCCAGAAGCATCTTCGTACGCGCCTTTGCTGCTAAACGCCCTTGGTGGCCGGATCCCAGACAAACTTGTGAAGTTGCAGCCCGAGCCGCACCGGCAATCCGTCCGCAAGAATCCATTCCACCAGAGCGCGCGGCTGCAATCCTTGCCACTTCCCCTCCGGGTCGTCGAATACCGGGGAAAAGAGCACGGCGCGCACTCTTTGGGGGAGCTGATGTTGCAGGGTAAAGTCGCGTGCAAACTCGTAATCGCGCCGCGTTGAAAGGACAAACTTCACTTCATCGTTTGCGCCAATAGCGTCGAGATTCTTCATCTCGAAAGTATCCGCTTCTCCGGAGTCCGGACACTTCACGTCCACAATCTTGATGACCCCTTGTGGCAGCCGTCCGACAAACCGCTCGCCACTGGTTTCGATCAGCACGGTATAGCCTGCGGCCAGCAGCTTGTCCGCCAACGGATAGATTTCTTCTTGCAAGAGCGGTTCGCCGCCGGTCAATTCCACAAGCGGCACTATTGCGTGAGAGGCGCCGGCACCATCGCGCCGGCCGGCCAGCTCGTCGACGCGCGCCAAGACTTCGTCGACGCTCATCTTCTTACCACCGTGAAACGCGTAGGCGGTATCGCACCACGTGCACCGCAAATTACATCCCGTCAGGCGTACAAAAATGCACGGCAGTCCGGCGCGGGTGCCTTCTCCTTGAATCGATTTGAAAATTTCAGTGATGAACATGAAATTTCCCGGCTGGGCGCCTACTGCGGGCTCGATGCAGAGCTCCGCTTTGTGTCGCTCTCCTACTTCCCGGGACGATATTGCGCGCTCGCGGTGTCCGTCTCCCAGATCACGATGTCAGTAACCCGGGCTCCGGCGGGCAACGCTTTAACATGGCCGGTGACCTCGTCGTAAAAATATTTCGCAAGATTTTCGGCTGAAGGATTCATGGCGCGAAACGGCTCCAAATCGTTGATGAACTGGTGGTCGAGGCCGCCGATGATCTCGCGAATCACTCTCTTCAATTCCGTAAAATCGCAGAGTAACCCAATGGAATCGAGCTGTGGGCCTTCGACGGTCACGCGCACACGATAATTATGTCCATGCACGTTCTCGCACTTGCCGCGATAGCCGCGAAGCGCGTGCCCGGCCGAAAATGTCTCTTCCACGCTAACTTGAAACATAGTTCATTCTTTTCGCCCGCGGCTGGACCTTTGTTTTACTGCGCTTCCAGAAACTTCGCGACGTCCCTCAACTCCTGCGTTGTCGAATATCCCGGGAGAGACTCCAAGAAAATTTTACCATACGCCATGCGCTGAATCCGGCTATCGAGCAGCGCCAGCACGCCGCGATCGGTCTTTGACCGAACCAGCCGTCCAAACCCTTGCTTCAATGCGAGCACAGCTTGGGGAACCTGGAACTCCGAAAAGGCATTGCGGCCATCCTCCTGCAGAGCCTTCACTCGCGCGGCGACAATCGGGTCGCTGGGCACCGCGAAGGGCAACCGATCGACAATGACGCAAGAGAGCTGGTCCCCCGGCACGTCAACGCCTTGCCAGAAACTCGAGGTGGCAAACAGCACCGCACCTTGTGTGTTCTTGAACCGTTCGAGCAGCACCGATCGCGGCGCCGTGCCTTGCAGGAGCAGCGGAAACGACACGCGGCCGCGCACGCGCTCGAACAGATCGTTCATCTGCGAATGACTGGTGAACAAGCAAAACGCTCGCCCCTGGCTGATCTCCAGCAATTTCACGATTTCATCGGCCGCCGCCTGCGAATACGCCGGATGGCGCACGTCCGGAATGGCACGGGGCATATACAGAAGCGCCTGCTTCGCCCAATCAAATTCCGGTGGCAACGCTCCTTCTTTTGCGTGATCAAGTCCCAGCCGTTGACGGATGAACTCGAAGCGCCCGGCGACCGTGAGTGTGGCGGATGTCAGCACGATGGAATCGAACTGCTCGAACAGCCGGGCGCGGAGCACTTGGCTCACATCAATCGGCGTAGCGGCCAGAAAAACACCTTTGTTTCGCCGCTCATACCAGTAGACGAAATTGCGTTCATGCGATTCCAAAAGAAACGACAGCTCCTGGCGGATCTCGAAACTCCTGCGTGAGATGCGTAACAACTCCTCCGGCTTCTGGGCCAATGCCGCAAATTCGGTTTCCAGTCCTTTCAACGCATTCGCCAAAGCGTCGTAGGTTTCGCGATGCTGCTCCAGGAACGCCGCTCGCTCGTTTTTCTCGAAGGGATAACGCCCGTCGCGCGCGGGGAAGGCGTCAAAAAAGGCGCGGCTACGCTCACGAATCCGTTGTGTCCGCCGCAGGAGCGAGGGCGTCCCGAGGTGCAGCAGCCGCATGGCGATGTCTGCGTCGCGCGCCAGTTCCTCGAAACGATAGTTCGAAATCTGCCGGCCAAAGTAATCGCTGGCTACGTCCTCCATCTCGTGCGCTTCATCAAATACCACCGCCGAATATTCCGGCAGAATGCTGCCGAAGTCGTCTTGCTTGAGGGCGAGGTCCGCGAAAAACAAATGATGGTTTACGATGATCAGATCCGCTTCCTTGGCGCGCTGTTGCATGGCGGTGATGAAGCATTGCTTAAACTCCGGACATTTCTGCCCCGTGCAGGTATCGCGCCGTGCGTCGATTCGCGTCCACAGGTCCGAATCATCGGGGAGAAAAGTGAGCTCGGCACGGTCGCCGGTTTCCGTCAGCTTGGACCAATCCTGAATCTGCCGGAATGCATCCGTCTCTTCAATGCCCTTAAGAACCGGCTGGCCGGCGATTTGATGCAGCTTGGCGCGGCACAAAAAATTCGAACGCCCCTTCATGACCGCTACCTTTAGTTCCGGGGCAAAGTGCTTTTGCAGAAACGGAATGTCTTTCTGGTAGAGCTGCTCCTGCAAGGACTTCGTGGCGGTGGAGATCACTACGCGGCGCCCGCTGCAAATCGCGGGCAATAGATATGCCAGCGTCTTCCCTGTTCCAGTTCCGGCTTCGACCACCACGTGATGGCGAGATTCGAACGCGTCCTGCACTAACTCGGCCATCAGGAGCTGCGCGCGGCGGTGCTCGTAGCCGCCGATCATGCAGCGTTCCAGCAATCCTCCAGGCCCAAACACTTCCTGCATGTTTGGCTGATTTTTGTTGTCCATGGCGGGCGTTTCCGCAGAGACTTCGCTTTTCTCGTGGCGCGCAGGCTCTTCATCCAGCGGAACATAGCGTCTCTCGGCGGCGGGAGTCTTTGCTCTCTGCGCCGCAGACGCCTGCCGCCCTACTGCTATTGCTTCACGTTTTGCCAAAAATCGATATCCCCTGCCCTGTCCGAACGCACAGGTGCCCTCTCGCCAACGATAGCATACGGATTGACATAACCATGACACGAGCGTGACCCTGCGCTTGTATGATCGAATCCGCGCTGCCGCATTTAGCAGTTGAACAAACTGCTTTCCTTTTGCATCTGTTCTTAACAGGCAGGCGATAAAGTGTTATTGGGACGTTGGTGCCTTGGCCCGCCTTAGGCTCGGCACGCAATCTGCCGTGGGGGCTCGATGAACTTCCGAAAGGGTTTGGCCGCACCGCTGGTGTTGTCCGTGGTTGCTTTGATCTCCTGCAGCGGTTCACCAAAGCCCTGCACAATGAATTGTGGGGGAGGCACCGCGACGCTCACTATGACATGGACGGCAGCTCCGCTCGCTCCGCCGCCCAACACCAACCTTCTCTCCTTCATCGTCGATGTAAACACCATTACGCTCACATCGTCCACCGGGACCAACGTAAATATTCCGCTGAACAGCACCAACCTTAGCGTCGATCTCACCAAGTTGCAGAGCGATTCCGTGTTTCTTGGCACGTCCGCAACGATTCCCGCGGGGTCCTACACCAGCGTGACCGTTAGCCTTTCGAATCCCGTGGTTACTTTCTGTACGCAAACGCTGGGGAATACCGGCTGTGCCGCGGGCAGCATCACGACGATCTCCGGAGGAGCGGCCGCGGCACCGATAATCAGCTCCGCGCCATTCCCTCTGACGTTGACTTCAAACCAGCAAACCGGACTGGCGCTCAACTTCAATCTGGGGAACGCGTTGACCGTGAACGCCTCTCAGGTGGTCACGGCGGTAAATCTAAGCGCGGCTAACGTGCTAGGCGCCAATAGTCTTCCGTCGACGACCACCAGCCTTGCCGCAGGAAAACTTGATTTTGTCGAAGACGTCACAGGAGTAGTAACGGCCGTCAACACTACGACTCAGTCCGTCACCGTGCACACCGCCACGCGCGGCTCTCTCACTGCCGTTGCCAACTCCTCAACCGTCTTTTCGCCCAATTGCACAGGTTTTAGCTTGAGTCTCACGTTTTCATCCTGCATTGTGCAGGGACACGTCGCCAGCCTGGACTTGGTTCTCAATTCCGACGGCACTTTGACGCTGCTTGAGTACGACCCTCTGGCAACCACCACAGGAGACTGGATCGAAGGCGTCGTGCCTGCCGCTCCTTCCTCATCAACACAATTCTCTCTGGTCACGAACGATGCGGTGTTTGCGACCTCGGGCAGCATTATCAGTCCCAATCTATCCTTTGGTACTTCCGTGAACGCGACGCTGGTGAATCCCAATCCTTTCCTGGTCGATAGCAGGGGACTCACCGTTCCGGTGAATCTCTTTACAGGCACGGATGCTTCCATCTTTCTACCCGGCCAAACTTTGTCTGTGCACGTGACCGCGTTCACCCCGGCTTCCGGCAGCACTCCCGCCACCGCCAGCGTCGACAGGGTATACCTGCGGTTTACCCGTGTTTCCGGCACTGTGGCTGCGACAGGAACGCAAGCCAGCTTCAACATCCAGAACCTGCCTTCATTCTTCGGCTTGCCGACCCAACTTTCGGTGCAACTCACGCCAGGCGCACCCCCGTCAACCCCAACGACCAACTTCGATGGTGTCAGTTCCGGGACCGCTCTCAGCAATCCCCAAACTGTATCCATCAGGGCGCTTTACTTTGGCAAGGGAACGGCGACGCCCTTCAGCGCCGCCAAGGTCCGCGTCCCTTAACGGATTTCACCGCCTCCGCAAAGGTACAACGGGCCGGCCCGAGTTGAATCGGACCGGCCCGCTCGCATTCTATATCCCGTTCCGCGCTTTATCTGCGGCTGGCCGGCTCTGTTCTTCAAACCGGCTGCATCCCTCCCACGGTCGTATTCGGCGGCAGCGGCGGCGTGTATGGCGCAGACGGGGTGTTAGCCGCAAGAGTAGGTCGGAAGCGATCGTACAGGGCCAGCGAAATTGCACCCAAACCCCACAAAATCACGCCGAACTTTATCCAGTTTCCAACTCCCGGAATCACTGTGGCGAGACGCACAATCACCAATCCAACTGCCATTCTTCCGATTAAGGGCCACGTCTCGCGCGTGCGCCCCATCAGCCACTGCCCCACAACGGCCCCGACGATGACTTCGGCAAAGTACAGAGCCGCGTACCAGACGAAAAATGTGGAAATTCCTACGAACAAGCCCACCACAGTTACGCACGCGATCAATGCCGCGATCGGCACACCGAATAAAACCAGTACGCCCAAGCCAAACGATGCGCCGTAGCGTTCCGCGTTTCCCACCGCTTCAGCCGCAAATCTCGGCATCAACTGGAACAAGACCAACCCGAACAATACGAAGGCCGCCAGCCAGATCACCTGCCAGACGTAATAGTGCCCTTCCATGTACTGTGGTCGGTGCTCTAGTTTGCGGTAATCGACCGGCGAAGCCAGTTTGGCCTGAGGCGAGACTTCCGGTTCCTTGTTTCCCTCATAACGAATAGGACCGGCGACTCTCGCAGAAGAGTTGATGGTCAGCAGATTTCCCTTCATTTGGATGGCGCCGTCGACCATGCCTGACAACGTCAGATGCTTCCCAAAAATCATTAAGTCGCGACCCAGGCTGCCTTCCAGGTTCAGATTCTCCACAAATATGGTCAAGCTCCCGTTGATCTTGCCCGACGATTCGAGGTTCACTACGTCATCGAAGGTCAAAACGTTTTTCCCCACCGTTCCACGAATAGCCATCGTATTGGTGAAGGAGCGGACATTTCCATCCACCTGTCCGTTTACCTGAAGCAGCTGCGCGAAGGCGAAAACATCGCCTTTCACATGCCCGTTTACCGTGGCGTCATGCCCGAAAAGAAAGACGTCGCCTTCTACCGTGCCCTCGATTCGCACACGATCGCCGAACAGAAAAATGTCTCCCTTGATCGTTTCGTCTGGGGCCACTCCGACAGATTCGCCCCTGCGTGTCTCCGAAGCCATGGCCGACGCGGGCTGCAGCAAAAGCGCGGCGCAGAATCCGGCCAGCATCAGCGCCAGCGCCGAACCCCGGCGCACTCGCTTGCGGAAAAACGCCACGGCGAATCCCGACAGCGTCACCAGCGCCAGTACCTCCAACAATGTGATCATTGATTGCCATCCTTTCCAGAAGGCGCCTTGAAAAATGAGCAAACTCAAAAGGTTCGAGCCGCCAAATCCCGCCTGCTCCAACTGCTGCTGCCAGGGCTCGATGTAACCGGTGTACAACGCGTACACGCCGGTTGCGGCCAGGCCAAACGCTACGGTCCAAATCCATTGCATTGACCTCCGCGCCCGTTCCTGAAACTGCGCCAACCGCGCGGGCAGCGCCTCTTCTTCCTCCAGCATCGCGCGCGTCAACAAACGCGATTCGCGCTCCAGGGCGCGCAGCAACGTGCGGCATGCCGCGCAGTCCTGGGTGTGCGAGGAAACCTCCTGCGCACGCGCGCGGTCCAGTTGCCGCTCGATATACAACAAGCATGTCATTTCGTCGAGGTGCTGCATCGCTGCGTCACCCGATAAATTATCGGCTTCCTTCACGAGGCCCCTCCCGCGGCCAGCGCGCCGCTTTGCCCCAGCGCCTGCCGCAGTTCATGCCGCGCGCGCAGTAGGACCACGCCCACAAAGGCGCGCCGCACTCCCAGCGCATCGGCAATTTCGTCGTAGCTCATATCCGAGTAGTAGCGCATCACCAGCGCCATGCGTGCGCGTGCTCCCAGCTTGTCCAGCGCGCGCCGCACCTC
>Ga0209701_10003171_pt1 | contig 10768 bp, 10 predicted proteins | sample CZO8metaG_4_FD_188356 | JGI IMG/M metagenome (GOLD analysis project Ga0209701, IMG submission 188356) | Vadose zone soil microbial communities from the Eel River Critical Zone Observatory, Northern California, USA - CZOApr15con2H3.8 metaG... | ecosystem: Environmental > Terrestrial > Soil >...
GAATCGGCGCCGGCCGTGATGTTCGAGCTTCCAGGATGCTTCACTGAATCCGCCACCTAAGTGCAGAAGCCTTCACAAATCGCCAGCCCAGACTAAGCGTACTTGCACTTTCTGTCAACGAACTTGAAGGGTTCAGACTTATTGTTTGAGTGGACAGCTGATGGCGGAATTGCTCGTGGTCGGGGGCGGAATGGCGGGCCTGGCCGCCGCGGCCGCGGCGACCTCGGCCGGAGCTCGGGTGACCGTGGTCGAGAAACGCGGCACGCTGGGCGGATCGGCCGCGATGTCGGCCGGAATCGTCTGGACCGCGCCGGACTTCAAGACCCTTCGCCAGGTCGTGCCCGGCGGCGACGCGGCGCTGGGCCAGGCTCTGATCGATGGCTTTTGGCCCGGCGTGGAGTGGGTCCGCTCCACCGGCGTGTCGGTCAGCGAGCGCTGGGAGGGCCAGATGGGATTCGGCTCGGCGGTGCGGGTCGACATCAAGGGTCTTTTGGCCGCATGGCAGCGCCAGGTCGAGTCTGCCGGCGGTGCCGTCTTGGTGCGGTCGGCCGCGCGAAGGTTGCTGACCGACGAGTCGGGCCGGGTTCGCGGCGCGGTGGTATCGACACCGGCCGGCCCGCGTGAGGTCCGCGCCGATGCCGTGCTCATGGCCACGGGTGGCTTCGAGGGTGACCCGGAGCTGCTCGCGACTTTTGTCGGCGCCGGGGCGGACTCGCTGTTGGTGCGCTCCAACCCGGGCAGCGTCGGGGACGGTTTCCGCATGGGCCGCGACGCCGGCGCCTCGGCGAGCCGCTGCATGAGCGGCTTTTACGGCCACCTCGTCCCCAGCCCGCTCGCCGAGCTGCGCGAGGACCAATACCTGATGCTGACGCAGTACTACTCCAACCACTGCCTGCTGGTCAACCGCCTCGGGCACAGGTTCACCGACGAGTCTTTGGGCGATGAGGTGTCCAATCAGGCGACGTTGCATCAACCCGACTCGAAGGCGGTATTGATCTGCGATGAGCGGGTCCACACCACGCTCGCGGCCACGGCGCCGTACCCTCACGGACAGGTCATCGATCGCATTGCGGCCGCGCAAGCGGCGGGGGGCAGGTATGCGACGACTGGTACCAAAGAGGAAATCGTGGACGCGGTCGCAAGCTGGGGTGTGCCGCCGCTGGCTCTCGCGAAAACCCTCGACCAGTGGGAGGCTGCCGCGACCGGCGATGAATCAGCATTCGAAATCCCTCGTGCTGTGCGCCCCGAGCCGATCGTCGACCCGCCATTTCACGCGCTGGAGGTGCAGCCTGCCATCACCTTCACCTTCGGGGGTTTGAGGGTCGATCCGGACGGCCGGGTGCTCGATCGCGACGGCGCCGCGGTGCCGGGCCTCTTTGCCGCCGGCGCCGATGCCGGCGGCCTGCAGGATGTTCGTTACGTCGGCGGACTTGCGCTCGGACTGGTCTTCGGGCCGCGGGCGGCGCGGGCCGCGATCGCTGAATTGAGCGGGGCTCGCGGGGAGGTGGTCGCCAATGGCTGACAAGGGTTTCGACCGCATCCCTGACGTCCTGATCGTGGGCGCCGGCGCATCAGGCGCGGTGGCGGCCAGGCGGCTGGCCGAAGCAGGCTTCGACGTGGTCTGCCTCGAGCAGGGCGGCTGGCCCGACTACACGAAAGCCCGGGCGCCATATCCCGATTACGAGCTCACCTCCGGCCGCGACTGGGGCTGGGACCCGAACGCCCGGTCGAGTCACGCGGACTACCCCGTCGACGACTCGGAATCGGACATCACGGCGTTGATGTGGAACGGGGTCGGCGGTGGCACCGTCGTCTTCGCCGCGCACTGGCAGCGCAACCTGCCCTCGGATTTCCGAGTCCGCACGCTCGACGGCGTCGCGGACGACTGGCCGTTCACGTACGAGGACCTCGAGCCTTATTACGTGCGCGCGGAACGCGATTGGGGCGTGTCCGGCCTCGCCGGCGACACCGCCTTTCCTCCCGGTGAAGGTCCGCCGATGCCCCCGGTCCCTCTGGGCCGGATGGGCCGGCGCGTCGCGAAGGCGCACAACGATCTCGGCTGGCACTGGTGGCCCGGGCCGAACGCGATCGCGACCCAACGCTACGGCCGCCTCAATCCGTGCACCCAGCGCGCCACCTGCTTGTGGGGCTGCTCCGAAGGCGCGAAGGCAAGCGTCGACCGCACCTACTGGCCGGTGGCGGTCGAAAAAGGGGTCACGCTGCTGACCGGGGCGAGGGTGAAGCGCCTGCTCGTGGGCTCTGACGGCCTCGCGACCGGAGCGCTGTTCGTAGATCGCGACGGCAAGGAGCACGTTCAACGCGCCGGCGTCACCATCCTCGCCTGCAACGGGATCGGCACCCCGCGGATGCTGCTCCTGTCGGCAACCGATGGCCAGCCCGATGGGCTCGCCAACTCGTCAGGACTGGTCGGCAAGCGGCTGATGATGCATCCCTTCGGGACCGTCGTCGGCCTGTTCGACGACGACCTCGGGTCGTGGCAAGGCGCCTGGGGTCAGCACATCCACTCGCTCGAGTTCTATGAGACGGACGCGTCACGTGGTTTCGTGCGGGGAGCCAAGTGGGGCCTGCAGCCGACCGGCGGGCCGCTCTCGATGACTCACTCGTATCCGTGGGGCGAGGAGAACGCGATCTGGGGGCCGGGCTTCCATCAGCAGTTGCGCAAGAGACTCGGCCGTTCTGCGATGTGGGGCATCATCGCCGAGGACCTGCCGGAGGAGTCGAACAGGGTCGTCCTCGACCCCGTGAAGACGGACGACTCCGAGATTCCGGCCGCGCGAATCCAGTACAGGATGTCGGAAAACTCGCGGCGCCTGATGGCGTTCCACCAGGACCGCGCCAAGGAGTCGCTCGAGGCGGCCGGAGCGTACGAGACAGTTATCGCACCGTTCATCAGGGCGACCGGCTGGCACTTGCTCGGGACGGCGATGATGGGTTCGGATCCTTCGCAATCGGTCGTGGACCCGTGGGGCCGCGCCCATGATGTGCCGAACCTCTACATCTTCGATGGCAGCACCTGGCCGACGTCCGCCGGCATGAATCCGACCGCCACGATCGCAGCCGTGGCGCTTCGCGGCGTGGATCACTTGATCTCTCAGAGGCGCAGCGCGCGCACCTCTTCATGAGCACAGCGAAGTTCGATGCCGGCCGTCGAGCTGTTTTGGCAGCGGTCGCCGACGTCCTGATCCCCAAAGGGGATGGGATGCCGTCGGCAACCGAAGCAGGCGTGGCTGGGCGCTGGCTGGACGAGGTGCTGCAGCTGCGCCCGGACTTTGGCCCGCCGCTCGCTGCCGTGCTCGACAAGATGAAGGGCCTCGACCCGACCGCGGCGGTGACCCGTGAGCGTGCGGACGATCCCGCCGGCTTCGGGGTCCTGGCCGAGGTCGTGGCCGGGGGTTATTTCCTGAACCCGCGGGTCAGGTCGGCGATCGGCTACCCCGGCCAGCAGTCGGTGCCGATCGAGCACGAGCAGCCCGCCGACTACGAGCGCGACGGCCTCATCGCCTCTGTCATCGCGCGCGGCCCGGTCTACCGACCGACGCCGTGACCAACCCACTGGCGCCAATACCTGGATCTGTGGCTGCGACCGCGACCGCGGGCCGGACCTTCCTGAAAACCTTGTTCGGCTAGGCGCGGACCAGGCCGGCGGTCTTTCCGGGCGCCACCTCGACGAAATCGGGCAGGCCGCGCAACGCCTCTTCGGCCCCCGCCGGCCCGTAGATCGCGAGCAGGCTAAGCGGTTCCCAGCCCGTGTTGAGCGTTGAGTGGAAAGCCCCGGTGGGTACGAAGACGGCCTGGCCCGCCGCCACCGGGAAAGGCTTGCCGTCGTCCACCATCTGCTCGCCATGGCCGGCCAGGATGTAGAGGATCTCGTCGGCGTCGGGGTGGTTGTGGCGGGTGTGGCCCTTGCCCGGCAGCAGCACCACGTGCAGCATGCTCATCGCGGGGTTGTGGGTGTTCGCCTTCGCGACCAGGGGCTTGATCAGCCCCCAGTCGAAGGTTTGGGTCGGGATCGTCTTCGGGTCGACAAGCTTCGATGGCATCCGTTCCTCCTTATTAATGGCGTGGGGTCCCGCGCTTCAGGGCCTTGAAGCGGCGAACCGTCTCCGTGATCGCCACCTCGGTGGGCAGCCGCTCCATGCTCGACGCGCCGAAGAAGCCGACCACCCCGTGGGTCCGCTCGAGCACGTACGCCGCGTCCGCAACCTCGGCGATCGGCCCTCCGTGGCAGAGCACCATCACCTTCGGGTTGATGGCCACCGCCGCGTCGTGCATCTCCTGAATGAGCGGTACGCAGTCGTCGAGGGTCCGGGCCGTGTGCGCGCCGATTGATCCCTTCGTGGTCAGGCCCATATGAGGCACCAGCACGTCCGCGCCCGCGCGTGTCATGGCCTCCGCCGAAGGCACGTCGAAGACGTACGGAGCTGTGACCAGACCTTTGTCGGCGGCCATGTTGATCATCTGGACCTCGAGGTCATAGCCCATGCCGGTCTCCTCGAGGTTCGCGCGGAAAGTCCCGTCATACAGCCCGACGGTCGGGAAGTTCTGGACCCCGGCGAAGCCCGCCGCCTCAATGTCGCGCAGGAAGTTGCTCATGAGCCGGAACGGATCGGTGCCGCACACGCCAGCCAGCACCGGCGTGTGGTCAACCACCGGCAGGACCTCTCCGGCCATCTCCATGACGATCGCATTGGCGTCGCCGTAAGGCAGGAGGCCGGCGAGAGAGCCGCGTCCGGCCATCCGGTAGCGCCCGGAGTTGTAAATGATGATCAGGTCCGCTCCACCCGCCTCCGCGCATTTGGCGGAAAGTCCGGTGCCCGCGCCGGCGCCGATGAGCACCCCTCCCGAGTCGACCATGGCGCGCAGCCGGCGCCGGGCCTGTTCGCCTGTCATCTCCGAACCTTCATCAGCTCATCGAGCCGAGCCGCCATCGCGTGCGCGAACTCCACGTCGTTGATGTGGGCGTCGACCTCGTGCATCTCGACGTTCTGGCCCATGTTCTCTCGCAGCGCTCCGAACAGCGCCTTGTCGGCGGCCGGGTCGTAGAACGGTCCGCCCTCACCCGAGATCGCCGAGATACCGCGGAGGGGGATGAAAAAGGCCACCGGCCCGCGCGCGGCCGAGAGCTTGCGTGCGATCTGGCGCCCGAGCTCCGCGCTTTCGTCGGGTGTGGTCCGCATGAGCGTGACTGAGGGATTGTGGACGTACAGGTTGCGGGACTCGAACTGCGGCGGCACCGTGTCCCGCGCGCCGAAGTTGACCATGTCCAATGCGCCCACTGACACAACCTGCGGCACGCCTAGCTTGCCCGCCATCTCGAGGCGGTCCGGGCCGGCCGAAAGCACCCCGCCGACCAGCTCGTCGGCCAGCTCGGTGGTGGTGATGTCCAGCACCCCGGTCACAAAGCCTGATTCGACCAGCGCTTCCATCGCCCGGCCGCCGGTGCCGGTGGCGTGGAACGTGAGCACTTCGTACCCGCGCCGTTCGAGCTCTTCGCGGGCCGCCGTCACCGACGGCGTGGTGACCCCGAACATCGTGGCGGCGATCAGGGGACGCTGCTCGCCAAGCTCGATCGGAGGTGAGTTGACCATGCCCGCCATCGCGGCCGCGGCGTTGGCAAGGATGCGGCCCGAGATCGAGTTGATCCCGGCCACGTCCGTGACCGACGCCATCAGGGCGATGTCGCTGGCGCCGATGTAGTCGCGGGTGTTGCCGGCGGCCATGGTCGACACCATCAGCTTCGGTACGCCCACCGGCAGGGCCCGCATCGCCTTGGTTGCGATCGCGGTGTTGCCCGATCCGCCGGCGGCGAGCACGCCGTCACAACGACCCTGGTCGTACAGCCTTCGCACGACTATGGCGGCCGCGTCCGCCATCGCCGTCACCGCCTGACCGCGATCGCGCTCGGCGGTCAGAGCCTCTAGATCAAAGCCGGCCTCAGCCGCGACCTCCTGACGGGTGATGTCGGGCTTCGCGAGCGCGCGATCGAGCGTCCCGACGTCGACGAGGATGGTCTTGACTCCGGCCAGCGCGAGCCGGTCGCACATGTACTGATACTCCGCGCCTTTGGTGTCCAGAGTGCCGACGAGGACAACGGTCTTCTCGCTCATTGGCCCCTCACCAGTTCCACGGCCCGCCCGCCGGGCCGCCCTTGTCAAACAGTAACAGACTCTCGGATCAACTCTTCAGTTCCTTTCACCAAGGAGGCAAGGTCTTGACGAGTTTGCCGGGCAGTTGTAACGTCGCTTGATAGATTTTGATAGACCGGCAAGGAGCATCGATGTGACGGCCAGTCGAGTCGACCTTCGTATCGCGCCTCGCATCCTGCTCGGATTGCTGGTCCTGGCCGTCGTGGCCTGGGCCACCAACAAGGCGAGCCAGGACAGCAGGCTCTTCTGGGTCGTCACCCTCAACGGGATCACGCTCGCTGCCCTCTTCTTCGTGGTCGCAGCGGGATTCACGCTGATCTTCGGGTTGATGCGGGTCGTCAACATGGCCCACGGCTCGCTTTACCTGCTCGCCGGCTACATCGCGTTCACGCTTCAAGGCAACTGGTACGGGGTCAGCAGCAACCTGTTGAGCGGCACGCCCGCGACATTCATCTCGTGGATCGTGCCGCTGGTGATCGCCACCATCGTCATAGGGATCTCAGGGGTGTTGATGCAGCAGGTGTTACTGCGCTGGAACCAGGGTCAGGACCTCCGCCAAGCGCTGATCACGATCGCCATCTCGGTGATCCTGGCGGACCAGATGGTCGCCCACTTCGGCGGGATCGCGGAGTCTATCCAGCCTCCGGCTGCCTGGCCGGAGAGCGTGAGCTTGTTGGGCGTTCACTATGGGTACTTCCGACTGGTGGTCGTGGTCGGGGCTGCGGTTGTAATCGGGGCCCTGCTCTTCCTCGCGATCAAGCGAACCAGGTTCGGGATGATCATCCGCGCGGGCGTGGACGACCGGTCGATGGTCTCGGCTCTGGGAGTGAACATCCAGCTCGTATTCGCCGGAGCATTCTTCATTGGTGCGCTGCTGGCGGGGTTGGCAGGCGTTCTTGGCGGGACGATGCTTGCCGTGCAGCCAGGGAATGACTCGGCGTTCCTGCTCGACTCGCTGATCGTGGTGATCATCGGCGGCATGGGCAGCCTCGGCGGGGCAGCGATCGGCTCCCTTGCTCTCGGATTGGTCAGCTCGTACGCGAACGTCTACCTCGCTTTCGGAACGACCGACCTAACGAACTACTCCATCCTGGTCACGTTCATCCTGGTCGTGGCCATGCTCGCCGTGCGGCCGCTCGGCCTCTTCGGACGCCCGGCTTGAGCACCGCACCATCCGCGATCGCAGGGCCGGGCCCCACACGCCGCGGCATTCGGCTCCCGCAATGGGTGGCCCTCGGCGTGCTGGCGCTCTTTCTGGCAGGCGCCCCGTCGCTCGTCGACAGTTTCACCCTCAGCCAGATCCTGACCAAGGCACTCTGGTTGGGCATCGCCGCCGCGAGCCTCATCTTCCTCTCCAGCTACGGCGGCATGATCTCGCTCGGACAGACCGGGATTTACGCCGTCGCAGGCTTCACGATGGCGAACCTGGTCCACGCGGCGGGCGGGAGAAGCCTCGGCTGGGACCCACTGGCCGCGACCGCTGCAGGAATCGCAGTCGCAACCCTCTTCGGGCTCTTATGCGGCGCCATCGCTGCGCGGAGCTACGGCATCTACTTCCTGATGATCACGCTCGCGATCTCGGTGATCGTCTTCTATTTCTTCGCCCAGGTCACCACCCTGTCTGGGTACGGGGGCATACGAAGCGTGACGCCGCCGGCGCTGATCGGCAACCCGGTGGCCAATCCCCTTCCGCTCTATTACACCGCGCTGCTGGCCTCGGTCCTCGTTTACGCCGGCATCCGCTACCTCGCGCGAACGCCGTTCGGTCTTGCGCTCCAGGGCATCCGCGACGATCCAGCCCGAATGCAGGCGCTCGGCTTCAACGTGGCGCTCCACCGCGCGCTTGCGTTCGGGGTCGGAGCGTTCATCGCCTCGATTGCAGGAATCCTGTCGGTTTGGTACACGACCCAGGTCTCGCCTGGCGGCATCAATCTCGCGCAGACGATCAACATCCTCATCATCGCCGTCGTCGGAGGCCTCTACCGGCTGGAGGGGGCGTGGATAGGCGCCGCGGTGTTCGCCACCATCGACAACTACTCGCGCGTGTGGATGCCGAGCGTGGGCGACTGGCTCGGGCCTTCCCGATTCGAGACTGTTATCGGGGTGATCTTCCTTGTGATCGTCCTGGCATCTCCAGGGGGACTGGTCGGCATCTGGGAAAGCCTCTGGGACAGGAGGAAGCGCCGGCTGGCCCCACTTTCGGCGCCGGGGATACCGGCGATGGAGGTGGTCGACGACGCCGTCGACCATCCCGCCGCGGTGTAGTCAAGGAGGTGGATGGAGGAAATCGAGAGTGAACCGCATGGATGGCGGAACGACCCGAGCCGGCTCGGCTCGGACCAGCCTCGTGTTGCGTCAGCTTCATGTTCTACAGGAGGGGAATTTGCATAGAAACCAACGTCAATTCGGCTCCCGGCGGCTGCTCGCGGTCGCTGCACTCTCGCTGTTCGTGCTCGCCGCCTGCAACGGCAACTCGACGACCAGCACGACATCGAACGTCATCAAGATCGGAATCCTGTCCGACTGCCTCGGCGACTTCGGGTCGTTCTACAACGACGACATCGGCGGTGCCCTGGCGGTGCTGGCCGCCCACTACGGCGGCAAGGCCACCGGTTCCAAGCCCCAAGACGGAATGACCGGCGCCAAGATCGCCGGCAAGGACATCCAGATCGTCGGCGTCGGCTGCTCCGACTCCACCGCGAACAAGGCGATCGAAGAGACGCGGCGGCTGGTCGAACAGCTCGGCGCCGACATCCTGATCGGCCCCCTCTCCGGTGACGAGGGAATCGCCGTCGCCAACTATGCGAAGACAAACCAGCCCAACAAGACATTCCTCAACGGCATCTCCGGCGCCCAGGCGACGACCCTGAAGGTCCAGGCGCCAAACTTCTTCCGCTTCAACCCTGACGGGGCGCAGTGGTCCGCTGGGCTCGGTTCGTATGCCTACAACAAGCTCGGCTGGCGCACCGCCGCGGTGATCGGCGACGACTACGCGTTCCCGTACACCTCGCTCGCGGGATTCATCGCCGAGTTTTGCGCGCTCGGTGGCAACGTTACCAAGCGCGTTTGGCCCCCTCTTGGCACGACCGACTACTCCTCGTTCGTCGCCCAGATGCCGACCAATGTCGATGGGAATTTCGTCGGCATCGGCGGCGCGGGACTTATCACCTTCCTCAAGCAATACCAGCAGGCCAACGGGCAAATCAGCAGCAAGCACTTCATGGGCAACCTGTTCTGGATTGACCCTCAGCTGCTCAAGGCGATTGGGACTCCTCTGGTGGGCGCTGTGGCCGCCAGCGGGATTGCGTCCGACGACACATCCGCGCAAACCAAGGCCTACGTCCAGGAGCTATCCGTCTATCCCGACGTCCAGAAGGACGCCGCCGGCGTCTTCGTGCTGGGCTACTGGAGCGCGATGACGGCACTCGGCATGGCGCTCACATCGGTCAATGGCGACATCTCGGGCGGTCAGAAGGCGCTGCAGGCAGCACTGGCCAAGGTCGTGATCGACGGCCCGTACGGCAAGATCAGCCTCGACTCCAACCACCAGGCGATTGCCGACAACTGGGTCACGCAGGTCACTCCGCCGCCGGCCGGCAGCAACGTGCCCGGGCTCAAGACCATCCTGCAGATCCCGAAGGTAGACGAGACGTTTGGTGGTTTCTTCAGCTCATCCACACCGGACCTCGACCGGACCAACCCACCATGCACCAAGAAGACACCGCCGCCATGGGCAGGAAACGAAATCCCTGTCAACTTCGGGTAATGAGTCCATCAAGCAAAGCGGCGTAAACGCGGCGCCGCAAACCACCGAGTCCGCCGCGCCGATCCTCCACTTGAGGGGGGTCGGCCGGCGGTTCGGCGGACTGCGAGCGGTGGCGGATGTCACCCTCGCGGTCAAGCCGGGCGAGCGTCGCGCCATCCTCGGTCCGAACGGAGCCGGGAAAACGACGCTGTTCAACGTCATCTCCGGAGAGTTCCCTCCGACGGAAGGCCGGATCGAGCTCTTCGGTCGCGACGTGACACACGAGCCCGCGCGCCTGCGGGCGCGGTCCGGGCTGTCCCGAACCTTTCAGACCTCCAGGCTTCTTTTGGGGCTCTCGGTCGAGGACAACCTGTACCTTGCAGTCCTCGGCGTGAGGCGCGGCCATCTGCTCCCGGTCCGCTTGCCGCGGCTCGAGCGCCAGCTCCGCGAGCGTGCGCGCGAGACGGCCGAGGCGATCGGGCTGTCCGCCCGGCTCGGCACCTTCGTCCGCGATCTGTCACACGGCGAGCGGCGGCAGCTCGAAGTCGGCATGGCGCAGGCATCCTCGCCAAAACTGATGATGCTCGACGAACCCGCGGCCGGTCTCTCGCCCGGCGAGCGGCACAAATTGACCGAGCAGCTGCTGGCTCTGGATCCCAACATGACCCTGATCTTGATCGAGCACGACATGGACGTCGCCCTCCGCGTCGCTCAATGGGTGACGATGATGCACGCCGGCCGGATCGTGGTCGAAGGCACCCCCCCGCAGATCCGCGAGAACCAGCTGGTTCACGATCTCTACACGGGCAGCCGATACAAGCAATGAGCGTCCCAACTCTGGAGGTCAGCGGGCTGA
>Ga0209701_10003177_pt1 | contig 10760 bp, 6 predicted proteins | sample CZO8metaG_4_FD_188356 | JGI IMG/M metagenome (GOLD analysis project Ga0209701, IMG submission 188356) | Vadose zone soil microbial communities from the Eel River Critical Zone Observatory, Northern California, USA - CZOApr15con2H3.8 metaG... | ecosystem: Environmental > Terrestrial > Soil >...
TCCAGCATGCCGACGATGCCTTTGGGGAACGCCACCACGATCAGAACGATGACGCCGCCGAGCACCAGCTTGGACAGATCGGTCTGGCTCACCAGCCAGATCGAGAGCGCCTTGTAGACGATGGCGCCGACGACAGCGCCGGAGACCGTTTCGACGCCGCCGAGCAGCACCATCACAAGCGCATCGACCGAGAGCGAGATACCGAGGCTGTCGGGAAAGACGCTGCCTTTCAAATAGGCGAACAGCGCACCGGCAATGCCGGCGACGGTGCCGGCAATCACAAAGGCGGTCCACTGGATGCGCTTGCCGTCGATGCCGATGGCCTCGCTGCGCAGCGGCGAGTCGCGCGTCGCCCGCAGCGCATAACCGAACGGCGAGAATACGATGATCCGAAGGGCTGCGACCGCAAGCGCGGCCACCCCGATCGAAAGCCAGTAGAAATGCGACGGCGCCGCCGCCCACTTTTCGGGCCAGACGCCGAGGATGCCGTTGTCGCCGCCGGTCACCGCGACCCACTGGAACGCGATCGACCAGACGATCTGCGCGAATGCCAGCGTCAGCATCGCAAAATAGACGCCGGACAGTTGAACCGCGAAGAACCCGAACACCGCCGCGCCCAGACACCCCAACAGCGGACCGAGCAAAAGTGACAAAATCATCGGCAAGCCGGCGAGCTTGCCGAGCAACGCAACACCATAGGCGCCGAGCCCGAAATACGCCGCGTGGCCGAATGAGGCAAGGCCGCCGACCGACATCAGGAAATGCAGGCTCGCGGCAAAGATCACGAAGATCGCAATCTCCGAACCGACCGTGAGCGCATAGTTGCCGCCGATCAGCGGCAGCGCCGCGGCCAGTACCAGCGCCGCCATCGCCGCAAGGCGTTCATTCGACGTCAGCGGCCGCCACGGATTGACGGTCAGCCCGGGCGTGCGACGCGCGCGGGCTTCCGGCTTTCCGAACAGGCCCCATGGCCGCACGATCAGCACCGCGGCCATTACGAGGAACACCAGGATAATGGAGATCTTCGGGAAAATCAGAATACCGAATGCATTCAACTCCGACACCAGCACCGCGGCGACAAAGGCGCCGATGATGCTGCCGAGACCGCCGATCACCACCACCACGAACACGTCGACGATAATCCGCAAATCCAGCGCGTGGTGCACCGCATCGCGCGGGATCTGCAGCGCGCCGCCGAACGCCGCGAGAAAAACCCCGACCGCGAACACGCTGGTAAACAGCCATTTTTGATTGACGCCGAGCGCTGCCACCATGTCGCGATCCTGTGTGGCGGCACGAACCAGCACGCCCCAGCGGGTTCGCTGAAATAGTAGCCACAAGATTCCAAGCACGACCGGGCTCAGTCCGATCAGGAACAGGTCATAGGTCGGAACGTTCTGACCGAAGAAATCAACCGCGCCCTTAAATCCCGGCGCACGGCGACCCAACAGGTCGCTCGGTCCCCAGATCAGCACCACCAGATCCTCGACCATCAGGGTCAGGCCGAACGTCGCCAAGAGCTGAAACAATTCCGGCGCATGATAGATCCGCCGCAGCAGCACCATCTCGATGAGAACGCCGACCGCCGCCACGATCAGCGCAGCGGCGACGATGCCGCCCCAAAAGCCGATGGCGCCGGAGAATCGTTCGGTCAGCGTGAACGCCACATAGGCGCCGAGCATATAGAATGCGCCATGCGCGAAATTGACGATTCGCGTGACGCCGAAAATGATCGACAGGCCGGACGCGACGAGAAACAGCGACGCCGCGCTGGCAAGGCCGGTCAGGAACTGAACGAAATAAAACGCCATTGGCGGTCCGCGCTCAAAATGCTGCGGGCGCCTGCGCGCCCGCAGCTGACAGACTCACTCTTTCGGGCGCAGCTTTGCGACTTCAGCGTCGCTGGGCAGATAGTCGGAGCCCTTGCGATAGACCGAATCCACCATGATGCCCTTGCCGTCCTTCAGCGCGGTCTTGCCGACGAAGGCGCCGAGCGTCGATTGATGATCGATCTTGCGGAAGGTGATCTCGCCGAACGGAGACGGCACCGACAATCCCTCCGCCGCCGCGATCAGCTTTTCCGGATCGGTCGAATTGGCCTTGGCGAGGATGGCCGCGGCCGATTTGATGGTCTGATAGCCGACGATCGAGCCGAGCCTCGGATAGTCGTTGTACTTGGCCTGATAGGCTTTGATGAACGCGTCGTGCTCCGGCGTCTTGATGCTGTACCAGGGATATCCCGTCACGATCCAGCCTTCGGGCGTTTCTTCCTTCAGCGGATCGAGATATTCCGGCTCGCCGGTGAGGAAGGAAACCACCGCGCGATCCTTGAACAGGCCGCGGGTATTGCCTTCGCGCACGAGTTTGACGAGATCGGCGCCGAAGGTGACGTTGAGGATGGCTTCCGGGTTGGCGGCGGCGACCGCCTGCACGACGGGACCCGCGTCGATCTTGCCCTGCGGCGGCCACTGCTCGTCGACCCACTGGATATCGGGTCGCTTTTCCGACATCAGCTTCTTGAACACCGCGACCGCCGATTGCCCATATTCATAATTCGGCGCGATCGTCGCCCAGCGCTTGGCCGGCAGCTTTGCAGCTTCCTCCACCAGCATCGCCGCCTGCATGTAATTCGAAGGACGCAGACGGAAAGTGTAGCGATTGCCCTTGGCCCAGGTGATGGCGTCGGTCAGAGGCTCGGCGGCGAGAAAGAAAACTTTTTTCTGATTGGCGAAATCGCTGACCGCCAGTCCAATATTGGACAGGAACGCGCCGGCGAGCATCGCCACGTTCTCGCTCGATACCAGTTCGTTGGCGGCGGTCTGCGCGTCGGCGGGTTTGCCGCCGTCATCCTTGGAGACGACGACGAGCTTCTTGCCGTTGATGCCACCGGCGGCATTGATTTCCTCGACCGCGAGCTGCCAGCCCTTGCGATAGGGCTCGGTGAATGCCGGTAGCAGCGAGTAGCTGTTGATTTCGCCGATCTTGATCTCGCTCTGCGCCATGGCGGAATGCGCCATGCCGATGAACATGATCGCGAGCCCGGCACCTAAGAAAATTCTGCTTCGTTGCATTCCAAAATCTCCAATGTTTGAAGAAACCAGTTATCGCAGACCGTCTTCACCCTTTATCTCGGCAATCGTCAGCCCGCCAACGCGCGGCAACGGTCTGCCGCTGTCGGTGATCGCCACCGCCACCATGATTTCATTGGCACGGGGCGCATCGTTGATCTGCACTTCCATGCCGTCGAAGTGGCTGCGCACGAACGCCGCATCCTTGTGGCCGAGCGGAATATCCAGCGTCGTTCCCGGTCCGCTCCGTTTTTTCGACGATGGAATCAACGCTGCGCCTTTGCCCAGCACGTTCCGCAGCGGCGCACCCATCTTCGGATGCAGAATTGCCGCAGCGTGTTCGAGTTCACCGTTTTCGCCGACCGCCGCCGCCTTGCCATAACTTTGCACCTTCGTGCCGTCGATCCCGAGCGCGGCGACGGCCTTTTTCGAAAGCAACTCGCCGAGTTCCTCGCCAATGGCGATCAATGGCGAAAGATCTTCGACATATTTCCCGGCAAATGGATTTTCGATCACCGCGATCGCCGCGGCGCGCCGGGTCGGCGGCGTGACCGCCTGCCCCATCTCCAGCCGCGTCTCCTCGACGACCGTGACGATTTTGCGAATGATCGCGCTCATCGTGTCAGCCTCGTTCTCTAGACATGCATCGCACTTTCCATCGCGCCTCGGTGGACCGGCGTTCCCGATCGAAGCGTGTCGATCGCTCTCGCCGATACCACAACAGTCTCGCCCTGCAAACGCAGTGCGGCGCCGTCGATCAATCCCGCCGCGAGCAGCTTGCGCGCGCAGGCCGCGCCGGATTCGAGCGCGTCCTGGATTTCATGTCCTGTCAATTCGCCGACGTCGCGGGTGACCAAGCGGGCGCCGAGATCGCTGTCGGGCTGCAGATCATGTGCCGGACAGCGGACGATGGCGGGATGTCCGGGCAAATCGACCGCGTTGGCAATGATGGTGGCCGCGGCGTCAGCTTGCGATGCCGTCCGCGCCAGCACGGTGACGGCGTCGGCGATACCGAGGGAGAAACTGCGTCCGTGGCGTCCGCTGGTGGCAACCCCTCGCGTGGGATCGTCGGCATCGACGGTGACAGTTCGTATCAGGCCATGCCGGTCAGGCCGGTCCATCAGGCCCACGGTGAAATGCTCTCCGTGGCCAAGATGCAGCGCGATGTCGCCGCCATTGTTGACATAGCTGCGTTCAAGCCGCGCCGCATCCAGCATCGCGCCAAGAATTTCTTCCGCGACCGAGCCCGCGACCGCGGCCATCGGCGTAATGAAATGATCAAGAGCAAACGGCGCCACGGCCGCATCCATGCGGCGTGCGACCGCGCCTTGCAGTTCGCGACGCGCTGGGTCGGCCGCCTGGCGCAACAGCGGCAACTCGTCGCAGAGTTCGTCGAGCAGACCTGTAAAACGCCACGCCGCGGCGTCGTAGGCGGCACGCCGATTTGTCTCGCTGCCGTGAACCTCCACGATCAGGTCGATCGGACCGTCCTGCAGATGAAGCCGCCTGCCGTCCGCGAGCCAGCCGATCTGCGGAACTCTCGTCATGGGAGCTGTCCCGAAGGAGACTGAGGCATTTGACGGATTTCGGTGTTGTCCTTCAGCGACGAAAGTGGGCGCACGTAATCCATATGACCGCCCAGCGCCGCATAATCCCTGAGTTTTAGCGTAAACTCGATCGGCGCGACCAGCGCCGGCGTCGGAACATAACCGAAGGCGCCGGCCGGCAAGCGCGTGACATCCACCATGAAGGTGATGCCGCCACCCGGCCAGACATATACCGGCGCGCCGCCGCTCGTGACCCGCGTCAGCGCGTCCTTGACCGACCGCGTCAGGCGCACTGGATTGTCGGTGACACCCGCCCGCAACGATCCGCCCGCCCCGCCCATGAACAACACCGTGCACAGCGCCGGTTCGCAATTCTCCTGGATCCGCTCGACCGACAGTTTTAGATCAACCGGCATCGGCTTCTCGATCGGCTTCAACGCCGCGTCGAGTTCATAATAGGCCGCATGTTCGCCTGTCGTGCTCACCATCAGCATGGTCATGCCGGGCCGCGCCGCCTTCGGATCGAACGGACCCAGCACCGAAAGCGGATCGGAGATCATCGTACCGCCCCAGCCGGTGCCGGGCTCGGCCACCTGGAAATAGCGGCCCGGTGTCGAGCGCCGCCCCTTCATCTTGATCCCGGTATCGGGAATATCGAGCAGTTTGCCGGCCTGATGCTCCGAGAGAACGCCGGTGATGTGGTCATCCACGACAACGACTTCATCGACCTTGCCGTGCCACTGCTTGGCAAACATGCCAATCGTGGCCGAGCCGCAACCGACCCGCATGCGCTCCTCAGCCACGCCATTGACGATGGGCGGATAGCCGGCCTGCACCACCACGGTGGCGCCGCCGTCGATCGTCAATTCGACCGGCTTGCAGTTGCTGAGATCCATCAGCGCGTCGCAGGTGACGCGGCCTTCTTTCTTGGAACCGCCGGTCAGATGATGAACGCCGCCCAGCGACAGCATCTGCGAGCCGTATTCGCCTGTGGTGACGTGGCCGATCGCCTCGCCCTGCGCGCGAACCGTTGCCGTCTCAGGACCGAGATAACGGTCGGTGTCGATTTTCACCTTGACGCCGCAATAACTGAAGATGCCCTCGGTCACCACGGTGACCATGTCGACGCCATCGATCTCCGAAGACACGATGAAGGGCGCCGGCTTGTAGTCGGGATAGGTGGTGCCGGCGCCAATAGCGGTCACGAACATGCTCGGCTCATGAACGATCTTGCCGTCCCAGTCGCCACTGGCCTGGAACGGCACCAACCGTCCACCGTGGGACACCGTTCGCTCCAGCACGATATGAGGATCGACGCGCACCAACTCGCCATTGTGATTGGCATAGCGATCACAGGCACCTGCCGCCCCCGGCTTGATGTAGCACATCACCGGGCAGGCATCGCAGCGGATCTTGTCGTCAGCGGCAGCCGTCGCATCAGTCGGCATGAACAAGCTCACAAGCCAGCGTCAAACTGTCGATAAGCCAAATCGGTAACGACGCCTCGTATCGAAGTTCGGGCGGCGCCTCAATATAACGGTTCTCTCGCCACCGGTCATTTTGTTCGTATACGAACGATGTTGCTCGCGCAGCGGAAACCTGTCAAGCACCGATGGACCCCGAAAATGCCGCTGCCGAATAAACCCGCAGGTTGCCCGGCATCTCTGTTCATAAACCGGGCAGCAGGTTCGCCGCAGGGCGGTGCGCTTGCACGTTTGTATGCAAACGGTATCCTTGCCCCACCGGTTCAACGCGATGTTTGCAGCACAACCATTTGGCCCCCGAGACCACCAGCATGACGCAGACCGCGATCCGCCTGACCGTCAACGGCAGGATCCATGACGTCAGCGCCGCCCCCGACGCCGCGCTGCTTTACGTGCTGCGCAACGATCTTGAATTGAACGGACCGAAATATGGCTGCGGGCTCGGCGAATGCGGCGCCTGCGCGGTGCTGATCGACGGCGTGGCGGCGCGTTCCTGCGTGATCCCGATCAGCGGCTGCGTCGGGCGCGACATTGTGACGCTCGAAGGCCTTGGCTCGCGCGACCATCCCGATCCGGTGCAGGACGCTTTTATCAGGGAACAGGCCGCGCAATGCGGCTACTGCCTCAACGGCATGATCATGACCACGAAGGCGCTATTGATGCGCACCCCTCACCCTTCCGAGGCGGACGTGCTCGAAGCGCTCAGATATAATTTATGCCGGTGCGGCGCGCATATTGAAATCGTGCGCGCGGCGATGCGGGCGGCGGGACTTGTCGCGGAGGTGCAGGGTTGATGGCGGCGCCAGAACCCCCGATCAATCCCGAACTCCGGCCCGGGTCCTTGTCCATCGTTCGCCGGGTCGGGTCAGGCGCGGAAGCCGGATTCGAAACCTTTATCAAGATCACGGCCGACGGTTCGGTCACGGCCTTCAACGGGCATGTCGATCTCGGAACCGGCATTCGGACGGCGCTCGGGCAAATCGTCGCCGAGGAACTCGACGTGTCCTTTGCGCGCGTCGTCGTAGTGCTCGGCGACACCTCACGGGTTCCCAACCAGGGCGCGACGATCGCCAGTGAAACCATCCAGATAACAGCGATGCCCTTGCGCAAAGCGGCGGCGCAGGCGCGGCAATTCCTGATCGCGCGCGCCGCCGAACGATTAGAACTTTCCGTGGACGACCTCGCGATAGAAGACGGCCTGATCCGCGGCCGGGATAATCGCAGCATCAGCTATGGCGAATTGATTGCCGGCGAGAACGTTCGCCTGGAACTGGCTGATAATGTTCCGGTAAAAGCGGTCGATTCCTACACCATCGTCGGCCAGTCGGTGCCGCGTACCGACCTTTTGGCGAAGGCCACCGGCGAACTGGTTTACGTTCACGACGTGCGCGTACCCGGCATGCTCCACGGCCGCGTGGTTCGTCCGCCCTATGCCGGCGTCGATGCCGGCGCTTTTGTCGGCACCAGCCTGATCGCGGTCGATGAGGCCTCGGTGACGGATGTTCCGGGGCTGGTCGCTGTCGTCACGATCGGCGATTTCGTCGGCGTCATCGCCGAGCGCGAGGAGAACGCGGTCAAGGCCGCGGCGCAGCTTAAGGTGATTTGGAAGGCGACGCCGACACTGCCCGATCTGAAGGACATCGAGACCGCGCTGCGCGCCCATCCCTCGGCGCCGCGGACCCTGATGGACAAAGGCGACGTTGACGCTGCGATCGCCGCCGCCGCCAAGCCGATGCCGCGGACGTATATCTGGCCGTACCAGATGCACGGTTCGATCGGCCCGTCCTGCGCTGTCGCGGATTATCAGGAAGGTCACGTACGGGTCTGGTCCGGCACGCAAAATCCCCACATCCTGCGCACCGACCTCGCGCTGCTGCTGCAACAGCCGGAAAGCGAAATCGAGGTGATCCGGATGGAAGCTGCCGGCTGCTATGGCCGCAATTGCGCCGACGACGTTTCCGCCGACGCGGTGCTGCTGTCGCGCGCGGCCGGCCGTCCCGTCCGGGTGCAGCTGACGCGCGAGCAGGAACACGCCTGGGAGCCGAAGGGCACCGCGCAACTGATGGACGTCAGGGGCGGACTAAACGCCGACGGCAGTGTCGCCGGCTACGATTTTGCCACCCGCTATCCATCCAACGGCGCGCCCACGCTGGCGTTGCTCTTGACGGGTGCGATCACGCCGGTCGCGGCAGTGTCCGAGATGGGCGACCGCACCGCGATCCCGCCTTACGATTACGATGCCATGCGCGTGGTCGCGCACGACATGCCGCCGATCGTGCGGGCATCCTGGTTCCGTGGCGTCTCGGCGTTACCGAATACCTTTGCGCATGAATCCTATATCGATGAACTCGCCACCGAAGCCGGCGTCGATCCGATCGAATACCGCCTGCGTTATCTCAGAGATTCCAGGGCGATCGATCTCGTCAACGCCGTTGCCGAGCGGGCCGGCTGGAGCCCTCGCCCGGTCTGGAAAGAGCCGATCGTCGAGGGTGACATCGTGCGCGGACGGGGTTTTGCCTATGCGCAGTATGTTCACAGCAAGTTTCCAGGTTTTGGCGCGGCGTGGTCGGCCTGGATTGCCGACGTCGCCGTCAACAAGGCAACCGGCGACGTCAGTGTGACCCGCGTGGTCGCCGGCCAGGATTCCGGCTTGATGATCAATCCGGACGGGGTCCGCCACCAGATCCATGGCAACGTCATCCAATCGACCAGCCGCGCGCTGATGGAGCAGGTCTCGTTCGACCGCAACGCGGTGACGAGCCGCGAATGGGGCGCCTACCCCATCATCACCTTCCCGGACATTCCAAGGATCGACGTCTTGATGCTGCCGCGACAGGATCAGCCGCCGCTCGGCGTCGGCGAGTCCGCGTCGGTCCCGAGTGCTGCGGCGATCGCCAATGCGATCTTTGATGCGACCGGGGTGCGCTTTCGCGAATTGCCGTTCACGCCGGAACGTATTCTTGCGGGATTGCGGGGCGAACAACACCTGGCCGCAAGCGCATTGCCGCAAACGCCGCAGCAGCCCCCTGCTTCGACCGACAAATGGCAAAATCCGTTTGTCAGGCGGCGTGGCGCGTTTGCAAGTGCGGCAGCACTGGTTGCCGCGCTGGTCGGCGTTGCCGCAGCCGTGCTGCCATGGCGGTCGATTGCGCCGATCGCGCGGCCCGACGCATCGGTGTTTTCGGCCGCAACCATTGCCCGCGGCCGGCAACTGGCCGCCCTTGGCGACTGCGCGGTCTGCCACACCAAGGCCGATGGCGTCATCAATGCCGGAGGCCGCGCCGTCGAGACGCCGTTCGGCATCATCTACAGCACCAACATCACGCCCGATGTCGAAACTGGGCTAGGCGCATGGTCCTATCCCGCCTTCGAGCGCGCGATGCGCGAGGGCATCCATCGCGACGGCCGGCATCTCTATCCGGCGTTTCCCTATCCGCATTTCGCCAAGGCCACGGATGCCGATCTGCAGGCGCTCTACGCCTATCTGATGGCACAGGCGCCGGTGCGTGCCGACAACCCCAAAACCACGCTTGCGTTGCCATTCAATTGGCGTCCGCTGATGGCCGGATGGAACGCGCTGTTTCATCGTACAGGCGTATTCGAAGCCTATTCGACGAAATCAGAAATTTGGAATCGCGGCGCCTATCTGGTCGAAGGCCTCGGCCATTGTGGCGCCTGTCATTCGCCGCGCAATGCGCTCGGCGCGGAAAGGGCCAGCGCCTATCTGGCCGGCGGCTTCGCTGAAGGCTGGGAAGCGCCGCCGCTGACTTCGCTTTCGCACGCGCCGATCCCCTGGAGTGAGGACGAATTGTTCGCCTATTTACGAACAGGCGAATCCCGCTTTCACGGTGTCGCCGCGGGCCCGATGGCACCGGTGGTGAAAGAACTCGCCGGTCTACCCGACCAGGACATTCGCGCCATGGCGGTCTACCTCAGCGCATTCAACACCGAGGCAATCAACAAACCAGGCCAGGACGAACTGGCCACCAAACTCGAAACCTTGACCGGCACAAAGGTCGCTTCAGCATCGGCACTTGGCGCGCGGCTCTATCAAGGCGCCTGCGCGGTTTGCCATCAGGTCGGAGGCGCACCGCTGTTCGGTAGCCGGCCGTCGTTGGCGCTGAACAGCAACTTACATAGCGCCGTGCCGGACAACTTGATCCAGGTGATTTTGCACGGCATTGCATCGCCGGCGTCGAGCGATCTCGGCTACATGCCCGCCTTCAAAAACAGCATGACCGACGATCAGCTCGCCGAGCTTGTGTCCTATTTGCGCCAGCAATTCGCTCCCGATAAGCCACCCTGGACCGAAGTGCGCGCGGCCGTCGGCCGGGCCAGACAAGCCATATCGCGGTGACCTGCCATGCCCGACGATAAGCCACTGGCTGCAAGGCTTCCGGCGAGATAGAATTCCACCATGGCGGTCACAGACATTGCTTCCCGGACCTATAATCACGGCTGGCGGCTCGACCCGATCGTGCGCAGCCTGCTCGATACCGATTTCTATAAACTCTTGATGCTGCAAATGATCCGGGAATTCTACCCGGACACGCGCACCACCTTTTCGGTCATCAATCGCAGCCGTCACGTCCGTCTCGCCGAGGTCATTGACGAAGAAGAGCTGCGCGCCCAGCTCGATCACGCCCGTACCCTCCGGTTCA
>Ga0209701_10003183_pt1 | contig 10753 bp, 9 predicted proteins | sample CZO8metaG_4_FD_188356 | JGI IMG/M metagenome (GOLD analysis project Ga0209701, IMG submission 188356) | Vadose zone soil microbial communities from the Eel River Critical Zone Observatory, Northern California, USA - CZOApr15con2H3.8 metaG... | ecosystem: Environmental > Terrestrial > Soil >...
ACTACGGAAGAGATGCGTGCCAGCACGCAGCCGCGCGTCCGCCAGTTTCTCGACCGCGTCGCGGAACCCGAAGTCTCGCGCGAATTGGATTATTTGCAAATGCTAACGGAGGATCGTCGCTCCAGATGATCGCTGGAGCAGGGAAGGGAACCAATGAAACCTAAAAGCGAACAAGCACTCGTGGGTCTGTTCGTCATTGTGGCCACCGCCGTGCTAATTTTTATTGTTTTTGCTATTACCGGAGCCTTCGGCCGCTCCACGCACACCTATCGCGCCTATTTTCCGTTCGCCGGCGGCATCGAGTCCGGTTCCGGCGTTCGGTACTCAGGGGGACCCAAGATCGGTCGCGTTGACTCCGTGCGCCTGGATCCGCAAAATCCCTCGCGCATCGAGATCACTTTCAAAGTCCAGTCCGACCTCCCGGTCAAGACCGATAGCCACGTCAAGATCATGAGCCTGAGCCCGCTCGGCGACAATCACCTCGAAATTCTCCCCGGCACTCCCAAAGCTGCCATCGCTCCGGACGGCTCGCAACTCACTGCCGAAAACTACGTCGATTTCAACGCCATCACCGCGCAAATCAACGATCTGGGCCCTCATGCCAGCCAGCTCCTTACCACCCTGAATGATCGCGCCACCGAGCTAAAGGTCACCGTGGATCGCGTCAACGATCTCCTCAACGCTCAGAATCGCGCCAATCTTTCCGCCACTCTCGCCGATGCCCGCGGCATGATCGAAGAAAATCGCCCTGCTCTCCACTCCACTCTCCAGCACATCAATTCCGTCAGCGAAAAACTCGAGCCTCTCCTGGCGGACTTTCGCAAAACTTCCGCGGAAGCCAATAAAGCCATCGATCATATCGATTCCCTCATCGGCGAAAATCGCGCCGACATCCGCCAGGCCGTCGCCGAGCTTCGCCGCACGCTCACCAACATGACCGATCTCACCGCGCACCTGAATCAGACTCTCGATACCAACTCCGAAAATATCGACGAGCTGCTTGATAATTTCCGGCACGTCTCCGAAAATCTCAAGGAATTCACCAACACCATCAAGTCTCGTCCCTACACGCTTATTCGCTCCTCTAATCCCCGCGAACACAAGCCCGGTGAACGACAATGAAGACGCGTTATCCAATTATTTTTTCGCTTTGCGCGGTGCTGCTCGCCGGTTGCGGAGCGGCACGCCCCGCGAAGTACTATCAACTTACCGTTCCCAGCAACAACGGCGCCGACCCCCCGGGCGACGCCTTCCAGGTCACCATTGTCATGGGCCCGCTACTGTCCTCGCATCTCTATCGCGAAGATCACATCGTCTACAGTTCCAACGGCGAGGCCATGGGCACTTACGAATACCAGCGCTGGGCCGAGCCTCCCACCGAAATGATCCAGGAAGTTCTTTTCCGCGCGTTGCGTTCCTCGGGCCGCTACCGTTCTGTCTACGCCCTGCGCAGCAGCATCCGCGGCGACTATCTCCTCCACGGCCAACTATACGATTTCAAGGAAATCACCGGCTCTCCCATGTCCGCGCGTGTCGTCCTCGAGCTCGAGCTCCGCGACACCAAGACCGGCAACACCGTCTGGACGCGTCTCTATAACCACGACGAACCCGTAGCCGGGAAAGACGTCTCCGCCGTGGTCGCTGCTCTCGACCGCAACGTTCAGCGCGCCACCAACGAATTCACCGCCAGCCTGGCGCAGTATTTCTCCGCTCACCCGCCGGCCCCGGCGCAGTAACGCGGCGCCGCGCCGACCTTCCACCTCAACTCACGCGCCGCAGCGTCAGCAGCGTAACGTCGTCTTCCAACTCCCCACCGCCGCGATGCGCCTGAACGCCTTCGAGCAAGCGCTGCGAAAACTCCGCCAAACTCGCGTGTTCGCTCATCCCGCGCAACGTTTCCTCCGCCAGCGCAAGCAGTCCCACATGCGTCAACTGATCCCCGGCCGGCGAACGCGCCTCCGTCGCTCCATCTGAAAATGCCAAGATCATGTCTCCTACATTCAAGCGAATGCTCTGCTCGTTGTACTGCTCACCGGTGATAAATCCCAGGGGCAGATTCTCCAGGCCTTCCCCCAGCTCGACAAACCGCTCGTCTCGTGCCCTCCACACCAGCATCCGCGGATGCGCCGCGTACGCAAAGTTAAACTCTCCGCTCATGCCGTCGTAAGTGCCCGTGACCACCGTCGTCAGCCGCAATCCTCCCGCATCGTTCGCTGTCCCCAGCGTGAACTCGTCGTTCAGCGCCGCCAACAATCCAGCCGTATCGCGAATATCATGAAATTTGTGCAGCAACTTATGCACGTGCCGCGCTACCAGGCTCGCTGAATACCCGTGCCCCACGCAATCCGCCAGCACCACCCGGGCCACGTTGTCGCTGCAAGAAAAAACGGCCGCCAGGTCCCCGCCAGCATCTCCGCCGGACGGCACCGCGATCACGTCGCCTTCCAGCCCCGCCAGCTCCAGCGAACGATGCGCCTTCTCGTTTCCTGCCCACAGCTCCATGCACCCAAACGGCCGCACCGCCGAAGTCGTGCAAGGCAATTCCGCCGCCTCAATCTTCTTGAATTTCATGGCTCAACCAACTTAACACAGCCGTTCATGGAGTGCGGCGAGTGGCCGCAGCGTTCAATGCGTCCCGTGTTCTCGTTCCCCCAGGGCCGAAAGGCATCACGTAAAATTAGATTCCGCAAGTAGGCTAGACGATACGGGAGCCTGACGCCGAACCCTGTATATTGGGACCGCACCATGGATCTCCGTCTCGCTTCCGTCCTCCGCTGGCTCTTCGATCTCGAGCACGGCGCGCGCGACCGCCTCCTCCCGCGCTGGCTCTTCCTCCGCGCTCTCGGCGCGATCTATTTCTCTGCTTTTTTCTCGCTGCTCTTCCAAATTCGCGGCCTCATTGGTCCCAACGGAATTCTCCCTGCCGCCGAATACTTGCGCGCGGTCACCAATTCCATCGGCTTCGCGCGTTTCTGGTACGCGCCCACGCTGTTTTGGTTCTCTGCCGGCAATCATATGCTGATGGTCGTTTGCTGGACCGGCCTCGTCGCTTCTGTCCTTCTCACCATCAACATTCTTCCCCGCGGCATGCTGCTCCTTTGTTTCATTTGCTTTATCTCCTTCGTCAGTGCCGCATCCGATTTTTCCGGCTACCAGTCCGACGGCATGCTCCTCGAAGCCGGCTTTATCTCTCTCTTTCTCGCGCCTCCGGGGTTTCGTCCCGGCCTGGCGGCAAATAGTCCGCCCATGCGCGCCAGCGTTTTTCTTCTTCTTTGGGAGTGGTTTCGCATTTACTTCGAATCCGGAATAGCCAAAATCGCCAGCGGCGATCCGCAGTGGCGCCATTTCACCGCCATGGACGAGTACTATCAAAACGGTCCGCTGCCCACCTGGATCGGCTGGTACGCAGAGCATCTACCGCACAGGTTTCACGCCGCCAGCGCTTTTGGCACTCTCGCTCTCGAGCTTGTCCTTGTCTGGATGCTTTTTCTACCGCGCCGCGTTCGCGTCATTTGCTTCTTCATCGTCACGCCCTGGCAAATCGGCATCATCCTGACCGCCAACTACACCTTCTTGAACTATCTCGTTCTCGCGCTCGGTATTTTTCTCCTGGACGACCGTTTCCTCGTGCGTTTCGTTCCGCAGTCATGGAAAGCGCAGTTAACGCAACCAACGCAAGCAGCTTCGGAAGAGGTCGTTTCGCCTGAAGCCCAGTTGCCGCATTGGCAGCAAACCTGGGCGCGCCACTTGGCAACGGCGAAGCTCGCCCTCACCGCGGTTATGTTCGCGTGGCTCTTCTACTCCAGCACCGTACTCTTGTTATGGATGATTTGGCCTGCTGCGCCATTTCCTTCCCGTCCCGTTGCCGCGCTGCAGCCATTTCGTATTGCCGACCGCTACGGCCTCTTCGCGGTAATGACCCGCGGCCGCTACGAAATCGAGTTCCAAGGCTCCAATGACGGCGAAAATTGGCTGGTCTACAAGTTTCGCTTCAAGCCGCAAGATCCCTACGAAGCTCCGCGCATCTACGCGCCCTACCAGCCGCGTTTCGATTGGAATTTGTGGTTCGCCTCGCTCGGTCACTGGCGCTCCAATCCCATCGTCCCGCGCACCGAAGAGCGCCTCCTCGAAGGCAGCCCGGACGTCCTGGCGCTTTTCGCGGGCAATCCGTTTCCGCAGCCGCCTCGCCAGATCCGCGTTCTGCTCTGGCAATATTGGTTCACCTCCAAGCAAGAAAAGCGCGAGCAGGGTTTGTGGTGGCGGCGCCAATTGCTCGGCAACTACGCGCCAACACTCCGGCGCGACGCCAACGGCCGCATCATCGCCATCGAATGGCCGCCGGAGCTTCCGCCCCGCCAATGACTCCAGCCGCTCAAAGCACCCGCCGCGCCTGCATCATCGGCGCCGGACCTAACGGCCTCGCCGCCGCCATCACCCTCGCGCAAAGCGGCGTGCACGTTGATGTCTTCGAGGCGCAGCCGCAACCTGGCGGCGCTGCGCGCACCCTCGAACTCACCTTGCCCGGCTTCCTCCATGATTTCGGCTCCGCCGTCCATCCACTCGGCGCTGGCTCCCCGTTTTTTTCTTCGCTGCCGCTGCAAGGTTACGGTTTGCAATGGATTCACTCGCCCGCGCCACTCGCGCACCCGTTCGATGACGGCACGGCCGTAACCCTCGAGCGCGACCTGCGCCACGCCGAATCCGTTCTTGGACCGGATGGCAAACGCTGGTGCCGCCTGATGCAGCCGTTCGCCGAGCACTGGCCCATCCTCTCTGCCGAAATCCTCCGTCCGCTCCACGTATTGACACCCCATCCGTTCTTGATGGCTCGCTTCGGCCTGGCTGCGTTCCCGTCGGCAAAAATGCTCGCTCATCTCTTTCGCAGTGAACGCACCAGGGCTCTCTTCGCCGGCCTCGCCGCGCATTCCTTCTTGAGCCTTGATGAGCCGCTGAGCGCGGCGTTTGGCGTCATTCTCGGGGCAGCTGCGCATGCGGTGGGCTGGCCCATTCCGCTAGGCGGCGCGCAATCGATCACCAACGCTCTCTGCGGACATCTCGCGTCTCTCGGCGGCACAGTCAAGACTTCGACGCGCATTGAGGATTTGTCCGCGCTCGAGGAATACGACGCCATCCTCTGTGACGTCACCCCCCACCAGTTGCTGCGCATCGCCCGCAACCGCTTTCCCACGCGATTCGCCCGTCGCCTTGCGAAGTACCGCTACGGTCCAGGTGTTTTCAAAGTCGATTACGCGCTGCACAGCCCCATTCCCTGGAAGGCGGCGGCCTGTTCGCGAGCCGCCACCGTGCATCTTGGCGGCACCTTCCAGGAAATCGCTGCGTCTGAATACGCAATGAGCCACGGCCGCCATGCCGAGCGGCCTTTCGTCCTGCTCGCCCAGCCGAGCCTCTTCGATCCCACTCGCGCCCCGGCAGGGAAGCACATTGCATGGGCTTACTGCCATGTCCCCAACAGCTCCAGCGTCGACATGCTGGAAGCCCTCGAATCGCAAATCGAGCGTTTCGCTCCCGGTTTCCGCGATTGCGTCCTGGCTCGCCACATTTTCTCCCCTGCCGCTCTCGAAGAAATGGACGCCAACCTGATCGGCGGCGATATCTCTGGCGGCGCCATGGACTTACGTCAATTCTTCTACCGCCCCACCTGGCGCCATTACGCGACACCCCTTCGCAATGTTTACATCTGCTCGTCCTCGACACCTCCCGGAGGCGGAGTCCATGGAATGTGCGGCTACAATGCCGCCAAGCTGGCAGTCTCACATCTGTCTCGCTCTCGCTGATCGCCGCCCGGTACCTGCCCCATCCAATGTTCCCAGCAACCGTTCAACCCTCAAAAATCGCCATTCAATGGATTACGCTTCCGTTATCTTCGGCTCGCATGTTATCGTTCCTCATGTTTGTCCCCTGGCAACCAATTCGCAACTCCGGCGTTCACCCTGCGATCGATTGGTCCAATAACCTCCGACTTTCCTCAAGTCATTTATTTTCTGGCGATTGCAGCCTCTTTGCTCTCTTTTCGGAGGTCGCGCCTTTTGTTTTCAGTAACTTGCAGCCTCTTTTTGGAAAACACCCGGGGTGGGGGATACCCCTCCCGTGAAGGCCTGCGTCCTCCAGGGTCCCGCTCCGATTGAGACCAACCCCTTGGTGTTCGCCGACGTTCCCACCCCAGCACCGGCGGATGGGGAGGTACTCATTCGCGTTTCTTATTGCGGCGTCTGCCGCACCGACCTGCATGTCATTGAGGGGGAACTCACCCCGCAGAAATCGCCGGTGATCCCGGGGCACCAGGTAGTCGGCGTCGTAGAAAAATTAGGAACCGGCGCAAGCGGATTTCCCGTTGGCGCCCGCGTAGGAATTGCCTGGCTGCATCACACCGATGGCACTTGCGAATTCTGCCGCTCCGGGGCGGAGAATCTTTGTGACCATCCCACCTTTACCGGCTATTCCGTGGATGGCGGCTATGCGGAATATACTGTTGCGCCGGAAGACTTTATCTACGCCATCCCTGAGCAATTTCCCGACGAACAAGCCGCTCCTCTGCTCTGTGCCGGAATCATCGGGTTTCGCTCACTCCGCCTTTCCGGGATCAAGGGCGGCGGCAAGCTGGGCTTTTACGGATTTGGCGCCGCCGCCCACGTCGCGATTCAAGTGGCGCGGCATTGGAATATTGACGTGTACGCGGCCACCCGCGACGCTCGGCACCAGAAGCTCGCGCTTGAGCTTGGGGCCAAATGGGCCGGCGGCACTTTCGCGGAGCCTCCGGCTAAGCTCGATGCGGCCATCGTGTTCGCTCCGGCAGGAGAAATCGTTCCCGCCGCACTGAAAGCGCTGCGTAAGGGCGGAGTTCTCGTCTTGGGCGGCATTCACATGAGCCCGATCCCATCATTCGACTACGATTTGCTGTACCAGGAGCGTGTGATTCGCAGTGTAGCCAACAACACACGCCAGGATGGGAAAGACTTTTTGCGCGTCGCCGCGGAAATCCCCATTCGCACGCATACGCAGCTCTTTTCGTTGAGCGAAGCCAACCGCGCCCTCAATGCGCTAAAGAACGACGCAATCGAGGGCGCAGCCGTCCTAAAGGTGGAGGAATGAACAAACTCGCCACTTCTCGTTGCAAGAGCATAGATACCTTTGGGTGTTGGGCAGGAGGCACTGTCCGCTCGTGGGACGATGCTTCCCGCAAGCGGTCGGAAGGTCTTTCTTCAAGCGAGCAGAGCAGCGTGTAACGACCTGAAAGGACGGCAGTTAATACCATTTGGCGCTGGTAGGAAGAGTGCCCTCAAGGGCGGTGGACAAAGGCCACGCACGAAAGGGGGAATCGGCGGCATGTTAGCATCGATGTCCGAAACTCCCGTTGAAGTAAGAACCATGCAGTCGCGAATTTTGATTGCCGACGATCAACCCGACGTATTGCGGGCTTTGTGCCTGCTATTGAAAGGGCACGGCTACTCCACCGAAACGGTTACCTCGCCGTCCGACTTGTTGGAGGCGGTTCAGCGCAGCGAATTCGATCTTTTGCTGATGGACTTGAATTACGCGCGCGACACCACTTCCGGCCGCGAGGGACTGGATTTGCTGGCGCGGCTGAAGGCGATGGAGAGCGTGCCCCCGATTGTGGTGATGACCGGATGGGCCACAGTTGGGATTGCCGTCGAAGCAATGCAGCGCGGCGTCACCGATTTTGTGGAGAAGCCGTGGACAAATTCGCAATTGCTGGAAGTCTTGCGCAAGCAGATTAAGCTCGGGCGCGAACGCCGGGAATCGGCGCGCCTCGCGGTGCAGGAAACGCAAGCACAGAAGGTGATCGCTTCGCAGTTTCACGAACAGGAACACGAGATTGCGGAAGCGCGCGCGATTCAGGAAGGATTCCTGCCGAAAGAGATCGCGCAGCTCGCAGGATACGAAATTGCGAGCGCATGGCAATCGGCGCGTGTCGTCGGCGGAGATTATTTCGATGTGCTCCCCTTTGACGGCGAAACTTGCGGGTTGTGCATTGCCGATGTCGCCGGAAAGGGATTGCCGGCGGCGTTGCTGATGTCAAATTTGCAGGCCGCGGTGCGCGGCTTGGCGTCGCCTTCCCTGGCGCCGGAGGATTTGTGCGCGCGGCTGAACGCGCTGCTGTGCCGCAATATGGCCAGCGATCGCTTCGTCACTCTGTTTTATGCGCAACTCGACGGACCGGCACGCCGGTTGCGATATGTGAGCGCGGGACACAATGCACCATTTGTCTTGCATGCCGATGGTTCGCACGAGCGATTGCGCGAAGGCGGCGGCGTTCTGGGCGTTTTTGCGAATCAGGCATTCAGGAGCGGCGTAGCGCAATTGCAAAGAGGCGATCGCATGGTCCTCTTCACCGATGGCGTCACGGAAGCGTGCAACGCCGATGAGGAAGAATTTGGTGAAGAGCGCCTGCTGACTGTGCTTCGGGAAAATCACAAGCGGAGCGCTGCGGAGATTCAGAAAGAGATCTTGCTGGCAGTGTCCGGCTTCAGCCGCGGAATCTGGCTGGACGATGCCACCCTACTAGTGGTCGGGGTAAGTTGGGATCACCCGTAGGGGCGCAGCACGGCTGCGCCCAAGCTGGTCGAGGCGTAAAGATGGTGCGGCGTTCGCGCTTAACATGCGCGCCACTGCAAAGTCGCGATGAATTTGGAGATAGCGTCCAGAGTCAGGCTTGGTTGGTCGCGATGCGGCAAGTGGCCGCAGCGAGGGAGGATCAGGGATTGCATTGCAGGCACGCGGCGCTGGATAGCTTCCACTTGAGCTAGGGTGCCGTATTCGTCGTTCTCGCCTTGGACCACGAGCGTGGGACAGGAAATCGCCGCGAGATATTCCTCGATGTTCCAGTTGCGAAATTGCGGATCGAGCCAGATGTCATTCCATCCGCGAAATGTTTCATCGACGTGAGCGTGATAGCGCGCAAGTCTTTGCGGCAGATCGCTTGCTTCATAGAATTTTCGAATTGCGGTGATGCTTTGGATGCTCACGTCCTCCACGAAAACGTGCGGCGCCTCTAGAATGAGCGCGCGCACGCGTTCCGGCCAGGTGCCTGCGTAAATCAAGGCCATTGAAGCGCCATCGCTGTGTCCGAGGAGAATGGGCCGCTCAATTTCAAATTGGCAGAGGAGTTCTGGAAGCACGACTTTGGCTTCGTGGTGCATGAAATCGACGGAGCGCTTGTCGGCGAGGCGCTCCGATTTTCCATGTCCATAACGCGAATAGACGAGCACGCCGCAGCCGGTGGCCTCTGCTACTCGCTCGGGGAAGTCCTTCCACAGCGCGACAGAACCGAGGCCTTCGTGGAGCATAACAATTACAGGGGCGTTTGCGGCTGGCGAGAGAAGCAGTGTCTCGAGGCGTTTGCCGTCCACGAGGACCTCGCGATAGGTTTGCAACAGGTCAGGCAAATTGTGGCGCTCCTCGCCCTTTGGTGACTGTTTCCTCCGGGCATAGCTGAGAGACACTATATAACCCCGCACAAATCGCCACGCCTTCTGTCGTTTTTCTTTTAGAAAATCGATTCTCTTGAATACGAAGATGGAGTATGCTCATCGGCGGCGGAAACGCCTGATTCTGTTTTACGGGTGCGCAAGGGCGAGGCACTCCGCAAAAAAATCAATTCTCACGGGGGAACTATGCAGCGTCGTGACGTATTGAAAATGCTGGCGACGGGAGCGGTGCTCCCGGTTTTTTCTTCGCCGATGGCGGCTTTGTTTCGGGAGGCGCAGGCGCAGACCGGGCCGGGGTACAAGCTGCGCACGCTGAACGCGCATCAGAATGCCACGGTGGTGGTGATGACGGACCTGATCATTCCAGAAACGGATACGCCCGGGGCCAAGGCGGCGCGGGTGAATGAGTTCATCGACGTGATTTTGACGGAGTGGGCCACCGCGGAGGAGCGGCAAAACTTCCTGAATGGACTGGCGGGCATGGACACGCAGAGCAGGGAGCTCTTTGGAAAAGATTTTGTGGACGCGAGTCCGGTGCAGCAAGTTACTCTGCTGCGCGCGCTGGATGATTACTCCGCGACCGAGAGGGCACAGAAGCGGGAGAAACACGGCAATACAGTTCCGGAACTAGATGCGCAGTTGAAGGGAAACTTCTACGACATCTTCCGCGGCATTACGCTGCACGGCTACTACACTTCGGAAATCGGATTCACGCAGGAATTGAAACTGCAAATTATTCCCGGCGCGCAACACGGCTGCGAGAAGCTGGGTGCCGGGCTCGGGGACGCGTAGGACAGGGGGCGAGGGGAACATGGCGGCGACAAATACGTATGATGCGGTCATTGTCGGTTCGGGAATTACCGGGGGCTGGGCGGCGAAGGAGCTCACGGAAAAAGGACTGAAAGTATTGGTGCTGGAAGCGGGACGCACCATTTTGCCGGAGCGCGATTACGTCGAGCATGTCCCGGTGTGGGAGCTGAAGTATCGAGGCTGGGACAATCGCGCGGAGCGCGCAAGCACGCAGCCGATCCAGCGCGAGTGTTACTACGCTTGCGACGAATATTCGAACAAGTTTTTCGTCAGCGACAAGGAAAATCCGTATTCCACCGATCCCAACAAGAAATTTTCGTGGATTCGTGGCCGGCAGGTGGGAGGGAAGTCCATCACCTGGGGCCGGCAGAGCTATCGCTGGAGCGATCTGGACTTTGAAGCCAACCTGAAGGATGGCATCGCGGTGGACTGGCCGATCCGCTATGCGGACATCGCGCCTTGGTACGACTACGTGG
>Ga0209701_10003185_pt1 | contig 10750 bp, 10 predicted proteins | sample CZO8metaG_4_FD_188356 | JGI IMG/M metagenome (GOLD analysis project Ga0209701, IMG submission 188356) | Vadose zone soil microbial communities from the Eel River Critical Zone Observatory, Northern California, USA - CZOApr15con2H3.8 metaG... | ecosystem: Environmental > Terrestrial > Soil >...
CTTATTTCATGACGATTCCTAATGTCTTCGGCGTGCGTACTTAGGTAGACCAAGTTGTCAAATTCAAGGAGGTAACCATGAAGATTCGAAATCAAGAGATTACACTCCCGACAAGCATGGTTGGGAATTACCCAAACCCCCGTTGGTGGGATGCCTATTTTGCTCGCTATTGGTCAGGAGACCAGCGACCACCGGATTCGCTTGAACGAGAAGCTCTGGAAGATGCTGTACTAGCCCTGGCGCATGAACAGGAACAAGCAGGGTTAGACATTATTTCCGATGGTCGAATACAAGCCGATAACTATGGCGACCAGGCCCTCTACTACTATTACAAACGCCTGGGTTATGACCTGAAAGGTGGCTACTTAGGGTTTCCCATCTATAGCCGTTTACATGCCGGCACCCTGGCACAGGAAGTTCGACGGCATGGGGCTATCATGGTGGAGCAGGCCAAAGCTCTCAAGAAGGCCACCAATAAGCCGACCAAGGTGCAGTACACGGGTATTCAGGTATTGGCCCAGGCGACCAACGACCTCTACTACAAATCCAGCCGCGACCGGGCAATGGATATTGCCAAAGCCATCAACGAAGACATCCTCGAAGTAGATTCCCTCGGCGTCGATTTCATCCAGCTTGACGAGTTTACCTGGCCCTATGGTTTTGAGGATTGGGCTATCGAAGCGTTCGACCGAGCCGTGGAAGGTGTTAAACACGCTAAGATTATCTGCCACATCTGTTGGGGTAACTGGGGTGGTACTCCTGCTTACATGCCCGACGAGACGGCGCAGCCGGGCGAGATTTTTGATCTCACGCAACGTAAGGGACCAACACCCGGTGACAGCACTTTTGTGATCCCAACGGCTTACCAGGCCAAGATGGACGTGCTGAACCTGGAGACCGGGGGTCGGCGACACGACCTGAGTGGTCTTGGTGAGATACTCAAGCAGCACCCCTTGCCCAAGCACCTGCAGTTCTGGGCTGGAGTGATCGACGTAAAGAGCACCATCACCGAAACTGCTGAGGAAGTGGCGGACCGTATCCGGCAGATCTTGCAATACGTACCTGCCGATCAACTGGGTCTTACCACCGATTGCGGTTTGATCCTCCTGCAGCGCTATATCGCTGTTGACAAATTGCATGCCCTGGCGGCCGGGGCGCAGCTTGTGCGTAGCGAACTGGCGCGTACCCCCGTAGGATCCGTCTAGTGTAGGTTAGTGAAGGCGGGAGTCCGGTAGAGCATGCCCTTGATAGGCAGCATGGTCTAGCGGATTCCTCCTGATAACTGTACCTGGAGGTGTGAAATGCCTGTTTTAACGTTGGAATGCCCGGAATGCGGACACAGGTTTCGAGGATTGGTTCTGACGGGTACTCGTCCACCAGAAGAATGGGTCTGCTCTAAATGTGGCAGCAGGAAGGCAGCGGTTATACCTGGCAAAGAACCTGTTCCTCACCCCTGGGAAGGGGAGCATGGCGTTGGCCTCTGTCCGTGTTGCAACTAAGGATACATCATGCGACTGAAAGACAAAGTGACAATCATTACTGGTGGAGGTTCTGGCTTTGGTGAAGTGACGGGACGCCTCTTTGCACAGGAGGGAGCCGCTGTAATGCTCGCAGATATCAATGGCGCTGCGGCGGCAGCAGTAGCTGAATCCATTAATGCCGAAGGTGGGCGTGCAATGTGGGCCCAGACGGATGTCACCTCTAGCGCAAGTGTAGAAGCAATGGTTCGCGCGACTCTGAACAACTTTGGGCGGGTGGACATTCTCTTTAACAACGCGGGTATAGAAGGTTTTGGCTCAGTTATTGAGACCGATGAAACAACCTGGGACCGTATTTTTGCCGTCCATGTGCGCGGAGCGTATCTCTGCTCGAAGTATGCTGTACAGAGCATGATCGACGGTGAACGCGGTGGTGTCGTCATCAACGTCTCATCGGTTGCTGGCCTGATCGGTTTGCAACACATGTCCGCCTACTGCGCAGCAAAGGGAGCCATTATCAGCCTGACTCGCGCCATGGCCGCTGATTTCGCTCCTCATGGCATCCGCGTCAACTGCATTGCGCCGGGGACAGCCATGACGCCACTGGGGAAACGTTTGATCGAGAATGATACGCCGGAGCGATTGGCACAGAGACTGAGTCGCTACCCGATGAATCGCTTCGCCGAGCCTATCGAGATCGCACGTTCAGTCTTGTTCCTGGCTTCGGATGATAGCGCGTATACGACTGGCACGTGCCTGGTTATGGATGGCGGTTTGACCTGTGTATAAGGGCGATCTTTTGCGGTCGCTCCAGCTCGACACCGCCAGGATAGGGACGGAATTATGGACTATTATCCACTATGGATCAACGGTGAATCATGGGACACGGGTGTGCGGCTGACGGTAACAGACAAAACGAGTGGCAAACCCTGGGCAACTGTTAGCCAGGCCGGTGAGAAGGAAGTGGACGCAGCAGTCACGGCGGCAAAGCAGGCCTTTGCGCACCAGCGACTGACAGTGACACAGCGGTATGATATTTTAATGGCTGCTGCCGGGCTGATACGCGCACGGCGTGAGGAACTGGCGCTGACAATGGCATATGAGGCTGGCAAACCGCTGCGTGATGCTCGCGCCGAGGCGGAGCGCGCAGCAGATACGTTCGTATGGTCAGCCGAGGAAGCCAAACGTATACACGGCGAGGTGGTGCCGTTGGAGGCCACGCCTGGTTCTGAAAACCGGCTGGCTTTCACCTTGCGCGTCCCGGTTGGCGTAGTATGCGCCATCACACCATTTAACTTTCCCATCAATCTTGTCGCGCACAAAGTCGCTCCGGCACTGGCGGCAGGCAATGCTGTTGTGCTCAAACCGGCCTCCTACACGCCCGTAGTAGCAGTAAAGTTGTGCGCGATACTGGCAGAGGCGGGCCTACCACCCGGATGGCTGAACCTCGTCGTTGGGCCAGGCGACACTACTGGTAGTGCGCTGTTGAATGATACGCGCATTGGTTTCTATACCTTCACCGGCTCCATGCCAGTTGGAACAGCCCTCAAGCGCACTATTGGCCTGCGCCGCTGCACGTTGGAGCTTGGTTCTAACTCAGCAGTGATCGTAAACGAGGACGCGAACGTCGCCAATGCCGCCATGCAATGCGCCTTAAAGGGCTTCTCGTATGCTGGCCAGATTTGTCTCTCGGTGCAACGCATCCTGGTGCATGAGGCGATTGCTGAGGAGTTTATCGCAAAGCTGGTACAGATAGCGCAGAACCTGCGCGTAGGTGATCCACGGGAGGAAACTACCGATATTGGGCCAATGATCAGTGAAGGCGAGGCAAAGCGAGCGGAATCCTGGATACAGGAAGCAGTTGCAGACGGAGCCTCTTTACTCACGGGTGGTCAGCGCAATGGTTCATTTATAACTCCCGCCGTTCTGACGAATGTTCAGCCAACTATGCGCGTTGTGTGCAAGGAAACGTTTGCCCCGATTGTGGTAGTGCAGACGTATAAGGCATTCGATGAGGCCTTGAAGATAGCCAACGATACTGAATTTGGCCTGCAGGCAGGCGTGTTCACCAGTTCGCTAGCGGTAGCTATGGAGGCAGCGCGAGGCCTGCATGTTGGTGGGGTGATGATAAACGATACCTCTTTCTACCGCGCTGGTCAGATGCCCTATGGAGGTGTCAAACATAGCGGTATGGGAAGAGAAGGGCCGCGTTATGCCATCGAAGAGATGACCGAAATGCGCCTGGTTGTGTTCAACCCACAAGCATAATCGCTTCTAATGCTGAAAGAGATAACTGCTTATGCGGCTTGCAAATAAAGTTGCCCTGGTGACGGGTGCAGGTTCAGGTATTGGACGAGGTATTGCCTGTCGCTTTGCTGTCGAAGGTGTATCCCTTGTGCTCAGTGATATCGCCGATGAAGGGCTGCGAGAGACAGCAGCATTGATTGAAGAGGAGGGTGGGAAGTCTATCTTTGTGGTGGGTGATGTATCAATACGAGCCGATGCTGAGCGGATGGTTGAAGAGGCAGTTACACACTGGGGACGATTGGATGTCGTTGTTAATAATGCGGGCATCACAGGATCGCGCCAGGCCACGCTTGCCCACCTGACTCCTGACGAGGAATGGGAGCGCGTGATGGCAGTCAATGTGAACGGCGTGTTCCGGGTTGCTACTGCAGCCATACGGCAGATGTTGGTGCAGGGTCATGGCAATATCGTCAATATTGCATCAGCCGCAGGGTTCGTGCCTTTTCCGGCGCGGGCAGCCTATAACGCCTCGAAGGGCGCTGTTGTCTCGTTCACGCGCTCGCTGGCATTGGATTATGCGCCCAATCATATCCGTGTGAATGCCATTTGTCCCGGTATGGTCGAGACGAACATGACGCGCTGGCGGCTGGAAATCCCGGAACTGCGGCAGCAGGTGCTGGATATGACTCCCCTGGGGCGCATTGGTACACCTGAAGATATAGCGGCGGCGGCGGTCTACCTGGCTTCCGACGAGGCTGATTATGTAACCGGACATATGCTTGTGATCGATGGTGGGTGGATGGTCAAATGACTGCTAGAAGAGAGGTGAACTGTGTCAATCTTTGCTTCTGATGATAAAAGAATGTCTCTGGCCGAGGCCGCTTCCATTGTGCAGGATGGCATGACAATAGCGATAGGTGGAGGTTTGTCCTGGCGCGAGCCAATGGCCTTCCTGCGGGAGATTATTCGACAAGGGCGGCGCGACCTACGGGTGATAGGAACGGCACATGGCGTAGATGTAGATCTGCTGTGTGGTGCTGGTGCTATTGGCATAGTAGAAGAGTCATATGTTGGCTTCGAGCATGATTTTGGCATGGCGCCGAATTTTCGCCGTGTCTGTGAAAGCGGACAAGTGCAGGTACATGACACCTGTTGTCATACTATTCTGCAACAATTGCGGGCCGCCGAATTTGGTGTGCCGTTTCTGCCAGTGAGAAGCGTGCAAGGTACCGATTTTCTGCGACTGCACCCGGAATATAAAACCATAACCTGTCCTTTCACCGGGCTACCGTTGGTGCTGGTACCTGCACTCTCCCCAGATGTCGCTATTGTGCATGCGCACTATGGTGATGCTCAGGGGAATTTGAAGATATTACCGCCGCTGGTCGCTGACCTCTTTTTCATCCGCGCTGCCAAACATGTGGTTGCCACCGTCGAGAAATTGCTGCCGACTGATGAACTGCGAACGATGGAACCAAACGTTCCCTATTTCTGGGTAGAGTCAGTGGTTGAGGTTCCCTATGGAGCGCACCCAACGTCATGCTATCCATTTTATGCTTATGATCGCGAGCATTTAGCCGAATATCACCAATCTGCCCAGGCGGGATCAGATGTGTTTGCCCGTGAGTATCTTACAAAGTACGTGTTTGAATCGGCCACTCACTACGACTATCTTGCACGTATCGGTGGAACGGCGAAACGCCAATTGCTGGAAAGCTGGAAGGATGGGGACGAGGCCTGGCGCGTGCTCTTCAGCACACCGGAAGGAGCTATTGCATGAGCGCTACCGCTACTACCTATGCCTCACTCTCCGAAGTGATGATCTACCAGGTGGCGCGCACGATCAGAGATGGCGAATTGGTTTTTCATGGCTATGGTTCACCTGTGCCGACACTTGCCATGCTCCTGGCCAAGCGTACGCACGCGCCGCATATGATCCATATCGAAGGAGCCACCTATGGTATTAACCCTGACCCGCCGTTTCTGCCGCCGACTTCAAACGACTGGGTGCTGGATCGTGGTTGCGTGATGGCGCTAGGGATCAGTGACCTGTTTGATATCGCGGCTCGTGGCGATATGGGTCGCATGTTTCTCTCCGGAGTGCAGATTGATCGCTATGGCAATCTGAACGTCACCGCGATTGGTTCCGCTGATGCGCCACGTGTCAAGCTGCCAGGAAGTGGCGGAGGGTGCAATCTCTCCGGGGATGTCCAGCATATTACTATCTGGACGGCCGGGCATCGCGCGCCAAAAAACAAAGTGGGAAAACGACAGTTTCGCTTTGTCGAGCACATTGATTTTGTTTCATCCGTTGGTCATATCACACGAGATGGCATCCCTCGCTCATCTCTTGGCTTGCGCGGAGGTGGGCCAGATTGGGTCGTAACCGATCTAGGAGTATTTGATTTCGATTCAACAACGCACGTCTTACGCCTGCGCGCGCTCTACCCGGATACCACAGTTCGGGATGTGCTGGACAATACCGAGTTTGAACCGGTAATTGCGCCAGATGTTGGCATTGTACCATTGCCGACACCTGAACATGTTGAGATTATGCGACGGTTTGATGCTCTTGGTACGCATCGGCATGAGTTCAAGCAGGCGGACTTGTCCCGGCGCTTCGAACTAGAAGGATAGGAGATTTGCATGGATATCACACTCACCCCAACCACAAATGCCCAGTGGGTTCATCTTGTAGCTGAGTATGAGAAGAAAAGCGAACCAATCATAAATATCCACCGGGATGATAAGCGCAAGTTCGATGCCATCTTTGTGGGCGGCGGCTCAGGTGGTCGCTTCGGATCGGGCTATCTGCGCGCAATGGGAGGGCGACAACTGATTGTAGAGCGCTGGCCATTTCTGGGAGGAAGTTGTCCCCACCTTGCCTGCGTCCCACATCATCTCTTCTCCGAGGCTGCGCGTGAACTAGACCTGATGCGCTGGTTTTCCGGCAAGCTCTGGTTCCCCGACGCCACCAACCTGCGAGCCTCGATTCTTGAGATGGTCAAGCTCTTCAAGGATGGTCGCGGAGGAGCACACGCATTCATGAACTGGCAGTCCAAAGAGCAACTCGACCTGGAATACATCCTCAACGCGCCAGCAACGGTCATCGACGACCACATCGTAGAGGTTGCGGGAGAACGCTTTCAGGCAGACAACCTGGTACTTGGCACGGGGGCTGAAACGGTATATCCCGCTATCCCCGGCACCGAATTGCATGGAGTGTACGATTTTGCGACGCTGATAGAAGACCTCGACTTCGAGCCGCAGCGCTGTGTCATCATCGGTGGCTCAAAGGTCGCCATCGAATATGGCTCGTTCTTCCAGGCAGCTGGTTGCCCTACCACTATCGTTGCGCGTAAACCACTGATGCGCACCTCCAGTCTGCATCATGTTGACGAGGACTTACGCCAGTATGTGGTTGATGGTATGCGCAAGCGCGGGATGCAAATACTTGAGGGCGTCGAGCCGGTCGCGATTCGGGGTGATAGCAATGGCAATGTCAAAGCAGTTGTCATTCGCGATATGAGCGACGGGACAGAGCAAATCCTGCCCTGTGATTTTGCATTTATTGGCACAGGTGAACGTCCCAAGTCAGACCATTACCGGGAGGTACTTGGCGTTGCGGTAGGAGAAAAAGGCGAAATTCTGGTTGATAAACGCATGCGTACAAGCGTTCCCAACGTCTATGCTATTGGCGACCTTATCGGTCCACCGATGGAGATGTTCAAATCACGTAAAGGTGGTATGACTGCCGCGCGCAATATCATGGGCGATGCCTATGAGTTCGACTGGACGGATTACCCAGACTTTTTACATTCCACGTATGAGATAAGCTGGGTTGGTCTGTCTGAGGAGGAAGCCAGGAAGCGCTACAAGCACGTGACCATCATTCAGATGCCTCCGAAGGGAGTGCCATATGGAGATATCCCACTTCCATGCGCGGAAGGTACCATGCTCTATGCCTTTATGTACCCAGAGCTTTCGGGTTACCAGAAAGCGGTAATCGATAGCGATACTCGCCGCATACTGGGTTTTCATCATGTTGGTTTCGGCGCAAAAGATGCTTTTCAGTATCTCGATCACCTGATGCGGAGGCCTGAAGGAATCACCATCGACGAGATGGGTAATATGAATGAACTGTTCCTCAATCCCGAGCATTTCATCCAGCTCTGTCGCTTGCGCGCCGGTTCACCAGATTTGCATGATCTGTAACAATAGCGTGGTTGTGATTTATAGCGTCCCTATAATTCCATAGGTGCGAGAGCATCGTTACAGAGAGGACCAAGAGGAGAGGGTAGTTATGCTACAAACTTCCAATCCAACAACATGGCGGTCAGTACAGAACCTGGTTCCGCTGCCATACCGGCGAGTGAGCGTCCAGCCTTATCAGGGGCCGATGACGGAGGAGGCCATTACTACTCTCTTTTTGAGCCGTGAAGCCTATCGCCGTACCGATTTTATCGTGCTGCGGGGAGAAAATGAGCAGACCGCCATCGTTGCTATTACACGCGCGGAAAGCGAACCATTGTTTTCACAAATCACATCTGTGGAAATTCTGGCTCTGCCAGAAACATGCGTTTTCATCGAGCGCGAGGCGGTTGATCCTGCCAATCGTTCAGCTTTAGCTGAAGTTGCGCACGAACTTGGCATGGGACCGGAAGGTACACTGGTGGTCAAGGGTTTGTACGATCATGTCAATTTTATTCACCATCCCAACCCACTAGTAGTACGAGTCGTCGAGGTTGCGCCACCAGAGCCACCTAAATTATACGGACTGGCAAAACAGGTATTAAGCTATGCGGACTTGCCTCCTATTCTACTGAAATTAGAGCGTATCGAGGTGCGGAATCTCGCGGAAAGTGTACATCCGACAACGTATCTCGTTCCATGCCGCTCGGGTGGATTAGACGACCTACCGGCCGCGGTATACTTTCTTGACGAGCATCCAGAGCGTCACGATTGGACAATGATTGGTTGCGAGCGCAGCTTGCAATTCCACAGGCATTTTTATGGAGATGAGCCGCCACGAGTTGAGATGTGTCCGCGTCGCATAGCAGGACAGCGAGGCGAACCAACGCTGTTGAAATGCTGCCTGCTGGAGACACATATCGAAAAAGACAATCAAATGATGGTTGTACCCTGGGGATCGGACCTGGCGATGGTCGAGGCCGCCCTGCGGAAACTGTCAGAGGAGGTTCGTTATGCCTGAACTGGCATGGGCGCATGTAGTTGATGGTCTGCTTACCAAGCGGGAGCAAGCCCCACGTAAGAGCGGACTGACAATGGTAATCGACAAAGGGCTGGGTACCTTAGCCACAACCGACCTGCTGGAAATATGTGGCGACCTGATTGACCACTGGAAATGCACCTTTGGTACGTCCGCTTTTGTTCCCACGGATGTATTGCGTCGAAAGCTCATGTATCTTACCTCGCATGGCATTTTGACGTATCCTGGAGGAACACTGTTGGAGGTCGCAATTGTGCGGAGCAATTGCCGAACCTTCATGCAGCACGCGCATATGTTAGGCTTCAGCGCCGTTGAGATTTCAGATGGCACCATCCCGTTACCGCTGCATCGCAGGCGCAATGTCATTCGCTGCGCCCTCGATCACGGCCTCACGCCTATCACCGAGGTTGGTAAGAAAGACCCCGCGCAACAACCAACAGCGATTGAACTGGCAGACCAGGCCCTACAGGACATAGAGTGGGGAGCGGCCTATGTCACGGTTGAAGCTCGCGAATCGGGGAAAGGCATCGGCATCTATGACGATCATGGAGCGGTACGCGCAGATGAGGTGGACGCGATACGCGAACACATGGGTTCACAGGTTGATCGTCTGCTATGGGAAGCTCCTCTCAAGAACCAGCAGGCCTACCTGATTCAGCAATTTGGTCCAAATGTCAATCTGGGGAACATTCCTCCTGGCGAAGTGCTGGCGCTTGAATCGTTGCGCGCGGGTTTGCGTTTTGAAACGTTCTATCGCATAGCGGAAGAACTGGAACGCCGTGGAGAGTGGAATCCAGAAGCGATTGAAGAGTCGACTAGCCCTGTGGATGCGATAAATCGTGTCCCTACAAAGTCTCCCGGAAATAGGGAATAGAAGGGATGCGATAGTAGTGGAACCATCCGATGGCTCTGTACATGCATTCCCAGAGGCGGTATTGGGTGTGGGTAGCAGGCTGGCATCTGGCCCGGCTAAGTCGCTGGTTATGACTGCATTCGCGCGAGAACTGGCAGATCAACTGGCGTTATTTAGAGGAATGAGCCTCGCGGACATCGCTCACACCGTGATGCTGATCGAGGCGGATGTAATCCCTTCCACAGATGGAGGTTCTCTGTTGTCGGCATTACTCGATCTGCATGCAGCTCCTGCTGATTTCACTCCAAAGCCAGAGTCGGGTGATCTCTATACCAATCGTGAAGCCTGGTTAGCAGCTCATACCCCCGCAGTAGGTTGGCTCGGAGCAGGACGCGCGCGCAGGGAATCAACCACGACCGGTTATCGTATCACCATGCGCTCACTCCTGCTGGCCTTCGCCGACGTATTGATGCAGGCTGGCCAGGCGCTTATCGAGCGTGCGGACGAATATCGCGCTGCGCTCATGGCCGATTACACCTATTTGCAACCAGCCCAACCAACCACCTTTGGTCACTATTTACTAGGGTTTGTCTATCCACTATTCCGAGACCTGGATAGACTTCAGGCGCTCTATGCACGTACAAACCTGAGTCCCGCTGGCTGTGGGAGTGTCAACGGTTCCCGTATTCCCCAGGATCGCACACGACTGGCCGATCTTCTCGGTTTCGATGGACTGGCCCACCATGCGCGGGATGCAATGTGGCAGGCAGATGGTCCGATTGAGACACTGTCTACCATCGTAATGGTGCTTGTCAACCTGGACCGATTAGCTGAGGACCTGCAAATTTTCGCCACCGCTGAATTCGGACTGGTGGAACTTGCCGATGGACATACACGCGCAAGTGTCATTATGCCGCAAAAAAAGAATCCCTACGCGCTCAA
>Ga0209701_10003186_pt1 | contig 10750 bp, 7 predicted proteins | sample CZO8metaG_4_FD_188356 | JGI IMG/M metagenome (GOLD analysis project Ga0209701, IMG submission 188356) | Vadose zone soil microbial communities from the Eel River Critical Zone Observatory, Northern California, USA - CZOApr15con2H3.8 metaG... | ecosystem: Environmental > Terrestrial > Soil >...
AGCAGCCGGACGTTGAACCCCGCCTCTCGCATCGCCGCCGATCAGCCTAAGGGCCGGCGGGCAAGCGACGCAGCCTTCAGGCCTGCAATGAAACGTGGCTAGGCACCGGCGGGGGTTTTACCGGCGCCTGAGCCATGACGGCAAGCTAAGCCCGAGCCGGTCAGGAGTCGTCAGTACATATACTGAATTTTTGGAGCATCTCGAGGAGTGGGCACGCCCAAATCGAACCCCGGTTAAACCGGCGCTGGCGGCGACGATACAGATGCCCCTGTTGCGCCCAACGTCCGCGGGTTAGGACGCGGGCCCGCTCACAAGATCAGAGCCGAGGCGCCCTTTCCGACTTAGGGATCGCGTCAGGGTTTCGTCGAGCTGCGCGCGTCGAGCGGCCCCCCGACCCCCAACTCCTCGATGCGGTAGCCCCCCGGATAACTCCGCATGCGCTCGTTGGTGATGAGGCGCGGCCGACGGCGCCGAGGGAGCAGAGGAATCACCTTCGCGCGGATGCGAAGCGACAGCTCGACCAGTCGCCGGAACCATCGCGGCGGGTGCTGGTAGCCGAACGAGTCCAGCATGTAGTCCTCGAGCAGGGACAGCACGCCCAGCCGGACGGCGGGCCGCAGCCACCTCGGGTACCACGACAGGAACAGGTTCAGCGTGTCGTCGGCGACGTGGCGATTGCTGTCCGTGTATCTCGAATTCGCACGCTCGTACCCGCAGCTCCAGCGGTCGAGCTCGTCCACGTCGTTCGGAATGCCCTGGATGTTCATGCGCCGCCCCAGCTCGCGCCAGTAGTTGAGCCCGGCGCGCCGCTCCTTTTCGGTATAGAGGCGCCACCCGAATTTGTCGTTCCACCGGCCCGGGACCAGCACGAAGGTCGAGAGCACATACAGGTAGTCGTCGTTGCTGATGTCGTAGCGGCCGTGCATGCGGTTCATGCTCCGGTTCGCCTCCCGGCCCCGTTCGGAATCCATTCCGTGGTCGATGATCTCGGCGAGGATCAGCTTGGTGTCGTCGTAGCGCTTCTGCGGCCGGTTTCGGAACTCCCCGGACTTGTCCAGGAGGGCGCTGATGGAAGGTATCCCGTAGGTCTTGAAGAAGGCCAGGCTCAGCGACTGCTCGACGTCCCAGGGAAAGTCGTAATTGGTGCTCAGGTAGCCGATCCGCTCCCAGTCGGTATCCGGGTCCAGGGACTCGATTTCGGCCAGGGCGGGTGAGCTGCGGATGATGCCCGAATAGTACCCAGCGCGGCTTCACCCAGACGACCCGCCGTGAGCGACGTGTCGCAGCCGAGCGACGGGTTTTTGCCGGCGATAGACACCGGCAGACGGCGACACTCGGCGACACTCGGCGGCACTCAGCGCACTTGGTGGACTCTTCTGAACGCGGCGTAGCAATCTGTTAACCGCAAGGTTCAGGGTTCGAGTCCCTGGTCCTGAGCCAGTCCGTTGTCCGGTGTTGGCCCGAGATAGTGTGATAGGGGCGGCGAAGGGCACCACACGGTGGGGTCGCGGCGATCGCTGCCAGGCAACCTCAGCTTGGATTCGACCTGATGAGATTTCCGAACCCGATACCAGGCGACCGGCAGTGGATCAGATCACCGTTCGGCGACGCCGGCTAAAGAAGCCTGACCAAGTCCTTGACCACCTCGCGGGCGGGAGTGGCAGAAGTGACGTCGCCCACTCCCATTCCTGCATACATCGCCATGTCGCCTGGAGTGCGCTCCACAACCCGGTAGGGAAGAACGGTGCCGGCCCAGCCGGTCTCCCTTGCGCGCTCAAGGACTGCGCGAAGTACCCGATGGGGCGCGTTAGGCCAACCCTCATTGAACCATTCGGTCACCACCGTGTCCTCTCTCTTGGCAGCTAAGAGGGGCACCTGCCTCCCCGGAAGAGCCGCCTGAGGGGCCACGGTTTGGCGAGGCTTGCAAAGAGCTGGTCACGGCCAGGGCGGGGTTGGCGCCCCTCGAGCTTGACGAACGTGCCACGCGATCCGATACTGCAGCGGCGGCCATTCAAATTCGCCGGTGGCCGTCTCGGGGTCGGATCTGTATGTCCATGGGGAGGGAGATGGTCAGACGGGATAACTACTCAGCTCGACGTGGCGGGATCAGGAAATTCCCGGTACAGCCCATACCTCGTCCGTCTCAGCCGGGACACATTTTCCAGCTAACTGGACGCTCTTATCCAGAGCGAAATTGGGGGGACGATCTTGACTGTGTATTCGCGTTCCGGAACTAGGTCCCTTGGAATGAGCGCTGCGATCACACGGCTGGCCTTTGCAGCCATCCTTGGCGCTTTGCTGATTGCGCCGTCAGGCGGGCACGTCCTCCAGGCCAAGGCGGCCAGTCACATGGCTATGGACTGTGCCGACAGGCAGATCTGCGCGGACGTGCAGGACCCGGCGGCATTCAGCTATGCCGGGTATAGCTACATCGGACACGACGAACCGTCGCTCCTTTTCTACTCCGGCACCGCCGGTGCGGGCAACTCGTATATCTCTCGGCTCACGCTGCCAACGGACCCGCCGAATAAGCCCACACAGGACGGTAGTGGCGGCACGTTCAACTTCCAGTTGCACCCGGCGTTCTGGTTTGGCATGACCATGTGCGACGACCAATCGGCGCCGAACCCAGGCGGCTCAGCCTTCGCGGGAGCCAACGTACCCTGCACGCCCAATAGCGACGCGAACATCTTCGATAGCGGGACTCCGAGTGCTGCCGACTACATCGGCAAGCACCCCGGCGTGGCCTTCATGGAGATGCAGTTCTACGCGCCAAGCTGGGTCAAGTGGCCGGCCGGTGACAGCTGTGATCCAAGCAAGTGGTGCGCCGCCTTGAACATCGACTCGTTCAACAGCAACCAGAACACAGGACTGGCCAACAACACGGCCTGCCTGAGCACTGTTGGCATCGAGCCGGTCAACTTCGCGTTCATCACCCGCAGCGGCGTGGCCCAGGCGCCCGCCAATCCAGTCGACTCGACTCTGGCCACCTTCACGCCAGACCCGAGCACGGACCTGATGATGCAGTCCGGAGACACGCTCACCGTTGATCTGCATGACACATCGGCGGGCTTCCAGGTCGTTATCAACGACCTCACGAGCGGCCAGTCTGGCGCGATGACCGCAAGCGTGGCCAACGACTTTGGCCACGTCATCTACAACCCCAGCGCGTCCACCTGCAGCGTCGAGCACAGCGCGTTCCACCCCGCATACAGCACATCCAGCGAGCACACACGCGTACCGTGGGCGGCGCATTCGTACAACGCCGCCTTCTCGGACGAGATCGGGCACTTCGAGTACTGCAATGCCGTCTCGGGCCAGACCGGCAACTGCACATCGGCGGGCGTCGGCGACCCAGCCGGCGTGGACGGGGACGACAATTTCTGCTTCGCGCCGCCCTTTAAGCCTCCCTTCCAGGCGACTCGAGTCAAGATCGGCGGCTGCTTCGGGTTGGACAATGACTTCGACGGCGTGCCCTACCAGAACGTTTGGCCGGGCACCAACTCGAACCCTGCCCTTGATGCTGCTTTCCACCCGAGCTCGATCCTGTTCACATCACCGCGCATCAACGGCACCACCAGCTACGATCGGGCCGCTTTCGAGACAGACCTGCCACGGATCGAGGTTGCCAGTCTTTCCTCGAACAACCACTGCATCCGTAGCACGGGCGCCGGCTGTGTCAACCCGCCCATCGGCGCCAACTTCTATCCGTTCTTCTCCACCGGGACCTCTGGCGGGCAATGCGTCTGGCAACTCGGTGGCGCCTCTATTCCTGGCTCCACAAACATCTTCGGGGGCAGCTCGACAACCGCATTCGGGCCGCTTCTCTTCTTGAAGTACCCCGGGCCAGGCTTCGTTATCACTCGCACGAACGACTTCCGGAACGTCTTGTCGTCTAATCCCTGCTGAGCTCGATCAACTGACTTGGCGCAAGGGCCGCCTCCGCGAGGCGGCCCTTGACAATCGCAGCCGTCATGCATGGTCAAGAAATCGAGCATTACCTGAACAAGCAGCGCGTACTCGACGTCAATGCCACTTTCGCTATGGGGCCCGGCCAGCTCTTCATCAACAGCGGCGTCGGTGGCTCGTTTCGCCTTGCGGGCATCAGGTACTACAACCTGCCGTCATCGTCCTGACGCTGGCATGATGCACGCGTGACCGCGACCCGAATCGAGGAGCTGGTGACCCCGGCTCTGCTGGTGGACGCGGACGCTTTCGAGCACAACCTCTCGACCATGGCCACCGCGCTGCCCGGACCTCGGCTCCGACCGCACATCAAGGCCCACAAGTGCACCGCCCTCGCCCGCCGCCAGCTCGCGGCCGGCCATCACAGCTTCACGTGCGCCACCATCAGAGAGGTCGAGGGGATGGCCGCGGCGGGACTGGGCGAGGACCTCCTGCTGGCCAACGAGGTGCTCGACGCCTCCCGGCTGGGCCGCCTCGACGCCAGGATCACCGTCGCGGTCGACTCGCTCCAGACCATCGAGGCCGCCGCCAAGGGTGGCGTCAAAGAGGTCGTGATCGACGTCAACGTGGGCATGCCCCGCTGCGGCTGCGCACCCGAAAATGCCGGCGCGCTGGCGGAGATGGCTCGCATCCAGGGTCTGGTCGTGCGTGGGGTGATGGGCTACGAGGGTCATGCGGTCGGGCTCGACGACCGCTCGCTCCGGCAGGAGTTGACCGCGAAGGCGATGGAGCTCCTGCTGCAGGCGCACAAGGACGTCGGCGGCGATCTCGTCTCCGCCGGCGGCACCGGCTCGTACGACCTCAACACCTGGGCCAACGAGATCCAGGCCGGCTCGTACGCGCTCATGGACGCTGCCTACGCGAAGCTCGGGCTTCCGTTCAAGCAAGCCGCGAGCGTGCTGGCGACGGTCATCTCGACCTCGGCTGATGGCTACGCGGTCGCCAACTGCGGCCTCAAAGCGCTGGGGATGGACCACGGCAACCCCGACATCGCCGGCGGCGGCAACGTGCTGATCGTCGCCGACGAGCACATTACATTCATCCCGGAGACGTCGGTCGCGGTCGGCGACCGGATCCGCGTCCTGCCGGCTCACGTCGACCCGACTATCGCCTACCACGAGCGCATGCACCTGGTGCGGGACGGCGAGGTGCTCGAGACCTGGGAGGTCGACCTGCGCGGATGGTGACGGTGGCGCGCACCAGCTGGACCAACTGGGGCGGAACTTACAGCTGCAGCCCCACCCGGATCGAGTCACCCACCAGCGAAGAAGAGATCGTCGCCATCGTCCGGGCGGCTGCCGAACGCGGCGAGCACGTGAAGGTCATCGGCAGCGGGCACAGCTTCACCGACATCGGGTGCACCGACGGGTGCCTCATCAAGCTCGACCTGTACAACAAGGTCCTCGACGTCGACCGCGACTCAGCCACGATCACGGCCCAGGCCGGCATCACCATCCTCGAGCTGAGCGATGCGCTCGCGCATTTCGGCCTGGCGATGGAAAACATGGGCGACGTCGGCTACCAGACCATCAGCGGCGCCATCTCGACGGCGACCCATGGCACCGGCGAACGTTTCCGCAACATCTCCAGCCAGGTCGTGGCGCTTTCGCTCGTGCTGGCCGATGGCACCGTGCTGCGTTGCTCGCCCGAACTCGATCCCGAAGCGTTCAAGGCTGCGCAGGTGGGCCTGGGCGCGCTCGGCGTCCTGTCGACCGTGACCCTTCGCTGCGTGCCCGCCTACAACATTCACTCTGCCCAGGAGCCGCGCCGGATCGACGAGCTGCTCGACGAGTTCGACGAGCTCTGCCACCAGAACGACCACTTCGAGTTCTTCTGGTTTCCGCATACGGAATGGGCCCAGGCGATCACCAACACGCGCACCCAAGAGGCCCCGCCCGCAAATCAGCGCCGCACCGGTTTCGGCGCCTACGTCAACGACATCCTGCTGGAGAACCATGCGTTCGGCATGATCCAGCGAGCGGCTCAGGTGCGTCGGACCTGGATCCCCAGCCTCGCCGCCATCACTGCGCGGACGATGTCGCGCAAGGAGATGACCGACCGCAGCGATCGCATCTTCGCCAACACTCGGCTGGTGCGGTTTGCGGAGATGGAGTACGCGGTGCCCCGCGCCCAGCTGATCGCGGCGGTGCGCGAGATCCGCGCGATGATCGAAAGCAAGGGCCTGCTCATCAGCTTCCCGGTCGAGGTGCGCGCGGTGGCTGCCGACGACATCCCGCTGAGCCCGGCATACGCGCGCGACACCGGCTACATCGCGGTGCACGTCTACCACCGGTTCGAGTACGAGCCCTACTTTCGAGAGGTGGAGGCGATCATGAGCTCCCACGAGGGCCGCCCGCATTGGGGCAAGCTCCATTTCCAGACCGCCGCCACGCTGCGGCAGCGCTATCCGCTCTGGGCTCGGTTCGTCGCCGTGCGCGATCGTCTTGATCCCAACCGGCTGTTTGGCAACGCCTACCTCGAGCGCGTGCTCGGGCACGGTGCATAGATATAAGGAGGGGAAGCCCTGTGTCCGAGCGAATAGCGGCGTCCGACGAGGGCATCAACCAATCCTTCGGTTACAAGCAAGAGCTCCGCCGAGCGCTGAGGCTCTTTTCGCTCTACGCGGTTGCCTTCTCGATCATCTCGATCACTACCGGGCTGTTCGCGAACTACGGATTCGGCCTCGCGCATCTCGGCGCGGCCATGATCTGGCTCTGGCCGGTGGCCGCGATCGGCCAGATGCTCGTCGCGCTGGTCGTGGCCGAGCTTGGCACGCGCATTCCGCTGGCCGGCTATTCGTACCAGTGGGGCGCGCGGCTCGTGAACACGACCTACGGCTGGTTCACCGGTTTCGTGGGCCTGTCCTATCTCGCCGTGGGCGCCGCGGGGATCAACTTCGTGGTGGTGGCGCCGCTGATTGCGTCGATTGTCAGCCTGGATGCAACCAATCCGACCATCAACCTCGTAATCACCGTCGTCATCTTCTTGGCGGTGCTCGCGATCAACATCATCTCGATCGCGCTGGCCTCACGCATCAACAACGTGGCGGTTTTCACGGAGATCGCCGGCATGGTGGGATTCGGCGTGATCCTCTTCGTGCTGTGGGCGATCCACCCCAACCATTCGATCGCCTTTCTCGGCGACACAGGCGGGGTGCATGGCGGAGACATCCTGGTTGCTCTCCCCTATGCCGCCCTGATGGGCATATTCACCATCGTCGGCTTCGAGCTGGCCGCCGACCTCGGCGAAGAGGCCGTCGCGGCTCGCGTCACCGTCCCGAAGGCGGTGATCTGGTCGGTCGCCAGCTCGGCGATATTGGGCATGGTGGCATTGGTCGGATTCACGATCGCGATCCCGGACCTCGGCAAGATCACCGCGTCGTCCGTGTCGCTGGTCGACATCGTTGGCAACTGGATGGGCGACGTGGGCAAGCTCATCTTCAGCCTGATCGTCGTCTTCTCGATCTTTGCGCTGGACGTGATCGGTCTGGCCGCCACGGGCCGGTTGATCTTCTCGTTCGCGCGCGACAACATCATTCCGTTCTCGTCCGCGTTGAAGAAGGTCAACCCGCAGACGCAGACGCCGATCCGCGCGCTGGTCACCGCGTCGTCGCTCGGCTTGCTCTTCGTTGCATGGGGCTATTTGAGCGCAATCACGGGCAAGGGTGGCTCTGCGTTCCTGCTTCTGATCACGGCGACCGCCACCCTGCCTTTCATCGTCTACTTCCTGACCGTGCTCGCGTATGTGATGCGGCGCCATCGCATGGACAAGCTGCCCGAGGCGTTCGACCTCGGGGTGTGGGCGAAGCCGGTCATGTACGCGGCGCTCGCCTGGATCCTGATCGCGCTCGGCGCTCTGATGATCCCCAAGGATTTCTGGGGCGCCGACTGGATCGTTGTCATCGTCCTCGCTGTCGCCGCGGGGTGGTATTTCGCGGTGCTCCGGGGCCGGCTGGCCCGGGGCGAGGCCGGCGTCGAACAGCTCCGTGGTTAGGGGCCAAGAGGATAGAGATTCGCGCCGCTGGCGCCAAACGTGCCCTATCGCAGGCTTGTTAGGGCGCCGCTGGCGTCAAGCGTACGGAATCGGGCCCTCTGGTCAGTCCCAGGTCGCCAGCTGCTCTCGCATGCCGCGCGCGCCGGCGAATGAGCGCCCGCGGCTCAATGCGATTGCGGTGGCGACAGCAAGCAGCACCAGGGCCACGGCTCCGAACGCGGCAAACAGATATCCGGCCTGCGCCACCGAAAGCAGCGCCCGAAGTGAGACCAGCGCCAGCGCCGCGCCGCCGCCGGCGAGCAGCACGCGGCTGCGCAGGACGATCCCAGCGCCGACCGTGATGGCTCCCTCGATCAGCAACGCCACCAGCCAGAAGAGGTCGCCCGTAACGGTGAAGACGGCCGCCCACCCCATCACCAGCCCAAGGCCCACACCGACCAGCAGCTGACGCGGCTGCGCACCGACGTGGAATCCGGTTTCGTGGCGCAGGCGGATCCCGCAGGCGATCAGGCCGAATCCGGGAGGCACTAGCTCCCACGATTCCAGACGGACACCGCGCGCGACAAAGTAGCCGGCTGTCGAAGCGCTGACCAGCGCCAGGTACAGGTTGGGGCGAAACCCAAACGTCTGCGCATCGAGCCAGAACACCCCGCCCGTGATCAGCAGCGCAAGCGTGGCCAGGGCGGCGCCTTCACTGGATGGCCCGGTCTTGTCGGGGAAGGCAAAGCCCGCCAGGCCGGCGACCACGAGCAGGCCGAGGCCGAGGTAACGATGCATGTCGACGACGGCGTGCCGTCCGACGAACATCAGGGCGACGCGGCCCGCGACCCAGATGACCAGGCCGAGCACGCCCACCGCGGCCGCGTAGAGAATGGTGTCGGCGCCATGAGCGTCGAGCAGGGTGATCATGCCTGCCAATGCCGTGGCGGCGGCCGCCGGCAGCACCCAGCGCTCGCGCTCCTGCATGCCGGCTGTGTAGACCACGGCCGAATACGCCAGCAGGGCGATGCCCGCGGGGTCGGGATGGCCGTCCGCCGCCAGCGCCACCAGCGCGCCGGAGGCGAGAGTGGCGGCGCCCGCTTCTGTGCTCAAGGCCCAGCGGCTCCCGTAGCTCGCGCGCACCACCAGCCCGACAAAGCCCACGACCCAGGCGAGAACCGCGAACGCGCGCTCCTCGAGCTCGCGGTTGGCGGCCAGCCCGAGGGCGATGAAGGCGATGTGCAGCGCCGGCGCGAGCAGCAGCGCTGCGGGATAGGCGAGGAACCATTGCCTGCGCCGCACGCCGGCTTGTACGCAGATCACCGCGAGGGCGACGAACTCGAGCGCGATCAGAGCCGGCGGTGTTTGTGTGTACGGCCATAGATAGATGACCGGCGCCACGACCAGCAGCGCGGCCGCTGCGTACCACCGCTCGATCTCGCCCTTGGCGCGGACGTTCCATTCGGCGTGGCCGAGGGCGATCGCGAGGGCGAGGAGACCGGCATAACCGGTGTTGAGGTGCAGAGCCGCAGCGCCGACGAAGAGGCCGATCGTACCGATCGCAGCCGCGCCCGCTCGCAGGCTTTGCACGAGCTTGGACTGTTCATGCAAGCGCGACCAGGCCTGCAGGAAACCGCCGGCCAGCAGGACAGCGATCGCTTGCGACCACTGTGGAACGTCTTCTCTCAGCGTCAAGCCGGCGCCGACCGCGGCTAGCACGCCGAGCACGGGCAGCCCGCTGTCGTGCAGGAGAGGCCGGTTCAAAATGCTTCGTGCGGCCGCCCAGGCGGCGGTCAACAAGAGCGCCGCGGCAACGATGACGGTGCCCTGCCACATCTCGGGCACCCGCGCCAGGACCAGGCCGGCGGCAGCGGAGCTGATCGCCGCCCAAGCGAGCCACGGCATCTCCTTCTCCGGGCGGGTCGTCGCGAGCCACCAGTAAGCGGCCGCCAGAGCGCCCGAAGCCGCCGTCAGGCGCCACCAGAAGAGGTCGTCCGGACCCGTGAAGGAGAGGCCGATCGCGACCAGGGCAGTGGCGTGGATGAACCATCGGCGACCCGCGGTCGCGACCGAGTGCGTGGCCAGCGTGCGCACCTGACCGAGCGCGACGTAGACAAGCGCGAGCAGCGCGTCGAAGGGACCGCGCCAATCGCCCGCGTTCAAGGCTTCGACGCCGGCGAACCATGCGAGCGAGAAGATTGCACGTGCTGCGTAGGCGCCGAAGCCGACGCCGCCAAGCTCGCTGGCGGCACCAATGGCGACGGCTGAGACGAGCAGGGCGGCGGGGATCTCCCAATGGTCGGCACCGATCGGAATGCGAGGCAGCTGGACGAGGACGAGAGCGAGGCCCGCATAGAAGAAGAGCGAGGCGTAGCGCGTCAACGGCTTGAGCGCAGGGCCGGCAACGAACGGAAGGACGTATGCGATCAGCGCTCCGGCGGTCAGGGTGGCAGTCCAGAAATCGAATCCCCAGGCTTGCCCGCTGGCGACAAGCGCAAGGGGCAGCACCGCCCGCAGGGCGTAGCCCGTGTTCGCGGTGCGCCCCAACGAGAAGTCAGCGGCGTAGAGAGCGCCTGCGATCCAGAGCGCGACCGCGACCGTCCACGCCTCTCTACGCGCGACCGCGACCGTCCACGCCTCTCCACTCCCGAGCTGAAAGCCGTACTCGGCCAGGGCAAACACGAGGCCCATGACCACCGCGAGGTGGAGGTGTGCCGGGTGCGCCCGGTACAGCTTTCCCACCACGCCGAGCGAGTCGGGCACGCGGGCCAGGATCAGCAGAGGAATCGCGACGAGCATCGGCAGCGCGAAG
>Ga0209701_10003188_pt1 | contig 10740 bp, 11 predicted proteins | sample CZO8metaG_4_FD_188356 | JGI IMG/M metagenome (GOLD analysis project Ga0209701, IMG submission 188356) | Vadose zone soil microbial communities from the Eel River Critical Zone Observatory, Northern California, USA - CZOApr15con2H3.8 metaG... | ecosystem: Environmental > Terrestrial > Soil >...
GCTTCTATGACCCTGATGGCATTGCGTGGGAGCTCTATGCGGTCGCGACTCGTCCCACCGCGTAAACGAGTGCGAATCGGTTGTGTGTACTGGCTACTTGTGCTATCCGTGTAGACCCCTCGTGTCGTTTGCTCAGTAAGCAGTAATCCCAACCGTTCAATGGCCTCCATGATCGCATCTGGCGGCTGACTTGCCTCTAAATCCGCTTCGGTTTCCCACAGTGTAATAGTGATCCCTGTATTCATGACCGCATCGTTCAGGATCAACGCGCCTTTGAAGCCTTGCAGTTCTCTGGCTTTGGGTAACATCACATCGCGTAGGAGGCTTGTCGCCTCCTCTTGCGTACCGGGCTGATAGTGTGTCTCCTTTTGCTCAACAGAGGGCAATACCCCCTCTCTCGTATGTTATAATACCCCCGAATACTAGAACTCATATTCAACATGGGGGGATACCATGCCGAGACAACAACACCTCTTACGTCTCACCCTTCCCATTCCTCCCAGCATCAACGAGCAGTATGCGACCGTGAACGGAATGCGTGTGAGTACCGTCGTGGCGAGGCGGTTCAAGCAGCAGGTACGCCAGAAGCTGACCGCGCTTGAACTGGAGGGGAAACTGGGCGAAACATTGCGTGCGCATTTACGCCAGGACTATCTCGCGCTCTTGCTCATCTTCTACTTTGAAACGCCGCTCAAACGCGACCTGGATGGAGGTCTCAAGATCACCCAGGATGCGCTCTGTGAGAGTCTGGGCATCAACGATAATCGTATCGTCACCATCCACCTTGTCAAATACATTGACCCCTTGCATCCCCATCTTGACGTTGAGTTAGAGGCGTTGGATGACTGGCAGTTCGATGAGGAATATGCGCTGCTCCCAAAGACGTTCTAGAGCTGCAAGGTTTCTCGGGTCAGGTTGGCTTTTGCCCCCACGCACTGAGCTAAAACCAGGTTCCACAAAAAAGTTTTACACCTGTGCTGGCTACTTGGGATATCCGTTCTAAAATAAGAGGGAGATGAGCAATGTGGAAAACCTGGTACCTCCTCTCTCGGTGATGGATAATTCAGTCTTCTCTCCTAACCGCTTGACTCTTCCCATCGATCCTGCTTATCCTTCCTGCTAAGGAAGTTATCCGTTTTCCTCATTTCAAGCAGGGAGGATCCTTATGGCCTTTCATGTGTTCTTGTTCTTCCTCCTACTCTGCCTAGCGTGGCTTTGGCACCTGTACTGGCTCCATCATAACCCTCCCCACCCAAAAGTAGGGGCCATACATACCAAGCTCCAACGCCTCCTCAAGCCACGCACCCCACTTGATTGTCCGGCCTGCCGCCTCTCCTCCACTCTCTCGTCGGGTGTGGAACCTGCGCCTCTTCCTGTGCGCCCCTGGCGCGAGGTCAAAAGCCAGCGGGGAGCCCTTAAGCGGTTAAACACCGAGGGTTTCGCCTGTCCCAACCACCAGTGCCCATACTTCGGCATCACAGACGCTCACATCCACGCTCTGGTTGGAGACGGCACCCATGGTCGCGCCGAGCAGATCCAGACATTTCGTTGCCAGGCCTGTCACGCCACGTTCAGCGCGCGACGCCACACCCCTTTATACCGCTTAAAAACCCCCTCCCAGCAGGTCGCAATGGTGCTGACGGCGCTCGCCGAAGGGCTGGATGCTTCCGCCGCAGAGCGTGTCTTCGGCTACCGGCAAGCCACCATCACTACCTGGCTGGCTCGCGCTGGTGAGCACGCTCAGACCTTACACGAGCGCTCGCATCTCGTAATCTCTGGCTCCCGCACCTCCAGCTGGACGAACTGCGCACCAGACTGCGCAGCTCTAAACAAGTGCTGTGGCTGTGGCTGGCAATCGATCCTTGCACGAAGCTTATGCCCGTGCTCCATCTCGGTCCCCGCACACAAAACATGGCACATAGGGTTATCCACTCCCTGCGACAGCTCTTGGCCGCCTTTCTGCCTCCCGCTCTTCACCAGTGATGGCCTAAATTTATACTTTTATGCGTCTCCCGGCCCATTTTGGACAGTGGCTTGAGGTGGTTTGCCGAGGGCGGAAAGTGCGCCAGTGGCAAGTAGCAGCGGGGCTGATCTACGGTCAGGTGAAAAAAAGCTACCGTCGGCGCAAGCTGGTGCGGGTCACTCACGTAATGCGCCTTGGGACAAGCACCGCTCTCAAAGTCGTGTGGCCTCGGATGGGCTTCTCTGGACGGCTGAACACCGCTTTTATCGAGCGGGTGAATCTGACCGTCCGTCATGGGGTGGCAGCTCTGGCACGTCGCACATGGGCCACAGCAAAGCCCGCCCCACAACTTCTGGCCCATCTGGAATGGTGGCGAGCTTACTCTCATTTTGTGCGTCCCCACGCATCGCTACAGCTGGCGCTCGTACAACCACGAGAACGAGGTGGCAAGCTGATGGCACAACGAGACCTCCAGCGTACCCCAGCCATGGCAGCGGGGAGAACCAACCGTCGATGGACCGCGCAGGAAGTGCTCAGTTACCCCTTGCCGCCGGTGCCATGCTTCAAACTTTGAGCGTGAATGAAGCGAGAACCTGCCGCTCGAAAAGAGCAGTGGGTGGCTTGGTGAAGATGAAAGCAGGGTAGGAGTGAGTTGGCCTACAAGTTGAAGTATCCTGCCTGGACGGTCGAATGAGGAGAAAACCAGTCCGAAATGAGTTCACAGGGGCTGGCTGAATTATCCACCATATCCCATGGCGGTACCTCCGGTTAGGAATGAGGCACATGGGAAGCAAGGACAGTCTTCAGGGCAGTATCGATAATTTCTATGGCACTATCGATCTCCTGTTCCGTGACCGACAATGGTGGTGCCATGCGGAAACAGTTGAGCATGCCGCCGACGGAACGAACAATATTCATCGATAATCCACACCTCATGCATTCGTCACTCACGGCCATCGCCAATGTGTCAGCGGGTGTTTTCTTTTCACGATCTTCCACCAGTTCTATCCCAACCAGCAATCCTTTTCCTCGCACATCGCCGATTTGCTCATGGCGCTCCTGGAGGTCCTGCAAACGTGCCAGCAGATACTCTCCACGCTGCTTTGCTTGCTCAACCAGGTGCTCTTCCTCAATGACTTCAATGACCGCCAGTCCAGCTGCCGCTGGAAGCGGGTCCGAGACGTGTGAAGTGATGTGCATGAAACCTTTGTTGTAACAATCTGCCTCAATAGCTGAAGTCGTAAGCGTGGCAGCGATAGGAATACCACCGCCCAGGGTCTTGGACACGGACAAAATATCAGGTTCAATTCCATACAACTCGTACCCAAACATGGTTCCGAGTCGGCCAAAGCCGGTCTGAGCTTCATCTATAATCAAGAGCATTTCACGATCATTGCATAAAGCGCGCAAGCGTTGGAAATAATCGGGTGGGGGAACGATGATTCCGCCAGCCGACAACACGGGCTCAGCAATCACGGCACATAGGGATCTCACCGATTGCTGGTCAATCACATCAAAGCCAGCCTCCAGGCACGAGCAGTCGCAGTCCCCGCTGCAGTGACGAATAGGGCAGCGATAGGCATACGGGGCTGGAAGCGTGAGCGTCCCAGGCATCATGGGCCCGTATCCTGCGTGACCGCCTGCCAGGTTGAGCGAAGCGACTCCAGCTTGCAAACCGTGCCAACTGCGGGTTAAGCCCACCATCTCGAAACGCCCCGTATACATTTTGGCGAGACGTAAAGCGACTTCGTTTGCCTCTCCCCCTGTATTGACGAGGATCACCTTATCGAGCTGCGAGCCGGCCAGTCCGACAAGCCTTTCAGCAAGCGCCAGGACAGGTTCAGACAGCATCCAGGAGTTGAGATGAATCACCTCCTCCAGTGATCGCTGTACCGCCGCAACAAGCTGCGGGTGATTGTGCCCAATGGTTGAGCAGATTTGACCGGAGGTGAAGTCGAGGATGCGTTGACCTTCCGTCGTCTCGATCCACGACCCAGATGCTCGTGCCACGATGAAAGGGGCAAAATCATGTGCATAGCGGATCAGAAAGTCTGCGCGTTTGTCGGACATGCTCGTTTCCTTTCAGTCAAATCGAGGAACTACACAACAAAGAATACTCGCCCGCGATGTTGTATGTGAGGCAACGACTTCATGGCAAGACGCCAAGAGCGGGAGGGTACTTCATCACTAAGAATGCTCGCGCGCCACTCGTCGAGGTGTAGGAGTGAGGAAGATCGGCAGAGAACCAGACAGAATCTCCCGGTTGCAGAGGCACTTCCTGTCCTTCTGGTCCAAGGGTAAGATCTCCTTCGATACAGATGATAAATTCCTGTGTGCCAGATAGATGAGCAAGAGAGTGATATGCTACCCGGGCCGGCAAAAGCATCTCATAGATTTCCGTGCGATGATTGCGGCCCTCGGTAAGGATTGGCCGGATAGCTAAACCGGATTCGGAGGTAATGACTTGTCCATCGTCACGGCGAATGACCTGTAACTGAGGGCGACTCTCCTCGCCGAATAATGTGCCAACGGGGACGTTCAGTGCGCTGGCAATGCGACACAAGACATCGAGTGAAGGATTACCCTGTCCCGCTTCAATCTTGGAGAGACTCGTTTTCGAGATGCCAGCTTTTTCGGCAAGGGCTCCCAGTGAAAACCCTCTACTCTCCCGGTGCGCTCGCACAGCTTGTGCAAGAAGGTTGGTTGTAATGTGCAAAGACACCCTATTCATCTCCGAAGTTGTTATTTATAATGGACGTTCGTCCATTATTATGGTATCAAGTATAATGGACGAACGTCCATCTGTCAAGATGAGGATAGAGAAAGGGGTGGGCCTGGAACAACAAAAAATAGGACTTTCATCCCTCTTTGCTGTGGTTATTTCCCTCGTTCAGCCAGTGTTTTTTAGTAGTCGGAGGAAGTCGATACGGGGCCGGTTGCTTCTGTGCATGATCCTGTTTCTTTGCCATCGCTTTGCTCCTCGAGTGGCTCCATCATTCGACCCGCAGTCGGCATAGAAATGCTATCTACTCAAGTATAACACAGCAGTTTGCCCTTGTGCTGCGACGGCTGAAATTGCTTTGATGTAGTACATTACTCCTACAATATATAGAACTCAGTCCTAAAAGGCTCAGCAGCAAGGAAATGTAGTTTCCAATGCTGCTGAGCCTTGAGTGGCAGAAATGCTGGGAAATTTTCAGACAGCGAAGTCTAATGTTCGCTGTATATTTGCCTTATGAAGCCATCGAGTCCGCAACTTTATTCTGCGAGTCCGCAACTTTATTGTATCAGTCCACAACTTTATTCTGCGAGTCCGCAACTTTATTCTTCGTGGACAGTGTATACGAAAAATAAAGTTGTACACTGATGTCCTCTTTCTCACGCTCAAAATACAGATCTCTCACAAATATGAAAGGATGTAAAGTTGTACACTCGCAACTTTCTTCAGGTTTCTACGAAACGCTTTGGTGAAAATAAAGTTGTACACTCGATGGCTTCAAATTCACTTTTAACTCAGGTTTAGGCTCCTTTAAAACGCTCGTTTACCAGATCAGATACTGAACATGGGTGACATCGAACGTAAGCGTGAATTATAATGTATCCGAGAATTTGTAATGGGGAAAAGGAACAGGTAGAGCCATTATTGACGCTCCTTTTCGAACGGATATCCTAAGTAGTCAGTACAAGTCCAGGAGAACCTGACCTACTTGCAGAAGCGTGAAGCGCACATACAGTACCCAACGTACCAGGAGGCAGGCTGGCCCATTGGGTCGGGGAGCGTCGAAAGTGCCAACAAGCTGGTCGTCGAAGCACGGTTGAAAGGAGCGGGCATGCGCTGGGATCGGCAGAACATCAATCCCATGCCGGTGCTACGTAATGCGGTCTGCAATCGGCGGTGGCAAAAGACGTGGACGACAGCGGTAGCTCATCGACAAGCGCTGCGCACGAGTCGGCGGCAATGCAATTGCCAATGAATTGTCCCAGAGCTTCAGCGCAGGTCTCGTAGTTACCCGGTTTGTGTGGCTGGCGAACCGGACGTCTCGCAACTACGATTCGTGAGAGGGCATACATCAAAATGCTCACCTGTTTTATGGATCTGGACAAAAAAAGAGAGGGTAACACACTTGTTACCCTCCGGGCCACCAGTAAGCGGTGCCCTACAGGATCTTACCAGCGGCTATCGCGGCTATTGCGCCTGTCACCACTGCGCTTACGGGAATTGCCACTCTCATAGCTGCTTCCACTATAGCTGTAGCTGTGCGAGTCATCGCGGCGAGAACCGCGAGAGGGTTGCTGCGACCGGAAGCAATCATTGCAATACACCGGGCGCCCTTCACGAGGCACAAATGGTACCGTCGTTGGCTTTCCGCAGCTAGCACATGTGGTCGCAAACTGTTCAGCACGTGGGCGCAGTGCGGATGACTGACCACTCCCACCGCCACTGCGACGGGCAGCACGGCAATCGGGGCAACGACCGGGAAGGTTCGTCAATCCTCGGCTGGCATAAAACTCTTGTTCGCCAACGCTAAAGGTGAAGTCCTGACCACAGTCACGACAGGGAAGGGTACGGTCCTGGTAATTTTCAACGGACAGCATAGGTTTCTCTTTCCTCTTGGTTGTATTCGCTCCGCCAAACAACAGGTTTACATCTAAATCGAATGGGATGGTACTTGCAGGAGATACCTTTTTGTCAAGACCTTTGACAGGAGGGACATATCTCGAAGTGATCCTTAGGCAGTGTTTATCTTATCTTCCAGGCGACGGAGCGAAACCAGGGACTGAATACGACTTACCTTGAATTGATCCCAAACCACACAACCAGTATAACACACGAATGCAAGTAAATATTCTCCCGCTCTCCCGCTCTCCCGCTTCTTGTCATCGCGTTGCGTATCCCGGGGGAGATGTTATACTGTTGGTAGAACGTAGCGGGAGAGAACAGATCATGCCAAACATGACGAACAAACAAGACTTGATAGCGTATTTTGCTGAGAAGAGCCAGCGCAGCGCAAAAGACGGCGGGACCTATTTTGAGACGGTCAACGAAATGTTGATGCTCTTCGATCAGACGGATGATGTTGCAGAGATCAAAGCAGTGGTACGTAATCTTCACCGAGAGAAGTTGAAGGAGATACAACGTACAGAGAGTATTGAGACGCGTATCGAGTTACGCAAGCAGCTGGGGATCTATGACGATTGCCTGACACAACTGCGCACTATTCCAGTGCAGTAATGTGGGTAAGCCGGTTCGTCCCCCCTCCAGGGAATGTTCGTGTCAACTTCTGAATTCCTTGGCGTCCTTTCGGTTCTTGCGCACTTTGTGTGTCGGCTTGCGGGGGTGCTTGCCACTTGTCAAATCATGCTGAAGACGCCTATTTTGCGAACAGATGACCCAAGTAGCCAGCACAAGGGAAAAAGGAGAGGATTCTCCATTAAAATGTAGCGAACTCATCTTGCATGTAAAAGAGAGTCGAATGAATAGACACTGCCTAAACACAAGCAAAAGTCCTCCACACTATAATGAAGCTGGAGCGCTTCAACGTATAACTATGAAGGACTTATTGGTAGCGTTAAGAGTCGGTGGCCTCTTGTCCCCCTCTAAAGGACAACTTAATTCCATAGGGGACAACTTCATTCCACTCATAACTCTGACGGACAACTTCATTCCACAGAGGTGTATGCGGAAAATCAAGTTGTACACTGTCCAGCATCTCATCACGCTCAAATTTCATGCGTGTTGTAAGGGATTGCGATGATAAAGTTGTACACTCAGCTATCTTGCCGCTGCTTTGCCCGTTCTGCTACGGAAAATACAGTTGTACACTCGGTCACCTCATGATTTCTCTTGCCATTGAATAAGGACCAAAAAGAACGATTACCGAAGAGATCAATCCTTCTTTTTTTGGACGGATGTTTCAAGTAGCCAGTACACGTGTCCATCTGCTCCATCGGGCCAAAAACCATGACATAACTGGCGATGCTCGGTTCCGTGAGAAACACTTGCTCGCGGAAGACCACGCTGATCGTTGGTGATGATGCAGAGCGCTTCCGCCTCTTTGGTCATGATGGCCTCTCCCACCTGCGTCTGATCAGGACAAGGAAGCAGCACCCCCGCTGGAGTCACGAGAGCGCTGCCCTGGCTCTGACCAGCCCCGGATGGAAGCACGAGCGGTCTGCCATGAGGCATGGCAGACCAGCTCTTCGCCCGCAGCCGTCTCACGGCAGCAGCTTATCCAGGGTGATCGGCAGATCGCGGACGCGGATGCCGGTGGCATGATAGACGGCGTTGGCGATGGCCGCGGCGGTGCCGACGATCCCGATCTCGCCAATGCCCTTCACGCCTATGGGGTTGACGTGGGGGTCGTCCTCGTCGATCCAGGTCACGTCGATCTCCCCGACGTCGGCGTTGGTCGCGATGTGGTACTCGGCGAAGTCGTGGTTGACGTAATCGCCGAAGTGTGGGTCCAGCACGCTTTCCTCGTGCAGCGCCATCGACAGTCCCCACGTCATCCCGCCCAGGAACTGCGAGCGGGCCGTCTTCGGATTGATGATGTGACCGGCGGCAAAGACCCCCAGGAGGCGCGGGACACGCACCTCGCCGGTATCCATGTTGACACGCACCTCGGCAAACTGTGCGCCAAAGGCGTGCATGGCGTACTGCTGCGCCTCGGGGTTCGCCTGGAAGGTGCCGGTTGCCTCCAATCCCTCGGCGGGAACACTCCCGCCGAACTCCTCCTGCAGCCGTGCGCGGAGCGCACTCGCGGCATTGAAGATCGCCCACCCCCACGAGGCGGTGCCCGTCGAGGCTGTGGCCCAGAGCGCCTGCGGTAGGGAGGTATCGCCGATCCCGAGCTGCACGCGTTCAGGCGGCACCTCCAGCGCGTCTGCCGCGATCTGGGTGAGCGCCGTCCACGCTCCGGTCCCGATGTCTATGGCGTCGATACGAACCTGGTAGTTTCCCGCCTGGTCGACCTTCACGAGCGCGGCCGCTGGAAACTGGAGGGCCGGATACGACGAGGCGGCGACGCCGGTCCCAATGAGCCAGGGGCCAGCGCGCCGCAGGCGCGGCGTCGGGTCGCGCGGCTGCCAGCCGAAGCGCTGCGCCCCTTCCCGCAGGCAGGCGACCAGGTTGCGGCTACTGAATGGACGCCCGCTCTCGGGGTCGACCGCAGGCTCGTTGCGTATGCGCAACTCGATGGGATCGAGCCCACAGGCGATCGCTAGCTCGTCCATCGCCGATTCGAGGGCGAACATCCCCGGACACTCACCTGGTGCGCGCATCCACGTGGTCGCTGGGATGTCGAGCCGTGCCAGCCGGTGCGTGGTGCGGCGGTTCGGGGCCGCGTACATCACCCGCGTCGGGACGGCGGTCGGATCGGCGAACTCGTGGATGGTCGCGGTCTGCTCAACGATATCATGTGCAATCGCCGTGAGCTGCCCATCGCGCTCAGCACCCAGCTGCACCCGCTGGATGGTCGGCGAGCGATAGCCCGCCAGCGCATACATCTGCTGCCGCGTGAGCGCGAGCTTAACGGGCCGTCTTGCCACCTGCGCGGCCATGACAGCGAGGATCACATGCGGGTGCGTGTCAACCTTGGAGCCGAACGCGCCGCCGACATACTTCGAGATGACGCGCACCCGTTCGGGCGGCAGTTTGAAGGCCGTGGCCACGGTATCCCGGATCGGGTGCGGGCCCTGGTTGGCATCGTACAGGGTGACGCTGTCCTCGTTCCACACAGCAACCGTCGTGTGGGGTTCGAGCGGATTGGGGTGCTCGGCTGGTGTCGTATAGACGTAGTCGAGCGAGACGGGAGCCTGTGCAAGCGCGGTCTCGACATCACCGCTAACCGTGTCGCTCTGGTAGAAAGGATTGACGATCTGCGGTTTGTAGAGATCTGTACGATCCGCGCGCAGCTCGACATCATGTGGCTGCTCTTCATAACGGACCACGACGAGTTCAGCAGCCTGCCGCGCAATCTCCAAGGTCTCGGCGACGACGGCCGCCACGAACTGACCGCGGTACGCGATGGCCTCGGATTGGAACACGGCCAGTTTGGCATCGTTAACCGGTGCAAGCTGTGGGGCATTCTCGTGCGAGAGCACGGCGATGACACCGGGCAGCGCACGCGCGGCACTCGCGTCGATCGACACGACTCGGCCCTTGGCGATCGTGCTCTGGACCGGGAAGACGTACGTGACGTGGTCAACCGGGTATTCATAGGCATATTTTGCCGCACCGGTGACCTTCTGAACCCCGTCGATTCGGTTGAGAGGCGCGCCGGTCGCGCGCGTAATGAGATGATCCTTCATTTTTACACTCCCTCCCCTGTCAGGTCAAGCAGCGTCCGCACCAGGGTGTTGCGGGCGAGCGGGACCTTGAACGCGTTGCCGGGTAGGGGCTGCGCCTCGGCCAATTCCGCCTCGGCCGCTCGCCCAAACACTTCCTCGGTGGCTGGTGCGCCGCGCAGCACCGCCTCCGCTTTCGTCGCCCGCCAGGGTCTGGGGGCCACGCCGCCGAGCGCAATGCGCACATCGCGGACCACACCGTCGGTGACGTCGAGCGCGGCAGCCACCGAGACGAGCGCGAAGGCGTAAGACGCGCGGTCGCGTACCTTACGGTAGTGCGAGCGTGTAGCAAGCGCAAGCGGCGGCAGGTCGACGGCGGTGATCAACTCGCCGTGCGAGAGCACAGTGTCCCGCTGCGGCTCCTCGCCCGGCAGGCGATAGAAGTCCACGAGCGGGATCGTCCGTTCCCCCTGCGGCCCCAGCACGCGCAC
>Ga0209701_10003191_pt1 | contig 10727 bp, 9 predicted proteins | sample CZO8metaG_4_FD_188356 | JGI IMG/M metagenome (GOLD analysis project Ga0209701, IMG submission 188356) | Vadose zone soil microbial communities from the Eel River Critical Zone Observatory, Northern California, USA - CZOApr15con2H3.8 metaG... | ecosystem: Environmental > Terrestrial > Soil >...
GACTTCCGCTGGTCTGCTCCGTTCTGGCGATCTGCCGTACCGGCCGGAGACGCTAACCAAGCGCGCCAAAAGTCTCCTTCGCCAGATTTACTTCTTCTTTTTGGCGGTCTTTTTCTTCGCTGTCTTTTTCGCCTTCTTCGCTTTTTTGGCCATGTCACCCTCTCAAAATGTAAGTCGGTTCAACGAACTTGTGCAGTCGAGAATCGGCGTGCACGGGATTAAGACTACACCATAATCGTAAAATTGATACTGTGTTGCTCAAGCCTCTACCGATGCAAGCGCTTCGATCAGATCGAGCCCCTTGTCGAGAGCGGGCGCGCCGGGACGCACAATCGCCTTCTTGCTATTCATCCCGAATGCCTATCCATTTTGATTGAAAACTCAAACGGGAGGCTGCCCTTGCCCAGCACTGTGTTCGATTCCGCACTCTTTCGCGACATGTTCGGCACCGCTGAAATGCGCGCGGTGTTCAGCGATGAAGCGCTGGTCGGGAGATATCTGGAAACCGAGGCAGCCCTGGCCCGGGCGCAGGCCCGCGCCGGTGTCGTCCCGCAATCCGCAGCGGAGGCCATCCATGCAGCCGCGCAAGCTGTTGTCATCGACTTCGACAAATTACGGCGCGAAACCGAGATCGTCGGTTACCCGATTCTGCCGCTTGTCCATCAGCTTTCGGAAGCTGCCGGTGAGGCGGGGCGCTACGTGCATTGGGGCGCCACGACGCAGGACATCATGGACACTGCCAATGTGCTCCAGCTTCGGTCTGCGCTGGACATCGTCGACCGCGATCTCAGGGAGGTGCGCGATTGTCTCGCAGACCTGGCGCGGAAGTACCGCGACACCCCGATGGCGGGCCGGACCCACCTTCAGCAGGCGCTCCCCATCACCTTTGGCTACAAGGCCGCCGTCTGGCTTTCTTCCATCGATCGGCATATCGAGCGGGTCGAGCAGGCGCTGCCGCGGATCCTGGTCGGCGAATTCGCCGGCGCCGCGGGCACGCTCGCGTCAATCGGGGAAGGGGGGCTTGAGATGCAGAAGTTCTTCTGCGAGGAGCTCGGTCTTCGCCAGCCTTCGATGACCTGGCACGTCGCTCGCGACGGAATAGCTGAGGCCGTGACGTTGCTGGGCCTTATCACCGGAACGCTCGGCAAGATCGCGACGGACATCATGATGATGTCTGCGACCGAATTCGGCGAAGTGTCCGAACCGTTTGTGCCTGGCAGAGGCGCGTCTTCGACGATGCCGCAGAAGCGCAATCCGATATCCAGCGAATTAATGCTTGCCGCGGCGAAGGCTGTCCGTCAGCACGTCGCCACCATGCTCGACAGCATGATCCACGATTTCGAACGTGCAACAGGTCCGTGGCATCTCGAATGGGTTTCGTTGCCGGAAAGTTTTCTCCTGACCGCGTCCTCGCTGGCTAACGCCAAGTTCATGCTCGCAGGGCTCGTCGTTCACGAGCGGCGGATGCGGGAAAATCTCGATCTGACCCATGGCCTCATCGTTGCCGAAGCCGTGATGATGGCGGCGGCTCCCAAGCTGGGACGTCAGCAGGCTCACGACGTCATTTACGAGGCATGCCGCAAGGCGATCGAGGGAGGCGGCCAGCTCGCCGATACCCTGGCTGACATGCCCCAGATTATCGATGCGCTCGGCAGCGTGGAGTCGATTCGCCATCATTGCGATCCCGCCAATTATCTGGGGCTTTCAGGCCAGATGGTCGATCGCGCCCTGGCCGCGCGACCGCACGGATGAAAGATAGAGCGGTGTGATAGGCGTCCAGCCGATCAGATCATCAGAGATCCAATTCCACCGGCGGAATAGCTCACGGCCGGGCCTGCTTTAACTTGGAAAGCAAATACTATCTAAAATAACCCGGCTGTCGCCGACAACCCTAAGGCGCCGGAGCCCCGGAAGGGAGACAACAGGCATGCGGCAGGACCCGGTGCGCGCGGGATGGCGATCGCTGCTCAGGCGGGAATGGATACCGACGCTCGCCGTCCTGTTGGGCGGCGTGCTGCTGCAATCGATGAATGTGCTGATGCTGACGACCGTGTTGCCGTCCATCGTCGGCGAACTCGGTGGTGTCGCCATGTTGAGTTGGCCGACGACCGCGTTTCTCGCATCATCCATTGTCGCCGCGAGCTGTGCCGGCATGCTCGCGGCTGTGGTCGGTGCCCGGGCGGCCTATTGCGCGGGGGTAACGATATTCGGTCTTGGCGCGTTGCTTTGCTCGCTCGCGACGACCATGGGCTGGATCGTCGCCGGCCGCCTGATCCAGGGATTCGGTGGCGGTTTGGAGGCGGCCGCAGCTTATGTGGCGGTGCGAGCCACTTTCCCGGAAGCGGTCTGGTCACGGACGATTGCATTGATGTCGACCAGTTGGAGCATGTCCGTCTTGCTGGGGCCGCTGGTCGGCGGAATGTTCGCCCGCTTCGGCAATTGGCGCAGCGCGTTCGTCGTGACCGCGACCGTCGCCGGCATATTGGCCGTGAGCGCCTTTGTCATCTTGCCGCCGAGGACATCGGGACGCCAGACGCCCGCTGCAGGCATGCCCGCTGGACGTGTCGCGTTGATCTGCTTCGCAATTGCCGGAATGTCTTCAGCGTCGATCGTCCAATCACCGCTTGCTAAAGCCGGTCTGATCGTCTTCGCGATCGGCACGCTGGTGGCGATGCTGCGGCTTGATCGGGTCGCCGCGGCGCCGCTGCTGCCGAGCGATGCGTTCTCGTTGTCCACGCCAACCGGGATGGGGTTGTGGTTGGCGCTGCTGCTTTGCATCACTTTCAGCCCGTTGCAGATCTACGTGCCCATCTTCCTCCAGCACCTGCACGGCCTGGATCCACTGGCGGCCGGCTTCACGGTCGCAAGCGGCTCACTGGGATGGACGATCGCTTCGCTTGTCACGGCCGGCGCATCTGGGGCATGGCCGGACCGCCTGATGTCGACCGGACCGGCCATGATGGGCGTTAGCCTGATGGCCATCGCCTTGCTTCTCCCAAGCTCTGCGCCTGCTCTGGCCTTGGTCCCGGCCATTGTCGCGCTGGGGATGGGCATCGGCCAATGTTGGCCCTTTGTCGCGCACCGGATCATGAGCGGCTCAAAAGCGGGTGATGAGGTCGTCGCAGCCTCCTCGGTCCCGACCGTCCAGCAGACGGGATTCGCCCTGGGCGCGGCACTCGCGGGCGTGGTTGCAAACGCCAGTGGCTTCTCCGCCGGAGTTGCGGATGACAGCATGATGCAAGTGGCCTTCTGGGTGCCGGCGAGCTTCGTCGTGCCGGCGGCGATCGCCTGCCTGGCGAGCCTGCGCCTGCGCCATCTACGGAAGCCCTAAGGCTAACTCGTCGCGACCTGCACGTGCGTCGAGCGCATTCAGATCTTCCTTCGTGAGCCTGACCGATATGGCTCCGAGGTTGCGTTATGTGCGGAACGCCACCGAAAGCGTGCACGTACGATCAGGCGTGAGCGAGCACCTCATGAATTCGCTGCATGGCGATCTAGTCAAACAGGAGGTGTACGGTCGATCGGATCGCCAGGCTTCGTTACCTCGGTGGCGGTTTGACCCAAGAAAGTCCGACGCTCCAGCGCCGGCGCGACCATCCCTGGTATGTAGGCGTCGGAGACGAATCTGCGGCAATGCTGCTGGAAGAATTCCACAAGGCGATACTTTCTCGCCTGCTTCAAGGTCAAGACTCCGATCGTCATCGGCTTGTGCTCGCCCGACAGGCGAACTCTGACAACACGCCGCCCATCCAGCGCGACCTCGCACCTCGGGCGCACGTTCGCAAGCGTATAGCCATAGCCATTGGCAACCATGGTCCGGATCACGTCCGGATGCGTCGAGCGCGTCGCCACATGGGGCTCAAGTCCCTCTTTCATGAATAAGCCCAGAAGATAATCCCGGCTTATCGGTAGATCGAGGAGGATGAGCCGTTCGCTGACGAGTTCCTGCAAGCTGACGGCAGAATCGCGTGCCAGCGGACTGCCCTCGCTGACTACCGCGTGCGGCGGAAGGCTCGCCAGCGGCAGGAACTCGAAGCCATCGGGGATCAGCAGGTTGTAGGTGATCGCGACATCGATTTCAGCATGCTGAAGCCGTTCCAGCAATTGTTCATGGTCGCCGACCATGTGGACGATGCGTGTTTCGGCATAGGCCGATGTGAACGAATGCGAAAGCTCCGGCATCACCATTGCCGCCAGTGTCACCAGGCAACCCAGCGACAGTTGCCCGCGAACCCGTTCTCCCACTTCGGAGGCGATGGAATACATGTGCTCCGCCTGCTCGACGAGCCGCTTGGCTTCGACCAGAAGCACACGGCCGGCGGAGGTGAGCGAGAGCCCCTGGGCGTGACGCCGCACGAACAGCTGCGTCTCGAGTTCTTCTTCCAGATGGGCGATCGCGGTCGATATCGATGGCTGGGATATATTGACCCGTTCCGACGCCAGAGTGATGCTTCCGGTTTCGGCCGTCGCGATGAAATACTCAATCTGGCGAAGCGTATATCTCATGCGTCGATTCCCAGAGCGAAGAGAGACGATCCGGAATCGAACGTGGTTTTCCGGTCCGCATGGCGAGAGCGCAACTGTACTACGCCTCGCCCGCCACCCCGAAACCGGGAGCGTCGACGGGCTGCCGCGCGCGCCGAACGTAGTCTTCAATCTGCGGCGCGTAAACGGCCCACAGTTCATGCAGTGCTGCGATCGGGCGGTCGCTCCAATCGATCCGCAAATCCACGATCGGCCAGGAGATATCCCGCACCACATAGAGGCCGGCAGAATGAACCGGCCCGGCCTCTCCGCCCTGATCGAGGCCGGCCCTTAGGCCCGACAACAGCCGTTCCGCCAGCGCGCCGGGCGCGGCTCGATAGGCCGCGATCATGGCGGCAGGAACTTGGTCGGTCACAAGAAGATTGCCGGCAGCCACCGCGCCGTCGCCGGTGCAGGTCGCATGGATGCCGAGCGTGCCGCTGCCGGAATAGGATGCGGTCCCGCCGGTCGAGTCCACGATGGCGAGCTGGCGGTAGATAATGAAGCGGCCGGATGCAACGAGCGCGGCGCGCACCTCTTCGGCATTGAAGCCTCGCGCCAGGAGATCGAGGCCGATCTGGCCCAATTGCGGGTCGGTGATGTTCTGGCTGGCGATTGCGCCGACCATGGGCCGGGCATGCACGCAGCGCGCCGCAACCGCGGGCGAGGAGGAGGAGATCGCGATCCCGAACATGCCGGTTTTGGTGCAGCGAGCGGTCAGGGAAAAAGTCATGCCGCCCTCTCAGCGTTCATCGGGGATCACGGCGATGGCGTCGATTTCCACCAGCCATTCCGGGCGCGCGAGCGCTGACACCACCAGTCCCGTCGACACCGGAAACACGCCCTTGAGCCACCTGCCGACCGTGCGATAGACCGGCTCGCGGTAGCGCGGATCGATGATGTAGATCGTGATCTTGCAGATGTGTTCCAGCTTTGCTCCGGCCTCTTCGAGAAGCGTCTTGATGTTGGCCATCGCTTGTTCGGCCTGGCCAGTCGGATCGCCGATCGCAACGCTTTTCGAGCTGTCGAGGTCCTGGCCGACCTGGCCCCGAACGAACACCATGCTGCCTTTCGCTACCACGGTCTGGCACAAATCGTTATCGAGGCTCTGTTCGGGATAGGTGTCCTTGGTATTGAATTTCCGGATGCGGGTGTGAGCCATGCACAATGGTCCTTGCTGGAAGTTCAGGCGAAATAGGATCGGCAGATATCGCGGAAGGTCTGGGCCAGCGGATGGAATTCCACATCTCTGGTTCGGCGGCCAAGAAGCAGCCGGCAGGGTACGACGGGCTTAGAAAGAGGGATAGCGGCCAGCGCCAGCGCGTCTTGCGCCAGCACGTCCGCCGACTTCGCCGACAGAAGGCTATATCCGAAACCGTGAGCCACAAGCCTTCGCACCATGTCAGGAGATATGGCGGTTATTCCAATCCGTGGCGACAATCCCTCCGCCTCGAACAAGGTTCGGCAATAGGTGGCGCTCGGACATGAACCGAGTTCAATCAGCGGCTCGGCGACGAGATCGGCGAGGGCGAGGGTGCGCCCGCTCCGCCAGCGCATGTGCGGTTGGCAGCAGGACGTAAGGTTGCCATTCGGCCAGCATCGTGGCCGCGATTCCAGCTCCGAGTTCGAAATCAGACAGCAGCGCGATGTCGGTTTCGCCCGATTTCAAGCTTTCAAGGATGCGGCGCTGGTCGCCGTCCACCAGACTGGCGACGCCGTCCGGATGCGAGGCCGACATGCGCGTCAGAAGCTCGGGCATCACGTAGGGCGCGAAAACCTGATTGCATCCGATTGTCAGTTGCGGCCTGGCACCAGCGGTCTTCGGGCGCGGCGCCTCTATCCGCTGCGTCGTGCCATACGCCCGGTCGGCATAAATCAGCGCGGCGCCCGGGCCTGCGGTGACAACGGTTTCCACCGCGCCGATGAAGATATGATGGGTGCCGACCCGTTCCGTCGACAGGACGCGGCAGTCGAACGCCGCGAGCGGATCGGCCAGGCGTGGTGCACCCGTGCTTTCCCGAACCCAGCGAGCGCAGCCGAATTTGTCGCCGTCGGCCCGGCGAATCCGGTCGGCGAAGCAGTCGGCGATGCTGGATTGGTCGTCGCGCAGGACGTTGATACAGAACGTGCCGTTCTCGATGATTGCGGCAGCCGATCGGCTTTGGTGGTGGACGCAGATTAGCACCGTCGGGTGCTCTCCGTCGGCCGATATCGACGACATCGCGGACACCGTAACTCCGAATCGGCCGGCGGGGCCGTCCGTCGTCACCACGCTGACGCAAGTTGCCGCACGGCTCATGCCGTCGATGAACTGCGCGCGGATATCCGGCACGTTCTTTCGAACGCCGATCTCTGGCATGGAGTGCTCCTGTCTCCCCACAAGGGCGTCAGATCTGTGCGCTATTCGGCAGCGTCCTGGATGCGCCTGACGGCGAACCACTGATTGACGGCGCGATCGCCGGCGGATCGCGGCGTTTTGCCGAGCGTCTTTTCGGACAGGCCGGCGGATTTGCGGACGAAGTCGAGCGGTCCGCTCCATTCGAAGTTCCGGTAGACCGCCGCGAGGTTGGCGAAGGGGGGAGACTGCGCGAACAGCTGGAAGGTGAGCCGATGGCCGGCATAGTCCGAGTTCAACAGATCGCGCGCAAAGGCGAGCAGGCGCCGCCGGTCATCGGCAACCCAGTCATCGTTGATGGTGTAGAATTTTTCCAGCCACGGCTTGGTTTCGGGGTTGTCGAACGACGCTTTATCGGGCGTGACGCAGATCTGACCGCCGCACAGCTCCCGCGCCAGATGCATCATCTGGGGCAGCTGCGAGCCGGCGAGCACCCGCCCGGTATAGAGCAGGGACTGGTTGGGCATCATGAGGCCGCCAGGGCTGCGTTCGGGCAAGGCGATGGCCGCCGTCAAGTGGGCGTTGATGCCCTCGCGATAGACCGCGAGCTGGGAGAGTTTTTCCTGCACGGCCTGCTGTTTTTCCAGGCCGGTCTGGCGGACGTTGAACAGAGCCGCGCCGATCATCATATCGGCGAATTTCAGGCTGCGCTGGACGAAGGCAAAGGCCGAATAGCGATGCAACGTGGCGCGGATGAACACGGCGGCTTTGGTGTGCCGATAGAACAGCACGTTTTCCCAGGGGATCAGGACGTCGTCGAAGATAACCAGGGTATCGATTTCGTCGAATCTGTTGGACAACGGATAATCATCGAGAGGGGCGCGGCCTGAAAAGCCGGTGCGGCAGATGAATTTGAGTCCGGGCGTGCTGAGATCGCAGATGAACCCCACCGCATAGTCGGAATAGGCGGAATCGCCCCAGTTGGCGATCGTCGGTTTGGTGAAGGCCTGGTTCGCATAGGCTGCAGCGGTTTCGTATTTCGCACCGCGCACGATAATCCCGCTGTCCGTCTCCCGGACGACATGCAGGAGCATGTCGGGATCCTGGTCCTGCGGCGCCTTCGAGCGATCGCCCTTGGGATCGGTGTTCGCCGAGACATGGAACGGGTCTGTATGGAGCACCTTGAAGATATGTTCGCGGATATTCTTCGAAAATTGCGGATCAACCTCGTTGAGCACGTCCTGTCCATCGAACAACGACCACATTTCCCCGACGGTCTCGTCCCCGACGCGCGTCACCACGCCGCCGATATCCTCAAGGACGGTGTCGGTCGCCCTGCGTTTGTCCCACCAATCCTGCTGACTGATGGGGAGCTTGTTGTTGATCGCATGAATCTCGCCGTCCTCCTGATAGGTCATCAGATGACGGGTCAGCGGATCGTGCTGCAGATCGTAGATGCGAGCGCGGATATCAACCAGCGGCTTGAACATTGGATGCGCGGTGACGTCCTTGACGCGCTCGCCATTCATGTAGACATCGCGGCTTTCCCGAATGGAGGCTTTGTAGTCTTCGCCGGTTCGTATCATTTCCGCTCCTCTGCAGTTTTCCTTGGGGGCAAGACCTCTTGGCGACTATTGCGTATTGCCTTTTCGTTGAAAAATAGGACTTTCCGGCGCTTTGCTTAGCCGCGTCCGATGCACCGGTGTTGTGACCGAAGCGGGCGCCCGCGCGGCGACGAGAAGCTGCACGCGAAGATGACGGTCATAGCCGCCTGCAAGCGGGCCGCCGCTGGAATATCCCCTCAGCACTCGTCAGGCCCGAGACGGATGGAGACATCTAGCACATGGTGTCGCCGCGGCCGCAACCACGGCTGTCACTCTGGAGTCTGATATCGAAAGCTTTCGTCGATATCGTGCGCTCAGTGCGAATAGGAAGGATCTTCCGCGTCCAGAATGCGCTTCATCTCCTCGAAATGCGCGATCGAGAAATCCGTGATCTGTTCCCAGTCCTGCGCGGTCCTCTCGGCGATGTCGTCGGGCAGCACATTGAGGGGCTGGCCGGTCGAATAAGCCTGCACCAGTATCTGGCAGGCGCGCTCGATCGTGTACATGTCGTCGAAAGCCTCGCCGATCGTGTTCGCGGTGATGAGAACGCCGTGATTGCCCATCATCAGCCGCGATTTGTTGCCGAGCAGCCTGGCGAGGCGGGCGCCTTCCTGCGCGCTGTCAGCCATTCCCCCATAACTGCCATCGACAGCAAGCCGGTTGAAGTAGCGGGCGGTGTTCTGGTCGATCGGTCTGACCTGCGGGTCGGCAAGCGTCGCAATCGTGGTCGTGAAGGGCGGATGAAGATGCATGACGACCCGTGCCTGCGGCAACAGTTTGTGCATCTGGCCGTGGATCGCCCATGCGGTCGGATCGACGTCCGGCCGCTCTTTCGCGTCGTCCGGGGTGTCTGCATCGAACAGGACGAGGTCGCTCGCCTTGATGCGCGAGAAGTGGCGCCATTTGGGATTCATCAGGAATTTGCGCCCGTCCGGCGACACCGCGGCGCTGAAATGGTTGGCGACGGCTTCGTGCATTCCCAGCTTGGCGATGATGCGGAAGGCGGCGGCGAGGTCGACGCGAAGCTCGTGCTCATTCGTCATGGAAGTCATTTGATCCATTTGCCGTCCGGGAAACCGTCCGAAGCTGGATAACGGTCGCAAAACGCCACCGGACAGTTGGCTTGTTTAAGCGGCCTCGGCGGATTGTAAAATATGAAAATCATGGCGACTGGTTAGCCGGAGACTATGACGAGACCATTGCCAGGGCAGATGCTCGGCCCCCGCGGTTTTCGATTCTATTGTCGGCAATCTGGCGGGCAGCCGAGGCATGCAGGTCGCCGCCGCCGCCGATATGCCAAGGCAGCGGCCGTGCTCCGATGCTCTCGACACAGTGCCCAAGTAGTGCTCATCCGGCACAATAATTGCGTCGCGCCTTGATCGAACCATGCCTTCGATTAGGCGGGGTCTAATCAAAGGGCTCGGATTTCGTAATTTACACCTCTCGGCCCGCGCCGCTTACTCTCCAGAGGCGTGCTTTTGTAGGACTGCGATGCAAGTGATCAGTGCCCTCTCGTCCCTTCGAACCCGCCGTGCGGCGGCGTTTCGATTGCCGTGGGTGTTTACGCGAAACGAAGAGGAGCATCAGGCCGCCGTGGACAGGCTGGAGACCAGGTCGGCCGAGGTGACTTCCTCACCAGGGCAAGAGCGGTCTCGGATCAAACTGCATGCGCAGGGCCTGTCCAAGGCGTATGGGGCCTCGATGGCGCTGCAGCCTCTGGAATTAAAGGTCTATTCCGGAGAATTGCTGGCGCTTTTGGGGCCTTCCGGGTCAGGAAAGACCACGCTGTTGCAAGTCATCTGCGGTCTGATTGAACCGACGGGCGGGCGTCTGATCATCGACGGGCGCGATGAGACCGACAAGCCCGTCAACAAGCGCGACATCGGTGTTGTATTCCAGAATTATGCATTGTTTCCCCACCTCACCGTGAGGGAAAACGTCTCGTTTCCGTTGCAGATGCGGAAAATAGCGGCAGCGGATCTCCGGGAAAAGGTTGAAGCGACGCTCGCCATGGTCGGATTGTCCGATTTCGGCAGCCGCTTCCCGCGAGAACTGTCCGGCGGCCAACAGCAGCGCGTGGCGCTCGCCCGGTGCCTTGTCTATCAGCCCTCGCTGATCCTGATGGACGAGTCCCTGTCGGCTCTCGACCGCAAACTGCGGGAGAGCATGCAGATCGAAATCAAGCGGCTGCATCGCGAGACCGGCGCAACCATCATCTTCGTAACCCACGACCAGGAAGAAGCGCTCGCATTGGCGGACCGCAT
>Ga0209701_10003193_pt1 | contig 10726 bp, 10 predicted proteins | sample CZO8metaG_4_FD_188356 | JGI IMG/M metagenome (GOLD analysis project Ga0209701, IMG submission 188356) | Vadose zone soil microbial communities from the Eel River Critical Zone Observatory, Northern California, USA - CZOApr15con2H3.8 metaG... | ecosystem: Environmental > Terrestrial > Soil >...
GTGGAAAAGTTTGGGATCGTCGGCGGGCTGGTTGACCAGCATGAGCAGGACTTTGCCTTTTAGGTCGACACCTTTGTAGTCGTCCCAGTTGTACTCGGGAGCGTCGATGCCGTAGCCGACGTAGACGATCTCGGCGTCAATGTCGGACGCGGGCTGCTGGGTTTGGTCGTAGGCTACGTATTCGTCGAGCGGCTTGAGGTCAAATTTCTTGCCGTTCGCGGGGACCAGCGTGAAGCGCGTGTCGGCGCCGGGCGTAATGCCGACCATCGGGACCTTCTGCATGTAGGTGCCTTTGTCGCCGGCGGGCTTCAGGCCGTAGAGAGCGAACTGGGCAGCGATGTATTCAGCGGCAATGTCGCCTCCGCGCTGTCCGGTGCCGCGGCCTTCGAGAAGGTCGTGGGAGAGGAAGCGGACGTGCGTCTCGATGTTCTCGGGACGGATGGCTTGCATGGCGACGATGGCAGTGCCGGGAAGGCGACGGGACACGGTACGCGTGCGGACAGGCTTGAGCTGAGCGGCGCTCGTGGCAACCAGTGATAGAGCGGCGGCGAGCACGGCGATTTTGCGAACGATCATGCGGGACCCTCAAGATCTCCGAAGCAGTAGGCTACAGGCTACATAATTGTAAATGCTAGCGGCAGTGAGCATCCGTACGCTCATGCTCGAAAGCCCGTTGTGTTTACGGGCACCTCGCCACCTTTGCGACTGTACGGACGTAACTTTGGCCGATGTGTTCTCTGGTACTAGCATATTTCTTGGGGCATCCCCGCGAGACCCAGCCCATGATTATGCTTTCGCGACATACATCGGAACCGTATGACTGCATTTCTCTTCTGCGTTCACCATTTCGCCGCGTCGCCGTAGTCACGGTGTTGGTCGTGGCGTGCCGGTACGCCACTGCGGCAGATCACGCCCCGCCACGCAAAGACTGCCTGATTGACGAAAAATACACGGCAAACCTGGATTTTAGCGGCCGGACCGACATCGGTGCTGCGCGTGCTTACAAGGAGACGGCAGCGCAGATGCTCAAAGACAAAAGGTATGACGAGCTCGATTGTGTCGCAGACAGCGCTCGATCCACGAAGGAAACGCTTCCCGGGGGTAGGTGGAAGCTCGATGTCATCTATGCTGGTCTGGATTCGCCGGTTATATCTCCAGTACATGCCACCGAGCAAGACTGGAATAACCATCTGAAAAATCTACGCCGGTGGGTGTCGGCTCGACCACGATCAGTGACGGCGCGAGTGGCGCTGGCATCGGCAATGTCCAGCTATGCATGGTATGCGCGGGGTAATGGGCTTGCCGACACAGTCAGCAACAGTGGATGGAAGCTTTTTGGCGAGCGCATGGCTGAGTCTAAACGAATACTGGAGGCCGCCTGGAAGTTGCCGGTTAAATGCCCGGAGTGGTATTTCGTAATGCAAGATATAGCTGTTGGGCAAGGCTGGGATGATGCGAGCCGACGAGCATTGTTCGATCGAGCAGTTCAGTTCGAACCTGACTACTATCCCTACTATCAGGCTTACGCCACGTCGATTCTTCCGAAATGGGGAGGAGAGGTCGGAGCGGCGGCAAGCTTCCTGCAGGAGTCAGCAGACCGCTTCAACGGCGACGGCGGCGATATTCTTTACTTCCAGGTAGCGGCCCGTTTGACGTGCGGATGCAATGACGATCAGGAGTTAGGGCTTTCCTGGCCGCGAATCCAACGAGGATTTGAGGCCTTTAAGAGACAGCGCGGGACTTCGATGGAGAACTTGAATCTGTTGGCTCGAGTGGCCATCAAGAATCGCGATGCGATGATTGCGGACCGGCTCTTCTCTCGGATCGGCGATCAATGGAGTGAGGAAGTGTGGGTAGCGCGTCCGCGTTTTGAGTCGTCGCGAAAATGGGCTTCGCAATGGTCGCCAACCGTCACTCCGCTCTCGAAGACTGAAAGTGATGACGGAAATACAAAGTTCGACAGCGAGCTTCGTTTCAGAACCGCCTGGAAGGAAAAGATTGCATTCTGGATGCAGAAATGTTTGAAAGACAATCCCAGCGACTTGCAAAATTCGACCTGTTCCTTCAGTTCAGCATAGACGGGAAAGTCGAACAGACGTTTGCCAGCAACAGCAGCAACCCGGCCAGCTGTGTATTAAGAGAACTGGCAGAAGTCCAAAAGGCCGGTTCGCTCTTAGTTGCGATAGAGCCAACTCATCCGCCTCGAGCACTCAGATTCGAGGTCGATCCGGCTGATTTCACTTCAATAGCGTCGAAATAGCGCCGGTCGCCCGCAAAACTTAGCGGTCCTGAGTCGCACGATTCGACGTCTAGTCGCAGACCGAGTCAGTTGCATCCCGATTAGTGCCCTAAGAAGCCCCGGTCGCCACGATCCGCAGAATGACTCGGAGGGAGGGTCTCTCCGACACCTTCGAAGTGTTTCACGAGTATCCGCTGAAGTTCGAGGGCTACCTGCTCTCGTGTGCCGAGATACCTGCCGCGAAAGAAAGCGATCCTGATTGAAATATTGAAGTTTGGATGCTCAATAATACTTAGTCGAGTGCGCAGAGGGTGTGTCCGTAGAAAGCTGGCTCGTAACATTCCCACACCCACATTTCCAGCAATGAGCGAGAGTTGTAAGTCCGGATTGTGCAGCTCGGCGGCAACAATGAGTGGAGCACCTAGGCGTTCAACCCGATTTTTTATCTCTTCTCGCACTAAACATCCGGCTGGATTAAGAACCCAATTCCGCCGATAAAATTCTGAGGATTTCGAAGACCTTCGTTGGGCCGAAGTTCGTGCTTGCACGAGTCGCATCGCTTCATGCGAGAGCGTTACTCCCTTCAGATGGTGCGGCAGGGCCGTTTCAATGGGCAAGACGACAAGGGCCCCATCCAATTCACCAAGGTGCAGACGTGCCAATAACTGGCAACTTACATCATTGCAAATGCTGGGTTGAAGGAGAGGAAACTGCTTCCCCAATTCGATGATGACCTTAGATATTTCTGGCCGCGCCAGGGCATGAGAGAGACCCAGACGAAAAGGCCCAACCGGGGTTGTGGTCCCGGAGGTGGAAGCCTTCAGATCGCTCAGAGACGAAAGAATAGCGCGGCTCTTCTCTAGAACCTCGAATCCCGCTTGGGTCAGCTTCGGAGGTCTGAAATGCCGGTCAAGGAGAACAACACCAAGTTCGACCTCCAAGCGCTGAATCCTTCGAGTCAGTGCTGAAGGCGTAAGGTGGAGATCGTTGGCGGCTCGCTCCATCGAGCCAGCCTCAACTACTGCAACAAGAGCTTCGAGTTCCGCAAACAAGGTTAGGCCTCGCCGGAACCAGGATTATCTAATATTGCATTATAAGCAAGTTTATTATGAATATTATGAAGTTGAGGCAATTATTGTTCGGGATTATTTTAGTACTGCCCGCATGAGAGTGGATTTGCCGGCGCCATTAGGGCCGAGCAGCCCGTACATGCTTGCTGGAATGGTGAGGGGAGACGAAGACACAATGTTATCAAACACAGTGACAACGTCCGCCGATACTGCGAGAGAGCCCATCGCGCCCTGGTGGCATACCGTGCTGGTGCTAGTGCCCCTAGCTATAATGTCTGTCGCGAGCTGGTATCAGCACGGGCTGCCAAACGCACATGTACCAGGCCTCGGTCCCCGGCTCTCAGGCTATTTCACAGTACTGATTGCAGAGTGGTTTCAGGTGTTTCTGATCTGGCTAGCGCTCAGACGCCGCAGAATCTCAATCGGCAGTTTGGTTTCAGGCCGCTGGCAGACACTGGGCAGTTTCTTTCGAGATTTAGGAATTTCCATCGGGTTTCTTGTTGTCGCAATTCCGCTGACAGGGCTTCTGGTTCATCTCATTGGGGGCGACGCCAACAGCAACATGGCCAATATCACGCCCAAGACCGTGTTCGAGCTGATGGTGTGGCTAGTACTCGCGACGACGGGCGGTGGCTTTTGTGAAGAGCTCATCTTCCGCGGATACCTTACGCAACAATTCAGCGCGTGGACCGGCAGCCGTCTCTTCGCTGTCGTCCTTCAAGGGGTGGTCTTTGGCCTCGGCCACGGCTTCTACGGCAAGGCTATGGTTGTCGTCATGGTCCATGGATGTCTCCTGGGACTGCTTGCCTACTGGCGTAAGAGCCTGCGGCCAGGAATGCTGGCCCACGGACTGCAAGATACCATCGGCGGCCTGGTCGCGTTCTTCTCATGAAAGTAGAGACAGGTGCGCGCGCCGCGGTCAGACAACAGGATTCAATCCAGAACCTCTGACGAGAACGGGCCAGTGAAGAGTTCAATCCATGCTCTCTTCCGGATTCCGGGTGAATGGTCAGTCAAACCGGAAACTACGTGGTTGTTGGGATCCCGCGGTCGCGGGATAAAAATGATGCAATCGCCCACCCCGCCAACGCTGGAGTTGGCGACTACACTCAGGCGCGAAATTGCCGATAGGTTTTGGGATACGATCGTTGTCTTTTGTCCCGCGACCGCGGGATCAGTTTTTCGAGCTTCAACCGGCGCGGAAGTCGCGGACGTCTTCTCCGGGCTTGAACAGTTGCGGTAAAGGGGCCTTTTGCAACTCTGCCAGTTTACGGTTGAGATCTTCCATCTCGTTCTTCACCCAGCCGACGCTTGAGAGTTCAATTTCACCGTCCTGGCCGATCAGAAACCAGGTGGGGACGTTAGTCAGGCCGTAGGCGTTCGAGACTGAGTAGCCGTTGGGATCGTCGAGCAGCGTGGGGAAAGTGACGTCGTATTCTTTCAAAAAGGCGTTGGTGTCGCGCTTGTCGTCCTGCGAAATGCCGACGATTGTGACTTTTTGGTCGCCGTGGGCTTTGTGGAGGCGCTCTAGATAAGGAAATGCGTACTGGCAGACGGGGCAGGACACCTTGAAGAAGGCGGCCAGGACCGGGCCTTTCTTGAGAGCGTCTTGTAATGAAAACGTTTTGCCATCAACGGCAGCCAAGGAAATGTCCGGGGCTTTCGTTCCGGCAGTCAGTGCGGCCATATCTTGCGGACCTCCAAAGAGACGATTGAGCCATTTCATGGATTCAGGTCTCAGGTGTTAGGTCTCAGGTGTCAGGAAAATCAAAAAACAGTAACATTTGATGCCTGGTGATTAGATGACGCCGGCTGCCTTGAGGATTTTACGCGTCAGGCCGGTGATCGGCACGTCGGAAATTTTTTCGATCGCAATCCATTTTCCTTGTGCGGCGGGCACGGAGGCGCGGATCACGTGTACGGTGTAGTCAGTTGCGGTAATCGAGTGACGGAAGGTTCGCCACGGGGCGGCGTGGCTGTTCCCTCGCGCCTCTGAGTGTGCACGCAAGTTCTTCTTTCGCCCCTTCGGGGCTTCCTCATGTTTCGCTGGAAACCCACGGCTTACGCCGTGGGCTGTAATCTTGCGCCGCTTCGCGGCTGCGGCTGATGTGTGGTTGGAGCCGGGGACAGCCAGCATGCCCTGCGGAAGTTCCCACATTCCTGCCATCAGAGATGAGTTTGACGGACGTTGCACGAGGCGGATGCGACCGTCGCGTTGATCCAGTGTGCACCAGATTTCCTTTCTGGACTGACTTTGCGGCGGCGTGGTGCGCGGGGCTTCGCCTTTCGTTACACACCATTTCCTGAGGGGGCAGGTGCCGCACTTTGGTTGACGTGGAGTGCACACCATCGCGCCCAGTTCCATCATGGCCTGATTGAAATCGGCGGGGCGAGACTGGCTCAGCAAAGATTGGGCGCGCTGCCAGGTGTCTTTCGCGGTAAGACTTCTGCCAGCTAGCCGTTGTAGTACGCGCTCGACGTTGCCGTCCACCACCGCGAACGGTTCGGCGAATGCGATGCTGGCGATGGCGGCGGCGGTGTAGCGGCCGATTCCAGGCAGGGTCTGAAGGACTTCGGAGGTCTGCGGGAAACGGCCGCGATGTTCTGCCATGATCTTCTGGGCGCATTGGCGGAGCATACGGGCGCGCCGGTAGTAGCCGAGTCCGCTCCAGGCAGCTAGCACGGCGCTTTCGGAAGCTGCAGCTAACGTCCGGACATTCGGGAAACGTTCGAGAAAAAGTCGATAGTGTTCGAGGACCGCGGCCACGCGGGTTTGTTGCAGCATGATCTCGGATATCCAGATGCGGTAGGGGTCGCGCGTTCTCCGCCAGGGGAGGTCGCGACGATTCTGGTCGTACCAGCCCAGGAGAGCGCGGCGGAAGGCTGGTTGGTGGTTCGCAGATGCGCGAGACGCGGCACGCCGCGTCTCTACAGTGGTGGTTTCGGCGCGGGCGGCGAGAACGTGCATTTTATGGCTGGCTGACGCTGTGCGCGATGATCATCCATCCGGACTTGTGCTCTTGCCAGACGGTCATCATATGCTGAGGTCCGGAGGGAAGCGGCTGGCCGGCGGCGGTTCCATTCAGAGTGATGATGTAGGTCACGATAAACGTCGGCCCGTTCATCTCTGTTTTGAGGTCGCCGATCGCGAAGTCGGTCAGCTTCCACTGGCGGTACTGGTCGAGGGTAGCGGTGCGGTCCAGGGAGCCTGCGGGAGTTTCGCCCATGTAGTTGGAAGCGAGCACGCGCTCGATCTCGGTCCAGTTTCCGGCTTGAATTTCCTTCCAGAAAATACGTTCCAGGGCTTCCCCACCGGTGGCTTCGGCAAACGAGCGCGCGGGGCGTTCTTTGGCTATGGTGCAGGCCAATCCGAGCATCAAAGAAAGAAGGAGCGGTATTGCTGCCAGCCTGGGGCGCATGCGGGAGATTGTACCGTGAGTGGGCGGGATGTTGGCGTCGCTACATTTGAGCGATGTGGAGGCGTACCTCAGGGGCTAAAGCCCAAGTTCTTCGCGGGCTTTAAGGCACGGCTAAAAGCCGTGCCCTCCCGAAAGGCCAATTATCAACTCCCGCACGTAGCGGAGGTGATTCGCCCGGATTGACCGGACGGAGGCGGGACGGGATAATGAAGGCGCCTGGTGACCGCAACATACGCGTGACGATCAAAGTGTTCCAGCAGGATGAGTATGACCGAATTCGACCGCAAGGTGGAGGACGCCTCCGCACGCTTCAATCGCTCGGTAGCGAATATTGCCGAGACGCTCGAGAAGGAAACCGCCAACCTGGTTGTCTACCTCAACGACGAAGTGGTTCCGGCGGTGCGCACACATTCATCGAAGGCGCTGCGGACGGCGGCCGTGAAGCTGGCCGAGTTTGCGGACTATCTGGAAGCGCAGCGGACAAAAACCTCCTGAACGTTTTTCCCCTTCCACAACATCGTTTGTTGCGAGTTGCCCTGCCTTGCCTCCTTCTATTTCTGGCCTCTCTGTTGCTCAGCGATTGTGGTGGACGTAAGAGGACGGAGGTGCAAGTTCCGCCGCCGCCGCCAGCGCTTCCGACATCTGGTTCGGGATCTGGGCCGGCCACGGGTCGGGGCGAATCATCCGCAACTGATAAAGAGGGTCAGGACGAAAAAATTGAAGCGCCCGCCGGGGCCAAGCCAGTCTTCGAAGATACCGGGATGGCGAGCTGGTACGGAGCTCCGTATCACAACCGGCGCGGGTCGAATGGCGAAGTGTACAACATGCACGCCATGACGGCGGCGCATCGCACGCTGCCGCTGGGGTCGATCGTGCGGGTGACCAATCCTAAGACCGGGCATTGGGCGATGGTGCGGATTACCGATCGCGGACCGTTTGTGGAAGGACGCATTCTCGACCTGTCGTTCGCGGCGGCGAAGGCATTGGATGTCTATCTGCCGGGCGTTGCCCGGGTGCGGCTCGAAGTTTTGAAGGTGCCTTCGCCGCTCGAGACCGGTGGACGCTGGGCGGTGCAGATTGGTTCGTTCGTGGACGAGAAGAATGCGAGCGAGGTCGCGGAGCACTTGCAGCGGCGCTATCGGACGGCAAAGGTCCTACGGTTCGCGAGTCCGGTCGGAGACTGGTGGGTGCGGGTGCGAGTGCTGGATGACGACCGGGAGCGCGCCCAGACTCTGGCCCGCGAAACGGAAACTCCGGAGGGGGCGGTGTTTTTGGTACGGCTCGACTGAACTATTGTCGTTTGCAACAGTTTTTCTACTGTGTTGCACGCTGAAAACTTCCCAGTTGGCCAGTTCTTGGTTGAGTGGTATTGTTCTTCCGAAGAAACAGGTCCATCAATCTTTCTCCACGCTACTCGTTCAGGACGTCAATCTCTGCAGGACGGAATCTACGCTATGGCTGACTGTCTGTTTTGCCGCATTGTTCGCGGTGAAGTGCCGTCGAAGAAAGTGTACGAGGACGAGCACACTCTTGCCTTTGACGATATCAACCCGCAAGCTCCCACTCACGTGCTGGTTATCCCCAAGAAACACATTGCCGGGCTGAAAGAGGCGACGGCGGAAGATGCGGACCTGCTGGGGCATTGCCATCTGGCGGCAGCGGAGATTGCACGGCAGCGTTCGATCGAGAACGGCTACCGCACCGTGCTCAATGTGGGTCCTGGAGCGGGACAGTCGGTCTTTCATATGCACGTGCATTTGCTGGGAGGGCGGGCGTTGCATTGGCCTCCAGGCTAGAGCAGTACCCAGTACTCAGTACCTAGTACTGAGTGGGGCCGCAGCCACCCTTCGATCTTCGCTGTTTCCCAGGTACTGGATACCGGTTACCGGGTACTGACTTACAATCTACGGATGGCAAACCTGACCCTCATTTATGGGATGCGACTGCTGCCTGCCGACGAGGTTAGCGAAGTCGGCGAAGCGACGGTCAAGTTGAAGAATGGGCGCGAGGCCCATGTCACGATGCACGTCCTGGAGGGCAGCAAGGACGATATTGAGAAGCAGTTGAAGACCAGCCTGGAAGCATTTTTCGACTTCTATCCGGAAATCTGAGCGGGCGGGAACGCCCTATAATCGACGGCGGTATGAGACTTGTACGTCTGGAACTCGAGAGCAAGCTGCGGGAGAAAGGGTTGTGGCCCGAGTCCCGGACGGCGCGTGCCGGCGCGTACGTGCTTGCCTTGGATCTGCTTCTCTTCGCCGTCCAGATGTTGACCAGCCGTCTGGCTCCGAAAGTGTCGTCCAGCCTGGGCGGATGGGTGAGTTTCCTGAGCGGGCTGGCGATTCTTCTTTTCGGAATCGTGGGCTTCCGGTGGCTGCGTTCCCAAATGTTGTGGCGGCTGCGCAACCGGCTAATCGTGACTTATATTTTCATCGGCGTCATCCCGGTCTGCCTGTTGGTGATGATTTCGTTCATCACTCTTTATCTTTTTGCCGGGCAGTTCGCGAGTTTTGTAGTCACTTCGGAAATCACCAGCCACTTGCGAAGTATGGAAGCAGCCAACCGGGCCATCGCCCACGAACTGGCCGCGCAGTTCGACAAGGGGCAGAAGCCGAATGCGGACACTATCGCGGGAATGCGCTCGCGTGGTCCGGACTGGTTGCGCCGCCAGGTGTGCGTCTGGCACGGTACCCGGCTGCCGCCCAGTTGCTCCGGACCGGCGGGCGCAGCTGCAATTTCATTGCCTTCGTTCCTGAAGGAAGACTTTCGCGAGATCGTGCGCGACCATGATGAGCTTTACGTGCGCGTGGCGAGCGTGGCGAAAACCACGTCGGAGCCGGTGTATGTCATATCCAGCGAGCCCCTGGACAAGTCGCTGATGGACCAGATTGCCGCCAATCTGGGAGAGATAACGCTCTACGGAACCGTTCAGGAGCCTGCGTCCAGCACGCAGCAGAGCGACCCTAAACCGCCGCAACCGGTGGAAGATCAAAGAGAGTCGGGCCTCGAGACAAGCAAGGATAGACAAGTAAGGGGACAGCTGGCGCAGACATTCACGGCAGGGGCAGTTCCCGCTTCCACCAGCATATTCGATCGTGAGATCACGTTCGGCACTCCGCTGTCGGTAGTGGATTGGACTGGCACCACCGGGGAACGGCAACCAGCGGGAGCGCTGGTGCGCGTGCAAACGCGGCCCTCCGTTCTCTACGACCGGCTTTTCGAGGCGCTAGGAGACCTTGCGCGAGGCGTCGAATACATCCTACTAGTGGTCGCGATCGTGTTTGCGATCATCGAACTGCTGGCTCTGTTCATCGGGACGAGGCTGACGCGCAGCATCACGAGAGCGGTGGACCAGCTGTACGAGGCGACCAAGCACATCAACCGCGCTGACTTCAGTCATCGCATTGAAGTCAAATCAAACGATCAGCTGGCGACGCTGGCGAACTCGTTTAACTCCATGACGGCTTCGATTGAGAAGCTGATTCTGGAACAGAAAGAGAAGCAGCGCCTGGAAAACGAACTGGCGATTGCGCAGGAAGTCCAGGCCCAGCTCTTCCCTCGAAAGATCTCGCAACTGGAGAGCCTGGAGGTACACGGGTTCTGTCGTCCGGCGCGGACGGTGAGCGGGGACTACTATGATTTTCTCTCGTTGAACTCGGATCGGCTGATTCTGGCGGTCGGCGATATCAGTGGAAAGGGAATTTCGGCCGCGTTGCTGATGGCGACCATTCACTCCGCGGTGCGCGCTTACAGTCTGGAAGGGGCGCCGCTGTTGCGGGAGCCTGTCGCCGTAGGCGTGGCTGGCGGCGCCGACCTTATGCTGGCTTCGGAATTCAAAGGTGCGGAGGCTTCGGCGGCGACCTTGCTGGGACTTCTCAATCATCAGCTCTACGAAAGCACTCCGCAGGAAAAGTACGCCACATTGTTTCTTGGAGTCTACGACGGGTCCGACCGCCGGCTCACTTACAGCAATGCCGGACATCTGCCGCCAATTCTGC
>Ga0209701_10003197_pt1 | contig 10717 bp, 6 predicted proteins | sample CZO8metaG_4_FD_188356 | JGI IMG/M metagenome (GOLD analysis project Ga0209701, IMG submission 188356) | Vadose zone soil microbial communities from the Eel River Critical Zone Observatory, Northern California, USA - CZOApr15con2H3.8 metaG... | ecosystem: Environmental > Terrestrial > Soil >...
CCGAAGAGGAAGAAGTTCTCGTGCCCGACCTCGTCGCGGATCTCGATGTTGGCGCCGTCGAGCGTGCCGATGGTCAAGGCGCCGTTGAGCGCGAACTTCATGTTCCCCGTGCCGGACGCCTCCTTGCCCGCGGTGGAGATCTGCTCGGAGAGGTCGGATCCGGGGAAGATGCGCTCGGCCAGCGAGACCCGGTAGTTGGCGAGGAACACCACCTTGAGCTTGTCCTTCACCTGCGGGTCCACGTTCACCACCGCGGCCACCGAGTTGATCAGCTTGATGATCAGCTTGGCCACCGCGTACGCCGGCGCCGCCTTGCCGCCGAAGATGCACGTGCGCGGCACCATGGGCAGGTCGGGCTGGTTCTTGATGCGCAAGTAGAGCGCGACGACGTGCAGCAGGTTGAGAAGCTGGCGCTTGTACTCGTGCAGCCGCTTCACCTGCACGTCGAAGATCGAGTTCCGGTCGACGGTGATCCCCTGCTCGCGCTCGATGTAGGCCGCCAGCTGCTCCTTGTTGCGCTGCTTGATGTCGCGGAAGGCGGCGCGGAAGGTCTCATCGTCGGCCAGCGGCTCGAGCTTGCGCAGCTCGTCCAGGTCGACCGTCCACCCGTCGCCGATGCGCGCGGTGATCGCCTCCGACAGCAGCGGGTTCGCGCCGAGCAGCCAGCGGCGCGGCGTCACGCCGTTGGTCTTGTTGTTGAACCGCTCCGGCCACATCTCGTGGAAGTCGTGGAGCAGGTCCTGCTGGAGCAGCTGGGTGTGCAGGGCGGCCACGCCGTTCACCGAGTGCGAGCCCACCACCGCCAGGTACGCCATCCGGATGCGCTTGGAGGAGAGCTGCCCGTCCCCCTCGTCGACGAGCGACATGCGCGAGATGCGCTGCTCATCGTAGGGGAAGCGGTTCATCACCTGGCGCAGGAAGCGCCGGTTGATCTCGAAGATGATCGCCAGATGGCGCGGCAGCAGCTTGCCGAAGATCTCCACCGGCCAGGTCTCCAGCGCCTCGGAGAGCAGGGTGTGGTTGGTGTAGCCGAAGGTCGCGACCGTCAGCTCCCACGCCTTGTCCCAGGGCAGCTGGTGCTCGTCGACGAAGATGCGCATCAGCTCGGGGATCGCGACGGCCGGGTGCGTGTCGTTGAGCTGGATGGCGATCTTGTCGGCGAAGTCGTCCAGCGACTTGTGCGCGACCAGGTGGCGCCGGACGATGTCGTGCAGCGAGCACGCCACGAAGAAGTACTGCTGCTTCAGGCGCAGCTCCCTCCCGAACATCTTCACGTCGCTGGGATACAGCACCTTGGAGATCGTCTCCGACCGGTTCTTCTCCAGCACGGCGCGCTCGTAGTCGCCGTCGTTGAACAAGGTGAGATCGAACTCCTCGCTGGCGCGCGCGCGCCACAGGCGCAGCGTGTTGACCGTGGCGTTTCCGTAGCCCGCGATCGGCGTGTCGTAAGCGACGCCGATGACCTGTTCCTCCGGGGCCCAGTGAATCCGGAGTTGCCCGTGGTCGAAGTGCTCCTCGGTGCGCCCGCCGAACCCCACCGGGACCCAGTATTCGGGCCGCGGCATCTCCCACGGGTTCCCGAAGCGGAGCCACTCGTCCGGCTTCTCGATCTGCCAGCCGGCCTTGATCTCCTGGTCGAACATCCCGAACTCGTAGCGGATGCCGTACCCGTATCCGGGGACGTCGAGGGTGGCCATGGAATCCAGGAAGCAGGCGGCGAGCCGTCCCAGGCCGCCGTTGCCGAGGCCCGCGTCCACCTCCTGCTCGAGCAGGTCCGAGACCTCCAGACCCATCATGCGCATCGCCTCGCGCGCGGTGTCGTACAGCCCCAGGTTGAGCAGGTTGTTCGCGAGGGCGCGGCCCATGAGGAACTCGGCCGACAGGTAGTAGACGCGCTTGGCGTCGCGCCGGTAGTAGCGCTGCTGGGTCGAGATCCACCGCTCGATCAGGCGATCGCGCACCGTCAGCGCGAGCGACATGAAGCGGTCGCGCGCGGTGGCCGAATACTGGTCCTTCGCCAGCGAGTACAGCAGGTGGTTGGTGAAGGAGTGCAGGACTGCCGCGGCTTCGTTCGGAGCCGGGGCGCGGAGGATGCGGGATGCCATCAGTCCGATCTTACTAGAACGCGTCTCGGAATGCCGCGCCAGCCGCCGCGTCTTCGGCGGCGCTGCGCTTTTTTACCGCAGCGTCAGGAGGTATCCGGCCTGGAAGTCGATGCCGCTCAGCGGGTTTTCCAGCCCCGCCAGGGCGGGCGTGAGCGACATGTGCGCCTGCAGCAGCAGGCGCCCCGGTCCGAGCGGCCACGACGCGCCCAGGGCGGCGCCGGTGCGAATTCCCAGCTCCGAGCCAGAGCGGGAGAGCGTGGAGGCGCTGGGGAAGCTCGCCGAAACCCAGGTCTGCTGCACCCCGAGCAGGAGCGAGGCGTGGACGTCCACGCCGCGGAACGAGCGCGTCGCGCGGGCGCCCAGTTGGGTCAAGAGGCCCGTGGCGGTGGCGCGCTCGGGACGGCCCAGGAACGGGCTGGGAGCCGGCTCGTCGGTGGCGAACCACCCGGTGCCGCCCACGTCGAGCAGCGCCTCGAATGGCGTGCCCGTCACCGGGATCGCCAGCTCCGCCGTCGCCCCGAAGGCGGGCACTCCGCTGAAGGTGGTCCCCGCCGACGCGAGCAGCCCGGCCGAGGGCGATCCGAAGGCATTGAGCCACGCGCTGCGCGTGCGGGGGGCGCCCGGCGCGATCGACGCGCGCACCTCGGCGCGCTCGCCGAACGCCTGCACCTCGATGTCGGTCTGGCCCGAGGCGCCGCGGGGCGCCTGCCAGGAGACCTCGACGATCCCGCGCCGGTTGCGCGACACGTCGACGCCTCCGCGTTCGGCGCTGGCCGTGACGCGCGCATCCGGGTCGGGCGAGCCGTCGCGGCGGACGACGAAGGCTTGCAGCTCCACGGACTCGCCGGCGGGCGCCTGCGGGGGCCCGACCGGGAGCACGCGCATGCGCGGGAACCGCGGCGGATCCAGGTCGAGTAGCCGATCCGCGGTGTTCCCGAGCGGGTCCTCGACGTGCATGGTCCCCTTGTCCACGCCCGGGGGCACCACCACCTGGACCTTCACCTCGCCCTTGGCGTTCGCCACCACGGGGCCGAATTCGCGATCGGCGATGCGCAGGTGCACGGAGGCGTACGGCTTGGTCTCGAGAGTCATCGAGTCGCTGCCCGACAGCGGCAGCGCGAGCCACCCGAGCGCGTGCTCGCCTTCCACCTCGGCGTCGGCCCCGATCAGCGCCACCACCGGCGCCCGCGACCGGGGCGGGGTGAACGCGGCGGTGAATGCGCCGTCGCCGGCCGGCTGCGGGTCGCCCACCACACCGACGTTGGTGCTGAGCGAGACCTTCGCGCCGGGGAGGGCGCGGCCGAACAGTCCCTTGACCCGCACCTCGATGCGCGCGGTGCCGTCCTTGCCGAGCGTGAGCGTGCCGGGGTCCGCCGACAGCGTCACCGAGATCGCCAGGAGCGTGCTCAGCGCGATTGCCAAAGCTTCCTCTTTACCCGGACCGTAGGCGTCGTCTGGTCGCGTACGATGGTGGTGTCCACCTGCTTGCGCCGGCCCATCGGATCGATGGCCACCACGGCCACCGTCTGCTTGCCGTCGCGCAGCGGCACGTCAGCGCGGAACGACCCGCCCGGCTCGACGGGCACTGGCCGCCCCTGGATGAACACCCGGCTACCCGCCTCCACCTTGCCGCTGACCGGCACGGTGTCCTTGCTGGTGGCGCGTTCCTGGGGCCAGCGGACCGCCAGCAGCACGCGGCGCAGCGCCGGCGAGGCATCCTCGGGCCCGCCTCCCGCCACGCGGCTGACGGTGCCGGGCTTCACCTCGACCCGCCTGCCGTGGGCGGTGAGGTTCACCGACCCGGTCACGGCGGCGACCGCCACCACGCCGCGGCCGTCCGCGGTGACGAAGAAGTGGCCGCCCTGGCTGTACGCCCGAGCCTCGCTGCCCTCCATCTCCACGTCGACGCTGCCCTTCCCAGGCTCCACCTCGGACTCCACCGAGCCGCGCACCTGCGCCCGCAGCCAGCGCAAGTTCGCGTCCTTCAGGCGCAGCGCGGAGGCTTCGTGCACGCGCATCTTCACGCCGTCGACGCCGACCTCCGCCTCCCCCTCGTGCGTGCGCAGCGCGTCGCTCGGGGCCAGGCGGTCGCCGACCTGCGCGTCGGACCAGTTGCCCAGCGGACCGCGCTGCAGCTCCACCTTGCCCTTGCGCGAGATGACGACCGCGGTGGCGCGCACCTGCGGCTCGCCCGGCGGAAGCGGTCCCGTGGCCTTCACGGGCACGGCAGGACCTGCCGGCGCACGCCCGCAGGCGGCCAGCACGGCGGCGCAGATCAGCGCGCGCCCCGCGCACGAGGGGCCCCGCTTCATCTGGCGAGAGTACGAGCCGGATCGCACCCTCCGCAAATTCCACTCCACCGCACGTCCGGTCGACATGGGCGACTTCATCCCACTCGCACCGACCCCGCGCGCACATCCGCTTCCTTGTATTCGTGCGCACGCCCGGCAAGCATCGCCCGATGCGCCTGGGGGTGAAACTCGCGTTGCTGCTCTCCTGCGCGAGCGCCGCGCCGCTCGCGCTGGCGACCGTGGTGACCCTGCCTTCGGGGAGCCGCGAGCTGCGCTCGCAAGTGGCGCGCATCCACGCCCAGGCCGCCTCCGCGCTCGCCGACCAGGTGCAGCGCGTGCTGCTCGACAAGCTCGACGCCCTGACGCTCGCCACCCGCTCGCTGCGCCTCTCCGAACTGGACCAGGAAGCGCGCCAGCAGGCGCTGCTCCTCATCTACCAGCAGACCAAGGGCGCCGACGTCGTCGGCCTGTTCGACGAGAAGGGCGACCCCGTGGTCACGCCGGTGCGCTTCAGCCAGGTGGTGCCCGAGGCGCAGGCCGACCACGAGGAGATCGATCACGAGGCGCTGAGGGCGTACGCGGCGGCGGTGCCGCTGCGCGAGGCGCTCAGGTCGAAAGGGCTGACGCTCGGTCCGCCTTACGTGCTGCCCGGACGCGGCGGGACGCCGGTAGCGCGGCTGGTGCTGGCGCTGCCGGTGCAGGGCGCGCGCGGCGCGCGGTGGGTGCTCGCCGTCGAGCTGTCGCTGCGCTCACTTCAAGAAAGGTTCGAGAAGCTCCGCCCCTCGGAGGGCAGCGCCTTCCTGGTGGACGGGGCCTTCCGCGCGGTGATCCATCCCGACCCCAACGCGGCGCTCTCGCGGGCGGACCTCTCGCAGCACCCTTTGCTCTCGGGGACGGACCAGGAGGACGTGCTCGGCGCGAGCGCCGACGTGCCCGTCTCCGGGTGGCGGGTGGTGGTCCAGGAGGACGCGGATGCGGCGCTGGGTCCCATCCGCCGGCTCGCGCGCGGCGCCGCATTCTGGATCGGTATCGCGCTGATCGCGGCGCTGGTGCTCGCGGTGACCACCGTGCGCCAGGTGACGCGGCCCGTGGAGCGGCTGCGCGCCGCGGCCGCCGCCGTCGCCAGCGGCCAGCTGGAGACCGAGGTCGACGTCCGCGGACACGACGAGCTGGCGCAGCTGGCGCAGGCGTTCAACCAGATGGTGCGCGGACTGCGCGAGCGGGTGCGGCTCGAGGCGACGCTCGCCATCTCCAGCACGCTGGAGCTCAAGGAGGTGCTCGAGCGCCTCCTCGACGGCCTCTCGCGGCTGGTGACCTACCAGCGCGCGGCGGTGCTGATGAAGCGCGGCGAGCGCTACCGGGTCGCCGCCCAGCGAGGCTATCCGGAGGCCCAGCACGCCGGCGTGCTGGAGCAGGTGCTGCCCGGCGGCCCGGTCGAGCGCGCGCTGAAGGCGGAGCAGCCGGCGCTGGGATGGGGCGGGGCGGCGCTGGTGGTCCCGCTCGTCTCCCGCGGCGAGGTGGTCGGGCTGGTCACGCTGGAGAGCAACAAGACCGGCGCCTACGACGACGAGAAGGCCCGGCTGGCGATGAGCTTCACCCAGCCGGCCGTGATCGCGGTCGAGAACGCGCGCCTGTTCGACGAGGTGCAGCGCCTCGCCACCCTGGACGGCCTGACGGGAACGCACAACCGCCGCCACTTCATGGAGCTCGCGCAGCTGCAGTTCGAGAGCGCGCGCCGCTTCGCGCAGCCTCTCGCCGCCATCATGATCGACGTGGACCGCTTCAAACAGGTGAACGACACCCTGGGCCACGCGGTGGGCGACGAGGTGCTCCGCGCCGTGGCCGAGCGCGTGCGGAATACGCTACGCGCCGTGGACATCCTCGGACGCACCGGAGGCGAGGAGTTCGCGGTCCTGTTGCCGGGCACCCTGCGCGAAGCGGCTTCCAGCGTGCTGGCCGAACGGATCCGGCGCGCCGTCGGCGACGGGGCGGTGCACACCCAGTCCGGGCCGGTGCACGTCACGATCAGCCTCGGGGTCGCCAGCGCGGGGCCCGACTGCCCCGATATCGCGGCGCTGCTGCGCGCGGCGGACGCGGCGCTCTACGACGCGAAGCAAGGCGGCCGCAACCGCGTCGCGTCGTAAAGCGCAGCCCATCACGTCCCGCTGTGAAGCGTCGCCGCGCTTGGAGTGGCTGCCGGCCGTTCCTCTAACGCGGTGCGTCCCGCCCCGGCACTCACGATTGGTAACTTCTCGCCTCGTGTGCGCGGCCTACTTCGAGCGCAGCGAATGCGCCGAGCCTCGTCGTCCGAGCACGACCGAAATGGATCTCGGTTGCTTTTCAAGGGCTATGGCGGTGAAACGCCATCTCGGAGCGGGCTGCCGCGTGCACGCCTTGACGCAGCGCGTGCCGCCCCGGCGCGGATCATCCTGCACTCAGCCTGACGGAGTCCCAGTACCGACTGCAAGCCGGTCGACCGATGCGCGCGCTCGTTCCATGAACGCACGACCGTACATCTGGTCCGCGGCGTGTTGGTTGTGCGCACGGCAGAGCAAGCGGATCCGGTCCGTTCGGTGGAGATGCGTTCGCGCGAAGCCGTCCAGATGATCGAATTCCAGGGCGCCTGTCTCGCCGCACCTGCGGCCATGCTCGTCGGTGAACGTGCAGCGGCCGCCGTCGCGCTCGAAGACCTCGCGTTTGATGGCGTCCGGGATGTGACGCGAGGACGATTCGTCCGCCTCGTCGGCCGGAGCCGGTCGCGCCTTCCGACCGGTGGCGAAGCGCTCCTTCTTCACCTGCTCGATGAGCAAGTCGAGTGCCTTCTCGACGATCGTCGCCAGGTCTCCGTCCGGGATGCGGTGGCGGAGCAGATCCTGGGCCTGGCGGAACTTGTCATGACATGCGCGACTCGCGGTGAACTGGAACTTGAACGTCTCCTCGGAGAGCGGTGCTACTACAGCCCGCTCATCCCGTCGCGGCGCTGGCGCGGGTGGCGGTGCGAACGCGAGAGCAGGGGGCGACTCGGGTTGCGCCACCGGTATGGCGGCGCCGAACGAGAATGCGGGTGACGCTTCGGACGGTGGGTTGGGGCGGCCGGGAAGCTTTCGCACCACAGTGGGAACCGGCGGCTGCGGCCAAAGACGCGCGACCAGCTCTTCGACCTGGCGCTTCGACTTGCCGGCCGCCTCCGCCAAAACCCTTTCCTGGTTGTCGGGGGTCAGGTGTGGCGCGAGCACGCGTAGCCCGGCCAGATGCACCTGCCCCGAGCGGAGCGCCTCCAGGATCACCGGCATGCGTCGTGCGGCGCGGGCGAGGTCGATCCGGTTGCAGGCGACGTCCTCGGAAAAGCGGAGCTCGCCGACGCAGAAGGCGAACATGGAGGAGAACGTCCAGTCGAGGTAGAGCTTCCGCTCGTCGATCTCGCCGAGATGAACGAGAAGCTCGGCATCGAGGCCGTGCGATCTCCGCACCAACTTGTGCGTGGCGGAACGAAGATCCGAAGAGCTGAGCGATTCGACAATGGTTCGTGAGTTCATCATGTGCACGGTCGTAGCACGCTGTTTTTCGGAGCCCTCCGAAGGCCGCACGAAAGCGCTGGACGGCAGGCCGACCCGCGAGGAGAACGTGGGCCAAAGGGCCGCTCTCCATGGGTCTCCAGCAGCGACACGGCTGTTCTTGCGAACGCTTGCGACCGTCTGCGAAGCGAAGGCTCCGAACCTGTCAATCGCAAAAGACGCGCATACGTAACCTGTCCGATGCGGCACGACGCGACGCCGGAACTGCATCCGCGCCGGGGCGGGACGCAGCGCGTTACGGCGGCGGTGCATGGCGGCGGTGGCGCCAACGTCGTTGGATGCGCTCTAGTAGCTGCCGTGCCTCTGTACGTGGTGGCGACGCCGATCGGCAACCTGCAGGACCTGACGGCGCGTGCCCGCGAGGTGCTCGCGGCGTGCGACGGCGTGGTGGCCGAGGACACGCGCCACACGGGCCAGTTGCTCAAGCACCTCGGCATCGAGAAGAAGCCGTTCCACGCGCTCCCGGCGTACGACGAGGCGCGCCGGGCGGACCCCATCTTGCGGCGGCTCGCGGAAGGCGCCTCCCTCGCGCTGGTCACCGATGCCGGCACTCCCGGAGTGAGCGATCCCGGCGCGCTCCTGGTGCGCCGCGCGGTGGAGCAGGGCGTGCCGGTCGTTCCGGTGCCGGGGCCGAGCGCCGCGATCTCCGCGGTGAGCGTGAGCGGATTCGCGCAGCCGCGCTTCCATTTCGCCGGGTTCCTGCCCCGCAAGGCGAAGTCGCGCGCCGCCATGCTCGACGAGCTGCGGCCGCTCCGCGCGCAGCTCGTCTTCTACGAGTCGCCGCACCGGCTGGCCGCCACGCTGCGAGACTTACAGGGGGCGCTGGGCGATCGCCCGGCGCTGGTCGCGCGCGAGCTGACCAAGGTGCACGAGGAGCTGGCGCGGGGAACGCTTTCGCAGCTCGCCGCCCGCTTCTCCGGCGAGGTCCGCGGGGAGGTCGTGGTGGTGGTCTCGGGAGCGCCTGCCGACGAGGAAGAGGAGCAGGATCCCGAGGATCTCGAGCGCGAAGTGCGGGAGCGGCTCGCGCGGGGCGAGCGGCCCAAGGAGATCGCCGAGGCGCTCTCCGGCAGCCACGGCAAGCGCGAGGTCTACCAGCTCGCGCTGAAGCTGAAGGAGCGATGACGTTCATGTCGGCGATCCTGCAAATGGCGGAGTTCCTGGAACGGATGGAGCTCGACGTGCGCGCCGGACGCTGGAATCGGGTGGAGGCCCAGGGCCGGGACGCCTGCGTGCGCCTCACGGGTGCAGCGGCGGCGAAGGAAATCGAGGTCGTCTCGCTCAGCCGTTACGAGGGTCAGTTGCGCAGTGGTCTGAAGCGCGCGGTGACGAGGGCTGCCAAGCTCGGGGCGCTCGCCGTCTACTTCGAGTACGACCTGGACAACGGGTGGGATGGCAACTTCTTCCTCTGCCGGGAGTACGTGCCGCAAGCCGGAGTGGAGGAGGCGGACCAAGGCGAGGACTGGGCGTCCGACTGGATCGAACATGTGGCCGGCCCGGCCCAACCGAAGCTCGCCGCAATCTACGCCGGGCAGGGAGGATTCGCCGAGACGCCCGAACAGGTCGGCAGGACGGCGTTTCTAGTCGCGCGGACGGTCGCCACATTCGGAAAGGCCACCGAGGGACTGGAAACACAGGGAATCGCCGTCTGTCTCGCCTTTCACGACGCGGAGCCCATCTTTCGGATCCGGGAGGTTGCTCCACGAGGATTGTCAGCTCGCACCGAAGACGAAGGCCCGGTCTCCGAGTTGCGGTACTGGACGGTAAGCCCCCGTGGAAATGGAATGGCCTACGGGCCCGAGACGGTCGATCAGTTCGCTGTGCCCAAGCCCGGCGAGGTGGTGTTCACCTTGCGAGAGGGTCAGCTGACGGACTACCTCTTCAATACCTTCGCGTGGCGCCTTTGCTCCGAATCACTGATGCGGTTGCTCGAGGCCGAGAAGGCACCGGGGGACGACGTCGACGGGATTCCCGTGCAGGTCGATGCCGGCAACAAGCGGCAGCGATACTTCTTGTTCCGGGCAAAGCCCAGACCGGACTTGTTGCATCGCACGACGATCTCTTCGCCGCCGGGTCACCCCATCAAGCCCGTCCTCGACAGCGCCCGCGCAAAAGATCACCGGGTCTTTCTTCTCGACGAGCTGGGCGTGTCAATCATCGTGGCTGAGGAAGTCAAACAGAAGATCAAGAGCGCAAAGCTCAGCGGGATGTATTTCCATCCCATGCGGACAGCCACTGATTGATTTTTCGGGAATCGCTCAGAAGCTCAGCGCGAGCGTCCCGGCCACGCCCCAGATGAGCACGTTGTCCGCCCTGAGGCGGCGGCCCGGCTGGTCCAGGCGGAAGTCGTAGGTGGGGTTTTGCTCCGGCGCGGGGATGCCGCGTCCGCCCGAGACGTCGACCGTGCCGTTGCCGTCCAGGTCCTTGCCGATCGACTCGGTGGTGAGGAAGTGTGGCGAGTCGATGCCGACGGTGCCGTACACGCGCAGGTTCGCCCAGCGCGCGAACCGCCCGTAGACGCCGACCGACCCGACCGCGTTCACGTAGTCCTCCACGTAGGTGAGCTTCCCCAGCATGTCGGACACCTGGTTGTAGTCGCGCCCGGCGCCGAACCAGGTCACGTCGCCGCGCACGTCGAGCGCGATCTTCCGGCCGGCCCGGGGATCCTCGCCCAGCACGAACTCGCTGCCCAGCGCGAAGCCGGCCTGCACCGGCGGCTGGTACCGCGCCTGGTCCCGCCACGTCGGGC
>Ga0209701_10003198_pt1 | contig 10716 bp, 22 predicted proteins | sample CZO8metaG_4_FD_188356 | JGI IMG/M metagenome (GOLD analysis project Ga0209701, IMG submission 188356) | Vadose zone soil microbial communities from the Eel River Critical Zone Observatory, Northern California, USA - CZOApr15con2H3.8 metaG... | ecosystem: Environmental > Terrestrial > Soil >...
CTTGCGGCGGCCCAGTTCGCCTTCCTTTTGCAACCGTTCGAGGTACGGAAAAACGACGGTCATCAACTGCAGGATGATCGAGGAAGTGATGTACGGCATGATGCCGAGGGCGAAGATCGTGAGGCGGCGGAAGTTGCCGCCGCTGAAGAGATCGAAGAGACCCAGAACCGATCCCGCCGACTGTGCAAAGAGCCGCTCCAATTCCGTGACGTTGATCCCCGGCGTCCAGATGTGCGCGCCAATGCGATACACCGCCAAGAGGGCCAGCGTGAACAGCACGCGATTCCGCAAGTCTTCGATGCGGAACATGTTCTTCACTGCTTCGATGAATCGGTTCATGCGTGTTTCCTGCGACTATCTACTGCGCCATAACCTCGAAGGTGCCGCCCGCCTTGGTAATCTTTTCTTTTGCCGACGCGCTGAACGCATGCGCGTGAATCGCCAGCTTGTTGGTCAACTCGCCATCGCCGAGGACCTTGATGGGGTCCGCGGCGCGGCGGACAAAGCCGTGGGCGCGGAGCAATTCCGGGGTCACCGTTTCGCCAGCCGGAAAAACATTCAACTCGGCCAGGTTCACGACCGAGTAGGTCACGCCAAACGGATTGTGAAAGCCGCGCTTCGGCATGCGCCGGTGCAACGGCATCTGGCCACCCTCAAAGCCGCGGCGGCGTGAATAACCGCGACGCGATTTCTGTCCCTTGTTGCCCGATCCGGCCGTTTTTCCGAGCTTGGAACCCATCCCGCGGCCGACGCGGACTTTCTTCTTGCGCGAGCCCGCGGGAGGATGCAGATTCGCGAGCGTGAAAGAGCCGCGCGCGCTTGAAGCTGGCGCCGCCGGCTTGTGCTGACCGCGCTTACGGGTCCCTTTCGGGCTGCGTGAAACTTTTTTCGCCATCGTTCTACTCCACCACTTCCACGAGGTGCCGCACTTTGTGAATCATGCCGCGCACCGCCGGCGTGTCCTGACGCTCCACCACCTGATGCATTCTCCGCAAGCCGAGGCCGCGAATGGTTTGACGCATGTCATCGGTACAGCCAATAAAGCTGACCACCCACTTGACCTTTACCGTCCCGGCGCTCTTCGCTCCGGATTTCCTTTGGCCTGGCATCAGTTGCTCTCAGTCGCGGCGGCTTTTTCCTTGGACGGCCTGCCGCTGATTTCGTCTACCGTCTTGGAACGCGTCTCCGCGACCTGCGCCGCATCCTTCAAGCTGAGCAGCGCCGCGAACGTGGCCTTAACGACGTTGTGGGGATTTGATGTGCCGATCGATTTTGTCAGCACGTTGGTAATCCCCGCCACTTGCATCACCTTGCGCACCGGGCCGCCAGCAATGACGCCCGTGCCTTCCGACGCCGGTTTCAGCAGCACCTGCGCCGAGCCGTAACGCCCCAAAACCTGATGCGGAATCGTCGAACCCTTCAAGTTCAGCTTGATCAGGTTCTTCTTCGCCTGCTCGATGCCCTTCTTGATGGCCATAGGCACTTCGCGCGCCTTGCCCATGCCGAAACCGGCGTGGCCGTGATTGTCGCCGACAACCACCAACGCGGAGAAACTGAGGTTCTTGCCGCCCTTCACCACCTTCGTGACACGGTTAATGGCGATCACATCGTCCTTCAAATCCGAAGGATTCACATCCAGAAGCCGTCGCACCGCTAGACTGTCTCGCAGAATTTGTTTCGACATAAGCTTAGAACTGTAACCCCGCTTCCCGCGCCGCATCCGCGAGCGCCTTGACGCGGCCGTGATATTTGTACCCGCCGCGGTCGAACACTACTTTGCTCACACCGGCAGCCTTGGCGCGCTCGGCGACGACCTTGCCAATCACTTTCGCCGCCGCGATGTTGCCACCGCCCTTCAAATTCTTCTTCGTTTCGGCGTCGACCGAGCTGGCGGAAACCAGCGTCTTGCCCGAACGGTCGTCGATCACCTGGGCGTAAATGTGGCCGAGCGAACGGTACACCGACAAGCGTGGTCGCTCCGGTGTACCCTCGACCTTGGTGCGCACTCGCGCGTGAACGCGCTGGCGGTGCAAATCGCGTGACAGCTTGCGAACTCGTGTCGTTGCCACTGTTTCTTCTCCTTAACTCGCAGCGCCGCCGGCCTTCGCTCCCGCCTTGCCGGCTTTTTTCTTCAGCCGCTCGCCAGTGATGCGAACGCCCTTCTGCTTGTAGGGGTCGGGCGGCCGCAGCGAGCGCATGTCCGCGGCAACCTGTCCGACCTGGCCTTTGTCCGCGCCGCTCACGATGATGTGCGTCTGCTTTTCCACCGCAACCTGAATGCCTTCCGGAATCGGGAATTCGATTGGATGGGACTTGCCAAGCGCGAAGGAAACCATTTTGCCCTTCAGCTCAGCGCGATAGCCCACGCCTACGATGTCCAGCTCTTTCTTGAAGCCCGAGGTCACACCATGCACGGCGTTGGCGACCAGCGCGCGAGCAAGGCCATGCAGCGCGCGGTGATCTTCCGTCGCGCGCGTGGCGGTCAGCACGCCATCTTTCTGCTGAAAGGTGATGCCTTGCGGCACGGCCACGGAGAGCTTCCCTTTCGGTCCCTGCACGTCAACCCTGCCACCCTGCAGCGCGATGTTTACGCCCGAGGGCACTGGAATTGGTTTGTGTCCGATACGTGACATCTTCTATCTTCCTTGGCTAGAAGTACTGACTACCAGACTTCGCAAAGAATCTCGCCGCCGAGTTTGGCCTTGCGCGCCGCGCGGCCGCTCATCAATCCCTTCGGAGTGGTCAATATGCTGATGCCTAGTCCTCCCACGACCGGCCGAATCTCGGTCGCGCCGCGATATGCGCGCGCCCCCGGACGGGAAATCCGCTTCATGCCGGTGATCACGCTGCGCCGGTCCGGAGTGTACTTCAGGAAAACGCGCAGCATCTTGCGCGTCTTGTTCTCCTCCACCAGCTTGTACGTCGAAATGTAACCCTCTTCCTTCAGAATGCGTGCGATCTCCGTTTTCATCCTCGAGACCGGAACATCGACGCGCTGGTGCTTGGCGGCCGCCGCGTTGCGGAGGCGCGTCAGAAAATCGGCAATAGGATCCGTCTGCATAGTTCTCCTAAATGGGCTCCTACCAGCTCGCTTTCACGACGCCGGGGATTTCTCCGCGCAGCGCCATGCCGCGAAAACAGATTCTGCACATCTGAAACTTGCGGATATATCCGCGGGCCCGGCCGCAAACGCGGCAGCGGTTGCGAATGCGGACCTTGAACTTCGGCTTCTTGTGCGTCTTGGCGATCTTTGCTGTGCGTGCCATTTATTGCGCTACCCCTTTTTCGCGAAGCGGAACTCCGAGCCCTTTCAGCAGCTCGCGACCCTGCTCATCGTCCTTCGCGCTGGTCGTCAGCGTGATGTTCATGCCCTTGATCTTGTCCACGCGCGTGTAATCGATCTCCGGAAACACGAGCTGGTCCTTCAGCCCGAGAGTGTAGTTCCCGCGGCCGTCGAAGGCATTCGAAGGCAAACCCCGGAAGTCGCGCACGCGTGGCAGCACCACGTTGCACAACCGGTCGAGAAATTCGTACATGTGGTCGCCGCGCAATGTCACCGCGCAACCGATGGGCATGCCTCTGCGAATCTTGAAGTTCGCGATGGACTTCTTCGCCCGCGTGATCACGGCTTTCTGCCCCGTGATCTGGCCGAGTTCCTGCGCCGCGGTGTCCAGCAGCTTCACGTTCTGGCTGGCTTCTCCCATCCCGATGTTAACCGTGATTTTCTGCAGCTTGGGCACAGCCATTACGTTCTTCCAGCCAAAGCGCTTCATCAGCGTGGGCACGGTCTCACTCCGGTATTTTTCCTGCAATCGGCTCTTCATGGCCTGACTCGCCTCTTTCTTTACTTGTCCAATGTCGCGTTGCAGTGCCGGCAGCTGCGCACTTTGGTGCCGTCCGGCAGAACGGTGTGGCCGATGCGCGTGTGCTTGCCGCAGCTCCCGCAGACGACCATCACGTTCGAAACATTGATCCCGGCTTCCTTCTCGATGATCCCGCCCTTGATGTTCTTCGAAGGATTGGGACGGGTGTGCCGCTTGATGATGCCGACGTGTTCCACGACAACGGTATTCTTTGCCGCGTTGACGGAAAGCACGCGCCCGCTCTTGCCGGCGTCTTTGCCCGCAATCACCTTCACGTTGTCGCCCTTGCGGATTTGGATCGTGTGCCGCTCGGCTCTTTCGTGTCTGAGTGTCATGGCTTACCAAACCTCCGGAGCCAGCGAAACGATCTTGGTGAATTTCTTTTCGCGCAATTCGCGCGCCACTGGGCCGAACACGCGCGTACCAACGGGTTCGCCCGCCTCGTTGATCAGCACAGCGGCGTTGTCATCGAACCGGATGTACGTGCCGTCCTTGCGCCGCCGCTCTTTCCTCATCCGCACCACAACCGCCTTCACCACGCTTCCTTTTTTGACCTGGCTTTCCGGTGTTGCTTCCTTTACCGCGGCAGTGATGACGTCGCCGAGGCCAGCCTGCAATCCCGCGTCGCCGCCCACCGGCATAATGCACGTCAGCTTGCGCGCGCCGGAATTGTCGGCCACCGTCAGCCAGGTTCGCATCTGAATCATTGGTATGCTCCCCTGTCCCTCTTACTTGGCCGACGCCTTCGGCGTCAGCACTTCCTTCAACCGCCAGCGCTTCAACTTCGAAAGCGGGCGCGAGGCCACGATGCGCACGGTGTCGCCGGCCTTGGCCTGGCGCTTTTCGTCGTGCGCGTAGAACTTCTTCGAGATGCGCACCACGCGGCGGTACTTCGGGTGCTTCACCAGCCGCTGCACCTCGACCACGATTGTCTTTTCCATCTTCGCGCTGGTGACCTTGCCGGTGAGCACGGTGCGCTGGCCACGCTCGGCAGCCGCTGCGCTTTGTGTTTCGGTTGTCATTACGCCTTCCCCGTCACTTGCGGCCGCGAAGCGGCCGACAATTCCTGTGCGCGCAAGAGCGTCTTGACCCGCGCCAAGTCTTTTTTCGTCTCGCGTAGCCGCTTCAGCGCTTCAGCCTGGCCGGTGGTAAGCTGAAATCGAAGTCGAAAAATCTGCTCCGTCAGCTCCTTCTGCTGCGCCTGCAACTCATCCCTGCCCGCTTCGCGGATCTTCTCAATTCGCCGCGGCATCCTTAAAACCCTCCCGCGCGGGTGACAAACTTCGTCGGAATCGGCAGCTTGTGTGCTGCCAGTCCGAGCGCTTCCTTGGCCGTCGCTTCGTCGATTCCCGCCATTTCAAACATGATTCGTCCCGGCTTCACTACCGCCACCCAACGCTCCGGCGCGCCTTTGCCTTTGCCCATGCGCGTTTCCGCGGGCTTCTTGGTGAACGGCTTGTCCGGGAAAATGCGAATCCACAATTTTCCGCCGCGCTTGATGAACCGCGTGATGGCCACGCGCGACGCTTCAATCTGCCGGTCGGTGATCCACGCGCATTCCATGGCCTTCAGGCCGTACTCGCCGAACGACAGCTCTCCGCCGCGCCACGCCTTGCCCTTGCGGCGCCCGCGCATCTGCTTTCTGTACTTCACCTTTTTCGGCATCAACATCGTTCTATTCTCGCTTCCTCTTCACGCGTGGGCCCGACCGCGTCAGGTCCAACAATCTTGTCCTTGCTCTTTGCTCTTACGCCACTGCTGCAGTTTCGCGTTCGTTCTGAATCTTCGAAGCGCGCTTCGGAACGTTTTCGCCCTGATAGACCCAGCACTTCACGCCAATCACCCCGTAGGTGGTATAAGCCTGCGCGAAGCCGAAATCGATGTCCGCGCGCAGCGTCTGCAGCGGCAGCCGTCCCTGCAGGTACCATTCTTTGCGCGCGATTTCAGCGCCATTCAAACGGCCCGCCACACGCACTTTGATCCCCTTGCACCCGAAACGCAGCGCCGAATCCACCGCTTTGCGCATTGCGCGGCGAAAGGCCACGCGCTTTTCGAGCTGCAACGCAATCGACTCCGCCACCAGTTGCGCGTCGAGTTCCGGGCGGTGCACTTCCTGAATGTCGATGTGCACTTCGCGTTTGGTGCGCTTCTGCACTTCCTGCTTGAGTTTGTCGATCTCCGCGCCCTTGCGCCCGATGATGATGCCCGGCCGCGCGGTGTAGATACGCACGACCAGCTTGTTGGCGGCGCGCTCGATGTCAATCGAACTGATGCCCGCGCTCTTCAGCTTTTCCTTCAGCTCCTTGCGCAATTTCACGTCTTCGTGAAGCAGATCGGCATAGTCCTTGTCGGCATACCACCGGGACTTCCACGGTTTGTTGTAGCCCAGCCGGAATCCGTACGGGTGCGTCTTCTGTCCCATGATTCTCCTTACTTCTTGCCCTTTTTCGGCGGCCCCTGCTTGCCGGTCAATGCTTTGCGAACACGGCGCGCCGTGCCACGCACGCCTTTTTGCGCTTCGGCTTCTGCCTGAATGGCCGCAACGCGTTCCGCCGCCGCCACATGATGCTCCGCCACGCCCACCCACAGGTGTGCAGTGCGCTTCTGGTAGCGGAACGCGCGGCCCATCGGTGCGGGGCGCAGCCGCTTCCAGCGCGGCCCTTCGTTCACGAAACAGTTCGCCACGTACAGCTCATCCACATCGAGTGGCGCTCCAGCATCATCCGCTTTGCGCTCAGCGTTGGCGATGGCGCTGCGTAGCACCTTTTCAATGTGCTTGGCAGCGCGCTTCGGCGTGTACTTCAGCGTTTGCAACGCGTCCTGGGCCTTCTGTCCGCGGATCAGATCCATCACCAACCGCGCCTTCTGCGGCGACATTCGCACGTGCCGCGCGTGGGCGTGCGCCGCAATCGATGCATTTTGTGTCTGCACGTCAGCCATGACTTATGCCTTCGGCGCCGGAGCCGCGCCGCCTCCTGCTGGTGCGCCTGGCGCCGCGCCACCCGCGGGAGCCACGCCCGCGGCCTTTTCGAGCGCCGCTTTCACTCCGTGGCCCTTGAACGACCGCGTGGGCGCAAATTCGCCCAGCTTGTGTCCGATCATCTGCTCGGTCACATATACGGGAATGAATTTCTTCCCGTTGTGCACGGCGATGGTGTGTCCGATCATGTCCGGCACGATCGTCGAACGCCGCGACCAGGTCTTGATCACTTTCTTCTCGTTGCGCGTGTTCAACCCTTCGACCTTTTCGCGCAGGTGGCCGTCAACGAACGGCCCTTTTTTCAGTGAGCGTGCCATCGATCCCCTATTCCCCCACTCGCCGCAAGCGGCCCCATTGAGCCCGCCTCATCTTCTTGAAGCCCCGCACCGGCCCGGGAACGCGGTGCGACTTCGGGCAGAAGGGGCAGACAAACCGCGTGCCCTGCGCATTTGCAATGCGCTCCACGATGACTGCCCAGCCCGGCTTGCACAGCTTGTACAAAACCGGCTCCGGGGGAGCCACCGCCACCTTGACTACCGGACGCACCGGCTTCGCGCTCTTCGCGATTGCGCGCTTCACCGGCCGGCTGCGCCGTCCTGCTGTTCGTGTTGCTCGTGTCGCTCTCATTGGTTTTGCTCTCACCGGGCTGTCTTTTCTGCACCGCCCGGTTTCTCGCCTCAGGAAACGTCTAACTTCTTACTTCCGGCGCTCGACGATGTTCTTGTCGGTGCGCTTGTTGTTCCTCGTCTTCTTGCCCAGCGTCGGGAAGGCCCAAGGCGTCTGCGGATGATTGCCCTTTACCTTACCCTCGCCGCCACCGTGCGGATGATCCACGGGGTTCATGGCCACGCCGCGAACCGTCGGCTTAATACCGCGCCAGCGTGTGCGGCCGGCCTTGCCGAAGGTTTCGTTCTCATGGTCAAGATTGCCCACCTGGCCGATCGTCGCCATGCACTCCACGGAAAACTTGCGAACTTCGCCGGAAGGCAGCTTCACCAAAGCAACTTCACCTTCCTTGCTGAGAAGCTGCGCCGAGGCCCCTGCGGAGCGAACCACCTGACCGCCGCGACCCGGATACAGCTCGAGGTTGTGCACCATCGTGCCGGGTGGAATGTGCTTGAACTGCAGCGCATTGCCCGGAAGGATGTCCGCGCTTTCGCCCGTGGAAACCGTCGCTCCCACTTCCAAGCCCACGGGATGGAGGATGTAGCGCTTGTCGCCATCGGCATAGTGCAACAGCGCCAAGTTCGCGCTGCGGTTCGGGTCGTATTCGATGGCCGCCACTCTCGCGGGCACGCCGGTCTTGTCGCGCCGGAAGTCCACCTTGCGGTATTGCTTCTTGTGTCCGCCGCCGCGATGCCAGATGACGATTTCGCCCTGGTTGTTCCGCCCGCCTGAACGTTTCTTCGGTTCAAGCAGCGCCTTTTCCGGCTCCTGCTTGGTAATGTGGCTTTTGTCCACGACGGTGATAAACCGTCGAGACGACGTATATGGATTAAAGCTCTTCAGTCCCATCGCTGCCTCTTACCTTCTTACTGCCGTTTCGATCCCAGACTGCCCCGTTCTTACAGGTTCTCCGCGTACTCGATCATCTTTTCGCCTTCGGCGAGCTTGACGTATGCCTTCTTCCAATCACGACGGTAACCTTCGTTCTGGCCGCGGCGGCGCATCTTGCCGACAAAATTCGCGGTGCGCACGTTGGCGACCTTCACCTTGAAAATCTGCTGCACCGCTTCCTTGATCTGCGTCTTCGTCGCGCCCGCCGAAACTTCAAATACCACGGTGTGCTGGGTCTCTTTCACCCCGAGACCCTTTTCCGTGATGATCGGCCGCCGGATGATCTGATAGTGAGGGGTCGACATCGCCTATCCCTTCCCCTTTTTCTTAGCCGGCTTGGCGACTTTCTTCGCCGCTGGTTTCTTCGCGGCCGCCTTGGGCGCCGCTTCCTTTTTCGCGGGCTTCGCCGCCGGTGCAATCGTGGCCACATCCGGCACGACTACAGGCTTTTTCTCCGGATCGAGCGTATGGCTCAGCCGCGTCACCGCGTCCTTCGAGAGCACCAGTAGGTCGTGCTTCAGCACGTCGTACGGCTGCAAAACGCTGGGCGCCGCGAGCTTCACGCCGTCGATATTGCGGCTCGCCAGCTCCAGGTTGCGGTTTTCGCCGTGCGCCACAAGCAACGCCGATTTCGTGCGATTCAGCTTTTCGAGCGTCTCGACGAGCGATTTTGTCTTGTGGGTGTCGAGCGTCCATGCATCCACAACCTTGAGCTTCTGCTCCGCCAGTTTTGAAGAGAGCGCCGAGCGCAGCGCGCCCAGCAGCATTTTCTTCGGCAACGCGTAGCTGTAATCGCGTGGCCTCGGCCCGTGCACCGTCCCGCCGTGACGCCAGAGCGGCGAGCGGATCGACCCGACGCGCGCGCGGCCTGTGCCTTTCTGCCGCCAGAGCTTGCGGCCTGCTCCGCTGACCTCGCTCTTGTCCTTGGTCTTATGCGTGCCCGCGCGCAACCCGCGCAGGTACCAGCGCGAAGCTTCGTGCAGCAGGTGCTGATTCACCTTTGCGCCAAAGATCGCGTCCGCCAGTTCCACCTGGCCGACCTTCTTGCCATCCAGATTGAGCACATCTACGACCGGCATGATCTCTTTTCCTTCTCGGTCCAAAACTTATTGATTTACTTCGCCCTCTTGGCCTTGCGGATGAAAATGTACGTTCCGCTCGGCCCGGGCACCGATCCCCGCACCAGCAGCAGGTTTTCGTCGGTGTCCACCTTCACGACCTTCAAATTTTTCGCCGTCACCTTTTGATTGCCCATGTGACCCGGAAAGTGCTGGTTCTTCCACACGCGCGACGGAAACGAACTGCCGCCGATGCCGCCAGGTGCGCGATGATGCATCGAACCGTGCGTCTCGTCGCCGCCGGCGTAGTGCCAGCGCTTCACGCCGCCCTGAAAACCCTTGCCCTTGCTCACGCCGCTCACGTCCACGAGTTCGCCGGCCTTGAAGTTTTCCACCAGCACCCGGTCGCCCACCTTGGTCTCGTCCTTCGATTCCCCTTTGGACTCAGCGATGCGCACTTCCTGCAGCACCTTCATGGACGCCACGCCGGCCTTCTTGAAGTGCCCGGTCATGGCCTTGTTCACGCGCTGCGGCTTGACAAATTCCACGAGCCCCAGTTGCGCGGCCTCGTAGCCGTCCTTATCCTTCGTGCGCCGCTGCACCACCACGCACGGACCCGCTTGGAGAACGGTGCACCCTGCCAGCGTCCCGTCTTCCAGGAAGATCTGCGTCATCCCCAGCTTGATCCCGATGATTCCGTTGACCGCCATCGCCTCGTCTCTTTTCGGTGTCGACTGTGAACTGTCGACTGTAAACTTATTTCACCGCGTGCCCGAACGCCTTGATTTCCACGTCCACGCCCGGCGGCAGGTCCAGCTTCATCAACGCGTCCACCGTGTCGGGCGTCGGCTCCAGAATGTCAATCAGGCGCTTGTGCGTGCGCATTTCAAATTGCTCGCGCGATTTCTTGTCCACATGCGGCGACCGCAGCACCGTCCAGCGGTTGATCGTGGTCGGCAAGGGAATCGGTCCGGCAACGTCGGCGCCGGTGCGCTTGGCCGTCTCCACGATTTCCCGCGTGGACTGGTCCAGAATTCGGTGGTCGTAGGCCTTCAAACGAATGCGAATTTTGTCGCCTTGTCTCATTTCGTTATTCCACTACTTCCGTGACGGCGCCGGCGCCCACGGTGTGGCCGCCTTCGCGAATCGCAAACCGCAAGCCCTTCTCCAACGCCACCGGAGTGATCAAGCTCACTTCGCAGCTCACGTTGTCTCCCGGCATCACCATCTCCACCCCTTGCGGCAGTTTCACGTCCCC
>Ga0209701_10003205_pt1 | contig 10696 bp, 11 predicted proteins | sample CZO8metaG_4_FD_188356 | JGI IMG/M metagenome (GOLD analysis project Ga0209701, IMG submission 188356) | Vadose zone soil microbial communities from the Eel River Critical Zone Observatory, Northern California, USA - CZOApr15con2H3.8 metaG... | ecosystem: Environmental > Terrestrial > Soil >...
GCAAACGAATCCTCGGGATTCGCGGCAAGAATTTCGCTTAGCATGGCAATGCGATCCATAAAGAAGGTCTCAGTTCTGAGGTGTCAGGTCTCAGCTAAAAACAAAAAGCCAAAGGCCGAATCATGATCCTCCATTCATATCACGCCCCGCGTTACAATGGCTTTTCTCCGAGGGACCAACTTGGCTTGCCCATTTTTTGTGCCACGGGAAATTGTGAACGATGGCTCCTGGCCGCATCCTTCGCGTTTGCCACTGGGAGCGGGATGGACTGGAAATTGCCGCGCCTCGGGGCAGGAACTGGCGGCATCCGACACCCACATACGGGAGTTCTGCAACCTCGGTTATGCAACCGCCTGCCCGCATCTTCCACCACGCCGTGACTGGGATGCAGTCCGTTTCTCTGTCGCCCGCACCAGCCCGGAGCAGGTCACAATCTGCTTTGTCTGCGAGTTAGCCCACGCGCCGATCGAACATGGAAGATTGACCTTTGACTTAGCGGGCGAAGTTTGGCTCGACGCCCACCCGGACCCGCGTGTGCTCAGACTCGCAACCTGCTATCTCCAGGCATATCGCGCGCGGCAGAGCGCGGTTCCTATCTGACAGTCTATGAAGGACCTATGAACGATGACGATAAGGCAAAGTTAACCCGCCCCCGGCCGGTGCGCGAATCGATCTCTGAAATGGCTGAGATCGTTTTGCCGAACGATGCCAATCCGCTGAACGCGCTTCTTGGCGGACGCCTCATGCACTGGATCGACCTAGCCGGCGCGATGGCCGCCCATCGCCACTCGCGCACATATGTCGTGACTGCGTCCATCGATCATCTGGATTTTCTCGTGCCGGTTCGGGTTGGAGATTTCGTAATCCTGCGTTCGTCGGTCAATCGCGTGTACCACACTTCGATGGAGGTGGGCGTGAAGGTCTGGGTGGAGAATTACCGCGCGGAACAGAGCCGTCACGTCAGCTCCGCCTATCTGACGTTTGTCGCCATAGATGCTGCCGGAAATCGCATGGCGGTGCCGCCTGTTGTCCCCGAGACCGAGGATGAAAAGCGCCGCTATGAAGATGCCGTGCACCGCCGCGAGATACGCCGCGCGGAATCAGCGCGCAGGAGGGAAGTTCGAAGTTAGGCACCGTTCCTTCTGCGTAAACCGACTACTGCTGCATTGTAGAGCGTGTTTCATGTAGGGACTTGTGTGGAAGGAGGCTGCTCCCTCAGGGGTTAAAGCCCTCGTTTATGTGGCTCGAAACGGCGCGGCTGAAGCCGTGCCCCTTCAAAACCTTAGCACCTGAGACCTGAGACCTTAGCTATGGAGAGCGCACTTCTTATTCACCGCCTTCATTTCGCCTTTGCCGCGACGTTTCACTATCTCTTCCCGCAGTTGACCATGGGGCTCGCCCTGCTGATCGTAGTGCTCAAGACGATCGGCTTGCGGCGCAACGACCCGGTGTATCACGAGGCGGCGCGCTTCTGGGGAAGGATTTTTGGCATCAATTTCGTGTTAGGGGTTGTAACTGGAATTCCGCTGGAATTTCAGTTCGGCACCAACTGGGCAGTGTTTTCTCGTTTCGCGGGCGGCGTCATCGGACAGACACTGGCGATGGAAGGAATGTTCGCCTTCTTCCTCGAATCGGCGTTCCTCGGATTATTTCTCTACGGAGAGAAGCGGCTGAGTCCGAAAGCGCACTGGCTGTCGGCGGTCGCAGTCTTTGTGGGCTCGTGGTTGTCGGGTTATTTCATCATCGCCACTGATGCTTTCATGCAGCATCCCATAGGTTATTTCACGGCCGCGGATGGGAGCTTGCAGCTGGCGAGTTTTTGGGATTTCGTGCTCAATCCCTGGGCCGGATGGCAATACGCGCACAACATGAGCGGAGCGGCAATTACCGGCGCGTTCATCATGACGGCCGTGGGCGCGTTCTATTTACTTTCTGGCAAGTGGACCGCGCACGCCCGCATCTTCGTCAAAACCGGGGTGATCGCGGGCTGCGTGTTCAGCGTGCTCCAGATCTTTCCGACCGGCGACCGGCAAGGCAAAATGGTCACCGACCTGCAACCCGCAACTCTGGCGGCGATGGAGGGATTGTTTCAGAGCCAGCCCGCCGCTCCGTTAGTTATTGTAGGTCAGCCTAACGAGCAACAAGGCAAGATAGATAACCCGATTCAAGTTCCGCGAATGTTGAGCATGCTGACTTACAGACGCTGGAGTGCCAACGTCCGCGGCCTCGACGCTTTCCCCAAACGAGACTGGCCCGGCAACATCCCATTGCTTTATTACAGCTACCACATCATGGTTGGCCTGGGGACGTTCTTCGTCGCCGTCATGGTGGTTGCATTACTCCTTCTGTGGCGAGGCAGACTATTTAACGCCGGGTGGATGCTCTGGATCTTGATGCTCTCAGCCCCGTTTCCTTACATCGCCAATACCGCCGGATGGATGACCGCCGAGCTCGGCCGCCAGCCCTGGCTGGTCTATGGACTCATGCGGACCGAAGACGGCTACTCCAAAGTGGTCTCGGCGGGTAACGGCATGTTTACGCTTTTGGGATTCATGGGCATTTACACCGTGCTGGGCATTTTGTTTCTGTTCCTGATCAAGCGGGAAATTGAGCACGGTCCTCTGGCCGGGCACGAATCGGCGTCCAATCTCCATCCGGCAACGTAGGCAAAATGACGGAGACAAGATAAACATGGCGAGCCTTTGGTTCTGGATTGTCGCAGCGATGATCGCGACCTATGTTGTGCTCGACGGATTCGACCTGGGCGCGGGTGCGATTTATCTCATTGCGGCCAGGACGAACGACGAACGACGCCGGGTACTGCGTGCCATCGGCCCGGTGTGGGATGGCAACGAAGTCTGGCTGCTCGCTGCCGGCGGAACGCTCTACTTTGCATTCCCGCGACTCTACGCGTCGAGCTTCAGCGGGTTTTACCTTCCGCTGACGATTGTCCTGTGGCTGCTCATTCTCCGCGGCATCGGCATCGAATTCCGCGCGCACATCGAAAACCGGGTTTGGCAGGACTTCTTCGACGCGATCTTCAGCATCTCCAGCATTCTGCTGGCGGTGTTTTTCGGTGCGGCACTGGGCAACGTGGTGCGCGGAGTTCCGCTTGATGCAACCGGCTATTTCTTTGAGCCGCTCTGGACCAACTTCAAACTCGGTCCGCAGACAGGCATTCTCGATTGGTACACCGTCCTCACCGGTGTTATGGCGTTGGTGACTGTGACCGCGCACGGTTCTTACTACGTCGCTCTCAAGACTGACGAGGATCTCGGGCGCCGCGCCCGCGGATTCGCCTTGCTCTGCTGGCCCGTGCAGTTTTTTCTGACCTTCAGTACTTTGGTCGCGACTTATTTCATCCGGCCCGAAATCATGGCGAACTACGGGAAGCACAAGGTCGGGATACTGGTTCCGATAGTCGTTGTCGCCAGCCTCGGAGTCATGCTCTGGGCCAATCCCAAGGGCAAAGAGAAACTCGCGTTCATTGCCTCCAGCCTGTATATCGCCAGCATGCTGGTGGGCGCGGCGTTTGCGCTTTATCCCGTGGTGCTGCCTGCTCGCGACCACCAGTACGATCTCACCATCTACAACACCGCCTCCGGCATTCACGGATTGAGCGTCGGATTGGTTTGGTGGACATTCGGCGCCGTGCTCGCGGTGGCATATTTTGTGTTCGTCTACCGCATGTTTCGCGGCAAGGTGCAGGTGGGAGAAGGGCACTACTGAGCAATCAGCACTCAGCATTCAGGAAAACCTGATTTCGCGCTGAATGCTGAGTGCTGAATGCTGATTGCTTCTTTCCCCTCCCGTATAATCGAAATATGAGCGCTCATTCCCATCATCCTGGCCAGCAACAGGCTACCCCGCAACCGTTACCCGGCGTCAACGCGATCATCGCAGTCGGTTCCGGCAAGGGCGGAGTCGGCAAGACCACGCTCGCCGTCAATCTGGCAATCGCCCTCAGTACGATGGGGAGCAAAGTAGGATTGCTCGACGGCGACGTTTACGGTCCCAACGTCCCGCTCATGCTCGGCACCAATGAGCAACCAAAAGTGATGGGCGAAAACCAGATCGCGCCCATCAACTCGCATGGGCTTAAGGTTATCTCGGTCGGTTTCCTCAACCCTGGAGACAAGCCGCTCATTTGGCGCGGTCCCATGCTGCATTCGATCATCAAGCAATTTCTGGGATCGGTGCAGTGGGGACAACTTGATTATCTTGTCATTGACCTGCCTCCGGGAACCGGCGACGTTGCGCTCTCGCTGATTCAGACTGTCCCACTGACCGGCGCGATCGTGGTCTCTACTCCGTCAGACGTTTCGCTGCAGGATGCGCGCAAGGCCATCGAGATGTTCCGCCAGATGAAGGTGGACATCGTCGGCATGGTCGAGAACATGAGTTACTTTGTTTGCCCGCATTGCCAGCACGAAATCGACATTTTCTCGCGCGGCGGCGCGGAAAAGACGGCGAAACAGTTTGACATCGCCTTCCTCGGAAGCGTCGAGCTCGATCCGGAGATTCGCAAATCAGGCGACAGCGGCGCTCCGTCGGTGCTCCAGGGAGAAGGCTCGCCCCACGCGAAGTCGCTGTTCGCGTTTGCCCGCAATGTGGCGGCGCGGGTGGAGGAGATCAAAGCCAGCAGTCCGGCAAATGTGATTCAGATTCAGTAGGGCGTATGACAAGCAAGCTAGCCGATCGGCTTCGCTGGATCGCGCCCTACTTGAACTGCAAATGCAACTGGCGGAGCCCAACCTGGGTGGAGCTGGTACCGGCGTTGTTCACGACAATACGGACCACGTAATCGCCATTCGCTCCGGTCGGCAGGCCCTGCCAGCCGCTCGAATAGGTTCCGTTGGGCGTGGTCACGGGTACTTCTCCCGACAGTGCATACCAGTTCGTTCCGTCGGGCGTGTACTCTGCCTGAGCATAGCTTCCGCTCGGCAGAACGGCTGTCCCGATCGTGATCACGAAACGGACCGTGGTCGTGTTCGACATATCGATCTGATCGCGATTCAGCGAACCCCCGACTTCGCTCGTACCCACACCCGTTTTGAACCCGGTCCCATAATAGAGGATGTAGTCGGGGGGAGCGGCTAAAGCTCCAGCCGGCCCTTGTGGCCCCTGGGGTCCCGCAGCACCTTGCGCGCCCTGCGCCCCGGTCGAACCTGCAGGTCCAGCCGCGCCGGTTAGTCCTTGCGGCCCCTGAGTTCCTTGAGGGCCGGCTGGTCCGGTCGCTCCTTTCAGCCCTTGTGGTCCGGGTGGGCCAACCAGGGAGTGATAGCTGTTGCCGTTGTCGGATTCTTGAAGAATCCCGCCGGCGATCGATAGCGTGTACTGCCCTCCTGCCGGAGCCGGCACGGGCAGTCCTAGATCAACTAAAATAATCGCGGATTGCCCCGTGTTTCCGGACTGCGGCTGGACGCTCAGCGGTCCGCTGCAGTTCGTACCTGAGGTGCCATTGGTGCACTGCGCCCACGAGATTCCAGACACCAGGCTCAGCATGCCGATCCACAAATAGTGTTTCATTTCGTCTCCCGTGCTCTACGGAATTACCGCGGCAGTTTCGCCGCTGTATGCGCTTTCGTTGCTGCCGTTCACCGCGGTTGTAACGTAGTAGAGCGTTTGATTGTGAGTTACTTGTACATCGGTATAAGTTGTATTGACGATCCCGAGGGCCACTTTTACATATGGCCCTCCGGACGTGGTCCCGCGGTAGATGTTATAACTCGTCGCGTTAGGGCTGGCGTTCCAGGTTAGAGTGACGGCATGCCCAGTGACTGTGATAGTTGCCTGACCGCCGAGTGTCACATTACCTTGAAGTCCCTGTGCAAAGCTGAAACTCAGGCAGCCAAGAACCATGCAGGTTGTGAATAGTCGTTTCATCGCTCCACGCTCATTTCGGATTCCTGCGTGTCAAGTTCTCACGCTGGGGGCGGTTCGCAGACACGAATCCTGCAGGCCGCCGAGGCAAGAGAGTTGCTGCCGGGGTCCGGTTCAATTTAGTTATCGGCCTGGCACTGCGGAACTTGAACAGTCGAGGGCTGGCCGTTTATTTTCCGGCGGACCTGCGTCGCTGCTTCTGGGACGCCGGAGGACGCGTGGCGATGAAATCAGCTTCGCAGAAAGTGCGTATCGATGTCGGTGACCGCGGTACGGAAAATTCGTGATGAATGCACTAATGACTAACTTACCCGAGCCAACTAACTTGCCCCACTTGCGGGTCTGCCGTTCGGCCTACTCCCGTTTGAATCTTGCCAGCCGGTACCACGGGTCGGCCGTCTCGTCCTTCACCACCAGGCGCGCCACCATCTCGCCCAGCGCGGGACCATGCTTGAATCCGTGGCCCGAGCCGCCTCCAACGATCCACACATTCGCCTTGCCCGGATGCCGATCGACGATGAAGTTGTGGTCGGTGGTATTTTCGTACTGGCAGACGCGGGTCTCTACGAGAGGCGCGTCTTTCATCCCCGGAAAGCGGTAGGCAAGATAACGGCGCGTCGCAGCCAGGCCATCTTCGCTCACCAGCCGCTGGCCTGAGGTTGGATCGAACTCTGGCCCGCGCGTGTCATCGGCGACTTTGAAGCCGCGTTCCTGGTTGCCGGGAATTCCGTACATGAAGTGGTCGCTGTGATCGGCCCACACCGGTACGTTGCCCTCGTTGTAGCGCGGATCGCCGGCGGGCGTGCCAAAGAAAAACACGTCTTGCTTGGTCGAAACAAAATGCGGCCCGACTGTGTGTGGGAATAGCTTTCCCAGCCACGGACCGCAAGCGAAGACGTAGCGGTCGGCGACGATGGTTGAAGCATCCGAGGTCGACGCATTCGAGGTCGAGCCCTGCGACAGTTGCAGGCCCTTCCATTCCCCTCCTTCGAGATCCTGCTCTGCGACCGTTGACTGGCGATACTCGCCGCCTTCGGCCACAAACTGATCGACCACCGCCTGGGTCGAAGCGCGAGCGAGCAGGTATCCGCTTTGTGGCTCGTAGATGCCCCACTCTACGTTCGCGAAACTGATCTGCGGCCAGCGGCGCGCGAGCTCGTTCACTGTGAGTTGCTCGAAGGGGATTCCGGCATCTTTCAGGAAGGGAAGCGAGCCACGCTCAAATGTGTCATCGGCTTCGGCCATCCACAGGACTCCGATGGGGAAAAAGAACTTCCGATGCCACCGCGCTTCGTGTTGCTTCCAGAGATCGAGGGCGCGCGCCGCTAGTTTCGTATAGGGCTGATCGGGCCCGTAGGCGCCGCGGATAATCCGCGTCTCACCGCCCGACGACGCTCGCGAATTTCCTGGACCCCAGGCATCGAGCAACGTAACCCTTGCTCCGCCGCGGAGAAGATAAAGAGCGGTCCATCCGCCGAACGCGCCTGCACCGATTACTGCGATGTGAGGCTTGCCGGTCATTCTCAGGGTGGCCATGGTTCGGGCGGCCATGCCCGCGCAGTATATCTCGAAGGCTTTTCGTCACGATTCCTTCTATTTGCTAGGTAGGTATTAACTCATGCCTTAAGTGGTACCCTGGTACCCCATCCCGGGTCTTTTGGAATCACAGTGTTAGGAGGAAAATCCTGCCAAGTCCTTGGTTTTAAATGACTTATACGGAAAGTATTCCGGAATAAGGACTTAGCTGCAAGACCTACGGTTTCTAGGATTTTTGGGGTCGGGTTTAGGCTCCACTAAACGGCAGATCCCTCGGCTTCGCTCAGGATTTCGGCAGCGGGCTCACGCCTGCTAAACGCCTCGACTTACGGTTTCAAAGAGCGCTGGAGATGGCTTTCTGGCGACTTCGAGGGCCGTCTCTGGAGACGGGCACACTTGGGCCTTGGCCAATCAGATCTTCATTGTTGCGCAGTGCGGGCTGGAAGTCTGTGATGCGGGTCACAGATGGTTTGTGATGAAAAAAGAGCAATAGCTCCGCCCAAACCAAGCTCGGATAGGCCAAAACTTCAAGAGAACAATGGAAGAGCAGTCCATCCGCCATATTTTGCTCCAGCCTTATACTGTTGCGAGGTTTCGCGGAGGTAAATTGCGTCGATGATAGAGCTTACGAACCTGCGCAAGGAATTTGACGATCTGGTTGCAGTCGAGAGTCTGACGCTTAGTATTCCGAGCGGTGAGATTTACGGACTGATCGGACCGAATGGAGCTGGCAAGACGACGACAATACGCATGATATGCGGGTTGTTGGATGCGACCCAAGGAAAAATACAGGTGGCCGGGGTGGACGTGCTCGGCGAGCCGGAACGGGCGCGGCAGTATATCGGGTACCTGTCCGATTTCTTCTCGGTGTATGAGGATCTGAAGGTCTGGGAGTATCTGGATTACTTTGCACACGCTTACAAGATGCCGGGATCGGAAATTCCTGCACGAGTTAGTGAGGTGATTGCGCAGGCTGGACTCGAAGTGAAGCGGGACGGGATGATTCGCGGGCTATCTCGCGGGATGAAACAGCGGTTGGGGATTGCGCGCGCCATGATCCATCGTCCGAAGGTGCTGGTCTTGGACGAACCGGCGTCGGGGCTCGATCCAAAGGCGAGGATCGAGTTACGAACCTTGCTGCGGTCGGCGCGAGACGAGGGAGCGACGATTCTAATTTCGTCGCACATCCTTACGGAGCTGGAAGGCTTTTGCACTTCAATCGGGGTCATGGAAAAAGGCCGACTGGTGCGCAGCGGGCGCTTAGACGAAGTCATGTTGGCTGTGACTCCGGCGCGCACCGTGCGCCTGCAATGGCTGGGCGAAGGGCGAGCGCAGATTCAGGCGGGGCTAGGACAACTGGCAGCTGTTTCGGAATTGAAACTGAGCGAAAACGAAGGCGAGTTTTTCTTTTCCGGATCGGATGATGAGCTGTCGCGGACGCTGGCTGTCCTGATTACGAGCGGAGTGCGAGTCTTGTCCTTCCGGGAAGTGAAGCAGACGGTGGAGGAAATGTACATGAAGCTTTCGTCGCACGAGGTGATGTGATGATGCCGATCTGGAAGAACCCTGAATTCGTGCGGCATTTTCGGGCGGAACTGCGCAGCAAGAGGGCTCTCACAATTGCTGCAGTGGCGGTTGTGATCGCGGTATTGATTTGGTTGGGGTGCTGGGGTTCGCGTGCGTCGGAAATGGCGCTCATGCACAACCAAGCAGCGCACTTGGGTTTTACTGCCGAGCGACTGGCGGAAATGGATCGACAGACTCTGATTGTCGTGTGGTTCAACTTCTACCGCATCCTGATGTACGCACAGCTAGGCGTTTTGACATTTTGGTCGCTGTTTTCGTGCGCCCAGTCGATTTCGGGTGAACGCGAGCGGAAGACATGGGATTTTCAGCGCGCGACCAGGCTCAGTGCGGCAGAATTGCTAACCGGGAAACTGTTCGGTGAACCAGTATTGGCTTATTTCATCGTCGTTTGTTGTTCGCCCATAGCTCTGCTGGCTGGCCTATTGGGAAAGGCTCGGTTGGGAACTATTGCTGAAGCATATCTCCTAATTATCTCGGGTGCGGTCTTCCTTGGCATGGCTGGCCTGTGGCTCTCCACCTTGTTTGAAAGCCGGAGCCGTGGTGTGGGCCTGATTGGGACGTTTGGTCTTTACCTCATCTTCGGTTTCGTCGTGCAAGCTAGGGAAAGCAATTTCCCTGGCGTGGCAGCGCTAAGCCCCTTGGCAGGGTTCATACCGCTCTTCGATGAGTACGCCTACTTCGGACTTCCCAGAATTTTTGGCAGTCCGGTTCCCTGGGTCGTGCTGAGTTTGCTGCTCTATTTGATGTTCGGCGCGTGGCTGGCGCTGACGCTCCTACGGACGCTAACAAAGGACTATGACCAGATGAGGTCTCTGTCTCGATGGCAAGCGGTGGGTTGTGCAGCGTTTCTCAATTTCACTCTCTATGCTTTGTTTGTTCCGCGAACTTTGACGACCTGGGATTCATTTACCAAGTTAATGGTTGGAATTAACGGTTTCATTCTGTTTGCCATGGGGCTGGCAATGCTGACTTCGTCTGAAAAGCTGCGGGTGTGGTGGCGAACCCGCAAGGCGACGCGATGGGCGCTTTTTGCGGAGGATGGTCCGCAGTGGCCATGGCTCGTGTTGTCGGCGGCGGTGGGATACGGATTGCTGGTGTGGGGGCTATTCGCGTGGAAGAACGAGTTGGGGTTCGAGTCTGCGGCGTTGAAGGCGGGCTTGGTGGAATTTGCAGTGGTAGTAGTCTTTGTCACGCGCGACATAACGTTTATCCAGTGGTGCCGGATGACACGTATGCGGGCGCCGGTTCTGAAGGGCGTTCTGTTTGCCGGGCTGTATTACGTCGCCGCCGTCGTATTGACTATCGTCTGTGGTGTCTATTCCTACACTCTAGGGAGGTACTTCTCTTCTCTGCTCACGCCGGTAGGAGCGTTTGAGCCAGGGCCTCCCAACCTTCATTTTCCAGCGGCGGTTTTTGTTGGAATGGGGATTCAGTTGGGGTTGATTGTTCTCTTGGAGATTGCCATTATGGGTAGGCTGCGACCCGCCATTGGTGGGGCCGTGCCTCGCTAAAGCTGGGAGACCCCTCCTGGCTACAAATCGCTAGTTCCATGATTCAATGTGACTTCCTGTCCGACAGCAAGCACTTCTCCGGTGCCGGGAGCCAGCTTTTGATTTATAAATTTATTGATATTACATTATTACATGGTAATATTGAAATCATGGGGAAGAGATAGTGGTGTCATGACAAA
>Ga0209701_10003207_pt1 | contig 10692 bp, 9 predicted proteins | sample CZO8metaG_4_FD_188356 | JGI IMG/M metagenome (GOLD analysis project Ga0209701, IMG submission 188356) | Vadose zone soil microbial communities from the Eel River Critical Zone Observatory, Northern California, USA - CZOApr15con2H3.8 metaG... | ecosystem: Environmental > Terrestrial > Soil >...
TTCGCCACTCAGCATCGCGTGGATGCGCTCGTCGTTCTCCCGACGCCAGCGCGGCCAGTTGTTGGCGTAGAAGCCGCTCTCCCCGAGATAGCCGGGGCGTGCGTATTTCGCGACGAGGTCAGGACGCTTGCGGAAGTACGGGACGTACTCCGAGAAATGCCCGCTGGACTCGGTCACGAACGCGCCGAGGTGCATCATCACCTCGAAGCGCACGGGGTCCTGCTCGTAGATCTCCGGGTCGGCAGCTCGCCGCCGGAGGAGCGGGTAGAGGTCTTCGCCGTTGCGCTCCAGCCTGGTGAACCAGGCGTTGTGGTTGATGCCGGCGCATTTCCAATCGAGCTCTTCGTACGGGACCTGCAGGTAGTCGGCCAGAAGCCTGGAGGTGCCCTGGACGCTGTGGCACAGACCGATGACCGGCAGCCCCGTGGACCGAGCCGCCGCCAGGGTGAGGATCGACATCGGGTTGGTGTAGTTCAGGATCATGGCCTCGGGCGCCAGCCGGGTGACGTCGGCGACGATGTCGAGCCAGGCCGGCCCCGTTCGCAAAGCCTTGAAGATGCCGCCTGGCCCGATGGTGTCTCCGATGCACTGATCGACGCCGTAGCGAAGTGGGATGTCGTAGTCGGCGCGCACGTTCTGAAGGCCGGCGACCTCGATCGAGTTGACGATGTAATTGCTTCCGGCGAGGACCTCGGCCCGGTCGGTCGAGGCCTCCACCGTCCATCGCTTGCCAGACAGGTCGACGAGCCTTTCGGCGATCTGGCGCGCAAGCTCGAGGCGTTCCGGGTCGATGTCGACGAGAGCGAATGTCCCCGTGTCTAGGCCGTCGACCGCGAGAATGTCGGTCATGACCGTGCGCGCGAAGACCGCGCTGCCGGCCCCGATCATGGTCACCTTCGGCATCGCGCCTCGAATTTTAGTCGCGCCCGATTAGAGGTCTGTCAAGCGCTCACAACGACCGTCACTCGATACGCGCCTTGGCTGCCAACGCACCTCCGCGCTTCTCCGCAGCTGACCCGAGAGGCTGACACCGTAGCGCTGCCGGCGGACAACGCCTTGTACCAGGCGGTCGTCACCCCGCAGCCCATCCCAGGTAGGCAGCTCCCGATCGGATCTGGCGTGACGACCTGATCGCCGAGCTCCTTGAGAACGAGTGGGTCTGAGCTCTGGTCGAAAGTCCAGTAGGTCGAACCCAGGGTGACTTTGACCGTATCCCCGACGTGGACTTGCACCGACTGCGCGTTCTTGGAGTCGTCGACCTTCACCTCGGAAAGGCTCTGACCACATGCGCCCAGCCCGGCGGCGAGTCCGGCTGCCAGAAAGGCGATGACAAGGCGCTGCATATGTCGACTTAACGGCCTATCTCCCGCGCTGTAACGGGCCCCAGGATAGAACCGACAAGAGCAAGCGGGAGGTAACGAGACATGACCACTCCGAGGCGCAGCTCGCCATCCTGCCGGGGCTCACGCATTACACGATTTCCGGCGCTCCAGCACTGGCAATGGTCGCGAACCAATTCCTTGATGCGTCCTCGATTTCCGCAAGACAAACCTGATTCGGTCGTTCCACTCCCTGGCAACTCTTCGCAGGCGCGCACGCGCCGATCGGAGGTCAATCTGACTCGAACCCGCGCGATCCGTCTATTGCAAGCGTCTGCGGCGGTGGCCGCCCTAGCCGTCGGTATGACGGGCGCGCTAGTACCTGCGCAGGCGGCTGGAGCACTGAGCTGGGTGCAGGCCACCCCCACACAGGCTCCGCCGGGCCGCGCATATGCCGCGATGACCTACGACTCGCTGCGCGGCCGCACCGTGTTGTTCGGCGGCAGCAGCAACGCCAGCTCGAACTTCGGCGATACCTGGGAGTGGGACGGTATCAACTGGACTCAGCGCATTCCGTCGACATCTCCGCCTGGATTGGTCGGGGCTGCGATGGTTTACGACACCGCCAGGAGCCGCTCAGTCCTGTTCGGAGGGGGCTTGACCGCGGGCCTCGCGCCAGCGGCGACGTGGGAATGGGACGGAAGCACGTGGACTCTGAGAGCTCCGGCGGCGTCGCCCCCCGCGCGAATCTGGCCTGCCATGGCTTACGACTCATTTCATAGGGTCACAGTCCTCTTCGGCGGGAGCGCTCAGGGCGTTGACCTGGGCGACACCTGGGTATTCGACGGCACCACCTGGACTCATCTGACTCCCGCCAACTCTCCGTCGCCGCGATTCGGCCATGCGATGGCCTTCGACTCCGTCCGCAATCGGGTCGTGCTGTTCGGCGGCCGCAGCAACGGCGTGCGCATGGCGGATACGTGGGAGTGGGATGGCAGCAACTGGACCCAGATCAGCACGAGCTCAGCACCATCCGCCCGTTTCTGGCACTCGATGGCGTTCGATTCGGGTCTCGGAAGGACGCGCTTGTTCGGCGGAGATCACGTCGCCCCCTTCTCTCTCGGGCCGGTCAACGACACGTGGGAGTGGGACGGGGCCAACTGGACTCAGGACGTGCCTTCCGCCGCGCCCAGCCCTCGGGCCGGCCAATCGATGGCTTATGACTCGGGCCGTGCTCGAACCATCGTTTTTGGTGGGACGGACGAGGGCTTCCCGGGCGTTTTCTACAACGACACCTGGGAGCTTGTGCCGCCGGTGGACAACGACCTCGGGCTGGCCGGCACGCCGGGCAACTTCACTGTAAATGCCACCAGCTCGAGCGGAGTGTCTGTGACCTATACATCGCCAACCGCAGTCGATGAGGCCGGCGACAGCCCGGTGGCGACGGTCGCCTGCACCCCCGCATCGGGCTCCACGTTCGCGATCGGCGCCACGACGGTCACGTGCACCGCGACCGATGCCGACGACACGCCGAACACGGTGAGCCAAAGCTTCACGGTCACGGTGCTGGACACTGACCTCGGGCTTGCCGGCGTGCCGGCCGACATCACAACCAACGCCACCAGCCCGAGCGGAGCGGTGGTGACCTACGCCTCGCCGATCGCGGTCGACGAGTCCGGCGACAGCCCTCCAGCGACGGTGAGCTGCGCCCCGGTCTCGGGTTCGACCTTCGCGATCGGAACCACGACGGTCACCTGCACCGCCTCAGATGCCGACGACACGCCGAACACAGTGAGCCAGGGCTTCACGGTCACGGTGCTGGACACGGACCTGGCGATCACCGGCGTGCCGGCCGACGTTACGGCCATCGCCACCGGCACGAGCGGAGCCGTGGTGACCTACGCCGCGCCAACCGCCGTTGACGAAGCGGGTGACAGTGCCGCGGCGACAGCGAGCTGCTCCCCAGTTTCGGGCTCGACATTCCCTGTCGGCGCCACGACGGTGACCTGCACGGCCGGCAGCCCTGACGACAGCCCGGCCACCGTGTCGGCAACGTTCACGGTGACCGTCCTCGTCGATCTGAACGTGGCCGTGTCGGTCGCGCCCACCACCGCCACCACGGGGACCAAGGTCGTAGGCACCATTTCGCTGACCAACGGCTCAGCAGTCAGCCGGACGGTGACTCTTGTCGACACGTTCAGCTTCGTGAGCGCGACGGGCCAGACCATCACACTGACCAGCTCCTCGATGACCATTCACCTGGACCCCGGACAGACGGTGAACCGGTTGGTAACGTTCAAAGTGACTCGAGATTTGCCGCGCGGCACGTACGCCTTCTCCGCCACCGCATCTGACGTGACGGGCTCGACGAGCGATTCAGCGACATTCAACGTGACGTGACGGCGTCTCGCACAACGAAGTAGCCGACATCAGGCCTTGGTCGGGGGAGTTACCGCCGGCGGTAGATATCCCGCCGGTGCGCCACTCGAGCGACTTCCTCGCCACGTTCGCGATCATTGATTCGATACAGGACGCGATAGTCGCCGCGACGCAAAGACCAAATGCCTGCGAGCTCTCCGATCAGCGGCTTCCCGGCCCGGGGATCGCTTTCCAGAGCGGTAAGGGCCTCGACCACCGCCCTTTGAACCTGCTTCGGGAGTTTGCGAATGGACGTTGCCGCATCGACGCTGAGCGTGACCTCGTAGGCATCACTCATCGAGGCCGAGGTCGGCCTTGAGGTCCTTCAGGCTGACGGTCCGGCTTGCGTCGAGGTCGGCGAGGCCACGACCCAGCGCAGACAGCTCTCGACGATCGCTAAGGATCGACAGGGTCTCCTCGAGGGCTTCGAGATCGTCTGGGCTGACCAGGACGGCAACGGGCCGGCCGTTGCGGGTGATGGTCACGCGATCGTGCTGCCGGGTAACCCGGTCAACCACCTCGGAGAGTCGGTTCTTGACGTCCGCCAGCGGCAGAGCTTCCATGGCTAGAATTATAGCCAGATGAGGCCGGCAATCGCAGTGAAGCGGAGCGGTGGGTGGCTACCGCATCGTCAAGGGATCTGGATGCCGGATGGCAGCCGTGCCTGGCGCAAGTCGACGCGTTCGCCCTTCATCGGGACGCCCTCCTGACGTAGCAGCGCGCGCTGCCGCCTTCCCATCGGGATGCTCCCGTCGGCATGGACGACGCGATGCCACGGGATGTCTTCGTGCGTGGTGGCAAGTATGTGACCGACCAGGCGGGGTGCTCTCGGGTCGATGTCGCCGTAGGTGCGGACGAAACCGGCAGGAATCGCGCGCACCCGCGCCACGATGCGCGCTGTACGAGCATCGCGACCGTCACTCGTCGCCGGCATTGCGTCCATATCGTGTCTGAGAGCGCGATGGGTGTTACTTTCGACCGCGGCCCGGCTGCCTCTGCTGCTCGAACATCTCGCGGATCTCGCGGACGCTCGTGGCGTCCTCAGGCTTCTTGTCGGCGGTTCGCATTGAGACGATCCGCGGGAAACGCAGCGCAAACCCCGGCTGGTCTCCGCTCATGCCGGCCGTGTGACGCGGGCTCGGGGTGATCTCGTCGGCCAATACCTCCACTACGACCGCCGGCTCGAGCCACGCGTCGGGGACGAAGTTCGAGTTCACACGCGCCGGCTTCTGCGCAACCTCCAGCTTGGCCAGCCGCTCGTGGATCTCACGCCAGCCCTGGTCGGAAAGACCGGTGCCAAGCTTGCTGATGGTCACGAACTCGTCCTTGTCGCTGTCGTAGACGCCGGCGAGAAGAGCCCCCGCGCCGAACTCGGCCCGCTTGCCCTTGCCCCGGTAGGAGCCGAGCAAGACGACGTCGATGGTGTCGTTGAGCTGGCCGCTCGTGTTCCGCTTCAGCTTCACCCAATTGAAGTTGCGTGCGCCCGCCTGGTAGGGCGAGTCCAGACGTTTGGCCACGACCCCTTCCAGGCCGCGGCTGATGTTGTCGAGCAGCTCGCGGGTCAGCACCTCCGCCGAGTCGGTCGTCGTCAGCGGCGCCGGGATCAGCGTCTCCGACTTCCGGAGAAGCTCCTTGACGATCTCGAAGCGGCGCTCGTAAGGCAGCGGCGTCAGGTCGGATCCGTCGCGGAACATCACGTCGAAGACGAAAGCCCGCATCGGCACGCGGGCGGCCATCTCCTGGATGCCCTCTTTGCGGCGGCGGGCGGTCGTCTCCTGAAAGGGGACGTACTCCTCCGAGTCTGGGTCGTAAGCGATCGCCTCGCCGTCGAGGATGACGTTCTTGACCTTGAGTCTGGAGGCGGCGGCGACCAGCTCCGGGAACATCTCGGTCATCGACTCCAGGTTTCTCGAGAAGATGCTCACCTGGCTCGCGTTCTTGTGGATCTGGACGCGTAAGCCGTCGTACTTCGGCTGCACGCCGACGGTCCCCAGCTTCTTGATCACCGCCTCCGGGTTGGGGAGGCGCTCCGCGAGCTGGGGCCGGAGCGGATGTCCCGCCGCAACCTTCAGCGCGTCGAGCCCGGTCTCACCGGCGTCCCAGAGAGTCCGCGCGATGAGGCCGAGGTCCGACGTGCGGTTGTAGGCCGCCTCGAGGACCGGCCGCAGAGAGCGGTCTCCTTTCTTCGCGAACGAAAGTGCATCGAGAACGGTCGGATCGCCGATTCCCAGCCGCATCTTGCCCAGGGTGATGCGCACGAGGTGTTTGGCCGATGTGGCATCCAGGTCGCCGAGCAGGCTGGTGAAGCCATCGAGCTTGTCCTGCTGGCTGCCGGCACCGCCGGCGGCCGCGATCCGGGCCAGGCGCTGGTGCACCTCGACGACCGAGGGGGCTTGGCGCCGCGAGGCCGGCGCCAGGCGCTGCGCCGTGACGCCGAGGTCACCGGTCTGGCGGTTCAGCTTGGTGACCTCCTCCTTCGGAACGGAGTAGGCGGCGGCAATTGCGGTGATGAGCAGCCTCTCGCCGAGGCCGATTTCAACCGGCTCGAAGAACGGGGCCAGCCGGCCCTGGATCAGGTATGTGATCGGCTTCAGCTCGTTTACCGAACTTGCCCTGTACACCTCAGACAAGATGCGAACCAGCTCGTTCCGGCTGCTCGTGGCCTCCATCTGGTCCAGGCTCGCGGCCAGCTCACTGAACTTCACGGCTGCTCACGCGTGGCGGGACGATTCGAGGGCGGCCTCGGTCATCTTGCCGGGGTTCAGGATTCCCTTGGGATCCAGGGCCATCTTGATCGCAGCCATCACGTTGAGGGCCTCGCCGTGCTCCGCGGCGAGGAACTCGGCCTTTCCGTAACCGACGCCGTGCTCTCCCGAGCACGTACCGCCCATCTCGATCGCACGCGCCACCATCCGCCGATTGATGGCCTGAGCCTGAGCAAGCTCGTCGTCGCGAGCGGGGTCGAGGATGAAGCAAACGTGGAAGTTGCCGTCGCCCACGTGGCCGAGAATCGGCGCGACCAGATTCGTCTCGTCGATGTCGGCCTTGGTTTCGGCGATGCATCGGGCCAGGTTCGACAGCGGGACGCAAACATCGGTGACCAGGCCCTTCGAACCAGGACGAAGCGCCAGCCCGGCGTAGTACGCCTCGTGGCGAGCTCGCCAGAGCCGATTGCGGTCTTGCTGAGTGGTAGCCGACTCGACGGATTCAGCGCCGAGCTCCCGCGCCAGGGCGGCGACCTCCTCGGCATCGTGCTTGACGGAACCCTCGCTGCCATGGAACTCGAAGAGGATCGTGGGCATGACCTTGAGCCCGAGGCCGTTGCGGCGGTTGACGGCATCGATGTAGATCTCATCGAGCAGCTCGGCCCTCGCCACGGGCACGCCCAGCTGAATTACCGAGGTCACGCACGAGACGGCCTGGTCGAGCATGGGAAAGGAGCACACGGCTGCGCTCATCGCCTCCGGCAATCCGTAGGTCCGGAGCGTCAGCTCGGTGATCACCCCGAGCGTTCCCTCCGAACCGACGAACAGGCGGGTCAGGTCATACCCGGCGGACGATTTACGGGCCCGCGACGCCGTCCGGATGATGCGGCCATCCCCGAGCACCACCTCGAGGCTGACAACGTTCTCGCGCATCGAGCCATAGCGCACGGTCGTGGTGCCGGACGCGCGGGTGGCCGCCATTCCGCCGAGCGAGGCGTCGGCGCCGGGATCGATTGGGAAGAACAGGCCGTGCTTGGCCAGCTCCTTGTTGAGGGCCTCGCGCGTGACTCCGGGTTGGACCGTCACGTCTAGATCGGCAGGCCGGACCTCGATCACACGGCTCATGCGGCTCATATCGAGGCATAGGCCGCCCTTGACGGCTGCGACATGGCCCTCGAGGGAAGTGCCGGTTCCGAAGGGGATCACAGGGGTGACCGTCCGCGCACAGGCACGCATGATCGCAGCCACTTCGCCGGCGTTTTCGGGGTATCCCACCATGTCCGGACTCATCGGGCGGTGGTACGACTCGTCCCGGCCATGCTCGGCGCGCTCCGCCTCGCTCACGGACAGCCGCTCGCCGAGGATGGCCCTCAGCTCGAACGCAGTTGCGGAGTCGACGCTCACAGGAACTACCATATCGTCGCCGGGGGTACCCGGCAGACGGTTTCGAGATGGGGTCCCGCCAACCAGCAGGGGAGGTATGAAGTTGGTACCACGCATCGTCAAGCCACTTGTCTGGGTGGCTCTCGCCTTGGTCGCGACCATGATCGTCGCCGCCTGCGGGAGCACCCCCTCGAGCAACGGACCCGTGACCTTCAAAGGCACCAAAAAAGTCGGCTACTCGGCGCCCCTTACGGGCCAGTCGGCTCTCTACGGTCACGCGGTCAGCCAGTCTTTGAACCTGGCCGCGGACGACATCAACGCCAAGGGCGGCGTCAACGGCTACAAGATCGAGATGGACATCCAGGACGACGCCACCACGGTGCCTCAGGCGGTGAGCAACACCAAGAACATGATCCTGCAGGACAACGTCGTCGCTTTGATGGGGTCCGTCACCTCCGCCCAGTGCCTTGCGGAGAGCCCGATCGCCAAGCAGAACAAGATCATCACGATCGACGCCACCTGCAACAGCTGGCAGCTGACCATGGAGTCTGACGTCGTCAATCCTTACTGGGTGTCGATCGTCCCCAACACCTACATGGAGGGCACGGCGGCCGGCAGGCTTGCGGCCAGCCTCAACGTCGGCAAGATCTTCATCGTCTCGCCGAAGTATCTGTTTGGGATCTCAGAGACCAACGCCTTCGTGGCGGCGTTGAAGAAGGCCAACTCGAGCGTCCAGATCGTCAACGATCCCAGCACCTGGTACGTGCCGTTCCCGACCAATCCACGATGGGACTCGACGATCAACGCCATCCAGGCGGCCAAGCCCGACCTGGTTTACTCGAACATCTTCGCGGCCGATCAGATCAACTTCGTAAAGCAGGCGCTGGCGGTTGACCCACAGTTCTTCGTCAAGTACCCGATGACGACTCTCGTCTCGGTCGACGAGCTCAACACGCTCGGCTCCCAGTACCCGCTCGGCATGCACGCTTACATGCGCGCCCCATTCTTCGCGCTGCAAAACAACAACCCGCGGCTGACCGACTTCATCACTCGCTACCGCGCCAAGTACAGCGGCGAATATCCGTCTGACTGGGCGGTCATGGACTACGACGCGTTCATGCTGTGGGCCCAGGCTGCCAATGCGGCGAAGAGCTTCGACGCCGACAAGGTCGTCACGCAGATCTCTGGCCACTCGTTCGACAGCCTGCGCGGCTACAAGATCACGATCCGCCCCAACGAGCTGCAGGCCAACGTCGGCGAAACGGTCGGCACCACGACCTCCTCGAGCACGTACCCGTTCCCTGTCCTCAAGGACTCGGTGAACCTCAAAGGTGACGACCTGATGATGCCGCTGCAGATGGTCAACGAGATCAAGGGCGACCAGTGCGACAAGACGGCGGGCCAACCCAACACCGCGAACTTCGCGCTGTGTCCGTCCTGGAAAGCCAGCTAGCCAGAACCTAGAGCAACCAGTTACAAACAAGTGAGTCCGGGGCAGCTCCTACTCTTCGCGGTGGGCGGGCTGGCCAATGCGGCCTACCTGTTCATCGTGGCGGCGGGGCTGTCCCTGGTGTTCGGGGCGTTGCGCGTAATCAACATGGCGCACGGTTCGCTCTACATGGTCGCCGCGTTCGTGACCGTGGTCATCGCCAACCAGGTCGGCGCCAACCTCGGCTTCTGGGCGGGGCTTTTGGTAGCCGTAGCCGTCACCGGTGCCATCGGTGGAATCATCGAAGTCCTCGTCCTTCGGCGCGTCTACGGCAGGGAGCATCTGATCCAGCTGCTCGGGACCTACGCGGTGAGCCTGGTGGTCGCGGGCGGCGTACGGATCGTCTTCGGCGCCAACTACCGTACCGTCGCCTCGCCAATCCCAGGCCACATCAACGTGGGCGGCTACAGCTACGCCAGCTACTCGCTCTTCATGATCGGCGCCGCGATTGTGATCGCCGCCGGCGTGTGGGCGATGCTCTACCGGACGAATCTGGGCCGGAACATCCGAGCCGCAGTCGCGGATCCTGACCTGTTGAACGCAACCGGAGTCAATGTCACGCGGCTCTATACCACCGTCTTCGTAATCGGCGCCGGGCTGGCGGGGCTTGGAGGCGCGATCGTCGCGCCAAGCCAGGCTATCGGCTCCAGCATCGACACCGACGTGCTGGTGCTGGCCTTCGCGATCAGCGTCATCGGAGGACTGGGCAGCATCATCGGCTCCGCAGTCGGCTCGCTGATCGTGGGCATGGTGGTCTCGTTTGGACTGGTCATCCCCGCCACGAGCCCGTTCGCGCTGGCCTTCGTCTTCATCATCATGACCGCCGTCCTGATCGTGAGGCCGCGGGGCCTGTTCGGCTTGCCCGAGAGTTGAGCCGGCTGTTTCCCCGCTCCCTTGGCGATCGGGTGCGCTGGGGGGTTGTGCTGGTCCTGTTTCTGTTCGTGGCCCTGATCCCTCCGCTGGCGGGCCTCAACGAGAACCTGAACCCCGACGCCAGTTCTCGGTTCCAGATCTTCCTCGGCACGTCCGCGCTGGTGCTCGCGCTGTGGGCGATCTCCTACAACCTCATGCTCGGTTACACAGGCATGGTCTCGTTCGCCCACGCCGCCTACTACGGCGTTGGCGCTTACACCGTCGCATTGATCTTCAAGCGCTATCACCTTCCCATCCTGGTGGGCCTGGCCGCGGCGCCCTTCGCTGCCGCCGCGGTCGGCCTGATCACCGGCTTGGTGGCGCAGCGCGCGGTCCGGCTTTATTTCTCCCTCCTCACGCTCGCGATCTCGCAGCTGCTCTTCTCGATCGTTTTCTCGTGGTACGACTTCACCGGCGGCGACAACGGCATCTCGATCACCCTTCCCGACCAGCTGAATGACTACAC
>Ga0209701_10003208_pt1 | contig 10691 bp, 9 predicted proteins | sample CZO8metaG_4_FD_188356 | JGI IMG/M metagenome (GOLD analysis project Ga0209701, IMG submission 188356) | Vadose zone soil microbial communities from the Eel River Critical Zone Observatory, Northern California, USA - CZOApr15con2H3.8 metaG... | ecosystem: Environmental > Terrestrial > Soil >...
ATCGAAATGCCGTAGCGCACTGCGCGCCCGGAACTGAATTCCTGGTTGTCGTTCACCAAATAGAGATGCGCCTCGGGCCGCACGAAAAAGTGCTTGGTGGGATATGCCTTGAGCCCAATGCCAAAGTGTCCCATGAAGTGGTTGATCGTCACGAAGTTCTTGCAGGTATTGAAATCACAAACCTGGAAGGGCTGATAAAAGCGCGTCGCCTCGGAACCGATGCCGACCAGCAGTTCGAGATAAGTGCGGTCGGCAATTTTCGGCACGAAGATCGCGTTGAAATCGTAAAACATGGGACGATAAGGCTGCACATCCTGCCATATGCCCCTACTGGCTTTCCATGCGAATTCGCCCTGTATTCCGATGTTCTTGAAAAACAATACATCGGCGCTGAAGCTGGGATAGGCGCCGCCGGTGAGCGACTGCGGCGTGTGATTGCCACTCGCCGCGCTGGCGGAAGGCGCCGTCAGCGTGTTCATGCCGAAGGCGACGTCGAGCTGCTGGGCGGTGGCGGAATTGGAGAACGCCAGAAATAGGGCGCAAATAAGGAGCGTGAGACATGCGGATAGCAACCTTGTTTGTTTCAAAGCAAACCTCCGCTTGGGCGCTAGACTTGAAAAGTTGGATGCGGGCTGAAGGCCAAAATGCTGCCGCTGAAGGAAATCCGAAGGTAACATTTGTTTTCAGGGCGTCTGATCGCGATCCCCAGAGGCGGTTGGGCCGAATGGCCCTTTCGGGCCTGAGGAGCTAATAAGAGAGCAGGATCCGCAAGTCCCGCAGATTGTTGCCCGTTGGGCCGGTCACGACGGCATCGCCAAGGCCATCGAACAAGGGATAAGCATTGAAGCCGGAAAGACCACGTCGCACTGCTTCCTGGCCGCCTGCGCGCTCGAGAGTTGAACCGTCCACGACGGCGCCCGCCGCGGGGCTGTTGCCGTCGATGCCGTCGGTGCCCGCGCTGAGAACGGTAGTGTCATCGCCGGCAATCTTCTCTGCGCAGGCCAGGGCGAACTGCTGGTTGCGTCCGCCAATGCCGCCGTCGCGCACATTCACGGTCACTTCGCCACCGGAGATCAGGCAGACCCGCGAAACCGATTTTCGCAGCTCGCGCACCCGCTGCACCAGGTAGTCAGCGGCCTTCTCGTAGTCCCAGTCGTCACAAAAGTTGTCCACCTCGACCGCGAAGCCGGCACGTGCGGCGGCCAAGGTTGCTTCCTCCACCGCGACCTTGTTCGACAGCACGGTCCACCAGCGGGCGCGTACGAAAGCTGGATCGTCGGATTTCGGCGTCTCTTCGAGCAGGTGTTGACGGAAGAGATCGGCCACCGATTTGGGGAACTGGTCGATGAGTCCGTACTTGGCGGCGATGCGTTCGCAATCTGCGATCGAAGTCGAATCGGGCATAGTTGGGCCCGAGGCAAGGGCATCGGGAGTGGCATCTGGAACGTCAGAAACTAAGATTGAGACCTGCTGGGCGGGATACCCGGCCTGTCCCAGTCGTCCGCCCTTCACCGCCGACAGGTGCTTGCGGATTGCGTTGATCTCGGCGATCGGCGCTCCCGAATGAACTAGGGCGCGATAGGTAGCGACTAGGTCGGGCAGAGAAATCTCATCATCCATGGGCTTTTCGACGATGGATGAACCGCCTCCGGAAAGCATGAGGATGACAAGCGAAGCGGCGTTGAGAGCATTGAGCGATTTCAGGATGGCATCGGCGGCCTGGATGGATTGTGCCGTGGGCGTTGGATGTCCACCCTGAAAATATCGGAAGCCGCGCACCTGGCTCGCAGGCTGGACCGACGAAGCGACGATGCCCTCGAGGCGGCTACCGACCTGAGCTTCGAGCGCTGCGACCATGGTGTGGGCTGCCTTGCCGATGGAGACTACGAGTACGCGGGAGTAGGAATCGAGATCATGCAGGTCCTCGCAAACGCGTAGGACACCGTGGTCGCAGCTCACGTGGCGGGCGAAGGCACTTTCGATCGAGGCGTTTTTAAGGGCGGAAGTGAAGATCCCACGCGCAACGTCACGCATTTGTCGGGACTGCTGGTCGCGTGGTGCTGGAGCTTCAGGCATCGTGGCGATTATAGAGAAGTGCTTGGTGGTTAGTAGCTAGTGGTCAGCAGCGCTCCCACCCATTCTTCGATTGCCGTCCGCAACTCCTTCAATCGGCCCTCGAAGAAGTGGTCTCCCGCCTCGATCCGCACCAGCTTCTTGGGATCGGCAAAAGAGTTCGCGAGCGCTTCAAGTTTCCCCGGCGGGCCGAACTGGTCGCGCGATCCGCTGACGAAGAGTTTCGGCTTCGTGCAGGAGCGCAGGCATTCGAAGTCATAAACGCGATCGTCAACCGGAGTCGCCGGCAGCCCCAATCCAATTAGCGCGGTGACTCTAGTGTCGGGACACGCCGCCTGCAGACCAACCGCCGCTCCGAACGAGAATCCAGCAAAGATGATCGGCATTGTGTATTCGCGCTCGATCCAATCGAGAGCCGCACGCACGTCGTCCACTTCGCCGCTGCCGTGAGCATGCTCGCCTTCACTCAGACCGGCGCCGCGGAAGTTAAAGCGCAACACCGGGAATCCGAAGTGGTTCAGCGCCTTCATGGTGTGGAAGACAACTTTGTTGTGGAGCGTCCCACCATAGAGCGGATGCGGATGACAAACGACTGCCGCATGAGTCGCGGTGGGAGATCCGGCATTGAGCAGCGCTTCCAGGCGTCCGGCGGGGCCGTTGAGGAAGAGCGAGCGGATGCTAGTGGTCTCGGAGTGCATGAATCGTGTTCAGTCGTTGGTCGTTAGCCCTTGGTCGTTTGCCGCTAGTATTGCAGAGTCTGCCCGCCATCGACTAGCGACCAACGACTAGCGACCACTCGCAGCGACTGTTACCCTCTTCCGATGGATTTGTTCGCGCTCACACGCCGACTGGTGGACATCGAGTCCATTACGCCGAACGAAGGTGCAGTCGGGAATTTTCTCTGCGACGATCTCCGCCGCCGTGGCTTCGAATCTGCGGCGATGCCAGTTGAAGGCGCACGCGCCAACGTCCTTGCCACATGGCCTGGACATCCGCGGCCAGAGATTGTCTTCTCCACGCACATGGACACTGTTCCGCCCTTCATCCCGTCATCCGAAGACGACACTTCGATTTACGGACGAGGATCGTGCGATGCCAAGGGGATCATCGCCGCGCAAGTCGTAGCGGCTGAGAAGCTGCGCAGTGACGGGATTTACGTTGGCATGCTCTTCCTCGTAGGCGAGGAGCGAGATTCGATCGGCGCCAAAGCCGCCAATCAGCGCCCGATCGGCTCCAGGTTCATGATCAATGGCGAGCCCACGGACAACTGCCTGGCGATCGCCACGAAAGGCGCTTTGCACGTAGAACTGACAGCCCGCGGGAAGATGGCGCATTCGGCATATCCGGAACTGGGCGAATCGGCGATCGACAAACTGGTGGAAGCGTTGCATCGTCTGCACGCAATGAAGTTGCCCGAGAATCCGGACGTCGGACCATGTACAAGAAATGTCGGCTCCATTCAGGGAGGACGCGCGCCGAACGTGATCTCGGACACCGCCAAAGCTGACCTTTTCTACCGGTTGGTTGGCCCTGCCGATGAATTACGCCGCCAGATCACGGAGACGGTCGGCTCGCTCGCCGAGGTCAGTTTTACACGCGAAACTCCGTTCATGCTCCTGCGTACGCTCGATGGTCTACCCACCATGGTCGCGGCCTTCACCACCGATATCCCGTCGCTCTCCAACTGGGGTGAGCCGCTGCTGCTCGGGCCAGGGTCGATTCACGTGGCGCATACGGAGGGGGAATATGTCGAGAAGGCGCAGCTGACGGAGGCGGTGGAGATGTACTGCGCGCTAGCGAAACAGTTGGTAACGTGATTGCAAGAGGCGAGCTCCAGCAATTTGAACCAAGCCTCACCCAGTCCATTGACCTAGATACGCTGATAGTATATAGTTAATTAACATACTCTAATAGCGTATATACGTCTGTATGGAGTTCATCGAAGCGCCGGCCTTTGCTCGTCATCTGCCAGACTACCTAAGCGACGATGATTATAGAAAGCTACAAGCCAAACTCGCGGTCAATCCGGAGTTCGGCGACTTGATACCGGGCACCGGCGGTTTCAGGAAGGCGCGCTGGGCGGATGTGCGGCGCAAGAAAGGTCGGAGAGGTGGGTTACGCATTATCTATTACCACTTCAAGTCCGATTGTCAGACATGGTTAATGACTCTCTACGACAAAGACGAAGCTTCAGACCTAACGGCAACCCAGAAAAAGGCGTTGAAGGCTTCGCTCGAAAGCGAATTGGAAACCCGCGCAGCCCGGCGCACATTCGGGCCTCGCAGGTTGAGGAGGAAACGGTAATGGCGAAGAGGAATATTTTTGGCGATCTGATGGAAGGTGTCGCGGCGATGAAGGGCCACCGGGAGGGTAAGATCACATTGCGCAGCTACAAGGTCGACGTGGCGCCGCTCCCGAAGGTTGATTCCAGGCTCCTCCGGGACACGCGAAAGAAGCTGCACTGCTCACGAGCCGTGTTCGCCCGCAAACTACGGATCAACGAACGAACGCTGGAAAAATGGGAACAGGGCCTGGCGAAACCGAACCCTCAGGCAGCCGCTCTCGTCCTTCTCGTTCGCAAGTACCCGGACACGCTGGAGCGCCTGGACGCACTAGGCGGGCGTTAGAGTTCCGTCTGTCTTTTCCTCCTACTGAATGGCATCAGTTTAGACTAGATGGACCATGACCACTCCCGCCCACAACACCCTCGCCAGAGCCGCCTCTTCTTACCTGCGCTCGGCGATGCACCAGCCTATACAGTGGCATGAATGGGGTGAGGAGGCTTTCGCTGCCGCGAAGCGGGATAACAAACCCATCCTGCTCGATATTGGCGCGGTATGGTGTCATTGGTGTCATGTGATGGACCGCGAGTCGTACGACGATCCTGAAGTGGCAAAGATCGTCAACGAAAATTACATCGCGGTGAAGGTCGACCGCGACGAGCGCCCTGACATCGACAGCCGTTATCAGGTGGCCATCAGTTCGCTCACTGGACAAGGCGGCTGGCCGCTCACTGGATTCCTCACGCCCGACGGCAAGCCTTTCTACGGCGGAACCTACTTCCCTCCTCAGGAACAATACGGGCGTCCGAGTTTCAAGCGCGTGCTGCAGTCGATCGCGCAGGCCTATCGGGAAAAGAACAGCGAGGTCGTCGAACAGGCCAACATGGTGACCAACGCGATCTCGCAAGCGGAAACATTTTCTGGTCGCACTGGCGACGTCTCACCCAAGGTGATTGATGCAATCATCGAGTCGGCCATGAAAATGTTCGACGAGCGCAATGGTGGCTTCGGCAACTCGCCCAAGTTTCCGCATCCCTCGACGCTTGATTTGTTGATCGATCGCTACGCCCGAACGGGCAGCGAAGACCTTCGCGACGTCATCGTGACCACGCTCGAGAAGATGGCGCGAGGCGGCGTCTATGACCAGCTGGCTGGAGGGTTCCACCGCTACTCGGTGGACGAGCGCTGGATCGTCCCCCACTTCGAGAAGATGTGCTACGACAACTCCGAGTTGCTGAAGAACTACGTCCACGGCTGGCAGGCGACCGGCAATGAGTTTTTTGCGGAGGTTGCCCGCGACATCATTCGCTGGATGGACGAGTGGCTTAGTGACCGCCAGCACGGCGGCTTCTATGCTTCGCAGGATGCCGACTACTCGATGGATGACGACGGCGACTACTTCACGTGGACTCTTGAAGAAGCGAAGGCGGTGCTGACACCGGAAGAAGCCGAAGTTGCCGCGCTCCACTATGACATCAATGAAATTGGTGAGATGCATCACAATACCGCGAAGAATGTGCTCTACGTCCGCGCCGGGGTGGACGAAATCGCGCGCCGGCTCAGCCTGAGCGAGGATCGTGTCCGTGCGTTGCTATCTTCTGCGAAGAAAAAGATGTATGCCGCCCGACTTGCGCGTCCCACCCCTTACGTGGACAAGACGATCTACACAGGCTGGAATGCGATGTGCGTTTCGGCGTACCTGGGCGCCGCCCGTGTGCTCGAAATTCCCGATGCGCTGCACTTCGCCCTGCGCTCGCTCGATCGCTTGCTGGCAGAAGGCTGGAACAACGAGCGCGGACTGAAGCACGTAATCGTGTACTCCGACCTCAAGGCGGAACATCGCGACACGCCAGGCGTACTCGACGACTACGCCTTTACGGTTATCGCCTGCCTTGACGCTTACGAAGCGACTACCGCCCTGAGCTACTTTCGTTTCGCGCGTTCGATTACCGATGCGATGATTGAACGCTTCTTCGACTCCGGTTCGGGAGGCTTCTTCGACACTGCTCGCACCGAGCCCACTAAGCTCGCCGGAGAGCAGAATGTGCTCGGCATTCTGGGCACGCAGCGGAAACCGTTTCAGGATTCGCCCACGCCCGCCGGCAATCCAGCCGCGGCAATTGCGCTGTTGCGCTTGCGCGCTTATACCAACGAATCCTCATATCGCAACCAGGCCGAACAGACTCTCGAAGTCTTCGCCGGCGGTGCGGAGAAGTACGGGATGTTCGCCGCCACCTACGCTCTGGCCGTCGCGCGTTGCACGCAGCCACATACTCAGGTCGTCGTCGTTGGACAGGATGACGTCGCCGATCTGCTTTGTCGAAATGCCCTACATCCTCTTTCCTTCAACAAAGCGGTGCTGCGCATTTCCGCCGCCGCAGCCGTTGCGCGAAACCTGCCTCCCGCGTTGGCGGAAACGATTCCGAATCTCCCTGCATTGCGAGAGAATCGGTCTTTTGCGGTGATCTGCTCGGGATTCACCTGTCAGGCGCCAATATTCGAGCCCGCAGAACTCCGCCGCCTGTTGGATGCCACGTCCCGTCCGGCCGCGTAAAACCCCTCGGGAGAACTGCGGCGAGCCCCTGAAGTTCCCGTCCCTTCCTGCCGATAACCTGACTGGCGCATCATGTCCCCGTTTTTCGAAGATCCGGCGATTTACCGGTCCGTGCTCGAGAACCTGCCGATTGGCATTTACGTGCTGGACAGAGCGCAGCGAGTCCGCTTCTGGAACCGGGGCGCGGAACAGATTACGGGTTACCTGGCGCACGAGGTCATGGGACAGATCTGCCGCGAGCCTCTTCCACATTGCGACCCGCAGGGCCGCGTTCTGGCCGGGGACCATTGTTCCGTAACGACCACTTTTCGTGATGGCCGCGCGCTGCAGAACCACGTCTTCACGCTGCACAAACAAGGGCACCGGCTGGGAGTTCAGGTTCGCACACTGCCCCTACTCGACAATGGCCTGATCGTGGGCGTGGCGGTTGCATTTGAGGAAGCCGCAGCGAGTTCCATCCCGGAAGCTTCGGGGGCGCTGATGTATGGGTGTCTCGATCCGCTTACAGGAATTCCATCGCAGCGCCTGACGCGGGCGGTGCTGGCGGAGAGTTTGGTTGGGCTGGAGGAGACGCACGGTGGCTTCGGCCTGTTGCGCATCCGGATATCGGGCCTGGAGGAATTCTCCGCCCGGTACGGCACCGATTCCATCGCTCCTTTCCTGCGCACTTCGGCACAGACGATCCGGCATAGTTTGAGCGGGGAAGACTTCCTGGGACGCTGGGAGAAAAATGAGTTCCTGGCCATGCTGCAGTCTTCGAGCCCCGTTAAGGTCGCGGCCATGGCGGAACTGATCTGGCTGCAACTCAGTCAATCGGAGGTCGCCTGGTGGGGAGACAGCTTTCCGGTGGAAGCGGCGGTCGATTACGTCGTCGCACACACTGGCAACGAACTGGAATCGCTGCTGATTCAAATGAAGCCCTCTCACCCGGCTGTAGGCGTTAAAGCCGCGGGCGCAGGCGGTACGCCGCACTCCGCATCATCGCGAGGATAAGTTTTTATGTTTGCGATCATCGGCATCGTCGTCGTCTTCGGCTGCATCATCGCCGGCTATCTCATGGAGCACGGCAATCTGAAGGTGCTGATGCAGCCCGCTGAGTTCGTCATCATCGCCGGGGCTGCCGCGGGCACGGTACTGGTCGCCAACCCGTTGAATACTCTCAAAGACATCGCCCGCGGAGTGGCTGGAGTATTCAGTTCCTCGCATTACAGCTCACAACGCTACGTCGAGTTGCTGAAGTTGATCTTTGAGCTGCTCAATAAGGCGCGCCGCGAAGGGCTCGTCGCGCTGGAAACCGACGTCGAAGAACCCGAAAAAAGCACTCTGCTTTCCAAGTACCCGGGTTTCCTGAAAGACCACCATGCTGTCAACTTCCTGTGCGACACCATGCGAATGGCGATCAGCGGCGGTATCGAGGCGTTTGATCTCGATCAGATGCTGGAGGGCGACCTCGATATCCACCATCATGAGGGAACTCTGGCGCCCGCGGCGCTCAATACCATGGCCGACGCGCTGCCGGGCTTGGGTATCGTCGCAGCGGTGCTGGGGGTAGTCATCACCATGGGAGCCTTGGGCGGTCCCCCGGAAGAAATTGGTCACAAAGTGGCCGCAGCACTGGTCGGAACCTTTCTGGGTATCCTGTTGTGTTACGGATTGTTCGGCCCCATAGCCCAGCGCATGAGCAAGAGCGCCGATGAGGAGCGCGCTTTCCTCAATGTGTTGCGTGCCGCCATTATCGCCTTTCTCAAGGGGATCGCTCCCATCCTGGCAGTGGAAATCGGACGGCGCGCGGTGCCGGTTCACGTGCGTCCCACGTTCAAGGAAGTCGAAGACGCTTGCCGCGCAGCCAAAGCCGGGGCCGCCGCCAATACCGGAGACGCGGCCGAAGCCATAGCCGCTCCCGCTCCTGGATAGTGCGCTATGCCCACGCCCCCCATCATCATCAAGAAAAAGGTCAGCCATGGTGGACATCACGGCGGCGCCTGGAAGGTCGCCTATGCCGACTTCGTCACCGCCATGATGGCATTGTTCATCGTGCTCTGGCTGATGAACACCAGCAAACCGGTCCAGGAGGCAATCAGCGGATACTTCAAAGATCCCGCCGGAACGGCGAAGAAAGTCGGCATGGACCAGCCGGGATCATCGGGATCAGGACAAAAGGTTCAGGTCACCAAGCAAAACATGGCGGACCTCAAGGAGCAACTGGAGAAGAGAATCCAGAGCATTACCGATCTGGAAAAGTTGCGCAAGAATATCGAGATGACCGTGACCGCCGAAGGCCTGCGCATCGAACTTCTGGAATCCGATAAGGGAACCTTCTTCAACAGCGGCAGTCCCAAACTGAATCAGAGCGGCCAGGAGATGCTGGCGCTGCTCGCAGAACAGTTGGGGCAAGTTCCCAACCACCTCTCCATTGAAGGGCACACCGATGCCAAGCCTTATGGCGGTAAGAACAACTACAGCAATTGGGAACTATCCGCTGACCGCGCTAATGCCGCCCGACGACTGATGTCGCAGTCCGGCCTGCGCTCTGGCCAGGTGGCACAGGTGCGGGGCTTTGCCGATCAAAGGCTGCGCAATTCCAGGGACCCGCTGGAAGCCTCTAACCGGCGCGTCTCCATCATTGTGCAGTACCTGGCCGGAGACAGTCCGGACACGCCGGATTCGAAAGAAGCGGGAGAGGCTCCTACGGAAACTGAGGAGCATGGATCGTCGGGGAAACCCAACCACGAGTGAAGACTCCCGCATCCAAAAGGACTGACGCAAAAATATGGGCCGGCCCATGGGGTCGGCCCGAGAAGAGTCCGTTCTTGCGCTGCGGTTACTCAAGGTTACTTTAGTGACCTTGCCCGTTAGCGCAATTTGTTGGAACTTATGCCTTGCAAGGTTGCTAGCAGTTCCAACCTTTCTTGGGTGGGCACAGCGGGATCGGTCCGCCGTCCGGAGCGGGAACTCTGGGGACGGCAGCCCAAACGTATGTGCCTACCAGACCTAACAGCAGGATCAACGCCCTTAGCGAACGTTTCATTGTCTTTCTCCTTGGGTAAACGGTAAACCGTCACAAGTAGACGATCCCCGCGAGCGCGGATTATACACTAGCCCCAAAGTTCAGATTCTTTTAGGTTTACCAGCCGGAGACAAAAACGCAACACGGCCCGGACATCCCTATCTCGGGATGGCATGACTGTCTAGCCCGCACAAAACGCGGCTCTTGCCGCAGTCTCTTAATGTAATTGTTTAGGATTTACTGACCCGCCCGGGGGCCAGATGCGGGAAACTGATTCCACCCAGAGATTATGCTTGACACGATTTTGGCGGACGCCTCTGGCGGGCCCGGGGCTGGCTCTCTAGCTTCCCCTTTTCGAACCCACTTTGGCCGTCACCGCAGACTGCTCATCCAGTTCACCAAGACTCGAACTGCGGGAGAATGCCCGTTCCACCATACCCTCGAACATTGGAATGAGAGAGTGTGGAGCCATGGGGCCGCGAGCGTCGGCGGTGTGCAAATCGGCCAGGCTTTGCTCCCAGCGCTGGGTCTGAAGGTGATTGGGGGCGGCATCGCGGGCCTCGCAGCGGGCGAGCGCGTAGGTCAGCCAAACAACGATCGCCACGTCGTACATGGTGGTATTAATCAGGGAGATGTGCGCGATGCCGAGCAGGCCTCCCGAATTCAGCGCGATCAGAATGAGTTCTACGGACGCGAACAAGCCGAACCCGAGCGCGATGCCGAAGCTCTGCTGCCGCTTCGACACTCCCAGGAACCTCGAAAACAGCAGCAGAAA
>Ga0209701_10003209_pt1 | contig 10690 bp, 13 predicted proteins | sample CZO8metaG_4_FD_188356 | JGI IMG/M metagenome (GOLD analysis project Ga0209701, IMG submission 188356) | Vadose zone soil microbial communities from the Eel River Critical Zone Observatory, Northern California, USA - CZOApr15con2H3.8 metaG... | ecosystem: Environmental > Terrestrial > Soil >...
CCAAAGGTTTTGCGGGCATCGGCGGGCCGTTCAGCCTGCGCCGTCGCAAACCAGGCCAGGCCGAGGGCAAAGATGTCCGTGAGCGCGTGACCCGCATCGGAGAGCAGCGCCAGGGAATGGGCCAGCAGACCGCCGGTGACCTCGGCGGCCACGATGATGAGGGTCAGGAAGAAGGCCAGGCGCAAGGTCTTTTTGGCCATACCATGGCTGTGATCATGTCCAGCACTCATGCGGTGGCCTCCGTTTCGTGTTGCAAGGCAACTGGGAGCGGTTCATTGGCATGCGAGAGACCTACCGCGAGGAGCTGACGGATGTGTTCATCCACGAGGCGATAGTACACCACCCTGCCTACCTTGCGCATGGTGACAATATGCTGATTGCGCAAGACCCGCAGTTGATGGGAAATGGTGGTATCATCACGGCCCAGTCCTGCGGCCAGATCACACACACACAATTCTCCCGTCGGAGCATGCAACAGGGCGTAGAGGACCTGGAGCCTGGTCGGGTCGGCTAGGACGGCAAAGAGGTTCGCGGTGATACGAGCAGCATCGGTCGTAAGAAGGTGTCGTCGGACTGCCAGGGCATGTTCAGGATGAATACAACGCTCGTGACACACATCGAGTTGTAAGGAGTCCGTCGAGGTTGAGACTTTTGTGACCTTGGAACTCATTCCACTCCGCCTTTCGTGTGAATACCTGTACAACTATGCAACTATATATACCTTATTGTAGCATAGTGAGCCTGCCATGGCAAGGGCTGATTCCCTGTTCTCGCATAACCATACTACCGGCCAGATTTTCCTACTGTACCTGTAGCTTTTCCTTGCACTCAGTACGCTCATATGGGAGTTTGGCGCACTCCGCGCCAGCGAAGAGCAAGAAAGAAGCGTTGTCGTGCTTCATCTTGGGCCCCCTCCTCCATTGACTGCGGAAGAGCTGCAACTGACCCAGTAGCTGTTTGCCTTGATCAATAGCGACCGGGCTGCACGTGGCCTCTACCCATTTGTCTGGAATAACACGCTGGTAGGTGGAGCACGGCTGCACAGCTGGAATATGGTCCATTGCGGCTTCATCCATACCTGCCCGGATGGACGCACGCAGAACCAGCGCATTGCCGATGAGGGCTTCGCCGACTTCACGGATTGTGGCGAGAACATCGGCCTTGCCGGGCCGTATCCAACACCCTGGGGCGGCGTTTACGCCGTCCAGGAGAGCATGATCAACGAGCCGCCAACGGGGTGGCACCGCATTCACCTGACCAGTACGACGCTCCACAAGATCGGTGTCGGCGTCTTCGTCGATGCCAGGGGTTGGATCTGGTTCACTGAGGACATGGTCAGCTGAGCAAGCCAGGAAATGAATGATACCCTTTGGCAAAAGGAAGGCGTATCGGCATCACCTCGCCACGGAACTCCCGTACGAGCTCGCGCACGGCGTCGAAGGTCGCCGCCGCCAGATGCAGCACGCTACGACGTGACTGTTCGGTTACCGAGCGAGCAATACGACGGCTGCGACGAGCGCGAGTGCTGCCAGGGTCGCGGTGACCAGCCCACCCTGCCTCGTCTTGCGCGGCTCGGCGCGCAGGTGCAGAATACCCTGTCGCCCCAGGATGTAGGCCGCCAGCCCCGCAAGGAAGAAGGCACCGCCCGCCGGTCCGTGACTCAAGACCGCCACCAGCACACCCACCCCCAGGCTTAAGGCGAGTACCAACTCCAGCAGCTGGGTGGGGATGCGGCGCGCTCCCACGCGTTGATCGGATGACCACACCCCCCAGCGGGACGCAGTCGGTGGCCCTCCGCAGCAGCCGGCGAAGAAGCATCCCACCCTGCCCACCGCCATGGCGACCAGCAGCCCCGGAGCCGTCACGTCGAGAAAGACTCCGATTGATATATGAAGCACCGCGAGCATGATCACAGCTGCCACCGGAGCGCTGGCGATGAACCCCTGGATGCACCATCCATTGATGAGGTGCTCGCGCCGTTTAAGGACGATGAACCACACCTTCGCACCGGCAATGCCGACCGCGATGCCGACCAGTGTGACCGCCCACCAGGGGCCGAGCGCAAGATGGTCACGGGAGATCACCAGGGCCTGGAGTGCCAGCGCGACAGCCATGCCGAGCGTCACCATCGCTCCCCAAATGCCGGGAAAGATGCCCGGCACATGGGCCAGAGGAGATAGGCAGGTTCTCACCGGTTTCGCCGACTCAGCGGACGGCGCCCACCTGCGCCACAACCGAGTGACTGGACGCAGCGAACCAGCCGCAGAAGTCGTGTTCGCTTGCTCCTTCGATGCGCGCGCAGGGGTCGCTGGCCCCAGCATGTGTGCTGTTACGACCCACGAGCCCGCATTGATGCCGCGCACACGGGCTGTGAGTGAGATTGGGCCGCTTCCGGAGACGACCTGCTCGATTGTTTCGTCCTGGACGAAGCGATCGCCAGCCTGCATCCGCCCCTTCACATCGACGCGGCGCCCGGTAAACCTGACCGTGACCGGATAGGGCCCCGCATGCGGGGCAGGATCGAACCAGTACGTCACCGCCAGTATCTCCTGCGCCACACTATCTAGGAAGGCCGTGAACCCACCGGACGTTCGGGCCTCTTTGCCCGACTCGACGATCATTCGCGGTGCCGCATCTACCACTGGACGCTTACGCGCCCGAGATCTACGTGACATGCTCATCATCTCCTCTTGCTTCTCTTCGCCTGATATCTGACAGGTGATAGCCATTCGTGAAAACGTCGGCAAGACCTTCACCAGGCTAACGTTTTCAACGTTCCCTGTACTTCCCTCTCCTCGCCCTTTTCGTCACAAGCGAATGAAGGGCGTAAAATAGCGATTCAGGTAGACCAGCCAGTTGAAGTAGATCATCACTCCCACGAGCATCATGACCACGCCCGTCCCGACTTCAATCTTGCCGAGATGCGGCTTGAGCCACTTCAAGAGTCTGCTAAATTGGTCGAGGCCGAGGCCAAGGAGCAAAAATGGGAGACCCATGCCAAGCGAGTAGGCTAACAGCAACAGGACACCCTGTCGAAGTGTCGCCGCCGTCGCCGCCAGGCCAAGGATCGAACCCAGAAAGAGGCTGATACAGGGCGTCCAGCCAATGGCAAAAATGATGCCAATCAATAACGAGGCTTGATAACTAGGACGGGTCGGACGAAAGGCAAAGCGCTTCTGCCAGTAGAGGAAGGGCAGCTTCAGCACGCCCGCCAGGTGCAGTCCAATGATGATGAGCAGGATGCCCCCGATCTGGCGCAGTTGAAGCTGGTACGCATGCACAACGCTGCCCAGCGCGCTGGCTGTAGCACCGAGCGCCACAAAAGCGAACGTAAAGCCAAGCACAAACATCACCGCATGCAGAAAAGTAATGAACCGCGCCGGGCGGCCATCCTCTCCGCCGGTGGATTGATACGCACTCTGGCCGACCAGCTGGGCCAGGTAGATGGGCACCAATGGCAGCATGCAGGGCGAGAGAAAGGAGGCCAGCCCCGCGACAAAGGCCAGGCCAACGCTCAGTTGTGATGGATCCATAGGTGTGTACGACTCCTGATCATTGCGCTCTTGACTTCGACCCGAACTTTCAGCCACTAGAGGCCGCTCCAGTCGAAGGTGGTATCGGGTTTTACTCCTGGACTATTATAGGCCAGCGTCACCAGGGTATGGCTTTGCAGCCGAATCGTGCGAAAATCGCCCGAAAACGGTTTCCCATTGACGTAGACCTGCCAACCCGTCGGATCAGACAACTGACTGGAGTAGTTCAATTGCGAGAACCGCCCTTCCCAGATGTCCAGGAAGTTCTTGAGGGTGACGGAAAATCCATTGGGGGCCTCGATATGGATCACGCCAGTGCTGTCGTGCGTATGAAGCCAGTAGAGGCAAGAGCCGTCGGGCGCAATACCGACTTGCGCGGGGACGGACGTGGGTTTCCCGTCAACGTATATGGACAGGTGGGCATGAATGTGAATGTCGAAATGTTCATTACTATCGCACGTTGCGCCATCTATAGCAGGATAGGCGGCATTGGCAGATGTCTGGCCCTGCCGACCCTGTGCAATAACGAAATAGACGAGTACAGCTACAGCCAGCACTATTGCCGCGATGATGCCAACGGTCGTAATGCGCTTCGTGCGAGTGGCACGCCGGCGCTCCTCTTCACGACGTTGCTGTTCCTCTTTGCGTCGTTCTTGTCTTGAACGTTGACGAGTCGTTTGCTTGCTCATACATTCCTCTCACCTTTCATTCTTTCGCATACTATTGACGATAGTACCTTTGACAATTGTATCATCATCCCCTATACTATAGTCAAGGATAGTACCGAAGGAACGAAATATATAAAGAGGAAGAACAACTATGCAGTACATTTTATCCCTCCTCCCCTTGCTTGCCTGCCCGGTCGGCATGGGGCTCTTGATGTGGTTGATGATGCGCGGGAACAAGAATCAGGCGCCACGGGGAGCTGATCAAGTTCCAATAGAAACGTATAGCACGCCCTCGGAGGTCACAAACGCGCCTCCAAAGCGAGGATCGCTGCTCTCGATGCTCTTTATGTGTCTCAACTGGAAGGTCGTTGCCGGGTTGGCCGTGGTAGGGTTAATTGTTGGAGTCGTCGCCCCCCGTCTCCTGTTGGGGGCCATCCCGCTGCTCATCCTGGCGGCATGCCCCCTCTCGATGCTGTTCATGATGGGAGGCATGCGGGGCAACCGTGGGAACCAGAACGCATCTCAGTCAGCACAGGTGAGCCCATCCCAAATCGGTGGGACCACCCGTGAGGAGCAGATCGAGAAGCTCAGGGCACAAATGGCTAGCACCCAGGCTCAGCTCGAGGCACTCTCTCCTGAGACGGCCAGGGAAGAGAGCCTGCAGGCCTCAGTCATATCCGAAGCCGAGTCGGTGGCTCGTGCAGCCAAGAAGCGAAGCGAGCTTCCAGGCACCCCTAAGTGGTAGTACGGCAACGCGCCCTGGTAGGACAGGTATGCCTGGTGTAGTGCTGCCTGCTCGCTTCATGAAAGTTATGAAACCTGATGAATACTAGCATCTTCTTCGGCGGTTCGGTGCTGGCTGCGGTCATCGCAGGGGCAATTGCGCTGTTTGCTCCCTGCTGTATCTCGGTAATGCTCCCGGCCTACTTCGCCAGCTCGTTTCAGAACCGCCGCCTGCTGGTCGCGATGACCTTTCTCTTCGCCGCCGGCGTCGCCACGGTCATTCTCCCCATTGCCCTGGGAGCGTCGGTGCTGCGACAGCTCTTGACGACGCAGCACACCCCGATTTATGTCACCGGAGGCGTCCTTGTGCTTGGACTCGCGATCTATGTGCTGTTCGGCGGGCAGATCCACCTTCCCATGCCGGGTCAGCGTGCGGGAGGGAAGACGGGTGTGCTGGGTGTCTACTCGCTCGGCATCTTCTCGGGGATGGCGAGTTCGTGCTGCGCGCCTGTTCTCGCTGGGGTGATCGCCCTCTCCAGTGTGGCGTCCTCGTTCTGGCTGGCTCTCGGACTTGGTACCGCCTACGTGTTTGGCATGGTCGCTCCGTTGTTCGTCATCTCTCTGCTCTGGGATCGCTACGATTGGCGGGCAAGTCGCCTGTTCCGCCCGCGCTCGTTCACCTGGAGACTCGGTCCACTTCAGCGCACGGTCACTGCAACGAACCTGGTCACTGGACTCTTACTTATGGTCATCGGAGCAGCCATGCTGTGGGTCGGGCTGGCATATAGCTCGATGCCGCCGCTCTCTGACTGGCAGATACGCCTGGCTGTCAGCTTGCAGCACGTTGGTCAGGTTATCACGAATGCTCTCTCCTGGATCCCCAACTGGATGGGTGCCATCATCGTCCTCGCACTCATCGGCGTGCTTTCCTGGTATGCCCTCAGGCAGATAGGGGCGGGTTCAAACGACAACGAGGGAGCAGAAGCAATAGCAGGCGAGGATACGAAAGAAGAAGTAGCAATGCAGGAGGAAACCGTTGAGCACTAAGATAGCGAGTACCCACAAGGGGAAGAAGTCAGCATCACCTCGAAAAAGAGAAGTACGCAGGGGCCGTCGCAAGAACCGCAGCCTGCATGTCGGCATAGGGGTTGCCGTTGTCGTCGCAGTGGCGATCATCGCTCTGGGAGTGATCTTCTTCCTCAACAACCCGAACCCCGGCAGTTCGACCACGGGCACCAACCAGGCAGGCCAGTACCCCTTTCAAGTGGGGAGTCCGGGTCCGGGGGCCCAAGCCCCAGATATCACCTTACCGTCCACCGACGGGAGCATCTTCAATCTCGCCTCGATGCGCGGGAAGACTGTGCTGCTGTACTTCCAGGAAGGAATCTCGTGTCAACCCTGCTGGGACCAGCTCAAGGACATTCAGTCGAGGAGCAGTGACTTTCGTGCCCTCAAGATTGATACCATCGTGAGTATCACGACCGACCCGCTCGATGCACTGAAACAGAAAGTGGCAGACCAGGGAATCACCATTCCAGTCCTCTCCGACCAGAGTGTGGCTGTCTCTCAAGCCTATTCGGCGAACAGCTACGGCATGATGGGCGCGGGCCAGGATGGCCATTCGTTCATCCTCGTGGGTCCCGATGGTCTGATCAAGTGGCGGGCCGACTACGGCGGTGCCCCCAAGTACACGATGTACGTCCCGGTGCCGAACCTCATCGCCGACATCCGCGCCGGGCTGAATGGAAGCACACCGTAGGCCTATGAACGTCCTTCTCCTCACGCAAGAACACTGTGGGTTCTGCACGCAGGCCAAAGAAATGCTCGACCGCCTCGCGGTCGAGTATGGCCTCTCGGTCTCAACGCTCGACCTGAGTTCGCCTGAAGGACAAGCCCTCGCTATCGGCGGCGGAGTACTCTTCCCACCGGGGATCTTTCTCAATGGCGAACCCTTCTCATACGGCCGACCGTCCGAGCGGAAGCTCAGGCGTGAAATCGAACGTCGACTGAGGGCGCGGGAGGATGGCACTCACTGCCTGGATTAGCAGACAGAGCCTGAGCAGGGCAGTCGGCAGATGCCATTCGGAGACGTGTGCTAGGGAGTCAACTCGCCGACAGCGTTGGTTGTCGGGTTGGGCGAGGTAAACCATAGCCTGCCGGCTGAGTCGAGTGTGAGACCGTAGGGAGCCTCTGCTGCTACGGGTAGCCGGAAGAACGTGAACGTAGCGTTGCCCGGCACATAGCGGACGAGTGACCCGGCACCGTTGTCCGCGAACCAGACGTCACCGTTGTGCGTGACGACGACTGCGTAGAGAGCAGCAGGTTGACCCGGCATCGCTGGCACAGTCAGCTCGGTGACCCTGTTGGTCACGGGGTCAATCATGCCGAGCTTGCCGGGTACAATTTCGCTAAACCAGATACGCCCCCCTGCATCGTGCGCCATCGAGAAGACCGTCGCCTGCGGGTCCGCCAGGTGGTAGAGCGTGACACGGTCCGTGGTCGGGTCGAAATGGCCGACCGCACCGCCGGTCAAGTCGCCGAACCAGACCTGCCCGTTGGATGTCACGGTGAGGCCGAATGGGGTAGAGGGGACGCCTGCGCGAGGTGCGGGTACAGGCCAGGTCTGCACCACGCTCGTTGCCGGATCAAGGCGTCCAATCCGCCCCCCCGCTGCCGCTGTAAACCAGAGGTTGCCCGAGGGGTCAAACTGCAAGGCCTGTGGTCCCATTGGGTGGCCGCCGGCAGTGCCCAGTGGAAAGGTGCGAAACGCCTGGCGCGCCGGATCAAAACGCCCGATGTAGTTCGCGGCCTGCTCGACGAACCAGGCGTTACCTTGGGTGTCCACCGTAGTGGTCATGATGCCGTTCCTGGCGCCGGGCGGGTCCCAGGTCGTGACCGCTCCCGAGTGCGAATCGAGCCGGGCAAAGCGATTGGCATTCATCTCGCCCACCCACACGTTTCCTCGCGCATCTACTGCCGGTTGCATCAATCCCACATTCGACGACGGAAACGGATAGAGGCGCACCTGAGCCGCACGCACGTTGAAAACAGCGGTGGATGCCGGTGTCACTCCTGTTGTGCTTGCTGGCGTGCTCGTGGTGGCGGAGGTCCCAGGCCGTGCCACAGGCAGATTACCCCTCTCTGAGAGGGAGATGACGATGCCGGCACAGATCAGCAGCACAAGCAGCAGCATCCAGGCATCGCGTTTGCGGCGGGCGGACCAGCGAGCATCTCGCCCGTCCGTGTGGAATGCCCGGGGAAGGGGCAGCTGAGTAGCTTCCGACGTGCCGTGTCCCCCACCAGATTCAGAGGTCTGCTGTCTTTCGTGTATCATTCAGTCACCGGTCGCTTGGTCTTTCTTACTCAGGATACGGTTAGCACTGACAATTTGTAGCATACCTTTGCTTTCAAAACAGCTTCCCAAGGAATAGGGCTGGGCCACATCCCATCAGTGCCAGCATGACGGCAACATTCGCAGCCTCGAGGGCCAGCAGCCCGACCAACGCTGCAATACTGGCACTCACCATGCCTGCACGTCCAGGTGCTGTCCCCGCCAGCGGTCGAGGTGCCGCAAGTAACCGCTCGATCCGGCTGTTGATGGACTGTCCCACCCCCGTCAGAGACTGTGCGGAAGCCAGGTAGGCGAAGCGCGGTCCCTCGACCGCATGTTGCCAGACCTTTCCAAGCGCACTGGCCAGGGCGAGCGGTCGACGCGTGGCACCGACCGCCAGTTCGTCGCAGGCCAGCTCTTTTTCTTGTTGCAGCTGGCGATAGGCGGTCCAACTCGTTGGCAGGTAGAAGAAGGCATCGCGGAGCATCGTTGCCAGCCAGATCACCAGATAGTCGCGCCGGGCCACATGCTCTATTTCATGGGCGAGCACTGCCTCAAGCTCGCGTCGATCGAGGTGTTCGAGCATCCACGTCGAGAGAAGCACCGTTGGCCGAAGCAACCCACATGTGAGTGCCAGCGGCCGGTCATAGGCATGCAGCAGCACACGCGTTCGAGCGGCACCGAGCCGCTCGGCCAACTCATCAGCGAGTGCCTGCAGTTCTGGACCGGCTGGAACTCCCGAACGCGCCACGACATGCGCCATCAGGGCAAGTCGCACTCCTCCGAGACCAAGTGCGCCCAGTGTCGCAATTGCCATCCCAAGGGGAAGTGCAATGCCTAAGAGGGCGTCCCAGGACGGAGCTCGACTCAGGCAGGCGCGTCCCGCGAAATGGTGTAGGGCACCAACACCGAGCCCAAGGCTGACGAGCGGCATCATGAGGGCGAAAAACTGCACCCCACGCCGCTCTGACCAGCAGCCTCTGCGCCGCAGCAGACCCAGTGCCAGGTAGCTCCCGAGGGTCGCCAGCAACAGGCTGGAGAAGCCGAGCAACGTATGCACTACTCGCACTCCTCTTGCGCACGACGGCGGGCGATCTCGTCAAGCTTCTCGCGTATCTGTGCGGCGGTTCCCTGGTCTGGCAGTGTTTGCAGGCTCTCGAGCGTCGCACCGGAGAAGCTGACGAACAGGTTCTCCAGGATGCGACCGACGAAGCGCGAGACGAACTCCTGCTCGGTAAAATTCGGGTAATAGACGTAGGTCTGGTCGCGCTTCTCCACCCGCAGAAAGTGCTTTTTGGCCAGGCGGGTCATGGTGTTCATCGCGGTCGTGTAGGCAACCTTGCGGCGCTCATACAAAATCTCGAAGATGTCCCGCACGGTCGTGCCCGAACCCTCCGGACGTGCCCAGATCAGCTCCATGATCTCAGCCTCCAGGTCGCCGAGGACCTTGCGAATGCCTGGACGATCGGGCCGAAAGACCGTAATATCTGGTTCTGAAGTCATCTATCAACTCATCCTCTCGCAAAAATCCCTTTCCGCCTTTAAGCGGTGTCGAAGGGGAGATGAACAGGCTGTCCAAACAGGCTATGGCTCAATCTCGCCGTGTGCATAGCGCTCACGCAGCTCTTGTAACGCCGGTTCACGAGGCTCAATATAGGCATAGGGCTCGTCATGAGGCTGCGGCTCGTTTCGTCTCCCCAGTGCTGCTTTCCCACTCAGCCAGTGCGCCATCGACCAGATGACGACCGCCAGCAGCGCAACGCTGAGCAGCATGCTCAGCAACATCAAGGGCATGCCGGGGAAAGCACTGTAGCCCAGTCCCGACATCATATGTGTACACATGTTTCTCTGCTCCTTTCGTTTCTGCTCCTTGCGATACCCTTCCACTCTATTATAGCATCTTCTTTGCCAATCATCTACTATCAATGATGGTATGCTTGACGACTGTACGATGGACGCCTATAATCCAAACTGTAGCCATATCGAAGGCGAGCAACACAATATCCCAGCACTAGCGTGCCCTGGTAATAGCATGTTTCGAGCCGATGCGTAACACCACCCGTAGTAATAGAGAGAAGAAGAGAAAAAGCTTGAGAAAAGATCGGATAAGGCCCATCATGTTTTATTTCATTGGTGTAGGGCATCGTTTGCTTGTCGCTGCTCTGCTTGCCGTCTGCCTGGTATTTCTCTTGCCAGGTATCAGCGAAGCGCACGCCATCCTGCTCCGCTCTGACCCCGCGAAAGATGCGGTGCTCTCCGTCGCTCCAGATCAGGTACGCATGTGGTTCAGCGAAGCAATCAATCCCGCCGCCAGCACAGCGGCGGTCGTCAACGCGGCGAACCAGCGCGTTGACAGGCGAGATGCCTTTGTCTCACCCGACGATGCAACCGAGATGGTTGTCTCCCTGCCGCCCAACCTATCACCAGGAGTCTAC
>Ga0209701_10003212_pt1 | contig 10683 bp, 12 predicted proteins | sample CZO8metaG_4_FD_188356 | JGI IMG/M metagenome (GOLD analysis project Ga0209701, IMG submission 188356) | Vadose zone soil microbial communities from the Eel River Critical Zone Observatory, Northern California, USA - CZOApr15con2H3.8 metaG... | ecosystem: Environmental > Terrestrial > Soil >...
TGACGAGGACGCGAGTGGCTTCGATGAGCTGCTCGGTATCCGGAAAAAGTGTTTGCTGATCACCGATGACTTCAAGCTTGACCCAATTCGAAAGGCCGACTTCGCGGGCGAGCCGCGCCGTTCGAATGGCTTCGTCGGCGGTGTAGCAGGCGGCGGTATTCGGGAGAATGAAGATTTTCTCGCGGTCGATGTAGTCCAGCAGTGATTCCTTCGATTTGTCAGTGAGGTTCACGCGGCGGACCGCGACGGTCACCATTTCCGCGCCGGAAGCCGCGTGAGCTCGAGCCATTTCCTGAAAGCTGCGGTACTTCCCTGTTCCCACAATGAGGCGGGAATTGAAAGCGCGGCCCGCGATGACCAGTTCGTCTGCCATGAGAGTCTCCACGGTCATTCTAGTCCCGTGTAGGCTGGAGACAAAGTCCATGATGCGAGGAGCGTGGCCGCATACCGGCCCAGGCATGCCGCCGAAGTTTCAATCATTCTGAAACGATTACGCCTGGAGGTGCCCCTCCAGGAACCAGAGATCCTTGTCGAGTTCGCGCGTGAGCTGGGTAAAGAGATCGACGGTAATGTCATCGCCGAGATCTCCGGCTTCCTTGACAGCAGTGCGCAGGGCGTTGGCGTGGTGCGCGACATTATGGACGAGCCACTTTAGCTGCGAGGCTCCGTCCGCGGCAGTTAAGTCGGCTTCTTTCAATCCGCTCTTCGCGGCGGCTTCGCGCGTTGTGCCATTGGCGACACCACCGAGGGCCACAAGGCGTTCGGCGATCGAGTCGGTCTGTTCCTCGAGATGCCCGGCCACGGAATCGAAGAGTTCGTGGAGCTGGATGAAATGCATTCCCTTGACGTTCCAATGGGCCCACTTCACCTGGCTGCGAAGATCGACACTGTCTGCAAGGCGCATGTTGAGAAGAGCGATGATGGCTTGACGGTTCGCGTCCGGTACGCCCACGCTGCTCTTATACGTGCGAACAGCTGCAGTTGCTGCTTTGCTCATGTAGTTGACCTCCATTGCGCGATCTGCGCGTTAACAATTGTTTAGATGATTCGTCGCTGAAAGCGTTACCAGGAAATTTCAGGGTGCACGGCCCTGATTTCTTACCGGGAGAGATTGTACGCCCGGGAAATTGCAATCGGGTAACAGCAGGGCCGCATAACGTGGCGGCCGAGGCGTAGACTCCGGCGACTGCGTCTGTGCGAAAGACCGACGGCGGCTCTCTATGTCCAACTACAGTTGGGGAAACCGCGGTGCGGCAATCAATGGACGTGCGGCCGCAGCAGCGAGCTCAAATCCACGCCGATGCCGAACGAGTAGCTGTTGAGATGCAAAGGAACGCTGCGGCTAAAGCCGAATTCGAGATCCAGGTAACCAACCGGTTTGTAATCGACACCCGCGTTGAAGCCGTTGTCGCGAGTCAGGTCCGCGCCGCCCGTGGAAACGCTGGCGGTGGTAAAACTCGTGCGGTTCGTGGTAGTGCCGGTGGCGCTGCACGTGGCGGCCGAGCTGCAACGAAAGACCCGGCTGATCACTGTCTGACTCCCCCAGGGCGCGACATCGTAGAGCGAGGCAGAAAAACTGAACTTGCCGCGGTCATATTCGAGGCCGCCTTCGAATTGAGCGTTATTCCCGAAGGTCATGAATGGACGTTTGAAATACTTTGTGTCCATGAGCGAGTTGCCGACTCCGGCGTCCAGAAACGGGGAGAAATCTCCGAAAGCGTGGTCGAAATGATTTGTCTCGTTCCAAGTCACATGGCCGACGCTGAACCCTTTCTTCTTGTCGCCGGTCGGGGCTGTCAGGTGCACCGCGGGGCTGAAATTTAGAGATTTGTTGGGATAATTCCACCTCAAATCGGTAAAGAAACTGCCAATGCCAATACCAGAGACTGCACCCGGGTTGCTCGCCCTGATCTTGGATGGCGTGTTCACGAACAGGAGCGGCACACCGAGGTCAATTCCAAAGTGGCGCGAAAAGTTGTAGCCCACAGCGGATCCTACGTCGTAGATGCCTCCGTCACTGCTGTAACTGCCTTCAAACCGCGTGCCCAGGGTCCAGCCGGTGGTGAATCCTTCGGGGTTGTCTTTTGCCGATCCGCTTGCGGCGGGGTTCGGGGATTGCGCAAAGATTGCGGGGCAAAGGACAAGAAATGCAAGCACCAAGGCAAATCCTGCGAGAAGAAGCCGAAGGACCAGCGATTTCCGATGTTCAGTTGATTGGGTCGTGAAATTCAATTCTCGCCTCCTGTGCGACGATTCGTTTAGCTCGCGCTGACTTCGGCGAGGTGCTGGAATCATTCCAGTGATTGCTGGCATTTATTCCGGGTATTGAGGGGGGGCGTTACCCGGCATGATTCGAGTCTACGGGAAAGGGATGTTCCGGGCAGCCGGCGTGAAGGACATTGTTTCGCGGAGAATAACTGTACCAAAGAACAGTGGACCAAAATTTCTCGCGGGGAAAATTCCGCCGCAGGGGGCGAATCGGACGCGAGGATTCAACACAGAGAGCACAGAGAACACAGAGAACACCCCCGACAGGGTCGGGGGCAGGCGCCGAACACAGAGTGCCCGGAGAAGAAGAACCACCGAAATTCATTCCTGCAAAATCGGGCGGGGTTCAGCGACGTCGGCGTAGAGGGATTCGATGACGCCGGCGCACTGCTGCTCGACGACGCGGCGCTTGAGCTTGAGCGTGAAGGTAAGGCTGCCGTTGTCGAAGGTGAAATCTCCGGGGAGAAGAGCGAAGCGCTTGATGGTTTCGTACTGCGCGAGATGGACGGTGAGACGCCTGACCTCGGAGTCGATTAACGAGTGCACCCAGGGATGGGCGGCCAGCTCCGTGTTGGAGGCGAACTTGATTCCCTGGTCGGCAGCTTTGGCGGCAACCGTGGCGGCGTTGGGGATGATGAGCGCGACGATGAATTTGCGTTTGTCGCCCAAGACCATAGCGTTCAGGATGTAGGGGCTGGTCTTGAGGGCGTTTTCGATGGGCTGCGGGGCGACGAATTTGCCCGCCGCGGTCTTTAGGAGATCTTTTTTGCGGTCGGTGATAAAGAGATAGTTGTCCTTGTCCACATAGCCGATATCACCGGTGAGGAACCAGCCGTCCTCGCCGAGAACTTCACGCGTGGCTTCGGGATTTTTATAGTAGCCCTGCATGACGCACGGACCCTTGACGAGGACTTCACCATCTTCCGCGATGCGGACCTGGACGTTGGCAATCGGTTTGCCGGAACTGCCCACACGATTCACGGGGTAGTTGCTGGAGACGATCGGAGAGGTTTCCGTGAGACCGTAACCCTGATAGATGCGGATGCCAATGGTCCAGAAGAATTCCGCGAGCGCTTTGGACAGCGGCGCGCCGCCGGAAGAGACGATGCGCAGTTGTCCGCCGGTTCCCATGCGAATTTTCTTGTAAACCAATCTATCGGCGAGCATCCACTGCGCTTTTAAGGCAAGACTTGCTGATGCGCCAGTGGCACGCCAGGGAGTCGCGCGCTCAGCCACGTTCATGGCCCAGTCAAAAATCTTTCGCTTCACACCCGTGGTCTTCGAGCCTTGCTCAACGAGGCGCGCGTAGATTTTTTCGAAGAAGCGCGGTACCGCGGCGATGATGGTGGGATGGACCTCGAGGAGAGCCTGGGCGACGGAATCGATGGACTCGACGTAGGCCAGCGCGGCACCGTTAAAGATATAGATGTAATCCAAAGTGCGGCCGTACACGTGAGCGAGAGGAAGAAACGAGAGCGCGACGTCCTGGGCAGGATCGAGACTGAAATCGTGGCCGACGCCGTAAACGTTGGAACAAAAATTGTTGTGGGTGAGCATGACGCCCTTGGGCTCGCCGGTGGTGCCGGATGTGTAGATGAGAGAAGCAAGCTGGCCCGGGAGAACCTGCGAAGCGCGCCGGCGATACGAGGAAATATCCGCGGCGCTCGCGCCGGCGATGAGAGTTTCGTAGCGGAGACAATCGCTGGGGACGTCGGCGCCACCGTCGGCGACAATAATTTGTTCAAGCTCGGGGAGGCTGGCGCGGACGGCCAGAAGCTTCTGCAACTGGGGCGCACCAACAACGAAAACGAGCCTAGCGCCGCAATGTTTCAAAATGTAGGTCATGCGGTCGGGCGATTCGTTGAAGTACACCGGCACGGTGACGGCGCCGGCGCCGCTGATCGCGAAGTCAGCGGTATGCCACTCGGGGCGGTTGGCGGAAAAGAGACCGACGCGGTCGCCGGGCTTAACACCGAGTTCCACGAAGGCAGTAGAAAGGCCAGCGACGCGGCGTAGAAATTCCTGCGAGGAGATGGACTCCCAGCGGCCGTCCCGGCGGACCATTTGAGCGCGCGGGTTCGGAAGATTGTCGACCGCGTTCAGGAAGCGTGAGGGAAGCGTTCCGTAGTTCATGGTCTGGCGCTCACTGTACCCTACCCATTTGGATGGCGCAATGCGGCGTTGGTAGCTGTTCTACGCTGCACGCCGCGGATCATCATTACCTTGCTCCGCTGCGCTGCCGGTTGATTGCTTAGCGCCGAGTGCTGCAAGTTCACGGCTCCGTTGGCGAAGGCGGCGGGCGAATTCAACGTTCTCCGCTTCTTCCTCGGCTTCTTCCTCGGCTTCATTCTCGGCCTCAAGCTCTCTCTCCAAAGCAGGGAGGCTGTTGAGGAGCAACTGGGAAATGTAGGCCAAAGCAATGGCGTCGCGACGGGCGATGCGTTTGCGCGCGAGCTGTTTGACGAGATTGCCGAGGAAGAGATTCACGGAACCGGCGGTGGAGAAGTCATTGATCTCGCCGAGAAGGTCGGCGGCAAGGACCTCGGGATCCACGACGGGAACGCTGGCTCGGAGACGGTCGGCGTGGTAGGCGCAGAGGGTCGGGCGCGCTGCGCCATTCGCAGGGCGATGATTCTGGTCGATTAGCATGTGACAGCGGTTGCCCTTGGGGCTGATGTGCTGGCAGTGGGAATCGACGGTGGTGCTAAGAGGAGTACTGAGTTTGGGGGACATAGTTGAGCCTTTCGGAAGATTGAAGTAACGACGTAAAGAAGCAACGAGGTAAAGAAATAAGGAAGTAAGGAAAAAGCAGATCCCTCGCTGCGCTCGGGATGACAGGTCCTCCCCCATTGTTTTTATAAAAGATTGACACGACAGGGTTTAGGGAGTGGGGGTCTGATAAAAGATTGTGAGGAAAGGACTTAGAGGGGAGGGGAGGTTGAAAGTCCAAAGTTGAAAGTTGAAAGTCTGAGAAAACAAAAGAGAAAGAGCAATCTAACGCAGAGACGCTGAGAACACAGAGATTACGCGGAGAGGGCGGGGCGAATCGGCGGACGTGGTGCCTTACTATCAAAGGGAATGTTACCATGCTCCGGGAGTGCTTGTCAAGATAGATTATTAAGTAGTTAAGGAGAAAGGATTTAGGGGGAAAGGAAGGTTGAGAGTTAAAAGTTGAAAGTTGAAAGATGAAGAAAACAAAGGAGAAAGTTCAAGCGGAGAATCCGGGTCTGGTAAACAAAGGCAGGAGGCTTGTGCCGACCAGAATTAAGGATGCAGACCAGCGCCGTATCCGCTCTCGATCTCTGCAAGCACACGGTCGATATCAACCGAGGGAAAGTCGTGCCGCGCCGCCGCACGAATCACTTCGAGCTTCTTCCCCACTCCGGCGCCAGGTTCGCGGCGGCGCGCCAGGTCTAGAGCCTGGCGGACCCACTCGGCGATGGACATGCGGCGTGAGCGCGCGACGCACTGAATTTCGCGGTATTCGTGATCCTTGAGAATCACTTGCAGTCGCTTGGCCATGGGCATGAGTCTATCTGATCATGCCTATGAGTCAAGACAACCAGCGGCTAGCGAACGGGTGGCCCAGCCGACACAGCCAACCCGAGAGCATACAGGCGGAACGAGGGTCGGTCATCCGTTCAGTCAAGGGTGGCATGGAAATTAGTTGTTGACGACGACTAATAAGTTGTATATGATGAAGGGGAGGTGCTTTGTGGGAAGCCCAAAGGAACTGACACGAGCGGAGATCGTTCGCGCTGCTGGTAGCTTCCGCTGGACGAGAAAAGGGGCGAAATGGACGGTGATTGTGGGTGAAAGAGAGCTTCCGGCGCGCCCGCTTGTTCTTGAGGCTGCGGGTGTTCCTCCGAATGACCCGACAAACTCGCACCAGGCGGTGGAGATATTGCGGAGACTAGGATTTGAGACTCGCTACGCCAGGAACCCTGGGGAGATGGGGATAAGGGAGGGAGAGGAACCGTCGGAAAAGGAATCGGGATCGATTCTGGAGATGGTTTCGGCTATTACGAGGGAAGTACCTGAACGCGAATGGGAACGCGTTCCCGCCGACCTGTCAAAAAATGTTGACCATTATCTTTACGGTAGCAAGAGGACGGATCAATGAGGCAGGTCTTCGCCGACACTGGCTATTGGATCGCCCTGGTGAACCCGCGGGATCAGATTCATGCGAAGGCCGTCAGCGTAACGCAGCAGCTTTCTCCGGTAAGGATCTTGACCAGCGAAATGGTGCTGGCGGAAGTGTTGAACAGTTTTAGCGATGCTGGTCCGTTGCGCCATGCTGTTGGCAGCATGGTCCAGAAACTCCGCAGCCATCGGGATGTAATCATCGTTCCACAGACGTCGGAACAATTCGAGAGCGCGGTGCGGCGCTACAAACAAGCGGCGGATAAGAGCTGGAGCCTGACAGATTGCGCGAGCTTTGAGGTGATGGAAGCGGAGCAGATTCAAGAGGCGTTGACGCATGACCAGCACTTTGCGCAAGCGGGATTTGAGACGTTGCTGCGCTGAGGGGAGTTGGGAAAAAAGTCAGTGGAGGAGAAAATGGAAATGGGAAAATGGAAAATGGGAAGAAAGGTGACGCGAAGATGGCTGCCATGGTCGTATGTTAGCCAAAGACGAGGCGATACGTGAGGTTGGGATTTGTGTTGAACTCGTCTAGAATTAGGATGCAAACGTGAGCGGACGGTAATTGGAACGGTGGAAAATATGGGATCAACCATAAAAGCGCGATTTTCTCATGGCACTTTGAAGCCCCTGGAAGCGGTGGAACTGAAAGAGGGCGACGAGGTCACGATCACCATTGTCTCTTCACGAGCCGAGCCGGGGAGAGATTGGTTGGGGCTCACCGCGGGCGGTTGGGCGGGTTTGGTTGACGCCGAGGAACTAAAGCGGAAAATCTATGAGAGCCGTTCGGTCACGACGCGAACCGAACCGCGGCTATGAAGTCGCTTTCCTTCCTCATTGACACCGATTGGGTAATCGATCATCTCCACGGAGTCACGCATGTCAGTCGGCGACTCAAAGAACTGCAGCCGCACGGGCTGGGCTTAAGCGTGGTTTCCGCTGCCGAGCTGTGGGAGGGCGCGCTCTTTTCACGAGACCCAAAACGCAGTCGAGAGACGCTTGAGGGGTTTCTCTCGGGCGTGGACATTCTTGGTCTTGATGAGGAAATTTGCAAACGGTTCGGACAGCTTCGCGGGTCCATGCGCAAACTTGGACAGACAATAGGCGATTTCGATCTTCTCATTGCAGCTACCGCATTGCGCCACAACTTGACACTCTTAACCAACAACCGGAAGCATTTTGAGGGTATCGCAGGACTCAAGACTGAGAGCAGGTGATTCTCACATCTTGCGAAAGACAGGGCTGCGGTCATATCCGTCGCTACAGGGTCATGCTATGGCGGCATGTTTCAGAAACTCCGCAGCCATCGGGATGTAATGATCGTTCCACAGACATCGGAACAATTTGAGAGCGCGCTGCGGCGCTACAAGCAAGCGGCGGATAAGAGTTGGAGCTTGACCGATTGCGCGAGCTTTCAGGTGATGGAAGCGGAGCAGATTCAAGCGGCGTTGACGCATGACCAGCACTTTGCGCAAGCGGGATTTGAGACGTTGCTGCGCTGAGGGGAGTTGTCCCGCGGTTCGGGCGAGGACCCGGGCGTAAAAACGACGCCTGGGGCACCCGGCACTATACGCTGAATTTCCCGGTATTCAGGTTCCGTTAGAATCACTTGCAGCCGCTTGGACATAGGTATGAGTCCATTTCACTCAGGCTGGTGAGTCACGGGGAATGAAAGGCAGCCTCACCCATTCTGCATAAACCGCAGAAAGAATGGGCCGCCCGGGAGCGTTGCAGCGGAACGAGGGTCGGCCACGCGCCGCATTTGCTAGATTCCATTCAGCTCCGTGCTCTTGTGCTGCGTTTATTTGATCTTCATATCGTACTTTTAGGGCTATAATCCGTTTGTTCAGCAGAAAGGATACATCGATGAAGACAAAACTCACGATCCTCGGGGTTTGTTTAGCAGTAGCTTTTCCGCTTCTTGCTCAGAAGAAAGAAGATGAGCGTTTAGCAAATTCCGCCACAGTGATGAAGGAGATACTCCAGGGAGACAAGGGCCTCCCGACGAGTGTCCTCAACCAGGCTATGTGCGTCCTTGTCTTTCCGAGCGTCAAGAAAATTGCGGTTGGAATCGGCGGCAGCTACGGGCGCGGGGTGCTCGTGTGCCGCAAGGGCACCAAGATGAGAGATGCTTGGGGGGCACCGGTGATGTATGCGCTGGACCAAGGAAGCATTGGTATCCAGCTCGGTTCCACGGCAACTGATTTTGTGCTGGTAGTCATGCATGACAAGGGTGTCGATGCGATCCTGAACGGCAAGACGAAACTGGGCGCCGATGCAGCGGCGGCCGCTGGTCCAACGGGCGCACAAGCGACCGGTTACAATGCTGGAGACATGAAATCATCCGACGTTCTGACCTATTCGCGGTCCAAGGGACTCTTTGTCGGCGTGTCCCTTGCAGGTGCATCGATGGACACAGACAAAGAAGCCAATAAGAAGCTGTATGGCAAGGAAATGGGCGCCAAAGAGATTGTGACCGGAGCTCAGGCGGTTGTGCCTGCAGCCGAACCGCTGGTGAGTCTACTCAACGCGACGTCACCAGATCGCAAGTGAGTTGAACACATCAGCTAACGACGTATATCTGCTTCTGTTTACCGGACGCATTGCATAAGCAACTGAGCTGGAGCACTCGGTTACACCGAGCTGAACTACCGTTTCTGAGGGCAGCGAGCGATGCGGACGTTGAGTCGCGGCAGTGTCGACCGCCGGTGGAAGTTCAAGCGAAACGAGGGGCGGCCACCCGCGAACGATTAGTTTAACCAAGGCGGGAAAGTAAATGCGCAAGTATCGGTCGTATTCAGCGTGGCTTAGAATGCGCCGGACGTAGACCATTTTCCATGCACGCGACCCGCAGGCTCGGGATGAAAGCGGAGAGAGATTCCTCTCTGCTCAGGCCGACGTTTTCGCAGGAGCGAAAACGGAAGAAAAAATCGGCCTGCTCCGCTCGGAATGACGGGGGGTGGGAGCGGCGAAACGAAGGGCACGATATATCGTGCCCCTACAGAAAAGATGCCGGGCTTCCCGACACAAACGGTCGGGACCCCCACAAACCGGGGGAAAGCCCGGCGTTACGAACCTATTCAAGAATTCTTCCCAAGGATTTGCCGCATCCTTTCTTCGCGGACTTGGCGGATCGCATCATCGATGGCGCGCAAAGGCACCGGCTCGCCGTTATCGTAGACCCATATTCCGTTTTCCAAGACCATGCCACTGCCCTTCGAAGTGTCGGGGCCTTCCGGCTTGAGCGGCAGCTCTTTTTCCACGAGCTGCTTGAGGTAGTCTCCCACCGACAAGCTTTGGCGGACGCCAGCGATTGCAGGGCGGCGGCGATTTTTGGTTTTATGTCTAGCTTCATGGGACACCCTTGCGGCTCTCCTAAAAGTTTACGCGAATTACGCTCTTGCTCCGGCACCTTTGGAGAACGACTGGATCGCGGCAGCTTGGTCCTCCTGGATATCGAACACGGTGTTCAGTTTGGTGGTTTTCAATAGATCAAGGACTTGACTAGACGGCTTTAGCAGCTTGAGATCGCCACCTTGGTTGCGCGCAGTCGTCAACGCACCCACGAGCTGCCCAACGCCTGAGCTGTCAACGTAAGTCACCTCCGCAAAGTTCAGTAGAATTTTCTTTTGGCCCTTCTTGGCCAATTCGCGAATGGTATCGCTAAGCACGACACCACTGCCTGGACCGAAGGCTACTTCCTCACCGAGACTCAAGCGCCCGCTCAGATCGAGAATCGTGACATCGCCAGTTTGCCGAACATTGTATTTCAAACTCATGTTCAAGCCTCCTTTGACCTATGAGGATGGCCGGATTATACGCGAAATTGCCAATTTTCAGGCCCGGCGCGCGGGCGGAAAGTGCAGGAGGGCAAAGCCCCGTCCGCGCGCCGTGGGGGACGGAGATTTCCTGCAACGGATGGCAGCAGGAGGCCGCGCTGATTCGCCGCTTCGCTAGTGGAAGATGATCCCGCGGGACTCCGACGGCTTACCCGAGAGTAAGGTATGGTTTATGACGCTCAGCAACTGGCGCTTGGCATTTTCATCCAGACCGTCCCGGCCGATGTCCCAAATGATGACTCCCCCAAGCCCCTGCTGTTGCATATAGCGGAGCTTGGCTTCTATCCCGCGCCCGTTTTCGAAAGAGAGGAGCTGGTTCGTTTGCGGAATACTTAGGTAAGGAACCTGCGCCTGCTGATCCCAGCGCGTTGGATTATTTTTCAAAAATTCGTTAACGACTTGGCCGTAATTTAATTCCACGACCTTCGGGGGG
>Ga0209701_10003217_pt1 | contig 10675 bp, 14 predicted proteins | sample CZO8metaG_4_FD_188356 | JGI IMG/M metagenome (GOLD analysis project Ga0209701, IMG submission 188356) | Vadose zone soil microbial communities from the Eel River Critical Zone Observatory, Northern California, USA - CZOApr15con2H3.8 metaG... | ecosystem: Environmental > Terrestrial > Soil >...
GCCTCATGGTACGCAGCTATGGCGGCAACCAACCGCGCGAGTTCGGGGATATCGCTCTCACGAGCGGGCCTGATTTCGACATCCATGGCATTTCCCCTGGCCGCCCGCGCGAATCACAGCCACGAATCAGCCGCTATCGATGCGGCGGAGGCTCTTTTCCCTTATTCACGAGCCGCCCTGACTTATAAGTTGTTGTCGCCCTGCCCTTCCTGAGCGCTGGACTGGGGCGCCTTCGCGAGCGGCACCATCTGCGCTATCTGGCACTGCACCAGCGCCCTGATCTTGCTGTCGACCTGGAAGAACCTTGTCGTCTGTATCGACGAAAGCACAGCCCTGAATTTCGGAATATAGGCCTTTTGCACGTCGAGACGCGCCTCCTGGATACTCACCACTTGATCCAGCTTCTTGGTCGCGTCCGCGTCGGTGAGAGTCTCGTAGCTCGCGACATACTCCCGCACCTCCTTGATGTGCCTCTCTTCGATCTTGTCCATCCTGGCTTCATATTCGTCATACAGTGGCCAGAAGACCTTCGCCTCATCCTTTGTCAGCGGCATGTTCGCGCCCACGACCGCTTTCCGTTCCGCCCGCATCGCCGCGATATTCAACTGCTTTTGCGACGGTGCGTTTTGCGCGGTTGCCGGAAAGGTTGTGACCAATGTAAACAGGACAGCAAACGTGGCGACGGCGAAATACTTCGCAAGGTTCATCCGTTTCATTTTGAGCTTGGTCTCCTCCCGATTGGCAAACGCGGCAGTCGCGCGATGCTCGCCCATCCTCAAAATCGAGTCAAGCAATCGAATCGCGAGGGCGCACATACGAGTCGTCGGAGGTCGCGAAAAGATCAAAACGGCCCGCGATGGTCGCGGTCGAAAACGACCTCGAACAGTTTCCGCTCGCTCCGGATTGACTTGAGCGCCGCCTCGCGCGTCTGCTCGAACTCCCGCTCGACCCACGATACGATTCGCTCCGGTATCGCGCCCGCTGCCGGCTCGCCCGGCGCAAGCAGCGCCTCTGCCACTCGGCATCGAAACGCAACGCGCTCGATACCGTCGGCGTGTTCGAGGCTAAGCGTAAAAATCACCCATCCCGCCGCTTTCTCGGCGGCTCCGGCGAGACTCAATGTGTAATTGCCACGCCCGGTCCTGATTTGAACTGCCAACTTCGCGGACCTGTATGCGCAGTTACCGATAGCGAGCGGGCGTCTTCAGGCCGCGCGCGAGACCGCGCCTCTTGCCCGATGGCCGCGCTCCCAGAAAAGCACCACCGGCCCCGCGATGTAGATCGACGAATAGGTTCCCGTGATTATCCCGATAAATAGCGTAAACGCCGCCGGCCGCAGGATCGGTCCGCCGAGCACAAGCAGCGAGGCCAGCACCGTGAGCGCCGTGCCCGAGGTGAGGATCGTCCGCGACAGCGTCTCGTTGATCGCCCGGTTCATAATCGTGTCGAGCGGCTCGCGCCGGCGCTTGGCCGAGTCCTCGCGGATACGGTCCGAGACGATAATCGTGTCATGCACCGAGTAGCCGATAACCGTCAGCACCGCGGCGAGCGTCGTCAGATCGAACTCGAAGCGCGAGATCACCAGCGCGCCCGTCACCACCAGCACGTCATGAATCAGCGCGATCACGGCGCCCGCGCCGAAGCTCCAGCTCACGCCGCGGAACTGGAGCGCGATGTAGATCCCCATGAAGATCGTGGCGAACGCGACCGCCAGAAAACCGTCGACTCTGAGATCGCGCCCGACTTTAGCGCCCACCGTCTCGACCCGCAGCACCTGCGCCTTGTTGCTGCTGCCGTAACTCTCGTTGAGCGCGCCCTCGAGGCGCTTCCCGAGGCTCCCGATATTCTTCACCATCGCGAAGCGCACGAGATACTGGTTCGAGCTGCTGCCGCCGAAGTCCTGCACCGTGATTTCGCCGAGGTCAAGCGAGCCGAGCGCCTTGCGAATCTGATCCGCTGAGGTGGGCCTGTCGAATTTGAGCTGCACCAGGCTGCCGCCGGCGAAATCAACCCCGTAGTTGAGCCCGACGAAAATCAGCAGGACGATCGCCGCGAGATTGATCACAGTCGAGAGCGCCACGAAGAACTTTCGCTTGCCGACGAAATCGAGGTTGATATCAGGCGGGATTAGCTGTAGCGACATGATCCCTGCTTGCTCCTAACCGTCGGGCCGGGCGCGCCGGCCGCCCGCACTATCTCTCCCAATTCTTGAGATTCCGATGCGCCGCCCAGGGAGCGCAGCCGTTTTGAAGCCGCGCGATGAAAATTAGCGGTTCGTGACAGAAAATGAAAGTGACGGCAAGCATCGCTACGGCGGCGACGCACCCCCGCTCACCCTACCCCGCTTCAACCGCCCCGCTACGCGGCTGCCGGTTTCGACGCCTTCGCGCACTTGCCGCAGAGGTTGTTTTGGTTGGCCGGGTCTTCCTGCAGGCCGTCATCGAGGGAATGGCACACCTTCGCGCACTTCGCGCAGATAAAATAGATCCCCTCGATCGTCTTGTTGATGCGTTCGCGGTTTAGAATCCGGCCCCTCAGCTTCTCCATCCGGATTCCCAGCAATTCCTGGTATTGCCGTTTTATTTTGCGTCTGCCTGCTTCGTCCTTGGGCAGATCCGCATCTTCATCGCTTTCTTCGGTACCGTCGACAAACCCCGCATAGAGATCGCGCTTCGATGATGACTTCTTCTTGCGCACTCTCGCCATAAATGCCCCACCCTCCGTCAGCGAATGCGGCCGACGTAGCCGCAATTCTTCTCGCACACCACGAAGAAGCCCCTGCGCCCGTAACCCGCGAACAACGTCACCTTGCCGTCCGCACCGCACGTTGGACAAAGATGTTTGCGCCCCGCGACATTTGCGTTGCGCTCTGCCGTCCTGGCCTTTTTTTCAGCCATCTCGTCTTACCGCCTGTCGATTAGTTAGTAGCGCCCCGGCCCACTCGACACCGCCCTATCATCCTACCCCACTTTGCGCCCCACAAAGAATTACCCGGCCACTGCTTTTCACGATGCGTACATCGGCTGAGGCAATTGCCGGGTATAACTAGCGTAAACGCCGCCTGCCCAGAGAGTCAATAGCCGCCTCCCGCGTTGGTAGCGACGCATCACCAGCTACCGCCGCGCCGCTCGTGGTTGCGTGCGTCGATCCAAGCGTCTATGGCTAATCCTGCTTGAACCGCCCGCTCAAAGAAAACGATGCCGTTCTCTTCATCGACCGCAAAGGCCGCCGCTACCTCAAGATCCTGCGCGCACATCAAAAGCTCCTGATTCGCGGCGATATCGCGGCCGAGGCCCTCTTCGGACTGGACGAGGGCTCGCGGGTAAAATTCAGCGGCGGCGAGACTTTCCTCGTCTTGCGCCCCACCTACGCCGACCTGATCCCTCATCTGCCGCGCGCCGCCCAAGTCATCTATCCGAAAGACACGGGACCGCTCCTCGTATGGGGCGACGTCTATCCGGGCGCGACGGTCATCGAGGGCGGCATCGGCGCGGGAGCGTTTACGATCGCGCTCCTGCGCGCCGTCGGGCCCAACGGCCATCTGATTTCATACGAATTGCGCGAGGATTTTGCTGCCGCTGCGCGCCGGAACGTCGCGACGTTCTTCGGTGATGCGCCGCAATGGACGCTCAAGGTACGCGACCTCTACGACGGCTTCGACGAGATCGACGCCGACCGCATCTTCATCGACCTGCCCGAACCGGGCCGCGCGCTCGACGTCGTCGCGCGCGCGCTCCGCCCGGGCGGCGTCTTCGTCGCTTACGTCCCTACCGCACTTCAGCTCAAGGACACCGTCGAGGCGCTCCAGAACCGTCCCGACTTCGCCGAGATCGAAAGCTTCGAGACGCTGCTGCGCAACTGGCACGTCAAGGGGATGAGCGTGCGGCCGGTCCATCGGATGGTCGCCCATTCGGCCTTCATCATCGTCGCGCGCCGTCTCGCCGGCCCCGCCGCCGATGCCCTGCCGCAGGCTGTCGCGGCCGAAGTCGCGTCCGCGACTTCGGCCGCGACAACCCAACCACCCCCTGCCGGCCCCGCCCCAGACGACAACGATTCTGACGACGGTGAACCGAACCTCAAATAATCTTCCCCATTTATGCTGGGACAATGGGATTGGCAGGGTGATTTGGTCTAAGATCTCAGGCAATCGGAGGAATGCGGGACTATTCGGGAAGTTTCGGGACTTATGCGGACTGAGGGGGCGGGGGACGCTTCTAAACGCCCCGTAAAACAGTGCGGCGTCCACCAGCGTCCTCATCATAGCACGCCCCCATACCGCTATCAATGCGAACGCGGCTTAGCGAATCTCGGGCGCATCGCGCCGCATCCCGGATCAGAACAGCAACCCGTAGTTCGGCTCCAGCCCAAGCAGCACGCGCCCTGTCACTTCCCAGGTTTTTAGCGATACCACTGTATGCTGGTTGGCGGTCTGAATATCGCGCAGACGGCGATCGAAAGGGTTCCCGGAGTAAACGGACGACCCTCCGACAGCCTTGTAGAGGAGCTCAATCGCCTGAGCGCATGCGGTGCTGGCGTGAACCATCGCCAGCCTCGCGCGGGCCCGCTGCTTGAGCGAAGGGCGATCGCCGCTCACCATCGTGTCCCACAGTTCGCCAAAGGCCTCGAAGATAAAACCACGCGCGGAACTTACCAATGCCTCCGCTTGTGCGACCGTGCACTGAGCGAAGGTCTCGTCGCGCAGCGTCGCCTTGTTTGCCGACGGGGATTTGAACGTCATCGCCTTCTTTTCCGCCAGCGCGACGAACTCCTCGATCGCGCCGCGGGCGATTCCGAGGGCGACCGCGGGAAGCTTGTACAGCAACAAATTGGGCAGCCGGTACAGGGGACCGTCTCGATAAATGGTCGGCGCCGCCAGATTGAAGGTCCGCTCCTCGGGGATGAATCCATCCTTTACGCTCCAATCGTGGCTCCCCGTACCGCGCAAGCCGTTGGTGTTCCAGGTGTCGAGGATCTCGCATTCCTTGGGAGGCAAAAAGCCGAAGCGCGTTTCAAAGAACCCGTTGGGCAGGAGGCGCGGCGAGTCACCGTCAAAGACCATGAAATGGCCGATCAGCCATGTTGCATGCTGACAGCCGCTCCCGAACGGCCAGCGACCGTTGACGATGTAGCCGTCCTTCGTTTTCACCGCCTTCCCGGGCGGAGCAAACGTGATTGCCGTCACCGCGTCGAGGTCAGGATACATTTCGCGTGCGACGCTCTGGTCGATATATGCGGTCATGTAGCCGCCGTCGATTCCGATCATCGTGCACCAACCCGCCGACGCATCGGCGATCGACAGCGCTTCGATCACGCGTATCTGCGCGAGCAGGTCCAGCTCCGGCCCGCCCCACGCCCGCGGCATGGCCATTCGGAAGATGCCTGCCCGTTGCATCTCGCGCACCAGATGCAGCGGCAACCGCCGTCCCTGCTCGATTTCGTCGGCCGCCGCGCGAATCTTCGGACCAAGCTCGCGTGCGGCGTTGAGCGTTCGAGTCGCGCCTTCATCCGAATCAATCATGCGTTCCCCTCCGACCTGAGTGCTGAAGTCTCCCGACAGCATACTCTGCCGGTTCCATTTTAACTTCCTTCCCTTTAGGTATAGACCCCAGAGGGCGCTGGCGGATGCGGTGAAGGTGATGGCCACCGAGTGGGCCGACACGATTGCTCAAGACTATTTCATCTTCTTAGATGAGTCGGGCAACTATGACTTTTCTCCGAAGGGAACCTCGCATCTGGTTTATACTGCGATTTCCTCAGGTCAGGTACACGCGGGCATTGAAGAGATTCACGCTCTCAAGCATTGGCTTATCGCGTGCGGGCAAGAACTTGAGTATTTCCACGCGACTGAGGATTTTCAGATCGTGCGCGACGAAGTATTCAAGGTGATCTGCGCACTTCCGATCCGCGTTGACACCATTGTGGTCGAGAAGCGAAAAGCGGGACCGAGCATCCGACCAATCGAACGTCTTTATCCAAAGATGTTTGAGATTCTGTTGCGTTATCTGCTTAAGGGGCTACCGCGACAGCCCGATCGCATTCAAATTTTTTGCGATACGCCAGACAACAAAAAATCTAAGCGCGCAGTGGAAAAGGGCATCAAACTGGCGCTTGCGCCTTTGGCAAGCAGTGTCGCATATTCTGTGCTGTTGCACGCATCAAAAAGCCATCCGTATTTGCAAGTGGCGGACTATTGTGGCTGGGCAATCTACCGAAAGTGGGAGGGACAGGACTATCGGTCCTACAAACTCATCATGCACATGGTCAAAAACGAGTTCGATGTGTTTCAGAGAGGAATCCAGCGCTGGTATTGAAATTGACCCCCCTAGCTACCCTTCCCGGGAGAGCCCGAGGGCTCTTATCACAAGGGGGGTTCCTTTAATTCATTCTCACTCTGCCCACTATCACACAATCTAACACGAATTAAACGTGCGGCAAGAGGCGGCCGGTGTCCTTAGTACACTACCAAGGCGCCGGCGGACCTTGTGACGCCTTCTCCACGTACTCCTCCTCATCTTATCCGGGAGAGGGCCACATAGGTTGGGTGCGGCCACTTCGCAGTGGATGAACCCCTGCCCCAGCTCTCGCCACGATCACGCCCCTGCATCCCCGCTCCCGCGACATACGCTCCCACCCGAAAAATGCTACACACTCGATCACCAACCCCCTCACCGCGGAGAATTCCCAATGCCCACGAAGTACACGACTGCTCAAATCGCCGAACTCATGGATCAAATCAGCAACTGGGGACGCTGGGGCAAGGATGACCAGCGCGGCGCCCTCAATTTCATCACCAATGAAAAACGCGCCGCCGCCGCCCGCCTCGTCAAAACCGGCGAAACCGTCTCGCTCTCGCTGCCGCTCCCGACCATACCCGGACGCGACAATCCGATGCCGGTCACGCACCTGATGATCCGCTCCGGCCATATCGGCCATCCGCTCGGCTCGTTCGGGTGCGCCGATTATTTCTCCATCCAGACCCACGGCCTCGCGACCACCCATCTCGACGCGCTCTGCCATCACTTCTACCGCGGCAAGCTCTACAACGGCTTCGACGCCGAGAGCGAGATCGATTTCCAGGGCGCCCACAAATGTGCGATCGACGTCGCCCGCGGCGGCATCATCACGCGCGGCGTGCTGCTCGATATCCCGAAGATCAAAAAGGCCGACTGGATCGAGCCGGGCGCGGCGATTTATCCCGACGATCTCGACGCCGCCGAGCGCGACCATCGCGTGCAGGCCGGCGAAGGCGACGTTCTGTTCATTCGCACCGGCCGCCACAAAATGCGCGCGGCCAGGGGCGCTTCGGGTATCGCCGGGATGGCGATGCCGGGGTTGCACGCCTCATGCCTGCCATGGCTGCACGATCGGAAAATAGCAGTGCTCGGCTCCGACGCGGTGAGCGACGTCGAGCCGACCGACTATGACGCGCCGCTCAAGATGCCGATTCATACCGGGACGCTCGTGATGATGGGCGTGCATCTGATCGACAACGCCGATCTCGATCCGTTGGCGGAAAAATGCGCGCGCGACGGGCGCTACGATTTCATGTTCAGCCTGCTGCCGCTGGTCCTCGAACGCGGCACCGCCTCCCCGGCAAATCCGATCGCACTTTTCTGAGCGTTTGTGTTTTTTTGTTTGTGGGGTGTATGTCATCCCGAACACTAGGCGGAGCGCAGCGGAGCCGAGCTAAGGAGTCCGCGACGTGCGCATAGCGAACGGAGTGAGCAGTTAAAAACACTGCCCCCGTTCGACTTCGCTCAGGGCACGCTCCGCCGAGGAATCTACGCGGAGCGGTGGTCATTAGTCGGGCACGCCCAGGATCGCAACACTCACACTGGCTTTAGCAGGGAACGTGTGATTTAAAATCAGACTGTCGGACGAAGTGAATATACGGGGCGCGCGGCGGGTGGGATGGTGTGTTAGCGCTTTCTTCTCGCGGCGCGCCATTAGAGTCTCCATCAAGGAGCGGCACCATGGTCGGTGGGTCAGAAGCTCGGGGTTGGCTGGTCTCCGCTTCGGAAGCCCTTGTCATAGCTGGCGGAATCTTTACCAGCCTCGCCACCACATTAAGCGTTTTCCTCATACAACGGTATTCGGGCGAAGACGTGTCCTCCTACATGGCTTGGTTCATCCTACCTATTGGTAGCGGTTTTTGTGGGTCTGCGGCCGCCTCAGGCTACTACATAGCGAGCCGCTATACAGGCCTGCCGCCAACTCGTCGTCTAGCCGCCAACATGACGCTGATCGGGTTATCGACTTATGGACTGATTCAGCTTCTAAACTATTACGGGACGGCAATCGAAGGTGTTCCGGTCTCCCGGCTGGTCTCCTTTTGGACATACTATCGGGCCTCGGTTGAATCAACGCAACTTGTCTCGATCCATCATCTATCATCGGAACCGTCACCCGAACCCCTCGGTTCGCTGGGGTACGGCTACGAGTTGTTGCGCATCCTCGGGTTTTTGGCGGGCGGGTTCTTTGTTTGGATTTACCTGAAGGACGTTCCCCATTGCCCTGACTGCCAACGGTACTACAAACGGTCCGAGCTTGTCGGTACGCGTAAGGCTGAGGACGTAGACGAGTTCATCAGTAAATCCAGCCTCGACTTTCCGGGACTGGTCGAGGCCTTCTCAACAAAACTGCGCGGTCGGCGCCCGAATCGATTCAGCGTTAGCCTCTATTCCTGCCCCATCTGCGACAGGAGAGAGTTCCGCTTCGGCTTCACGTCCGGGCGAGACAATATCGAAGTGGGGCGCTACCCACATCGCGGCGAATTCAGCAACTCAGTTCTCAGCGGCGCCAGATAAGGGGACATCATGAAGGTGATGCATGGACTCGAGGGAATTAGTTGGGAACGTCTGGAGGCGGACCTACTTCAGGGCGGACGATTCGTTGTCTACTCCTATACGGTGTCAGTCTTGATTATGACCTTTCGGAGAAGTTCTGACATTTACTACATAGCTCCGAAGAATAGCAGGATCACGCCGGGGTTACCTTGGACGTTTCTTTCACTCCTCGCGGGTTGGTGGGGAATTCCTTGGGGGCCGATATATACCATCCAGTCCCTCTGGATCAATTTGAAGGGCGGCAGGGACGTAACGACGGAATTCGTTGCGGCACTAACCCATCAAACCAATAGGCCTACCAACATCGTCGAGGCGGCGAGAAGTTACTCCCGTACATCATCTTAATGCCCATTGTCGGGAGGAGCGATTTACTAGTCCGTGCTAATCTGGCTGTCCAGAGAATGTGTGCATTGTCGCATCATCTTCAATTTCCACGCCAGTGATGTTGCAGAGATTTGTGCCGTCCGTCCAGGTCCATCTGCTGCCGTCATGGAATCGTACTGCCAAATCGAATCTGCAGGTGCTGTAGCCACTGAATGAAAAGTATTCTTTTTGGCCGTCTGGAAGCACTTGATCTCCGGCCAAACGATCCGGACCCCATTCTGACTTTGCATGAGGGGAAATGTAAATGCTGTCAATTTGGCGCCCGGTGCCATTCACTAGCCAGATGTCCTGCTGTCCTTGAGCGTGCACAGAGACAGCAGCAAAGATTGTGACCGCCCCGAGTAGCGTGGTCAGAAGGGTAAGTTTCACCGAGAACTCCTCCTTAGCCGCTTACTGTATAATACGCCATTCTACGAGGACACTGAGAAGAAATGACCACTTCGGTTCGCCTCAGTCATTTCGTGTGCATTATGGATGATCATACTCCCACGCTTCCCGGGCCACCCCAGTCAAATCCACGTAAAAAGGCTAAGCTGCGCGCAGTCTGGAGTAGTTCGGAGGGCATAGTCAATGTCCGGCCGAACTGTTGGCCATTTGGCAGCTCCACATCTTGGTTTCAGAATAGATTTTTTTTCCTGTGTCGTACTTTCGCGTCTGAGACAGTGACTTCCACTTTCCGCCGGATTTCAAACAGTCCCAGTGTAATCTTAGCCTGGAAGGCGTAGTGGAATGGGCTTGCGCAGAACTAGTTGTCGGCTCTTCAGAGGGCGCCTGACTGTTAGCTTTCGACGCTGGAAGGATCAGCAACACGTTAGAAAAGATGACAATTAGGCTTAAGGCCGCAACTTTGGTTAGTCTCGACATGACAACCCCTCCGGTACAAACTTGAGTTGTTGAATTTACGCAAGTGAATTTTTGCCGGGAGCATGGGGATTCTTGCCCATTTGCGAGAGCATATGATGCTGATCTCGTCCACTGCTTACCTTAGAGTGCTCGCTTGAATAAAGCGATACGAAATCTAACAGCCAGTTATCTGGAATGTCAACCGGAATTTCCATTTTGAATCTTGCTTTAGAGTCAAAGCCGTTGGGCGCGTGAGACTGAACAATGCATCGGTCTCCATGCACAATCGCCCAACAGATCCGCTGGGATACAAGAAGGCGCTTGTTTTGTCTTAAGGGTAGTGAGCCGTCCGGGACTTGATGCCGAGACCGCCTAACTAAAGGTGAACCCTTCCTTCCTTGGGAACTCTGCCGCAACCCTCACCTTCTCCGCGAGCCCGCTCCCAGAGCAATACGCTCACACCCGAAAAATGCTACACACTTGAGCACCAAACTGTGGCCATCGCAATTTCTCCGCGGTGAGAGGTGGGAGCGCGGCCGCGGGCCTTGCCCCCCAAGAAACTAGTAGTGGGCGATGGGGAGGGCGCCGGCGGCGGCGCCGAG
>Ga0209701_10003221_pt1 | contig 10661 bp, 11 predicted proteins | sample CZO8metaG_4_FD_188356 | JGI IMG/M metagenome (GOLD analysis project Ga0209701, IMG submission 188356) | Vadose zone soil microbial communities from the Eel River Critical Zone Observatory, Northern California, USA - CZOApr15con2H3.8 metaG... | ecosystem: Environmental > Terrestrial > Soil >...
CGCCAAAGAGATCGGCGCGCTGGCCCGGCCCGACGAGATTCGCTTTGCTGACATGCTTCCAAAAACGCGCTCAGGAAAAATCATGCGGCGTCTGCTGCGCGAGATTGCTACCAGCGGCTCAGTCGCGGGCGATGTTACGACGCTGGAGGATTTTTCGGTGCTGGAGAAATTGCGGGCTGAAGAAGAGTAGCGCGGCGGCATTTGAGACTTCATAGCCCTCTCCCTCTGGGAGAGGGGAGGGGTGAGGGCTTAACGTGCGAACTTGAGTAAACCTATCACCCTCATCCCCAACCCTGCTCCCAGAGGGAGAAGGGAGTTGCACGGAAAACCCTCTGTGAATTTCCCTTTTCCTAGTATCATGGGCCGGTTGCCCTCAGTCTCAGAAAGCGAGGAGTTGATGCTCATGCCCCAGAGCCCGATTACGGAGAATCGATCCGGCCCGCGCTACGTCGCCTCGTTTCCGGTGCGCGCCGAGTGGGACACCAACGATGGCGTGCACATCGTTGCCGAAGGCGAGACAGACAACATCGGGCCGGAAGGAACTCTGATTCACCTGCAACGCGATTTGCCTCCGGTCGGGAGCCGCGTAAGTCTACTAGTACTCGGCGATGACGGGGAGAAGCTGCGCGTGGTGGCCGAGGTGCTGCGGATTGAGCGCAATCCGGCGCACCCGCAGGCGGCGTTGCAGGTTCTGGGCTCGACCGACGAATGGCGCGGCCTGGTCTGGGAAGAGGCCCTGATCAAAATGACCGAGGCCGAAGAAGATTACGACGACGATGATTATTAAGCCGTCAAAAGGATCATGGGTTTAGCGGTCACGATGAGGCGATAGAGGATTTATGTCATCTGATAGTCGACACTCCGCGGCAAGGGAGAGCGCGCAGCCAGCCTGGGCCTGGGTCCAGACCGGGATGGTTCTGCGCATTGTGTTTATTTTGCTTGGCGTCGCCGTGGTTTTGTGGGTCCTTTATAAACTCCTGACCGTTATCCTCTTAGTGGTCCTCGCGATTTTCTTGGCATACCTTTTGGCGCCGCTGGTCGATCTGGTGCAGCGACCGTTTCGCGTCGGCGGACGTGAGCGAATGATGCCGCGCGGGCTGGCGATCGCGATCGTTTACCTGGTGGCGTTCTCTGGAATCGTGGTAGCGATTTATTTTCTGGCGCCGCAACTCGCGGCGCAGTTTCCCGAGTTCAAGCAGCAGGCTACCGCGTATTACAAGACGATCAGCGGGTACACGGATCATTTGAATCAATACTTCAAGCAACACCGCATGCCTGAGGGTCTTGTGGACGCGGTAAACAAGACGGCTCTGGGTTTGATCGCACAAGGGGGCGGGATCGTGAGCGCGGCAGTCGAGCGAATGCTCGGTTTGATCATTTACCTTCCCTGGCTGGTGCTGATTCCGATTCTGAGTTTCTTCTTCTTGAAAGATGCCGACGCCTTTCGCCGCTCGGCGCTGGCGATGCTGCCGCGCGGACGAATTCGCTGGCGCGGCGACGAGTTCATCCAGGATGTTAATAGCGCCCTCGCCGCTTATACGCGCGCACAACTAACCGCCTGTCTTCTGGTCGGCGCGGTTTCCAGCCTCGGCTTTGCGCTGATTGGTTTGCCGAGCCCGCTGGTGCTTGGATTGATCGCCGGCATATTGGAGTTTGTGCCGCTGGTAGGCCCTTTGTTGGTCGCGATTCTGGCGGTGCTTTTGGCGCTGCTGCACTCGGGTTTGGGAATGGCCTTCGTGGTGCTTTTGTTTCTCGGCGTGATGCGCGTCGTCCAGGACTATGTGGTTTATCCGCGGATCATCCGCGAGGGCATTCACCTCCATCCGCTCGCCGTGATTCTCGCGATTCTTAGCGGCGCCGAACTCGCGGGCGTCGCCGGAATTTTTCTGGCTATTCCCGTGATGGCGATTATCACGGTCAGCTACCGCCACTGGCTGGAACATCGCGGCAGCGAAACCATCGCCGAGGTTTTCGAAGCAGCAGTAGTTGAATCAGCTTTAGATGCTTCAGAAAAGTCTTTCCCCACGACCGGCACGTCCGCCGAAGACATGGCCCGCGCGCGTCCGGATTTGCTCACTGGCGAGCTGAAGTTGCCGAAGCTTGAGTGAAGTTGAGCGGCGATCCACGAAACTGAGTCCTGCGACATTCGTAGATGGATCAACCGGCGAGTCACCACCGACAATTTGCTCCGGATACTTCCCGCAGAGTCCGTACGTTTGCCGGGCTTGCCTTCTGTCTGGTTCTTCCTTCCTGCGGTGTAATCCAGAAATACTTCGGTAACCCTGGCCTTCTGATCTATCTGGTCGCAGCGATGGCGATCCTTTGGCTTGCCTATCGTTACCTCTTCGAACTTTTTCTTTCACGATTGTCGGAACGACAGGCTCAGTTCCTTGCGGTTGCGACTTTCGTTGCGTTGATCGCTGTCTTTGCCCTCGTATTTCCAAGGGCCAATGTTCACGTCGCGGGACGGGGTTCGGACGCCGATGATGCGTTGAATCTGGCCGTGAGTGAGCTGCTGCACGGACGTTATCCTTACTACGGCCAAACTTATCTGCACAACGCGATTGCGAATTTGCCGGGAGCCATCCTGCTCGCGACGCCGTTCGTGCTGCTCGGCACGAGCGCGTACCAGAATCTTTTCTGGCTGGCGACGTTTTTCTTCGCTGTCTCGCGATTGACGCGGAGTTGGCGGCATGGACTCATTCTCCTGTGGGTCGTCCTGATTTTCAGTCCGGTGGTCATGAATTATGTCGTTACCGGAGGCGATGATCTCGCCAACAGCATCTATGTTTTGGTCTTCATGCTGCTCGCGATGTCATGGGTCTCGGACGCCGACGCTCCGGTCTGGAAAAAAGTTTTGGCGGCTGTGCTGTTGGGTGTTGGCCTGTCTTCACGTGCCAATTTTCTGCTCGCGATACCACAAGTGTTTGCTGTGTTAACTATCAGATCCGGTTGGCGCGCGGCGTTAAAATGCGTTGCGGTGGTCGGCGTGGCTTTCGCGGCGGTGACGCTTCCTTTTTGGATCCACGACCCGGCGGGCTTTACGCCGCTGCACGCTCAGGCGCACAAAGTCGCGGAGTTTCAAACCATTCTGCCGCTTGCGGGCCTCGTGGTTCCGGCGTTGGGCGGCAGCATTGCCGTGGTTCTTGCGTGGCGGAGCGTCAAGCGCCGGCGGGAAACCTGGCTCAGAGATTGCGCGATCGTGCAGGCCTTCCTGGTTCTGTGCGTGTTAACGTTCTCAGTGATTCAGACGAGAACGCTTTCGCTGACCGCGGCGAGCTATGGAGTCTTTTTCTTATTTTTCGGCGTGCTCGCCTTTGGGGCGAAGATGTTTGCTGGCGGCGACAATCAGCGGATCGTTTTTATGAGCCCTCCCTGACGGTCGGGCTAGCGCCGCGAGATACCAAGCTTGCTGCGCGCAGTTGTAGCGTAAGCAAGCTGTTAACTTGCGATTCTTGCTTCCATCAACTCAATAAACCTCCCGAAGTGATGCTCGGCGTCGTGCGGGCCAGGCGCAGCTTCCGGATGATATTGAACTGAGATGATGGGCAGCGTTTTGTGGCGCATGCCTTCGACGCAGCGATCATTGAGATTGACGTGCGTCACCTCGACCTCTGGCGGCAGGCTATCTGCTAGCACCGCAAAGCCGTGATTGTGCGAAGTAATCTCCACGTGTCCGTCCTGGAAATCCTTCACCGGTTGATTGCCGCCGCGATGACCAAAGATGAGTTTGAAAGTCTGGCCGCCAAACGCGCGTCCCAGCAGTTGATGGCCGAAGCAGATGCCGAACGTGGGCACGCCTGATTGCGCCACCTGCTTAACTTCTTCCACTTCTTTCGTCATCGACGCGGGATCGCCGGGACCGTTTGAAAGAAACACACCGTCAGGCTTCATCGCGAATATTTCTTTTGCCGGAGTCGAAGCCGGCACGACCGTAATTCGGCAACCAGCATGGGACAGCTCGCGCAGGGAATTCGTCTTCACTCCGAAATCGTAACAGACGACGTGAAAGCGTTCGTCGCCTGTTGCCGGGAATTCGTAGGGCTGCTTCGTCGTCACCACGCTCGCCAGTTCGCGATTCTCCATGGGCGGCGAGTTGCGCGCTTTCTCGATCACGCTGTCCGCGTTCGCATCGATCGTGGAAAGGCAGGCGCGCATAGCGCCTTTGTCGCGAATGTGACGCACCAGCGCGCGCGTGTCGATGTGATCGATGGCCACGATGTTCCAGCGCTTCAAATAAGCATCGAGCGACTCCTCGGCGCGCCAGCTTGAAGCCATGCGGCTGGCTTCGCGTACGACGAAGCCTTCGACCCACGGCCGCGATGATTCCGGATCCTCAGTGTTGACTCCGTAATTGCCGATCAGCGGATAAGTCATGCAGACGATCTGTCCGGCGTATGACGGATCGGTGAGCACTTCCTGATAGCCGGTCATCGAAGTGTTAAAGACCATCTCGCCGCAGGTTTCACCATCAGCCGCCCACGATCGCCCGCGCCACACGCGGCCATCTTCGAGGGCGAGGATTGCAGGCTTTGAGTTTTCCATTACCTTGAACTAATGATGGCGGGACCTTATCTTCTACTGCTTACTGCTTACTGCTTACTGCCTACTGCCCACTGCTTCCCGCCTGCTGTTCTTAATGAACTGCTGCGCTTCGTTCAGCCAGCGCTTTTCCATGCGGTACTTATAGGCCGGCGCCGTCTTGACGGCTTCGATGCAGGCCTGCATTGAGCTGGTCGCCTCTTGCTGGTCGCCCAGCCCGGCATGAGCGCGGCCGATCAGATACAAAGCCTCCGGATCATTCGACCGTCGATCGAGAAATCTTTCCAGCGCGTCACGCGCGTCGCTGTACTGTCCCGCGGCGACATAAGTCGCGCCAATCTCGCGCCAGATCTCATGGAGCGCATGCGACTGATCGCACTGGACGACTTCCTCGAAGTGTGCGACGGCATCAGGCAGACGATTCTGCGCGCGGGCAATGCGGCCCAGTTGATAGTGCGCGTCCAGTTCGTCCGGGTCGATATCGATCGCGCGATGAAAACGCTCGCGCGCCTGATCCAATTCACCGCGCTGCTGATGAATCAGACCCAGGTTGTAATGGGCCGACGAATCACGCGGATTGATCGTAGCGGCTTCCAGGTTTTGCTTGAAGGCGGCGCGCGCGCGTTGTTGGCCGACGATGTCGGTGAAATAGCCGCGCAGCAGGAAGAAAGCGAACAAGAGCAGAAATGGCGATCCGAGGACTGTGTGAAAGATGGGATAAAGGATGCGTCCGAGTGGCAAACTGGCCAGCGTGGTCAGGAACAGGATCGCGACAGCACGCAAAACAGGGACGCGGAAAACAACCCGCACGGTCGCCAACCCGCCGAGGGCGAAAAGAGCAAGCCTGACCGTATTGAAGAGGTTGGTGGAAACGAAAACCGGATCGGCAAGCTGGGCCTTAATTTGCGCGACTTGATCAGCCGACAATCGAAACCAAAGCGCCATGTCTTGCAATTGTTCAGTGCCCTGCGACTGCGCAGCGCTGGCAACATAGGCTGCCTGAAATCCACTGAAGTGAAAAAAGATCGTGACCAGGATGGTTGCCAGCGACGTTGCGGTAAACGCGTAGAACGCAACTGCCGACAGCGAGCCATACTCCTGCTGAAGCACGACGCTGAAGCTGCCCCGGCGATCGAACAGGTTCGTGATTAAAGCCATCAACGGGACCACAACGATCGCCACGATCAGAATCGGCGCTACGCCCTGAAAGAAAGCGCCGGCCAGAATCACGGGTCCCCGGGTCAGCATCACGCGATCGCCGGCCAGCCACTGCGTCGCGAATGCGTAAGCGACCTGCGACAGATAAGCGCACAACACTGCGGGCCCGAGTGAACCTCGATCGCGCACTTCGCGCATGCCACGCAAGGGCGCGTAGAAAATCATTGCCACGAGCTTGAGCCAGTCAGTCATTGCAAATAAGAGGTCGGGACAAGTCCCAACTCTAAACAAGCGAATTTCGTTTAGAGGCGGGACTTGTCCCGCCACCTGTTCACCGACCATCCGAATCCGGCGCGTTCGCCGCGTCGCGCCGATAATTCAGGGCCGAAGGTATCGCGCTATTATGCGAGTCGCGCGAGATCAAGGTCGCATTGGTCAGCGGCCAGTAACGAAACAGCGCCTTGCCATAAATATATTTCTTCGGCACGAAACCCCAGAGACGCGAATCGCTCGAATTGTCGCGATTGTCGCCCATCACAAAGTAATAGCCCGGCTTGACGTAAACGGGCGGCCGGTTCGGGCGCGCCGTGTTCAACTGCGGATCGAGATAAGTCTCTTCCAGATCGCGACCGTTCACGCGCACGCGGCCTTCGTGCAACTCGACCGTGTCGCCCGGCAAACCGACGATGCGTTTGATATAGCTCTTCGAAGGATCGTCGGGAAACCAAAATACCACGATGTCGCCGCGGTAGATCTTCGGCGCCCAGCGATAGTCGTCGTAGTAAATCAGCTTGTTGACAAAGATGCGCTCGCCGTCGTGCAGATAAGGAAGCATGGACGTGCCTTCGACTTTCACCGGCTGCACGATAAAGACCATCACCAGCGCCAGCAACATCAAGGCGAAGATTAGATCACGGAATAGCAGACGCGATTCCTGCCACAGATGTTTGCGCGCGGCGTCCTTTGGCCGTTGCACTTCGATATCCGTGTCGTCGTCCGGATGAATCGTGCCGAAGGGCGGCGGTTGGCTGAAGTTTTTTCCGAACATGAATCTTAGATGACTTGCGCGCGACGATAGTCGATCGGTTTTTTCCGGCCTCGGCGGTTACGCGCTGCGGCAAATCGAGGTTATCCGTCGTTTGCCAGCATTGTCAAACCAACCGCGCTGCGGAAGCGCAGCAGTTTGAGGAAGTTGCACGGGCGTCTCGCCCGTGAATCAGGCGCAAGATGCGCGTGCCACAATTAAGCTGACCCGCTGCCGCGCGCGGTTCTGTAGAGCTTGACAGTCATTGACACAGCTTCTTATTATCCCTCACACATTAAGACGAAGCTCTTCAAACCATGATCGCCCACGAGAGGCGATTGCCACCAGCGGAGGCCCGGATCGTGATCAAGCTCGACATTATTAACCGCATCGCCGAACGCACCGGCGTGCCGAAATTGAAGGCCGAGCAGGCCGTGGATGCGCTGTTTCATTCGATGAAGGAGGCGCTGGCGCGCGGCGATCGGATTGAGTTGCGCGGCTTCGGCGTCTTTATCGTGAAGCCACGCAAGCGCGGCATCGGGCGCAACCCGCGCACCGGTGAAGAAGTTGCCATCCCTTCCGGCAAGACCATTCGCTTCAAACCGGGGAAGGAATTGCAGGCGCACGAGGACCGCGGCATGATGTCATAAGAGTTGACGCGGAGCGCGGCCTGCCAAACCAATTGATCCTCACGCGTTCACTCTCCGTTTGCACCGAACAACCAGGAACTCTATCCTAGCTGTTGAAATTCAGTCACTGCCCTCGTATGTCCCAATCAAACGGAAACACCCCGTCAATCCCTGAGACAACGAAGATCGATTCACGTCGCGCTCCGCGTCCAACCGCGCGGCAGTGGTTGCTGCATGCATTGCTGTTTCTGGTCACGGCGATGACGACGACGCTTTCAGGAATTGTGTGGCTCGGTGGTTCGGACATGGAAGCTGCGAGCGGATCACCGCCTGAAACCGGCGGTTTTGCCGGCTCTCTGCTGCTGATCCCGTGGTACTACTTTCGCGAAGTCGGGTCGCTCGTCTGGCAAGCGCTTACTCACCCGGCGCTGCTGGCTCCGGGAGTCAAGTTTTCAGCGTCGCTACTCGCGATCCTGACTGCACATGAATTTGGTCACTACCTCTTCTGTCGCTATTATGGTGTTGACGCGACCCTGCCGTTCTTCATTCCGCAGCCACCGTTGCTGTTTCCCGGAACCTTCGGCGCCTTCATAAGGATGAAATCGCCGGTGCCTTCGCGGCGCGCGCTGTTTGATATTGGACTCGCTGGACCGCTCGCGGGTTTTGCCTTGATCGTTCCGATCGCTTTTGTGGGAGTGATAACGCTGCACCACGTGCCTCTGATCGCCGGCGAAGCAGCCGGTGGTGGTGGCGTGATCACTTTCAACGATCCTTTGTTGTTTCGCTTGATTGCGCGCGCGTTTCGAATCGATCTCGACAACTCGGCGGCGAACTCTTTTTATCTGGCCGCGTGGGTTGGCGCGTTGGTGACCGCTTTGAACTTGATGCCGGTCGGTCAGCTCGACGGCGGGCATGGAACGTTCGCCGTGTTCGGCCAGCGTGCGCATTGGTGGATTGGGCGCGTGGCGTTTGGTCTCATGTTGGCTAGCACAGTTATCGGTTGGTTCTGGTACGACAGCCCGACGATGCTGCTTTACGTTGTCTTGCTTGCAGTAATGCTCAGCGTCCGCCATCCACAACCGGAACAGATGGAACCGCTCGGCGCCATGCGCGTCGCCATCGGCATCATCACGCTGATCGTCTTCGCGCTTTGCTTTCTGCCGTTTCCGATTACGATTCGTTGAGTGCTTGTGGCTATGCCGCCCGATGTGCGGAAGGGCAGTGCCATCCCGGGCTCGAAAGAAATCAATCCGAGGCCTACGCCGCCGGCAGGAACCCCTTAATCTCCCGCACCACGCGATTCACTTCTTCCTGATCGGCAAGCGCGATCATGAAAAACTTGTAGCCCTGGTGGAAGCAGATGACGCCGTTGGCAAACAGCCACACGCCATCGAGGAAGGGATTGCCGCCCAGCAGCCAACTAATCGGCGCGCCGGTGATCCCAACCGGATTTGCGATCTGCGCGAACATTGCCGCGCCCGCGGCGCAACTGAACGCGCCCAGCAGAGGCGCGCCAACATACTTCGTAATCTTGCGTTGGAACTCCACTCGCTCGCGCTCGGCTTCAGATAACGCACCGGCGGCGATCAATTCTTCCTGCTTCTTCAAATACCCATCAAAGCTTTCAAAAGCCTTGCGCAATCCCCAGACCGGCAGCGCCGAATGCGTCAGCCAGTGCGGATGCGATCCCAGCAACACCGCGTCCAGGCCGGGAAGCGCCGCGCCCATGCGCACGCCCAGGATCAGCGAGAACGAAACAGCGGCGGCTTTGCCCGGATTCTCTTTGACCCAATCTTTCGCTTTCAGAATTCCGGCAGTTGCGGCCGCGCCGGCGCGCGTGGCGCGCACGCCTTTACCGGCTACGTTCGCCGCCGTGCCGACGTAGCTCTTCGCTTCGTCGAAAACCTCTCCGGCCCTTTTCCCAGCGGGCCCCGCGGCATCGCGTATGATCTTGCCGGCATCACCGGCCGCATCGCGAATGAATTCGCCCGCGTCTTTGGCGTGGCGTTTGGCTTCATCGGCGGCGCGCCCGGCAGTCTCGCGCAGATTGTTGTCCTCGGCGAAGCGCTCGGCTTCGGCGCGCAGTTGCTCGGCGCCATTCGCGATTGTTTTTGCGCCCAGCTTTGCGGCGTCGCCGGCAACGCGCGCGGTATCTTCGACGATGCTTTTCACGCCGAGCTTCTCGTCGATCTCGCGCGCCTTGCGCCTGGCCGCGCGATGCAGGTCGTCGAATTTCTCTTTGTAGTCAGCCATGGTCAGCGCTCCTCGGATCATTTTACGCCAAGTTGCCAATTCGAGTTCGCAAATAGTGTCCGGTTTATCAGAGCAACCGCAAAGCGGTTGCGTGAGCAAAGCCCAGGGTTGCCGCTTCGGCTACCCCGGGGAACCATCTGGAGCACACGTGATCGCAACCCCGTCAGGGTTGCGCAGGCACCGAGATTCCCACTCTACCCAACGTAGCCGCCGAGCGGCAACGTTGGGCTCCGGTTACGGAACCGCTTCGCGGTTCCTCTGCCCCAGCCTTTACTTTTATCTTTTTCCTTCTTACTTTTGGCTTATGCCGAAGTGTCCGACGTGCGGCAAGCCGGTTGAATGGCAGGACAATCCGTGGCGTCCTTTCTGTTCAGAGCGCTGCAAATTGATTGACTTCAGCCGGTGGGCGAACGGAGAGTACCGAGTTCCGGGACAGAAAATCAACCCAGTCGAAATCGGCCAGCAGCCGCACACCGGCGAAGCGAATAGCGAGACCGATGAAGAGCCGTAGACCTCAAACTGTGAATCGAAAACTCAAGTTCGACCTTGCGCTGATAATGCTGGTGCTCTGGTCGGGATTGGTTTTCACCGCTTGCAACAGGAAACCGGCCGGGACGGTCGAAACTGGCGGCTGGACGCTTGATAACAACCAGCGCGCGAAGCTTGCCGACTACAAAGGAAAAGTTGTCGTGCTGGATTTTTACGCGACCTGGTGCGAGCCTTGCCGGGCAGAGACGCCGCATCTGGTCAGACTGCAACAGCAATACGAGGGGCAGGGATTGCAGTTAGTCGGGCTGAACGTCGGCGGCGCCGACGATCGCGATTTGGTTCCGGGCTATGCCAGAGAGTTTGGAATTCAATATCCACTCGGATTTCCCGACGACGAGTTCGCCGATCAGTACTTGAGCGATAATCAAAACATCCCGCAGGCGTTCGTGTTCGATCGTAACGGGAAGTTGGTGAAGCGCTTTATCGGTTATAGTGAAAAGTCAGGAGTCGAGCTCGAGCGGGTAGTCAAAGCATCGCTGGCCGCGCAGTAGCGGGACCGTGAGGGG
>Ga0209701_10003222_pt1 | contig 10661 bp, 12 predicted proteins | sample CZO8metaG_4_FD_188356 | JGI IMG/M metagenome (GOLD analysis project Ga0209701, IMG submission 188356) | Vadose zone soil microbial communities from the Eel River Critical Zone Observatory, Northern California, USA - CZOApr15con2H3.8 metaG... | ecosystem: Environmental > Terrestrial > Soil >...
TCACGCACAGCGCGGTACTGGAGCACATCTTCGATGGTCAACTTGCCAGCCTCATTTGCCAGCCCAAAATCCAGTTGTACTGCCGCAATGGTGTCGAAGGCGGTCAGGTTGCGTATGAAGATGGGGTACATATCCCCTTCGCGCATGGGGACGGTGACGACCAGGTCAACATCTTTGATGTGCAGGGCCAGTAAACTGGCGGGAGCCTGGAATGGGAGCACAACGTAGCTGATTCCCTGGTCTTTGAGTTGTTCAAGGTTTTCGCGTTCCAATGTTTTCCAGCCGCCTGTGATGTGCAGCCCACAGACTACGCTTTCGTTGCTGGCTTTCGCGGCCTCGGTGACGCTTTTGAGTGTATCGAGCCACTCCGTGTCTTTGCCATCCCAGGTGAAGAGCAGCCCATCTGCTCCGGCTTTGATGGCGGATTCCGCGCTTCCCGCGTCGGCGGTCGGCAGTTCGACGACCAGCGCGGCGGCTCGCGGCTTCGTCTCGCTTCTATTTTTACCCAAAAAGCCCATACCACTGCCGCTCTGCGCTCGACGTGCCGATGTGAACATGTCTAGCAGCTTACTCATATCTCTGTTAACTCCTTATCTTTCACAGGAACTATGCGGCTCGTGGATGGGCCGCATGGTACCGTGTATTTTACGTATGCAAGGCAGAATGTGTGATTATTATACTACATTGTGCGAGCAGTTGGGGTTTTGGGGGAATGGGTGGTGCATCCAATCGAACAAGAACTCGATTTATTCCCTTGATTCTTCCCACCTCTCTAAAAGCAAATGGTAGTGCGCGATCATTGCCTGGTGAAGTTCCGCTTCGGCCTGGCTCCCACTCTGTACCTGCTGTTCATGATATGAGAGTGCTTTTCGCGCGCCCTCTAACGCTTTTGGCGACACTTCAGCAACATGGACCGCCTCTGCTGGCAGAGGTTCCCATGTTGGTGAGCTACGCCAGTTAATATACGGGCAATTGCGGCACTGGTTCGCGCAACAATAGCCACGCCGAATCAGGAATGAGCGGGTAGCAATGTAGAAGCCGTTCGCGTCGATGATCCAATCATCTGGGTCTTCCATAGGGACATCTTCCAATTCTTCTCTGGTCTCTGTCTGTCAATGTATCCTGACTTCCTCAGCTTGTCAAGACAAAAATAAGAATGGGTTCCAGCAAAAATGAGGAGCTAGATGCAGGAACACAATGCCATTGTGTTCCTGCATCTAGCTCCTCATTTTTGCTGGAACCATAAGAAAGCATGCCCTCTGAAAAGGGGCCCGCCTGCCTTTCAGCGTGTTCGGACAGCGCTGTTTCGAGAACTTAACATAAGAGCTGTGCTGTTTAACACCATCAACTCTCGGAGTTTCCACCTCGCATCTTGTTTAATTCCTCCTCAAAGGTGCGCAGGCGTGTTGTGGCAATTTCGTGATCTAACTGTGCTTTGGCTATCTTCATCTCAGCCTTCTGCACGTCCTGTTTGGCTTGCTCCACCTTGAGCATCATTTTTGTTTGTCGTTTGACCTGCTTTCGTCTCTGTTTTTGGAGCTGCTGCGGAGACAAAGAGGTTACATTTTCGGTAAATGTTTGTGCCATGGTTTTCTCCTCTGGATACGTGGCATTACCCATCATAAAGGATAGGTTTTCATTAGTGATACGGATTACGAGTGGTTTTCGTCTCATACAGAGAGGTGAACGTCGTGTAGCACAGTCCTACTCCGCTTGCCCCATCTCATTGCATCGCATATAATGGGTTTCAATGTAAAGAATAAATTTGGTGGCCAACCCTTATTGTTGGCTAGATGCGGGGAAGTTGTCCAATGTTGCAAGAAGCTGTGGATGAATATATCGCCTCGCTCTCTTCAAGCGGAGATGAGCGCGGGCGAACCAATCACAATACAACGGCGGCCTATCGCAATGATCTCAACCAGTTCTGTCTTTACCTGAAACAGCAAGAGATAGAGAATTGGCCGCAGGTTTCCAGCGAACATATAGCGGGCTATCTGCTGATGATGCGCGATGGGCAGGCGTATCGCCCAACTACGATTGCCCGCAAAATTGCCGCCATCAAAGCGTTATTTCGCTATCTGCGCAGCCACGAGTATATCGCGCACGATCCTGTGGAGAACCTGGAGGCTCCACGAGTGCCGAAAGAGCTTCCCAACGTGCTGAGTGCCGAGCAGATGACCAGCCTCTTTAGCCAGGTGGCGATCGAGACGCCCGGTGGACAAAGAGACCTGGCGATGTTGCATATGTTGTCTGCCACCGGTATGCGTGTGACGGAACTGGTGTCGCTGCACCTGTCCGATTTTGATGGATTGCAGGCGACTGTAACCTGTCCTGGGCGTAATGGACGGAGCAAGCGCGAGCGCGTGTTGCCCTTGCCGCCGCTAGCAGTGGAGGCAGTACAGCAGTATTTGCAAGCGGCGCGCCCTCGCCTGACGTTACGACATCCTGAGCAAGAGGCACTTTTCGTCAATCATCACGGGGACCAACTGACGCGGCAGGGTTTCTGGCTGATTATCAAGGGATATGCTCGCCAGGCCGGTATCACCAATATCACGCCACATATGTTGCGGCACTCGTTCGCGATGATGATGCTCAACGGAGGTATGGAACTGCGTTCGGTCAAAGAGCTGCTGGGCCATGCCCACATTGCCACAACGCAGGTCTACAGCCAGCTTGCTCGCTCGAAGGCAACGAGCAAGATCAAGTAATGTAGTGGCACCCCTTGCGGGTGCCAGGCGGAGACACCTGAATGACATCGTTGACACTGTATGACCAGGTCGTGGAAGCGGCTGCCGCCATTCAAACACGCACGTCCTTGAAGCCCGCGGTAGCCCTGATCCTTGGCTCCGGCCTGGGCGACCTGGCCACGGAGATCAGCGACGCAACAGTCATCCCTTACGCGGAGATACCGCATTTTGCGCGTTCAACGGTGATTGGACATGCCGGTCGCCTGATGATTGGCATGCTCGATGCGGTGCCTGTGGTGGCTATGCAGGGCCGTTTCCACCTCTACGAGGGCTACCCCTTGCAGGTATTGACGCTCCCTGTGCGTGTGATGCGCCAGCTTGGTGCGCATACCCTCATCGTCACCAACGCCGCCGGTGGAGTGAACCCGGCTTATCGATCAGGCGACTTCATGTTGATCCGCGACCACATCAATTTGCCGGGACTGGCGGGTGCCAATCCGCTGATCGGGCCAAACGACGAGCGTTTCGGCGCACGCTTCCCACCACTGGCTCATGCCTACGATGCCGGTTTACGTACACTTGCTCGCTCGGTGGCCGCGGCATGGCCGGAGATTGTCCTGCACGAGGGGGTATATACGGTGGTGGGCGGTCCGAACTACGAGACGGGGGCGGAACTCAAGTTTCTACGCGCTATCGGAACCGATGCCGTGGGTATGTCTACGGTGCCGGAGGTGATCGTGGCCCGCCACATGGGCATGCGCGTGCTGGGGCTGAGCCTGATTACCAACGTCGCCACAGGTGAGGAAACGCAAGAGGTCAACCACGCCGAAGTATTGGCGGCGGCTGATGCTGTAGGCCCGCGCTTCGCGGCCCTGGTGCGTGGGATTGTGAGGGAGATACCGCGTTTTAGTGCTTGACGGTGATCTGCGCCCAACTCCAATTGTAGTGGACACCGTTCCAGTCGCTGAGCACTACCAGGTCATACACCCCGGCAGGAACAGATGAAGTCACTTGATATTTCCATATCCCTTTGCCTTTGGCACTGCAGAGATGCGTCTGTGGCGTGGTGCTATCAAAAGTAAGGCCTGAAACTTCGGGAAAAGGCTGACCTTGCACGGTTCCAGTGATGGAGCCTTGAAGAGCATTGACATTTGCAAGTATCTGGGTTGGAATGCTGAACTTTCCGCCATTGGGTATTTGCTGGACAAGCCATAGTTTACAGATAATATCAGAGGCATGTATGGGTTTACCCTGTCCTGATTGATCTACTACTTGAGCGGAAAGGTTATAGGAGGTTGTGCCGTCCGCCACTTCAGTATAGCTTACATGGTCTATAGTGGGTATTCCCAATGGCACGGGGTGTTGTGTGTGTGAAGTAGGTGTTGGTGTGGTAAGTTGGCCCGGCGCTGGTACGGTAGCTATTTGACCTTGATTCGGTGATTGCGCTTGTTGACCTGGGTGCAAAAAGGCACCGAATGCAAATCCACTGATCAGGCCGGCCAGGGCGAAGAGGAGAATGGATATAAAGGCTATGATGCGAGATTGTGAACTCAAATTGTTGGCTGGCCTCTGTCCAGATAGTGTTTGCATGTTGTTTGGTCGCTCTTTTCTAATTCCTTTTGTTCGTCTATTGGCTTTCATCATATCATACTTATTGCAGGGTCTCTGATAATATAAACGGTGTATGGCCTAAATTGGCCCCTTTGTAGGTATGTGTATGTGCAGCGGAGAATGGGGTAGATTTGATTGGCAACGTGTTACGAAATGTATATACACAATCTGCCAGTAATCAAGGCAGTTAACGTTGGCTTCTCTAGCGCCCCTCTTCGACTTGACCGCCTTGAGGAACGTCCATACTGAAGCCTATCATACGTATCGGTTTGCCTGCTTCATCGTAAAGAACCTGGCCCACGATCCTCGTCCAGCATAGCGTGTCATCGACTAACCCGGCGCGGAATTCAACTTTGAAGTCAGTTCCCTCTTCAAGAGCACGTCTCATCTCCTGGTCAACCAGGGTGCGGTCCTGGGGATGAACCAGTTCCATGAAGGTTTCATAGCTAACACCGGAGTCGCCTCGGACAAGGCCAAAAGCCGCATCAAGGTTAACAGACCAGCGTATGATGTTGGACTCGATATCCCAGTCCCAGGAGTCCATATGGCCGACTTCCCGGGCGATGCGCAGCTTTTCCTCACTCACCCATAATGCCTCTTCTACCCTTTTTCGCTCAGTAATATCGCGGACGATTGAAAGCATGGCTATTCTTTGGCCGTGGTGTGAAATAAAGTTATAACTGGATTCAACGAAGCGCTCGGTGCCATCGGCTCTGCGAATGGGACCAACAAACGATGGGCCGATAGTTGGGCTCTGGAAAAAATAGTCGTAAAGCTCATGAGCCGCTTTGCGCTGTTCCTCGGGAAAGATGATGGAAAAGTGTTTCCCGATGACTTCTTCTTGTGGAAAGCCATAGAGGTGAAAATACGCCGGGTTGGCGGCAAAGACGGTTCCATCAGGTGTGGAGAGTGCCATAGCATCAAATGCAGATTCCCACACTACACGAAAGAGCCACTCACTTTCTTTTAATAGTTGTTCATGTTGTTTTAATGCTCGCTGTTTCTCTGACGAAGTGTCTGACATTAAAGGGGCCCCATTTCCTCTACCATAGAAGTATCATGGCGTTCCAAATTCGTGCTGGTCAATGCATGAAATCATCCAGTAACACGTTCTAGAGGAAAAAAGAGTTTCACAAGAGATGCAAATATTACCCGCTCTGGTATGATGCAACGTCTCAATGCATAGGCTACCGAAAAACAGTAATGAGTTGATGTAAACAGATTAGCATAAATTGAAAGGATACCATTTCATGGCAACAAGAGTAGATTCCGCTAAAGACACCGCCCAAAGCGCACAGGAGCAATACTTCCGCGTGACCGACCAGGTTCCTGAAGAGGTCTGGTATTGGGCGGCTCTTGGCTCTATCATGGTCTCAGCAAGTTTGTTTTTGATGGGCAAGCGCGATTGGAGCATTTTCGTAGGCCAGTGGCCTCCGACCTTCCTCCTCTTCGGCCTGTTCCACAAGGTGCTGCGCCCTTCAAAATATTAGCCCCTGTTAAACAAAAGCCCGTTTATCTCAGTGCGTTCACTGCATAAACGGGCTACATTCTCAGTCAGGTTTGTCCATCTCGGCATCCCTCACCACTCGGCGCAGATTGCTCAGCGCTGCCTGTATACGCTTTTTGAGGGTGTTTTCTGATATCTGCAACTTTTGAGATATTTCTGGGAGCGTCATCCCTTGATAGTAGTGGAGGGCGATGACATTTTGCTGCTTCGCAGGCAGTTTCTCTATTGCTTGTGCGAGATCCCAACTGCGCTCTATGCAACCCTTGGCATCATCTGCTACCTGAGACGCTACATATGTTTCTTGCTCAGAAAATGCTTGCTGGAGAAACATCGTAGATCGTGCGAGTCGTCGCTTAAAGCTAATACACTGATTGACGACGATGCGCAACAACCAGGAGCGCAGCGCTCCCGATTCACGCAAGCTGGGGAGATGTTGCCAGGCCTGGATGAGTGCGTTTTGTACAGCGTCCTCTGCAATATCTCGATCTTTTACAATACCATACGCTGTACGCAGCATCATTCCACTGTATCGATCGAAGATATCATTAAAAGCGTCTTTATCCCCTCGCAGTGCGCGATCTACTAGTTTATGTTGTTCAGCTATCACATCAGCATTCGCCTTTTCTTGCTCTTGAGCCGTCGATTCTGCGAATTCACCCTCCATCAACTCAGAAAAACGGGCTATTGGTTCGCAAGTGAGAAGTGCTGCCATACTTACTGCTCCATTTCATTTACATTGAACAAACTACATACAAAGATATAACATACATTATACGTAATAGCAAGCTGTGCCGACTCATGATTTTGATATTTTGCGAGGGGAACAAGATACAGCAAACCAGGGGTGGCCCAAAAGTAGTAAATCAGAGCCTGCTTCTTTACCCATGTTTCGATCCGCACGCATCTTAAACAGAAGAGGATGAAAAGCTTGACCACCGCCAGGGATGTCAGCATGACCCATAGCCTTAACAAATGTTATGCAAAGCATAGACTTTGCATGCTGACTATGCTATGATTGCCATCATATCCAAGCAATACCTCACGTTGAAAAATTCGCCATAGGTATTGGAAAACAGTGGGGAGAGTGGATCATCATGCGAGAAAAACATACTGAGTGGCCAGGTCTGGAGTATTACGCTGATGTGCCTCTCTTCAATACGAAGGCTGTGGTACGGGAGACGGGGATAGCTGCTCCAACGTTAAGAGCATGGGAGCGCCGCTATAGCATCCTCTCGCCGGAACGTGCTCAAAATGACTATCGTTTGTACTCAGAGCGTGATATCGCTATCATTCGCTGGCTCAAAGATCGTGTTGATGCGGGCATGTCGATCAGCCAGGCCATTGCTCTCTTTCGCCATCTTGAGGAGGAACATAACCAACTACACCAGCTACATCGAAAGAATGTACCTCCAGAGAGTTTTTCACCTTTCCAGGTGACGTTACCAACTTCCTCTATGGGTGAACACGAACCGATTGAAAGTGATGAGCAACTGAAAAAAGCTGCTTCTCAGCCTGCCCTGCAGCATGTGCAGAAGCTTGATGCTGAGCTGACAGTGAACAGTGCTCAGACACCATATAATATGCGTTTCGTGCAAGAGCATTTGCTTGAGGCCTTCAATAGACTCGACGAAGCAACGGCCAGCCGACTTATGGCCTCGATGTTGGCAATCTACCCGATTGAGCAAGTCTGCACTGAACTCATTACGCCGACATTATGGGAGATCGGGCGGCTTTGGGAGCAGGGACTGATAACTGTTTCGATAGAACATTTTGCCAGTGCCTTCTTCCATGGCTGGCTGACCAATCTGCTCCACGCCATGCCTAGCGGTAATGCGAACCCATTGGTGATTGCCTGCTGTGCCCCTGGCGAATTGCACGAGTTGGCGCCGCTCATGCTATCGCTGCTTTTACGACGAGCTGGATTGCGTGTTGCCTATCTGGGTCAAAGTATTGAAACTGCGGGTCTCTTGCAGACGGTCGGGCAATTGTCTCCCGCGCTTATCTGTGTCTCTGTGACACTCATTTCTTTTCTGGAAGCAGTGACCGAACTGGGACAGAAGGTACAGGAACTACCTCCTCCGCGCCCGGTATTTATCTTCGGTGGGCAGGTGTTTGAGCAGCACGCTGATCTCATTGCACGGGTTCCTGGCGTCTATCTCGCTGGAGATATGCAGACCATCATCACCCAACTAAGACGAATGGCCTTTCAGCAAGTCGAGGATACGCCTGCACCCAACCCCTGCTGAACAAGAGAACTACGTTGTCCGTGCTGCTTGTTCACCGGCTCGTCAGTGAACGCTTTACCGCTTGCACCAAATCCGCGATCTCGAAAGGTTTGTGCAGAAACGCGGAGGCTCCGATCTGGCGCCCCTTCTGTGCGGCATGTCCATCAGCGGTGATCAGGACAATGGGCACCGCCGTTCCATACAAGGTATGAAGCTCCGCTGCTACATGACTGCCGTCAAGGAGGGGAAGACCCATATCCAAAATGAGGAGTGCTGGACGATGCCTTCTGACCAGCGTCAGAGCCTCTTGCCCTTCGGCTGCTGTCTGGACCTCGAACCCTTCGTCTTGCAGGACCCATTGGATCATCTGGAGCACATGTGCGTCGTCGTCCACCACCAGAATCTGCTCTGGTGTGGGTCTTGCTCCTAACAGCGACTGATGCTGGTCTTTCTCCATTGCTAGCTCGTGTTCTTTCTATGTTGTTGTTTGACTGGGCACCTCTTCAGAAGAAGAGGATACCTGCTCTGGAATACATATCGTATTTCCCAGATGGACTCAACCGTTACAGGGCAGCCGTACGAGAAATGTGGTCCCGCTCCCCTCAAGGCTCGTCACACTGATCGTCCCACCATGCTGGCGAACAATCTGCAAGCAGTTCGCCAGACCAATCCCCATTCCCAGGATGCGCCCCGTGACATTGGTCGCCCGGCGGAACTGGTCAAAGATGTGCGGAAGGTCGGCGGCGGGTATTCCCAGTCCCTGGTCAGACACTTCCACGACGGCGCAGCCCCCGCTCTTGTCCTCACACCCCTCCTGTGAGACTGTGACGGTAATCGTTCCCCCCTGTGGGCTATACTTAATGGCATTGGATAGTAGGTTGGCCATGACCCGGTCCAAGCGCACCACATCTCCAGGGATCAGCACGTGCGGTACTGCTGCCTCGACACGAATCCGATGCCGGGTCGTGGTCGCTTGAAGCGCCGCTGCGACCTGCTGCACCAGCGCCACAACATCCAACTGGCTGATGCTCAACTCCAGTTGCTGTCCCGATTGGAGTTGGGCCAGGTCCAGCACATCATCGATCATCACGGTCATGTTACGGGTCGCCGACTCGATCAAGTCCAGTCCTTTGAGCAGCTGCGAGATATCGAGGGCCTGTGCGCGCATGGCCCGCCGCTGCCATATCTGCACCGTTCCCTTGATGGCCGTAAGCGGCGTCTTGAGATCATGGGAAATAGCGGAGAGGAAGATATTGCGCACCTGGAGGGCCGCTTCCGCCTGGTCGCGGGCCTGCTGCTCCTCAAGGAGCAAGTGCTCGCGCTCATCTTCCACGCGCTTGTGATCGATGCCCAGGGCGATGACGTTGGCGACCGAAGCCATTGCGTCCAGGACGGTAGGGGTCAACGGTTTGCGAGCAAAGAGCGCCATCACGCCCACCACCTTTTCCTCGATCAGGAGCGGATAGCCCGCAAAGGCAACCATACCCTCCCGTTTGGCCCACTCCTGTTCGCTCACACGCGGATCGCCAATCACCGTATTGGTCAAATGGGGAAGACGTTCGGCAGCGATCAGGCCAATTTTCAGCGATCCAACGGGAACCCGGCTGTGCGCACCGTCGAGATGGGTGTACAGGCCTGCGCTAGCCTGCAGTTCGAGCACCTGGGTATCGATATTGAGCGTCCAAATCCGCGCAAAGGCCGCGTCCAGATGATGGACGAAGGCCTGCGCACACTGCTGCAAGCTTTGCTGCAAGGGCATATCCTGCACGAGGGCAACGCCGACATCGCGGCTGAGGGCGGCTATGCGCTGGCTCTCTTGCAGACCCTCTCCCTGTTCGAGCATCGCCACGCGAGCTCGAAGGACGTCCAACTCCTCCAGAAGCGCTGCAGTGGACTGTTCTAAATCGTCCATCGGGCTTTCCTTCTTCCATTTGGGCCATGCCCTTGTTTCTATAGGATAAGCGTACGAGGGGGTACTTCATTCCTGTTCTTCCACTCTACCATACCTCGAGACGAGGGGCAAGAAATAGACCTTGCTGCTTCTCCTTGATGGTGTATCCCTCTTGAGGCATGTCTTCCAACTCTCTCCAGTCTGTTTCGCTTGCCGACAATGAGTTCTTCCGTCACGATAGGTACCTTTTATGAGGACGCACGACGCGTTGGAGACGGGTACTCGGCTATCCGCTGCTTATGAGGACGCACGACGTAACTCATGTTGCAGTATGAGGGAAACAAAAAAGAGACCGGTCGCTGTCCTGGGGGAAACACGACCGGTGAACCCAGATTAGGGGTGTGGGGGGGAAGTCCTGGGTGCAGAATACTTCCTACCGTAAACAACCTGGTTGGCTCAATGGAGCTGGATGGGTATACACTCCATAAGACATTGAGTCAGCCAGCCTATTCGCGGTTTCTTGTACGCTCTCTATCAATATAAACGGCATATTTTCTCTTTTTCGTAGGTGCTTTAGTGGAAGTTCCGTGAAGAAGCACACCCATACCAGTGTTCGACAAAGTCGAACGCTGGTATGGGTGTGCTTCTCCACGGAACTTCCATAGCTTTTCTCCTGGAAATTTGAATCTGATACACGCTGCCTCGTATACTATAGTGGGACTTTGAATGAATTAACTTGA
>Ga0209701_10003223_pt1 | contig 10660 bp, 9 predicted proteins | sample CZO8metaG_4_FD_188356 | JGI IMG/M metagenome (GOLD analysis project Ga0209701, IMG submission 188356) | Vadose zone soil microbial communities from the Eel River Critical Zone Observatory, Northern California, USA - CZOApr15con2H3.8 metaG... | ecosystem: Environmental > Terrestrial > Soil >...
TACGAAGTCCGTCATTCCCGCATGCTTTTAGCGGGAATCCAGGCGAAGTTAGGACTGGACCCCCGCTAGAGACATGCGGGGGTGACAATTGAGCAAGTGGTTCTCGATTTGTTCTGATACCCCGCAGCTTGCTGCGGGGTAGTTCATTCTCCCCTATAGACAACGCCGGCCCTCTTTTCTTCCACGATCCGAGCGGTATGGGAGGGTCCGCGCGCGACTACGAGTTCAAGCTCGATTTCAGGCAAGCGCTTTTTGAAGGCTTCCTCCATGCTCTTTCTGAGCTCCGCGCTGGCCGGGATAGAAACCACAACCTTCCCTTCTTTTTTGGCCGCAGCAGCCACCATGGACCCTTCCTCTTCGCCCGTCTTGGTCGTTTGAGCTGAGGTATGCAGCGGAAAAAGAAACAGCATGAAAATCAGAAAGAATACGGCTAGAGAAATTCTTTCTTTTTGTTTAAAGCCAATTTCTCCACTGCCGGGAAAAACTTTCATTTAATTCCTCTTTCAACTTCTTCAATCCGCTTGCAAGCAGCGTCCGGCATCTGCGGTGCAATGCCCTCGTTTTTTAACCTCGCTTCGTAATCGCCCCGGATTTGCGGATCTTCGTCTTCATATTCGATCAACGTCCCTCCCCTTTTGACATCGATATAAATTCCATCCTCTTGGCGCTTCGCCCCTATCTTGAATCCAATGGGATGGTGTTTACTCCCATAGCGAACGGCGAGTTGCCGTGCAGGAACCGGGCCGAGATTGAAGTGTTGGTGAAACCATTCTCCCGGTGGGCAGTAAACGCTGCCTTCCTTCCATTCCACTCTAACGACTTGGTCAGGATGCCCGCTTTGGTAGGGTTGGGTCCCTGCGTCCTTGGGCCAGAGCAAAACATAGCCGCGCGATTGAAGTATCAGCAAGACGGCACCCGGACCGTGATAGTGTGCTTTGTGATAGCGGCCAACCGGCCAATCGGCAAAGTGGCCGATCAAGCTGTTACCGGATAGCTCGAACTGGGTGATTTTGACTCCCGCTCCCTTGAGCGCCTGCTCATCCGTCCGGAGCTCTTTAATATTGGGAAAAAAATTGCTCTCCCAGATATTTTGTAAACCGTCCCGGTAGCGCTTCGTCCCTACGCCGAAGAATTCCTCTTCCGCCTGATAGCGGTCGACAAACAAGAACGGACAGTTGAAGACGAATTCGGCATTATGAAATACGTCCATAATCAGAGGCGCGTTGGTGACGGCTAAAAATTTTACCGGCTCCCGGCCACCGTTGACCAACCGGTGCCAACTATTCAGAGGCGGAGAGAAAAGGCTCCACGGGCCCCATTCGAACATCTGCTTTCTGCCGCCCTCTTGCCACACTTCCGTGGCTCCATGTCCCTGCAAGATACAGATGACCTCTTCGTAGCAGTGGCGCTCCGCCTCGGCCGATCGCCCGAGGGCGATCTCGCCCAAGTACATGCCGGTCACGCCCTCCATGCCGTAGAGCTGGATGAAGGCGCCCTTGCCTCCGAGCCGGGGCCAAGGGGCGAGCTCGATGGTACGCACGTCCTCTACGCCGAAACCTTCGACGATGGGAATTCCTTCCCGCTTCATCCACTTCACGTAGGCGGTCTTGTCGAAGGCCGCCATCAACGCGGACATTCTCGGATCTCGGGCCATCGCGTTATCCTCTGCGTTTTAACTGGCTGGAATATTTTTCCAGCACCTTCGCTCACCCTTCTCTGTAATTCACTTTCGACATCTGAAGCGCAATACCCTGCTTCTTGATTTCGCTCTCGTAATCGCGCCGAATTTGCGGATCCTCGTCTTCATATTCGATCAACGTCCCGCCCTCTGTGGTGCTCATGTCCACTCCCTCTCGAACCAGGGCCTTGACGACGCCCACGAGATACTTTCCCGACTGCCCGCTGTAGCGAAACGCCAACTGCCGCGCCGGCTCCGCACCGGTGTTGAAGTGCTGATGAACCCATCCCGTGGGCGGACTGAAAACGCTTCCTTCGCGCCAGTTCACCTTAACGACTTCCTGCGCCCGATTCTCAGCATAGGGTTTTATCCCCCCCTCTTTCGGCCACATCAGCGTGTAGCCTCTCGACCGCAAGATAAGAAGTATTGCGCCGCCTTGGTGGTGGTGCGCTTTGTGATAGTGGCCCACGGGCCACTCCGCGATGTGCCCTACCAGGGTGCTGCCTCCCATCTCGAGCGAGGTGAGCCGAAGCCCGGAGCCTTTTCTTTCTGCCGGGTCCAGAGCGGCGTTTCTCACGTCCGCGATGAAGTTGGACTCCCACACGGTAAATCGAACCCGCTCCTCCCGCAGAGAGCCGGGAACAAAATAGTCCGGACGGCCGTCGAATCTTTGCTGAAAGACGTGATCGCAGCCGAAGATAAAGTCGGGATCGTGCACCAGATCCATGATCAGCGGCGCGCTCGTGACCGCGAGATAAATCACCGGCTCGCGGCTGCCGTTGACCAGCCGGTGCCAAGAGTTGAGCGGGATCGCGAACAGGCTTCCCGCCTGCCATTCGAAGTGAATCTTTTGCGCCTCTGTTTGCGACCAGACCTCCGTCGACCCGATGCCTCGCAGAATATAAATAAGCTCCTCGTAGAGATGCTTTTCCGGGCGCAGGGCCGCACCAGGCTGAATCTCGCCGACGTACATGCCGGTAAATCCTTCCAGCCCCTTGAGTTGGATGAATGTTCCTTTGCCTCCGGTGCGTGGCCAGGGCGCGCGCGCGATCGCTCTAATATCCTCGACGCCGTAGCCCTCGATAATGGGGATTCCTTCTTGTCCGATCCATTTTTCGTAGGTCGTCTCTCGCGACATAAAAATTAATCGAGTTCTCTCGCTTCAGTCGAGCAACTTGCTGGCCAGCGCCGACGCCGGCTTGCGCACCTTCTCGATCTTATCTTCAGTTTGGTTCTCCACTTCGAGAAAGCGCTCCGGGGTGATAGTACCTTTGACGGAGGTATGGCCGAACTCAGTGATCCAGCTCGTGTCGACGTCGAGCCGGCGCGTCGGCTGCCCCATAGTCTTGGAGAAAATCTCCTGTCCCTCTTTGGAGAGGAGCCAGTTGACGAAAAGTTTTGTGGCCACGGGATGCGGGGCGTTCTTCAGGATGACCAGATTACCGCTGCCGCTGCTGCCGTAGAATCCCTCCTTGGGCGTGGGAATCGGTTTGACCGGCAATCCTGCTTTGATGAACGGCTGGAAGACATAATAGGAAAGGCCGATGGAGAGCGCGGCTTTGCCTTTGGCAACCGATTCGGCAAGCTGGCGCTGATTGCGGCCTACGATGAGATCTTGCGCAACCAGTTTTCTTAGATAGTCCTCCCCCTTGATTGACCAGAGAAAAGCCCAAGTGGAGTCGCCCGAGCCGGGCGTGCGCGGGTCGAGGATGGCGATCTTTCCTTTCCACTTCGGCTTTAAGAGATCGTCATACGTGGCGATCTCCCCGAGCTTGACGACGTCGGAGTTCTGCCAAACGGTTTCCGTGATGTAGGCCTGAAACATGTAAACATACTGGCGCGCCCGGTCCGCCCACATGTGTCCGCCCCACCATTGTTTGGGATCTTTCACCTCCGCGAGAATCATGTACGGAGCAATAGGCTCAAGGATCCCCTCGGGCAAGAGGCCGGTCACAATGGAGTTCGTGCCGCCGATGTGGAGGTCGAAGTAATTGACCCCCGCTCTCTTTTCTTCCACCATCCGGTTCGTATGGTTCGAGCCGCGCGCGGCGACGAGTTCGAGCTCGATTCCGGGAAAGCGTTTTTTAAAAGCCTCCTCCGTGCCTTTTCTAAGCTCAGTGCTGGCCGGGATGGAGACCACGACCTTTCCCTCTTTTTTCGCCGCGGCAACCACCTTTGCCCATTCTTCCTCGCCGGCTTTCTGAGCGAAGGCGGCAAGCGGCAGAAGCAACAGGGCGGAAAGGAGAAATAATGTGGCAGGAAACAAATTTCTTTTCATGAATGTGCCGCTCCTATCCCTCTGCTATTTTTGATTTTTGAAGCCAGCAAAATAATCGCCTCGAGTTACTTTTTCCGCGGTCTCATCGTCTTCGGGGCTCCACATGCCGAGTGCATAGCCGTACCAGGGATTTCTGAGATTGAGAGAAGGCAATCCTTGTTGGCGCCAAATCTCCAGCGCTCGTTCCATGAAGGGCCGCTTCGGTAACCCGACAGGCGGATAGGGTCCTTTACGTGTCGCATCAATGAGCATTCCAGAGCAGCCCACCGGCGGCGGAAAGCTTCGGTCCTCCGGCTTGGTCATCAACGAATAGGCCGAGGGGTCCAACAGCGGGACTCGCCCGGTGATGATCTGGACATCCCGATGGGGCTGCATCGCAAAACTCATGGCCCACATAACCATCTCGTGATCTTTGGGATCGATATCTTCGTCGACCACGATGATGACCTTGTTGGTTGTGCCCATGCTCGCCGCGGCATGCAGCACCTGCTGCGGTTTGCTCGGATGAGTCTTGCGCATGCGGATCACCCACCAGTTCCAGCCGCCGCCCATCTCAGGGCAGCAGACCTCCAACACCTCGGAGATGCCGCAAGCATATTTGAGGTAATTATCCAGCATCATTTCGCGGCAGGTGCGGGAGATGCCGTTCGATTCGCTGGGCGGCAGGCCGACTAAAATGGCCGGAAAGAGGGCGCCGCGCCGGCATGTGATCGCCTTGACCTTAACTACTTGCTTGCTCGCATGCTCCGCCATCAAATAGCCGGGATAGTCGCTGAAGGCCATCTCGCGGGCCGTGATGTCAGTCGAAAGCTCCCCTTCGATAACGATCTCCGCTTCGGCGGGCACCTCCAGCGGAATCGTTTTGCAGCGCACCAGCTCGACGGGCCGATTTCTGATTCCACCTGCTACTGATAGCTCGTCCAATCCGTACGGCACGTTGGCGGCTGCGACATAGGCGATATCCGGAAGCGCCCCCAGCGCGACAGCAACGGGCAATCCCTCTTTGCGCCGCCGGGCTACCGGAAAGTGATAGAGCATCGCATCGTGGATGCGCGCGATGCCGGCGAGGAATCGGTCCGGGCCGTAGAAATGGCCGCTGTACATTCCGACATTGCGCGTCCCGCTCTCGGCGTCTTTGCTGATGAAGGGCGCGGTCACGCGGATGGCGCCGCTGAAGCCCGGCTCTTCGACCGGAGCCGGGAGCATGGTCAAACCGATCTTCTCTATCTCCTCGCCGGCGTGGACCTCTTCATGCACAGGGCTGCGCTCCACGACGACGGGCGCGATCGGGTGCGTCACCGCATGGTGCCACTTCTCGTAGATCGCTTGAGGATCTTCGCAGCCCATGCCCATGCCGATAATTTTCCGCGACGAGCCATAGACGCCGGTAATCACCGGCATTCCATAATGCTCGCCTTTGCCGCCCGTCACATTTTCATAGAGAAACGCCTGGCGCTCGTCGTCTGCCCGCCCACGGTATTGAAGCCGCATGAGCGGCATCAGTTCGGTATCTTTGTTGATCGGCTGCTTCCATCGATAAAGCTTGCCCTGTTTTTCGAGCGCTTGGATAAACTCCCGTAGATCAGAATAGTAGTTGCTCACGTTACGATCTCCTATCCGCAGAATTACGCACGCTTCAGGCCCGCTGGTAAACCTCTTCGGGCATTTGCATCGTGCCGCCCCGTCTTGTTACGGCCGCTTCGTAATCGCGCCGGATCTGCGGATCTTCGTCCGCGTATTCGATCAGCGTGCCGCCGTCTCTGGTGCTCGTGCGAACGCCCTCCTTGTTCAAAGCCTTGACGATACCCAAAAGATATTTGCCCGAGTGGCCGCTATAGCGAAACGCCAACTGGCGGGCCTTTTCCACCCCCGTGTTGAAATGCTGGTGGAACCAGCCGGTCGGCGGACTGAAGACGCTGCCGACTTTCCAATCCACCTTCACAACCTGATCTCCGTTTCCGCTGTGGTAAGGTTGCATCCCCATTTCTTGCGGCCACATAAGCGTGTAACCCTCAGAGCCTAAGATCAGCAGCACGGCCCCTCCTTGGTGATGATGCGCCTTGTGGTACCGACCGACCGGCCATTCCGCGATGTGACCGACCAACGTGCTGCCGCTCATCTCCACGGCTGTGATGCGCACGCCGGCCCCTTTGCGCTCGGCGGAGTCGAGCGGGGCATTGACGATGTCGGCCATGAAATTGGACTCCCACACCCAGAATCCTTTGATCGATTCGCCCCGTTTCGTGGTCGGATTGAAGTAATCGGGGCGCCCGTCGAATCTTTGGTTGAACGTGTAGTCGCAGCCGAAGATGAACTCCGGATCGTGCAGCAGATCCATGATCAGCGGAGCACTGGTCACCGCCAGATAGAGCACCGGCTCCATGCTCCCGTTGACCAACCGATGCCAACTGTTGAGCGGCACCGCAAACAAACTCCCCGGCTGAAATTCAAAGTGGATCTTCTGAGCCGACGACCCAGACCACACCTCGGTCGAACCCACACCCTGAAGAATGTAGATCATCTCCTCGTAAAGATGCTTCTCCGGCTTCAAGGCCCCACCGGGAGGAACCTCTCCTACATACATCCCGGTGAATCCCTCCAACCCTTTGAGTTGAAGAAAAGCCCCTTTGCCGCCAGTGCGCGCCCACGGCTCCCTTGTGACCGCCTTGGCATCCTGAATCCCGAAGCCCTCCAAGATAGGAATTCCTTCTCCGCGAGTCCATGACTCGTATGTGCTCTCACGCTTCATCGTTGTTTGGTCTCCTCATGTGAGCGGAATCAAGATATCGCCGAGCACAGCTCGCGGTTGCGAGAGGCAGATCCCGGCGGCAGATTAAATGATGGTACGCGTTCATCAGTCGAACATCTTGTGCGCGAACCGAACCGCAGGCTCCCGTTGCTTTTGGAGTTTTTCCTCCGACTGATTTTCCACTTTGAGGTATTGCTGCAGGGTCATCTCGTCTTTGGCGGCGATCACTCCGACATCTTTGAGCCAGCGCGTATCGACATCCAGCCGCCGCGTCGCTTGCCCCATTGCCCTGATGAAAATTTCCTGGCCCTCTTTGCCCAAAAGCCAGTTGACGAAAAGCTTGGCGGCGTTGGGATGCGGCGCGTTCTTGATCACTGCCACGTTGCCGCTCCCGCCGGTTCCGTACGTGCCCTCTTTCATGGGAGGCATCGGTTTGACGGGAAGCCCCGCCTTTAGGAACGGGAGGACGGCATAATGGGATAGCCCTACGGCAATGGTAATCGTGCCCTTGGAAAGAATATCGGACAACACCCTCTGATCGCGGCTCAGAGCGATCTTCTGGGCTGTGAATTTCCGCAGGTAGTCCTCGCCTTTCACCATCCAGAAATAACTCCAGTTGGAATCTCCTGCGCCGGGAGTCCGGGGATCAAGCAGGCCGATTTTGCCCTTCCACTTCGGGTTCAGAAAATCATCGTAGGAGCGCAGCTCTTCGGCCTTCGCCCCGTCAGTGTTGTAGAACATCGTCTGTGTGAGGTATGCGGCGGTGGCATAGATGTAGCGATTGCTTTTATCGACCCACATAGAGCCGCCCCACCAGTGCTTTGGGTCTTTGACCTCCGGGAGAACAAGGTAAGGTTCAAAGGCATCTAATACCCCCTCGGACAACAAGCCCGAGATGAAAGATGAGGATCCGCCGACGTGAACGTCAAAATAATGAATATTAGCCTTGTACTCCTCGGTAATTCTTCGGATGATGGCGGCTCCACGTCCGGTAACGATCTCGGTTTCGATGCCGAAGCGCTGCTTGAATGTCCCTTCGATTTCTTTCCTCAGTTCGGCGCTCGCCGGCAGCGAGACAACCACCTGGCCTTCTTTGCGGCCATTTTCGAGCGCTCTTTCCCACTCCGACGGCGAGGGGGCCTTTAGGGTTTGGGCTGATAGAGAGGCACTGCGACCAGTTAGGAAAAGCGCCAGGGCGATCAAAAACCAGTATTTCACAAGAATCGCCTTTGTGTTTCGTTAGACGGTTGCGATTGAGATCGTTTCGGTATTACGCCTTAATCGAGCAGCTTATGAGCGGCGGCGGCGCCCGGTTCACGGACTTTGTAAACTTTCTCCTCCGACTGATCCTCCAACTTGTAGAACTGCTCTACGGTCAGAAAGTCCTTGGCCGCCAACACGCCAAACTCTTTGAGCCATTTGGTGTCGACGTTCAGACGCCGCGTCGCCTGCCCGATGGCCTTGCCGAAAATCTGCTGCCCTTCTTTGCCGAGCAGCCAGTTGACGAAAACTTTAGTGGCGTTGGGGTGCGGCGGGTTTTTGATGATGGTCAAATTTCCGCTTCCGCCGCTGGCATATAGACCTTCTTTGGGCAGAGGCAGGGGCTTGATAGGCAAGCCGGCTTTTAGAAAAGGGACATAAGAGTAATAGGTCAGGCCAACGTCGAGGGCGATCTTCCCCTTGGCAAGGGCTTCGGCGAGTTGCCGTTGATCACGACTGATAAACAACTTTTGGCCGACCAGCCTTTGCAAATAATCCTCGCCTTTGATCTCCAAGAGGTAGGACCACATCGATGAGCCGGAGCCAGGCGTTCGAGGATCCAACAGCCCGATCTTCTCCTTCCATTTAGCGTCAAGCAGGTTATCGAGGGAGCGAAATTCCTGGGGCTTCACGAGCGTTGAGTTGTACCACATATTCTGAGTCTGATAAGCCTGAAACATGTAAACATAAAGCTTTGCCGAATCCACCCACATGTGGCCGCCCCACCAATTCTTGGGATCTTTGACCTCCGGCAGAATCCACCAACGCTCGATAGGCTCCAAGATCCCCGCCGGTAAAAAGCCCGTCGTAATCGATTCGCTTCCGCCGACATGGATATCGAAATAGTGAACGCCCGCAGCCGACTCTTCGATGATCCGTCTCACGACGGCCGAACCTCTTGCCGAGACGAATTCCACTTCAATCCCAAAGCGCTTGGTAAAAGCGTCTCCCAGCGCCTTGGAGATCTCCGGCCCAGCGGGCACGGAGACAACCACTTTACCTTCTTTTTTGGCTGCTTCAATAATTTTCTCCCATTCACCTTGACCGCTTGTTTTCTGGGTTTGAGCTGAAGCAAGGAAAGGAATAAGCAGCGCTATCGCAAAGGCGAAGGTTGATATCTCTCTCATAAATCCTCTCAAGAGAGTCATGTCTTCGAAAGTCACGGAATGGACAAGGACAGACTAAGTTCGATTGAAGTCAATGCACACTTTCTAAACTATCCTTGCGCCAAATTCTCACGGAATCAGAGGAGATTTTTAGAGAGACGCTCTGCCCTGCGGCAAACGGCTGACCTCGCGAAGTAGGGAGCGTGAAGGTGGTTGTGCCGTAACGCAGATGACATTCGTAACGGTCGCCGAGAAAGATGGCCGTCTCTACCCGGCACGGTACTTGGTTAAGACCATCGCCCTCCCTCTCCCGCGCGAGTCTCACTTCTTCGGGTCGAATCGCAATTACAACGTGATCTCCCGTTCTGACCTCTACATTGCTCGTGCTGCAACGGACATGGCCTTCCCCATCTCCCGAAAGAGCGATCAGGGCACCTTCCCAACCCGTTTCAATGACCTTACCCTCAAGCCAGATCACTCTTCCGATGAATTCCTGCACAAAGGGAGTGCTGGGCCGTTCGTAGATCTCCTGGGGAGAACCCATCTGTTCTACTTTGCCATTCCTCATTACGGCGAGCCGATCTGATAAGCTCATCGCCTCGATTTGGTCGTGCGTAACGAAGATGATAGTGATGGAAAGGCGCCTTTGGAGCTCCTTGAGCTCAACGCGCATCTGCTCCCGAAGCTTAGCATCCAGATTGCTCAGAGGCTCATCCAACAACAGGATCTTGGGCGAATAAACGAGAGCCCTCGCTAACGCGACCCGCTGTTGCTGCCCTCCGCTCAGGAGCATTGCCGATCTTGATTCAAGTGTGGACAAACCCACCATATCGAGCACGTCCCCGACCTTCTCTCGGATTACATCCCCGCCGACACCCCGGAGCCTTAGGGGATAGGCAACATTTTCAAAGACGTTCATGTGCGGCCAAATCGCATAGGACTGAAATACCATCCCCATCTCTCGCTTCTCCGGAGGCAGGAAGATTTTCCTGTGGACGGAGACAACAGGCCTTCCCTCAATCTCAACGTTACCACTGTCGGGCCTCTCAAAACCGGCGATGATACGCAGGGTAGTTGTTTTCCCGCAGCCGCTGGGACCAAGAAGGGTCAGAACCTCGCCTTTGTTTACCGCAAAGCTAACATTATCAACGGCGACTGTTTTACCGAAGCGCTTGACGACATTAGTAGCCGAGAGGAACATCTTCTTATTGGAGGCTGTTAAACTAGAAAACTATCTTTGAATAGTTAACTATTTACATGCAGATAATTGATATGTCAATGAGTTGTGCTACTCTAAGAGGATAGTGGAGGGCATTTTACGATAAATGAGGCTTAAGAAGGCTTATCATTGGCTTATATACCGCTTTTTCGAAGCCGACTTTCTTTTCCTGGAAACGCTTTCAAAATTTCTACCGCCGCCGCTTTTTGAGGGTCTTTCCGCACCGATGCTCAAGCTTCTGATTCACTTTCTCGTCCCCAGAAGACGCATCAAGAGGAACTTGCAGGCCGCCTTTGGAGCGACCCTCTCACCCGCAACCATCAAAGGCCTGGCCAAGGGGGTCCAGGAACATTTTGTTAAGAATCTCTAC
>Ga0209701_10003227_pt1 | contig 10653 bp, 9 predicted proteins | sample CZO8metaG_4_FD_188356 | JGI IMG/M metagenome (GOLD analysis project Ga0209701, IMG submission 188356) | Vadose zone soil microbial communities from the Eel River Critical Zone Observatory, Northern California, USA - CZOApr15con2H3.8 metaG... | ecosystem: Environmental > Terrestrial > Soil >...
AAAAGATTTGGAAATCCCAACTTTTTGGGACGACTATCCCGGCGCGTATGGATGTCTGCGCAGTCATCTCGCCGTGGTTGAGCAGGCTCGCGCCGAAGCGCGGCCGAGCGTGCTGATTTTTGAAGACGACGCCGTCCTGGCTCCGGAGTTCAACGCCAGGTTTGCCGCTTACAGCCCTCAACTCCCTGATGATTGGGACATGGTTTTTTTCGGCCGGGAGATTTTGCCGTTGATCAGAAGAATGGAAATGGTTCGGCGCGCAAAAAATAGTTCCGAGGCCGCGTGACCAAACGAAAGATGCTTCAACCAACGCCCACCCACGCACAAGCGATTAACGCGCTGGCCTTCAGGCCACGCCATTCGCGCAAATCGTCGCGCGCCGAAGCCTGGCCGCCGTTAGCTGAATGGACCGCGCGTCAGCGGGCGCAGGATGCCTTGACGTTTCGCCGACTTGGAGTCGAGCCGAAACGATTTGCCAAGAACGGCCTGCGACTCTCGCAAGCCCTGGACGTTCTGGGGCCGGATCTGTTTGCGGAGTTTGCCGTGGTCAGGGCGCCGGGCCGAGTGATCTGGTGCAACTTTGATCTGGCGAGAGATCTCGGCTTTGACGTGCCGCGATCGAACGAGCTGACCACGGAATTCCACGAGCAACTCATCGCTGCCCTTTCTTTCCGCGCCGTGCAGCCCAAAGACGACGTTCGGGGGCAGGAAACCAGCTCGATGTATGCCGACCGATATGGCGGCGAAGGCGTCAGTCCGGCTTTGGGGGCCGGGCGCGCCGGTTTTCTGCCTTATGGAAATCTCTACGTTAAGGGCGTCGGGTTCACGCCCCTGTTCAAGCATGACGACCCCGATGACTTTGGTCATTCACACGGCGGCCTGGGAATGGACGATTGTCTTTCGGAAGCGCTGTTCGGAGAAGTGAACGAAAATTTGTTCACCACGGGTTCGTCGCGAGTGGTCGCGATCATCGATCAGGGGCTGCACGTAACCACTCCAAAGGGAATGCGAATACCAATTGCGCTGGCGGTGCGCGCCGGCGCGCAGCTTCGTCCGGCGCATTTGATGTCCCGGCATACACGGGGCCGCGCGCTGCTGGAAAAGTTTGTCCGCATGACGCGCGCCTCCGGACAGTTGGTAACGCGTCGCGACCAGCGGACCGGCGCCGAGCTGCCGGATGTGCGCGCGACCATGCTGCGGGTCATTGATGATCATGCGCGGATCGCGGCCGAGAGTTTTCGCTGGCGGACGATTCACGGCGCGCTCAGCTCCTCGAACATGGAGATCAGTGGCGCGATGCTCGACCTGCCCACCCAATCGTCGCAACCGCGCACCGCGCCGATCCGTTCTCTCGACCACATCGAGTTGGCTTTTGGCGCCGAGCACGTCGAGCGCGGCGTGCAGTTGGTTCCTTTCTACCGCAGACTGATGCGGAACACTCCGCGATCGAAACGCGATCTCTTTCGCGTGAAATGGCTCGACGTCCAAAAAGCGATGAACCGGGCCTATGACAAGCATCTGCAAGTGATGCTGCTGTGCTCCGCGGGCCTGAAGACGCAAGTCGCACAGCGCATCCAATCTGAGCGTGCTGAACTGGCGCTACGATTCGCGGACCTGATCCTGAAGATGGCGGCGGTAAAAAATCCGGGGCCCGTGATCGTGGCCAAGTCCGTAGTCGAGCGCGTTTCCGTGTTGGACGTTTTTCGTTTGCTCGGAGAATTTCCACGCCAATATTTCGCCGATCCAAACGCCCGGCTCGTCTCTGACATTCGCGCTTGCCTCAGGCCCATCTTCACTGGGAACAGATTTCACGTCGCGAAAAAACGAGCGATAGTCAATGTGCTTGTCAGAGAATTCGCCAATGTTTATCGGGAGTTAATGACGGCCTGCGCGGATTGCGCCGAAGATTGCTATTGCGACCTCGCCGGCATGCAGGCTTCCATTATCGCAAGGGCGGCTTTCGAAAACGCGCCGCTTGATTGTCTGTATTACAAAGAACTCTACGAAAAGATCGACAAGGCGATCGCCCAATACAGATCAAAAGGCAATCCCGTCGTCATTCGTGAAACCATCGACGAAAGGATCTTCGCTTCGCTGCGCAGCGTCGACGGATTGTTAGCTCAGGGAGATTCGCGGCGCGTGGCTGGCGGCGGAATCGAGATGGAGATGCGGACCATCGATGGCGTTAATTATTCGGTCAAAGCATGGAACGATGAGCGCCAGACTCGCTGCCTGCACGTGAGCATTCCGGTCGAGCTTACGGGCGATCATTGTCTGCACTCCATTCCGAACCTGCCTGGCGTGACGAAAAGACAAATCGGCCCGCTCCGTTATCGCTTCACGACTGATGGTTGGAAAACGAGTAGCGAGGCGCGTGCGCGTCTGGCGCGGGATGAAGAGAATCGGCCGGTGATCGCCTTCGATGACTTGAACAAGTTCCCCCTCGTTGGGCGGTTGGAGGGTTATTTCTATTTACGCAGCGCGGGCCGGCGCTCGCGCGGCGCGCCCGGAAAAATTCGCGGTTATGCTTTCGCGATTCCGGACAAACACGAACTGCTCTCGATGGTTTGAAAGAAACTTAGCGATGGCTTTGAGATTTCATTGGCGTTTACCGTTTGGCGGCGAGACTTCCGGCTGGGCGAGGGCCGCGCAGGATAATTTGCCGGTAATCGGCCTGCCCGACCTCGAAGCGCAAATCCATTTCTGTCGTCAGGCGGAACAATCGGGCATCGATTCTCTGCTGACCGATTTTGGATTCGCCAAGCCGGATCCAATTCTGCTGTCGGCGGCGTTGGGAATGGCCACCGAAAAGATCAATTTCATCGTGGCGTATCGCTCCGGGCTTTTATCTCCGACGACCTTCGTGCAGCAGCTAAATACTCTCTCAGCATTGATTGGCGGGCGTTTCTCTCTCAACATCGTGGCCGGATATTCACCGCAAGAGCAGCGATCGTACGGCGATTTTTTGGCGCACGACGAAAGATACGAACGCACGGATGAATTCCTGTCGATCTGTCACGCCTTCTGGAACCGCAATGGCGAAGTGAACTTCGATGGCAAGTATTACAAGATCGAAAACGGGAAGCTGCACACGCCCTTCGTCTCAAACGACCGAACGTTCCCGGAGATTTTTGTTGCCGGCAGCTCGCCACCGGCGCAAGAGCTGGCGCTGCGACAGGGAACCTGCTGGATGCGTCTGGCCGACATCCCCGAACGGATCCGGCCTGACGCTTTGCGCATCTCGCGTCAGGGCATAGACGTCGGATTGCGTCTGACGGTCATTTGCAGACCCACGAAGCAAGAGGCGCGGGATGCAGCACTTGCGTTGCTCGCGGATTTGAACACGAAGGAAAAAGAGAAAGAGTTTGTCAGTAGCACTGACTCGAGTTCCATCAAAGCTACGTACGCGCTCGCGGCGGATGAGTGGCTGACTCCAACTTTCTGGACCGGCGCGGTCCGTTACTTTGGACCAACGTCGATCGCGCTGGTCGGCGCGCCCGCTGAAATCGCCGATGCATTCATGGAATACAAAGATGCAGGCGTTTCGCAATTCATACTTTCGGGTTTTCCCAAGCTTGAGGAAATGATTCGCTTTGGCCGCGATGTTCTGCCGCTGATACGCGAGCAAGAAGCGCAGTCTGAACGCGGGCATTTGATGGGGCGCGCTTTGCAGGCATAGGAACTGTAACATGTCGTTCATCACCAGCAATGACGGCCAGTTCACGTATTTCGATACGCAGCTGCGCGGGCCGAACTGGAAAGGGAAAAGCGTTCTGGATTTTGGCGGGAACATCGGAAACGTTCTCCACCATCCCAGCTCGACGATCGATCACCACCGATATTGGTGCATAGACGTTTCCCGGGATGCTATTGAAGCAGGACAGCGGGCGGCTCCTGACGCGCACTTCATCTTTTACGATCGCTATAACTTTGAATACAACCCGGACGGCATCCGCAACCTGGCGATTCCCACGAACGGAAACAGGTTCGACTTCGTCCTGGCTCTTTCCGTTTTCACGCATATGCCAAAGACTGAAATGATCGAACTGGTAAGCGGTCTCGAGAAGGTTCTGAACAAAGGCGGCCGGCTGGCATTTACTTTTTTCGATCCTAATTACGTTCCGCCCGGTTCGGACGAGAGCAATTTGAAGTACTACTGTGAAATGCGCGCTCCTGATCTGAGCGAAACAGAGGTCGACGCACAGGTCGATAGAGTTCGCGGCGCACGCTGGTGCGCGCTCCGGAACGGCGAGCTTGAGATCGAAGGCGAGCGCCTGGAGAATCTCCGCGGAAATCCGGAACTGGGATACCTGGCCTTTTACGCGCCGGATTATTTCCAGAGCCTCTTTCCGCGCGGCGAGATAAGACCTCCGACCGAACCTTTTCCCCGGCAACACTGTTGCATCATTACGAATGGAAACTCAGATGCCTAGCAGTCTTTCGCGAGATCAGATCGAGACGTACGAGCGGGATGGCTTTGTGCATCCGCTGCGCATTATGTCGACCGACGAGGTGCGACAGGTGCGCGCGGAGTTCGAGAAGTTGGAAACTTTGCTCGGGCGCCCGGTGGAATATGCGGCGATGACGCATCTGTTTTTCCGCTGGGCGTTCGATCTGTCAACGCAACCAAAAATTCTGAACGCGGCGCAGGCACTACTGGGCCCCGAGGTGTTGGTGCAGGCGACCTTGATTTTATGCAAGCCTGCCGATGACCCTTCGTTTGTCAGTTGGCACCAGGATTACAACTATACGAGCCAGGAGACCGCGCCGACGGTCAGCGCCTGGGTAGCCATCAGCGACAGCACGCGGCAGAGCGGCTGCATGCGCGCGATTCCCGGCTCGCATCGTGACGGAATTCGGCCACACATAGACTCGACGATCGAGAACAACATCCTGACCTACAGCGTCGAGGTGGACGATTCCCGCGCTGTGGATATCGAGCTCAAGGCCGGTGAAATGTCTCTGCATCACGCGAACATCGTTCATGGATCGCTTGCGAACCGCTCAGACGACAAACGCATCGGCTTCATCATTCGATTCGTTACGCCGCAATTTCGGCAAACAATTAATCCAGTGGTGCGCGCACGCGGGCGCGACGCGTGCGAACATCTGACGTTCTGGCCCAACACGCCAACAGGGGACATGAAACAAACCATTGGCGCCTGGCAGGAATTTGCGCGCGCACGAAACCTGTTGAGATAGCCGCGTCAGCAGCCCGATCCCGGGGTCCCCAGCCGGGCAGCCCGGCTGGTGGCGGCGGTTGGGGAGGGCTCAGAGCAAGCGAAAGAACTCATGAACCTTGACGATTTCTTTGCCTATCAGGTTTGCATCAACCTGGACAAGCGAACCGATCGCTGGCGGCAGATGCAAGCCAAATTTGCCGCGCACGATCTCAAGCGCGTCGTCCGCTTTTCGGCGGCGGACGGAAAGGATTTGGCAATCCCAACTTTTTGGGACGATTATCCCGGCGCGTACGGTTGTCTGCACAGTCATCTCGCCGTGGTTGAGCAGGCTCGCGCCGAAGCGCGGCAGAGCGTGCTGATTTTTGAAGACGACGCCGTCCTGGCTCCGGAGTTCAACGCCAGGTTTGCCGCTTCCAGCCCTCAACTCCCTGATGATTGGGACATGGTTTTTTTCGGCGCCATTCATCAGGAGCCGCCGCAGCGAATCTCAGAAAACGTCATGCGCGTCACGCATTCGCTTTCCACCTACGCTTATGCGCTCCGCCAGACCATCTTCGATCGTTACATCGATTTGAATCGACAGGCGCTGACCGTCCTCGACGAAAACACGCGCGCGCTGCAACGCGAGTTCAACTGCTATTGCTTCATGCCGCATCTGGCCTGGGTCGAAGAAGATTTCTCGGACGTGCGAGAGGAAACAATGAACCTCTGGTGGCTGAAGGAATCGCTGGTGCTCTGGGGGCCGGAGATGGATGAGATCCTGAAAGATACGGCGCTGATCATCTCGCAACGTGGCGGCAATAACGCCGCCCGGCGGAATCTGAGTTTTCTGGTTGATTACTATGCGCGGAAACTGCCAACAGTGGCGCTGCTGGTGGTCGAGCAGGGCGACGCGCCCCGAGTGGATACCAAAACCTTATCGCCCCAATGCCGTTACGAGTTTCTGAAGGCTTCGGTTGGAGCCGGCGGAAGTCGCGGCTTTAATCGGGGCGTCGAGAGGTTCGGCGCCAGCAAAGAATTTTTCATCTTTCTGGATGGCGACATATTTCTGACTCGCGACGATATTAAGGCGAACCTGTTGGAATGCCGCGAGCACGACTTTGCCAGCGCGTTCCGCGCGATTTGCGACCTTGACGAGGCGGATACTTTGCGGGTCCTGGGCAACGACGAACGCTGGAACTACAACGGGAAATACGAGCCGCGGCGGAAAAAAAATATCTGCGATTCATCGTGCATCATTACCAGGAGGGGCGTGCGCGCGCTGGGCGGTTGGCAGGAAACGAATGGCCGAAAAGAGAGCGACATGTCGACGCGAGTCGAACAATCTCTGAAAGTGTTTGACTCGCCCAGCGTGGCCCGGCGGCTCTTTCATGGCTGAAAATTGATGTGGTCAATCGGAATCTATACCGGCGAATCGCCGCTGCACCTGCGTCCGGCGGCGGACGTCGCGAATCCGATTCTGACGCGCGAGAATGTGCACGACGTGCCTGCCGGCTTCGTCGCCGATCCGTTCATGATGCAGCGCGCTGGCGTCTGGTACATGTTCTTTGAAGTTCTTAATCAAGCGACGGGCAGGGGCGAGATCGGCCTGGCTACCAGCAGCGACGGATCTAGTTGGACGTACCAGCAGATCGTGCTGGCGGAGCCGTTTCATCTTTCGTATCCGTACGTCTTTGAATGGCAGGGCGAGTGCTACATGCTCCCCGAAACTTTGGCGGCGCATGCCGTGCGGTTGTACCGGGCGGAAACTTTTCCGACTCGCTGGTCTTGTGTTGCGTCGCTGATCGAAGGAAGCTGCGCCGATCCTTCAATCTTTCAACGCGACGATAAGTGGTGGATGTTTGCTTGCACGACCCCTTATCAACACGACACGCTGCGGCTTTATTTCGCGGATGAACTCTTCGGCCCGTGGCGAGAACATCCGGCGAATCCGATCGTGAGCGGGAACAAACACAACGCCCGGCCGGCCGGACGAGTTCTGACGTTCGAGGGAAAACTTATACGGTTCTCGCAGGACTGCGTTCCGGTTTATGGGACACAGGTGAGAGCATTCGAGATTCAGAAGCTGACCACCGGAAGCTATGTCGAGGAAGAGGTGCGATGCAGTCCGGTGCTCACCGCGAGTGGTATCGGATGGAATGCCGCCGGCATGCACCACCTTGATGCGCACCATTGCGAAGACGGTTCGTGGATCGCCTGTGTCGATGGCCGGGCGGCAAATTCTTAACTCCGGGAAACTACCTTAGAAAATGCAAGCGCGCGCATCATTCGAGTCTGGGCCCCTGGCTTTTCAGGTGCTCACCGAGTTGTCTGAAATCGCGCGCCTGTGCGACGAGTGGGACGCCCTGCTGGCGCGCTCCGTGTGCAATCGCGCCTTCAGTTCGGCGCAGTGGTTTGTCGCGAGCTGCGTTGCTAATCCATCATTCCAGCCCTACGTAATCATCGCGCGCAAGGGAGCAGAACTGGCCGGAGTCCTGCCGCTCGTGCTGATCGACGAGGTGTTGACGTTCCCCAGCTACCTGACGGATTACAGCGACGCCATCGTGGCGCGCGATGACTTCGCCGTGGTTGCGGGCCTCCTGGATTACGCGCGCGCGGCGCCGAATGGCTATCGGCGTCTGGTGCTCCGGCACATTCGGCGCGACTCGAATTGCATGCACGCGATTCTGATGCAGAAAAATGGAAGCGAGGCCGGCAACGCGTTTCGCGAAATGGTGAGCTGTTATTACCTGCGCCTCCCGGCGACTTACGATGATTTTCTGAAAACGAAAGACAGCAGATTTCGCAGGCGCCTCAAGCGGCTTCAAGCTCTCGCCCACGACCGCAACTTTGTGATGAGCGAGCTCCGGCCCGACAACTTTCCCGCCAACAAATTGGCGGACGTTTTCCTTTCGCTGCATTTGGCGCGGCAAACAGTCCGGTCGTGCTTCGAGTCCGCGGCGGCGCAGACCTTCGCGCGCGAGGTTATTCCCGACCTCTTCAAGAAAGGGATTGTCCGCGCGTGCGCGTTGTTGGCCGGTGATGGCGTGGTGGCGATTGATCTCTACACGATGGGAGACCAGAGTCTGGGAGCATGGAACGGCGGCTTTCTCCCGGCGGTGGATCATTGCTCGCCCGGAAAACTTCTGATCAATGCCGGCATCAAGCTGGCCTGCGCGCTGGGATTGGACGAATATGATTTCATGCGCGGCACCGAAGACTATAAGAATAGCTGGGCCAGCGATTCTCGTTCCGTGGGCAGCATTGAACTGAGCGTCGCCGGAGGAAATGTTTAGTCTCTGCGCGAGCTCTGCGAACTCTGCATCTTTTTAGCGGCCAGGATTCAACGCAGAGACGCCGAGCACGCCGGGAAGGCGCAGAGAAAAACAGACTCCGGCTTTCCAGAATCGCCGTTCACTGACCAATACATGCGCGTGCTGCTTTCATCGACTCATCGTTATCCGGCCTTCGGCGAATTGGGAATCGGGCCGCATCCGAAAGCCTTTCCTTCCGGGTCCTGCTTCTACATTCACGATTTTTTGGCCCAGGGTCTGGCTGAATTGGGCCACGAGGTTTTCTACCTCTTAAGAAACGGCGCCGAAGCGGCCTTGCCTGCCGGCGTAACGCTGGTTACGGAGCCCGTGGCCGACGCGGACATCCTGCACACGATAACTTTTCGCGACGAAGATTTGACCGCGGCGACACAATCGCGCCGCCGGCCCTGGGTGACGACGTGCCATCTCGATCTGAAAGCGCGCGGGATGGAGCGCCGGCCGACGACCGACAACTGGATTTTTGTTTCGCGCACGCTGGCCCGATCGCACGACAGCGATCGCTACGTGCTGAACGGCATCGATCCGTCGCGCTACATCTATTCTGAGACCAAGGACGACTATTTTCTTTTCATGTCCACGATGGATTGGGGAGCTGAGAAAGGTTTGGATGAAGTGCTTTCGCTCTCAGCCGAGATTGGATTCAAGTTAGTGATCGCCGGAACCGGCAAAGACTACGAGAGCATCAATCGCGTCGCTGAAATGTGCCGTCAGGTTGGGGCCGAATACGTCGGCGATGTGAAGGGAAAGCGCAAAGCCGAACTGCTCGCCGGCGCGAAGGCTTTTCTTTTTCCCACCAAAGTCGTCGAAGCATTCGGCCTTGGCATGGTCGAAGCCCTGATGTCCGGCACGCCGGTGATTTGCAGCGACCGCGGCGCTTGTCCGGAAATTATTTCCCGGGACGTTGGATTTGTTTGTCGCAACCGGGACGAATTAGTGGCCGCCGCTAATCGCGTCACAGAAATTTCGCCGCGCGTGTGCCGCGAAAAGGCGATGAAGGATTATCACTACCTGCGGATGGCCGCCGACTATGTCGCCGAATACGAAAAAGAGATCGCCCGCAATGGCCGCTGACAACCAGATCATTCAGGGCCTGTGGATTGGTCCGGAGCTTTCCGTGATGGAGCAGTTGTCGATTGCTTCGTTCCTCCGTAACGGGCATGAATATCATCTGTACGTTTACGGCGAAATGAAAAACGTTCCCCGCGGATGTGTGATCAGGGACGCGAATGAAATCTTGCCTTCGGCGCGCATCTTTCAGTACCGGCAATATCCTTCGTACGCGGGCTTTGCGAATTTTTTTCGTTACCGGCTTTTGCTGGAACGCGGTGGCTGGTGGACCGACACCGACTTGATTTGCCTGAAGCCGTTTGATTTTTCCGACGACTACGTTTTCGCGAACGAGATTGTAAACGGGCGTGAACTTGTCACCAACGGCATCCTCAAAGCTCCCGCAGGAAGTGAAGTCATGGACTACGCGTGCCAGGTTTGCGAAGCGAAGGACCCTGAGAAATTGGTTTGGGGTGAAACCGGCCCGCGACTTATGGGCGAAGCCGTGAGAAAATTTTCGCTCGAGAAATATCAGCAGCCTGCCGAAGTTTTTTGTCCGCTCGGTTATGCGGATTGGCGCAAAGTGATCGAGCCCGAATCGCACTTGTCGATGAACGAATCAACCTGCGCGATTCATCTCTGGAACGAGATGTGGCGCGACTCGGGCCAGGACAAAAACGCCGCCTACGATCCGGAGTGTCTTTACGAGCGGCTGAAGAAGAAATATCTCGGCGCAGTGAGCAGTGAGCAGTGAGCGGTGAGCAGGACACACGGGGCAGTAGCCCGACCGTGAGGGAGGGCGCCGATACAGAACCGGGAGCGGTAGCGACCGGGTGATCAGGGCGTGATTGTGAAATCCGCAATCCAAATTCCGCAGTCCGAAATTCCGTTGACTCCCAACTGTTGAAGAATGCGAAACTCTTAATTAATGAAATGAGTTCGATGATGAGTCCGCGAAGCGGACGATCGGAAATAGCCCAGCACTTCAGTGCTGGGATTCGAGTAGCGATTAGGTGTTGAGCCCGTGAAACGGGCGACTGAAAGATTCAAACGTTCAGCCGTCCGTTTCACGGACTACTTGTCGACATTCACGTCTGATCCCACCGATG